>Ga0172379_10000041_pt1 | contig 316261 bp, 291 predicted proteins | sample GrowelOW334metaG_FD_119756 | JGI IMG/M metagenome (GOLD analysis project Ga0172379, IMG submission 119756) | Groundwater microbial communities from an aquifer near a municipal landfill in Southern Ontario, Canada - Groundwater well OW334 metaG | ecosystem: Environmental > Aquatic > Deep... | reverse complement strand
GTACCACTGCGGCAGCTGCGGCACTATCTGCCCCCATCCCAACCATGCCTACGGGATCTGCAGCAACGCTACGTGCGTCCTGGGCGGATGCATGGAGGGGTGGAGGAACCTGGACGGCAATGACGCCAACGGGTGCGAGGGGGCACCCCTGTAACGTATGACCCTCTGTCCCAAGCGGGAGAGGAAACTCTCCCGCTTTTGATCATTGTACGGTGAACGCCCCGTTCCCCGACATCGTGAGGGAGCTCCCCACGAGCGCGGTGCCCACCACGTCCGAGGTGCCGTTGCCCGAGAGGGTGAAGCCCGCGTCCCGCGCGTAGAAGATGCCGTGCAAGTCCAGGTTGCCGTTGCCCGTGATCTGCACGTTCTGCGTGGAGGTGCGTTCCTGGAAGAACGTGACGCCCGCGTACGGCCCCACGGTCCGGTTGGAGAGGGAGACGATGCCGTTGCCGCTCAGCTTGAAGACGCCGTCGGTGCAGTAGATCATCACGTCGCTCCCCGTGAGCCTCCCGTTGCCGGAAACGGAGAGCCCGCCGTCCAGGTAGTAGACGCCGGGGTTGAGGGTCACCTGCGCGTTGCCGCTCACCGCAATGCCGCCGTTATACGTTCCCGGGTCCAGTGTGCGTACATTGTTTCCGTTCACCGTTGCTTTGGGGAAGGGGGTGGCGCTGGGGGTGGGAACGGGAACGGAGGCGAGGGGATCGGGGACGGGAGAGGCGCCGTTCAGGACCGTCCCGTTGAGGACGGCGTTCCCGGAGACGCTGGTGCCCGGGGTGCCTCCCACATTCAGCGTCGGGATGGTGAGCACCGCATTCCCGCTCAACTTGACCGCTGCAGCGTTGGCGGAGTTGATCTGCGCACCGCCGCCGGGCGACACCGTAAGGCGTGCGTTGCCCGAGAGCGTAAGGCTTCCGGGGGTCGAGGAGCTGAGCAACACCATCCCCAGCAGGGATGTGTAGGGAACGGAGGAGCTTCCCCCTCCGCCTCCCCCTCCCGAACTTCCCCCTCCGCCGCTCGCGCTCGACCCTCCGCTGACGCTGCTCTCTTCCGACGTGGGACACGGCCCCAGCGTATCTCCCTGCGCCAGGTGGATTTGGAGGAGCGATTGGGCGATGAGGAGCGTTTGGGGCTGGCCGGCGTCATCCGTGGTGCACACTTCCACGCCGTCCGAGGGGTCATACGCGATGCCGGAACCCAGGATCTCCACCACCACCGTGTCCCCTTGCAGGTTGGTGAGGATGATGCTGCCGGTCGCGCTGGGCGCCCCTTCGATGTGCCGGAACGTCACCTCCGGGATGCCGCTCACCGCCACGCCCCCCACGATGCCCAAGCTCTCGTCGAATGCGGGCTCGCGCATGGCGTACGATGCCCCCTTGAAGATCACGCCGTGTTCCACCGAGTATCCCCACGAGTCGCCGCGCATCCCTTCCAGCGCAAGCGTGCGCGCGCGGTTCAGCGCGGTGTTCACCTGGTCCGCGGAGAGGGAGAGGTCATTCTTGAAGAAGAGACTGCGCGCGAACGGGAAGGTGAGGCCGGCGAGGACGGCGATGATGGCAAGGACCACCAGAAGCTCGATGGTCGTGAAACCCCTCCGGAGACGTGCGGGGACGAAACGGGAACGGGGAGTCGACGGCATGGGACCGGGGGGAATGTGCGGTTCAGTGTAACGCATGGATCATGTATCAGTGCACAATCCGTTTCTGCGGCAAGTGCTGTTCGGCGGGTCCCGTTTTTTCCTGATGTAACGAATGGCACGGTCTATCGTATTTGTTCTTAAAAGCCCTTGCTCGTACACTCCCTGTACTTCCCTCTCCCCGTCCATGTCCACACACAAGCGCGCGGTTGCATGGCTCAAGAAAGCCGTGACCATCCGGGTACCTCTGCTCATCGGGGCCGTCGCCCTCATTGCCGTCATTCTTGCCGCCCTCGTCTCCCTCACACTGCAAGGGGGGAGCAGCCAGCATTTCGCGCAGCGCCAGAACGTGACGAGCAGGAGCGCGCTGTACATGAGCTTCCCGGAACGGATGGACCACGGGAGCGTGGAGGAATCCCTCTCCGTGCCGGAGGGGATCACGGGGGAGATGGGATGGGAAGATGACGTGCTCGTGTACCGCCCCGCACAGCCCCTGGCGGCGGGCGCCACGTATACGTTCCTCCTCCCCGCCCTCGCGAAGACGGCGGAGGGCAGGGGGATCGGGCGCGACATCGAGTTTGCGTTCATGGTGGCCGGGCCGCCCAGGGTCGTCACGCAGGTACCGCCGGCGGGCGCTTCCCGCATCGGCAAATCTTCCCGCATCACTCTCATCTTCGACCGCCCCATGGTTCCCCTGTCTCAAGTACAGGGGTCATTCGCTAAGGATGCCCTCCGCGAATGGCCGGTGACCGTCACGCCCGCGACGGAAGGGCGCTGGCGCTGGATCAGCACGGTGGCGCGTGAGTTCATCCCCGCAACATCCCTCACCGAGGGGACGCGGTACACCGTCACGGTCCCCACGGGGATCACCTCGGTGATCGGCGATCGGACGGAACAGGAGTTCACGTGGAGCTTCGAGACGCTGCGGCCCGAGATCGTCACGACGGAACCGGCGGAGGGGGGCGACACGGCGGGGCCTTCCACGCGCATCACCCTCACCTTCAACCGGGAGATGGAGCTCAAGAGCGCGCGGGAACTTCTCTCGCTCTATCGGGAGGGCCCATCCGCATCCTCCGTTTCGGGCGTTGCGAAGAGTGCCCAAGGAACCGCCGCACCCCGGGGGGAGAAGATCGGCTGGAAGGACGTGCGCTACGGCGTCACCAAGGATGAGAAGACGGAGAAGGAAACGACCAACAAGCGGCAGCTCGTCCTTGTCCCGGGTGTTCCGCTCACCTTCAACAGCCGGTACGCCGTGCAGGGCGCGGCGGGCATCAAAGGGCTGGAAGGGGACTTGGGGACACAGAGCGGCTTCCTCCTCCGGTTCAAGACGGTGGGAGCGCTCGGCATCAATGCCGCCTCCTTCCCAAAAGATGAAGGGTCCATCCTCATCCGGTTCTCCAATCCCATCGATGCAGAGACGTTGGAGAAGGGGATCACCGTAAGCCCGCCGCTCCCCAAGACCGAGGGGCCCGTGTGGTCTGCGCTCGATTGGACCGACGGCCGCGAGGTGCGCGCCTATCCGGAACTCCGGCCGAGCACCACCTACACCGTGACGGTGGGCACCGAGGTCAAAGACACGTACGGGCAAGCGCTCCCCCGGCCTTACACCTTCACCTTCACCACGCCGCCCATCCGTCCCCGCGTCTTCATCCATGCTCCTGGGGAGTTCGGGGTGTTCGAGAAGGGCAAACCGCCCGTCTACTATCTCAACGCGGTGAACGTGAGCCGCATGGACGTGGCGTTCGCCAAGCTCTCGCTCCCGGAGTTCCTCACCATCCGCAGCACGCGCCGCCAGGCGGGTGATTTTGTGCCCGTCCTCTCCGCTTCAGAGTTGTACCGTACATGGACCGTCACGCCTCCGCAGAAGAAGGACACGTGGAGCGTGCAGGAATTCGACGTGCGGGAGATGTTCGGCGAGGAGCTTCCCCCCGGCATCTACGCGCTCCACCTGCGCGCCCCCGAACACCGGCTCTACTGGAAGGAAACCGAACAGGCGGTGGAGCAGCAGTACTTCGCCGTCACCAACATGGCGCTTACGCTCAAGTACTCGGGGAGCAGGGCGCTGGTGTGGGTCACCGACATGCAGACGGGCCAACCCGTCAAAGGGGCGCGTGTGGCCATACATGCGCTGGACGGGAGGGAAGTGAAGAGCGGTACCAGCGACGCGCAGGGCTTCTTCGAATCCGACCTGCCCCTCCCGGACATGAAGAGGGAGACGTACGACTGGGAGCCGGAGTTCTGGGTCACGGCGCAGACGGACGCGGACTTCGCCTTCGTGGGCAACGACTGGAACGACGGTATCCGCCCCTACAATTTCGATTATCCCGTGGAGTTCCGCGGCGCTTCCGCCAAGACGTTCCGCCTCGACGCCTACGTGTACACGGAGCGCCCCCTCTATAAGGGAGGGGATACCGTCTCCTTCAAGGGAATGGTGCGCCTGCGCGATTGGGACGGCCGCTTCACCATCCCCGCTGACCGCAAGGTGCAGGTGACGGTGAACGACCCCGAGGGGAAGGAGGTGTACAAGGAGATTCTCCCCATCAGCGCATTCGGGAGCTTCCACGGCACGCTGCCCATCGACGCCAAGGCGTCCCTTGGCCAGTACTCCCTCAATGCCGCGCTCACGCCGGAGACGGAGGTGGAGAACCCCACCGCCGGGGGCATGTTCTCCGTGCTGGCGTACCGCAAGCCCGAATACAAGGTGGAGGTCACTCCCGAGAGGGAGGATGTGTTCTCCGGGCAGAACGTGAAAGCCACGGTGGGCGGCGCATACTACTTCGGCGCGCCCATGGGCGGCGCCAAGGTGGCCTGGCGCGCGGTGACCACCGACTACTTCTTCAATAAGGTTACGGACGGGTGGTATTCCTTCTCCGCGGAGGATACATGGTGCTGGTGGGGATGCGAGCGCGAGACGGAATCCATAGCACAGGGGGAGGGGACGCTGGACGCGGCGGGCAACTTCACCCTCTCCGTCCCCGTGGACCTCCGTACCAAGGCGCTGAGCCAGGTGCTAACGATCGAGGCGGACATCACCGATGCCAACAACCAGGTGGTGAGCAGCCGCGGTTCGGCGCTGGTCCACAAGGCCGCCGTGTACGTGGGCGTGAAGACGGAGGAGTACGTGGTCACACCGGGCAAGAGCGCCACGGTGAGTATCATCACCGTCAAGCCGGACGGCTCCCCCCTGCCCAACCAGTCGGTCAAAGCGGCGCTGTACTCGCGTATGTGGAACACCGTCCGCAAGAAAAACGTGGACGGCGAGTACTACTACGACAACGAGCCTAAGGACACGTTCCTGCGGGATATCACCGTCTCCACCGACGGGCAGGGTAAGGGGAAGGCGACGTTGGCCGTGCCCGCGGGAGGGGAGTACCGGATCCTGGTGACCGCGCGCGATGGCGAGGGGCGCGAGGCGAAGGCGGCCGTGAGCGTGTACGGGTACTCCAGCAGCTACGTCAACTGGCCGCGCTCCAATAACGACCGCTTCGACGTGATCGCCGACAAGCCCGAGTACAAGCCGGGCGACACCGCCTCCCTTCTCCTCAAGTCCCCCTACCAGGGCAAGGGCGTCAAAGCGCTCGTCACCGTGGAGCGGGAGGGGATCATCAGCAAGCAGGTAGTGGACATCGAGAGCAACGCCCAGACCATTCGCATTCCCGTCACGGAGAAGTTCATCCCCAACGCCTACGTCTCCGTGGTGGTCCTCAAGCCCCGCATGGGCGAGACGTTCAACGAGAACGGTCTGGATACCGGCGCGCCGGCTTTTAAGATCGGCTACGCCAAGCTGGCGGTGGACGTCTCTTCCAAGAGGCTCGGAGTGGAGGTACACACGGACAAGCAGCGGTACGGCCCCGGCGAAAAGGTCGCCGTCACCCTCCGCACCACGGGCGCCGACGGTAAACCCGTATCCGCGGAAGTGTCCTTGGGCGTGGTGGATATGAGCCTGCTCGCGTTGAGCAGCTTCGAGACGCCCGATCTCACCCGTCTTTTCTACGGGGAGCGGGGACTCGGCGTCTATACGGCGCAGATGCTCACGCAGCTCCTGGAGCGCTTCAAGCCAGGCTCCAAGGGAGGCGGAGGCGGCGTGGATCCGGAGAGCCGCGCGCGCGGCACGTTCCGGGATACGGCGTACTGGATGCCCGCCGTCGTCACCGACGGCAAGGGGGAAGCCACGCTCTCCTTCACGCTGCCGGATAACCTCACTACGTGGCAGCTCCTGGCCATCGGCTCCACGAAGGACCACCGCTTCGGCTCCAAGGCTGTCACGGTCCTGGAGACCAAGAAGGTGATTGTGCGGCCGGTGCGCCCGCGCTTCGCCGTGCACGGCGACCGCATCGGCCTCGCCGCCATCGTCCATAATTTCCTTCCGGAGCAGAAAACCTTCACCGTCACCCTCAGCGGCTCCGGCTTCACACTGGACGGACCCGCGACACGCATCGCCACCGTGGCGAGCGGAGGGCAGGTGAAACTCGCCTTCCCCGTCACGGCCGGCATCACGGACAGGATGTCCATCCGGTTCCGCGCGGAAGCGGATGGCGCCGTGGACGACATCACGGAGAGTATCCCCGTCCTGCGCTTCGGCACGCCGCAATCCGTCGCCACTACGGGCTTCACGGAAAAGGTGGCGCTGGAGAAAGTGATTCCGCCGCCGGCGCGCGAGGCCCCCGAGGGGACGCTCAGCGTGACGGTCTCGCCCTCCCTGGCGGCCTACCTCCCCAAGGCGCTCGATTACTTGGTGGAGTATCCCTTCGGCTGCGCGGAGCAGATTGTGAGCAGCTTCCTCCCCAGCGTGGTCCTCACGCGGCTGGGGGAGCAGGGTGTGGTGGGGATGGACCGCGCAAAGCTCCGCGACACCGTGACCGTCGGCCTCCAGCGCCTGTACACGCTGCAGCGCGGTGACGGCGGGTTCGGGTACTTCCCCGAGAGCCGCCGGAGCTACCCCGAACTCACCGCCTACGTCCTCTACGGGCTCACGCTCACCAAGGAGAGCGGCTTTACGGTGGACCAGGGTTCCATCGACCGTGCGGCGGAGTACCTGCGGGGGGTCCTGCGCAACGGAGACGGGGAGCAGACGCTCCATCTCACCACCCGCGCGGAGATCCTCCACGCGCTCGCCGAAGCGGGGCGCGGGGATGTGAGCCTCCTCAACAACCTGTACGACAAGCGCACCGAACTCCCCCTCTTTGCCAAGGCCAAGCTGGCGCTGGCGTACGGGAGGGCGGCGCCCAATTCCCCGCGCGCCAAAGACCTCCTCAAGGAGATCACGGCCTACACGCGGGTGGACGCGCGCGGCACGCACTTTGAGGAAGAAGACGCCTCGGCGTGGGGCCCCTACATGAACACGGCGCAGCGCACCACCGCGCTGGTTCTGCAGGCGTTCCTGCGCAGCGATTCCGGCAACGCCCTCCTCCCCAACGTCACCCGCTACCTCCTCTCGGTCCGCAAGGACGGTCACTGGGATACTACGCAATCCACGGTGCAGTCCCTGCTGGCGCTCTCGCAGTTCCTGCAGCAGACGGGTGAGCTCAATGCGTCCTTCAACGCCGGGGTCTTCCTCGACGGGGAACGCATCCTCGATTGGGAGGTGGGGAAGGCGCAAGTCCTGGAACGGAGGGAACTCACCAAGACCTTGGATGAGCTCAAGCGCGGCAAGGAGAATGAGGTGCGTGTGGGGATCAACGGCTCTGGGCGGCTCTACTACGACCTCCTCCTTTCCTACTTCTTCACGGGCGAGCGCATTGAGCCCGCGGAGGAGGGGATCGGCGTGTTGCGCGAAGTGAAGCCTTTTTCCCAAGATGCCAAGGGCACGGGAGAGAAGCCACGGATCGGCGAGACCTACGTGGTCACCCTCACGGTGACGGTGCCGCAGGAGCGCCACTTCGTAGCCGTGGAGAGCCCCGTCCCCGCCGGCATGGAGGTGATCGACCTCACCTTGGCCACCGCGCAGAAGAACCTCCTCTCCCAAGCGGATGACGGCGAGCAGGAGTGGTGGAGCGAGAGCTACTGGGAGAGCGGCCTGTGGAACTTCACGCATCGGGAAGTGCGCGACGACCAGCTCTTCCTCTTCGCGGAGAACCTGCCCCCCGGCGCGTACCAGTACCACTACCTCGTGCGCGCCACCACACCGGGCACCTTCCATGAGCGTCCCGCCCGCGCGTACGAGATGTACTTCCCGGAGACGTTCGGGCAGACGGAGGGGAAATTGGTAACAATCAGTGAATGAAGAGTCTGCGGTCCTTACTGGCTCGTTTGAGAAAGGAAACCGAGGAAACCGAAGAAACCGAGGAGTCAGTCAAAGCGACTCCTCGGAATCGTCGGACTCTTCGGATTCTCTCCGGGGTTCTTGTAGCGGCAGCCATCGCCATTCTTGCCTGGCCCCTCCCTCCCGCCCTCCTCCATCCCGTCCCGCAGCAGGCGGTGCAGATACTGGACCGCGAGGGACGCCTCCTCTACGAGGCGCGCGGGGCGGAGAGCGGCTCCTTCCGGTTCATTCCGCTTGCGGACCTGCCTCCCTCCCTCACGTCCGCCTTCCTCGCCATCGAGGACCGGCGGTTCTACGAGCACGGCGGCGTCGATTACAGGGCGATCGCCCGCGCGGCGTGGCAGAACATCGCCGCGGGGGAGATCATCTCCGGCGGGAGTACGCTCACGCAGCAGCTCGTACGGAATATCCTCCATCCCCGGCGCCGCACCTTCCCCTACAAGGCGCGCGAGGCGCTCCTGGCCTGGAAACTGGAATGGATGCGGAGCAAGGAACAGATTTTGGAGGCGTACCTCAACACCGTTCCCTTCGGGCACCAGGCGTACGGTATCGCCGCAGCGTCGCGCATTTACTTCGACAAGGCCCCGCAGGAACTCTCTACTGCGGAGAGCGCGCTTCTGGCCGGGCTCGTCCAATCACCCAGCAGCCTGGACCCGTACAAGAACCCCGCGCGCGCCAAGGAGCGGCAAAAGATGGTGCTCGCCGCCATGCGGGAGGCGGGGGTGATCGGCGCCGCGCAGGAAGGGGAAGCGCTGGCGGAGCCCTTGCGGTACGCGCATGGGAAGGTCCTCATCCAAGCGCCGCACTTCGCGTTCTGGGTGCAGGAGGAACGTCCCCGTGCGTTCGAGGAGGGGGGAGAAGTCCGCACGACGCTCGATCTCTCCCTCCAGCGCGAGGTGGAGGAGATCGTCACGCGGAAACTCGCGGAACTGCATGACCTCAACGTCACTTCCGCGGCTGTGGTGGTCCTCGACGCCCGGCAGGGGGACATCCTTGCCATGGTGGGCTCCGCGGATTACTTCGATGCCGAGCATGATGGTGCCGTGAACGTGGCTCTCTCCCCCCGCCAGCCGGGATCCGCCCTCAAGCCCTTCACCTACGCGCTGGCGCTGGCGCGCGGGGAGACGGCGGCCACCACGGTGGGGGATATTGAAACGCAGTTCTATACGCAGGAGGGGAACCCCTACGTCCCCCGCAACTACGACTACGGCTACCACGGCCTCGTCCGCTACCGCGAGGCGCTGGCAAACTCCTACAACATCGCGGCGGTGCGTGTCCTGGAGAAGGTCGGCGTTCCGGAGCTCCTGGATTTCCTGCGGAGCATCGGCATCGGCACGCTCACGGAGAAGCCGGAGCACTACGGCCTGGCGCTCACACTGGGCGATGCGGAAGTCACGCTCCTCGACCTCACCCGCGCGTACGGCATGCTCGCGCGCGGAGGAGTTACGCTCACGCCGCGGCTGGCGCCGGAAGATCCCGTCCTCCCCGGCGAGCGGGTGCTGGATGAACGCGTCGCCTGGCTCATCACCGACATCCTGAGCGACGAGAGCGCGCGGCTCCCGGAGTTCGGGGCCGATTCCCCCCTCTCCATTGGCCGTCCCGTTGCCGCCAAGACCGGCACTACGCGCAACTCGCGCGATAACTGGACCATGGGGTATACGCCCGATGTTATCGTCGGTGTGTGGGTGGGGAACGCGGATAATTCCCCCATGCGCGGCACCTCCGGCGTCACCGGAGCGGGGCCGATCTTCCACGATGTGATGCTCGCCGTTACGAGTAACAAAGTGATTCAAGAATTTCCACGACCACAAGGGCTGATCAAAAAATCAGTCTGCAGACTCTCCGGCAAACTCCCCACGCAGGATTGCCCCCATACCATCGAGGAGTGGTTCATTGCGGGAACGGAACCGACGGAAGATGATGACGTGTATCAACGCATCGTGATCGATACGCGCAACGGGCTCCTCGCCCCCGGAGGGGCCGATACATCCTGTCCTCCGGCTGTCACGGAGTCCCGCGTCTTCACCGTGTTCCCGCCGGAACTCACCGCATGGGCGCGGGAGAACGGCTATACCGCGCCTCCCCGGGAACTTTCACCGCTCTGCGGCACCGCGTCGGTCGCGGCCGACGGCGGCGGCGAAGCGGGAGATCCGTCAACGCAGGATTCCGCCTCCCCCTGGCTCACCATCCTCAAGCCGCAGCAGGGAGACAGTTTCCGGTTGGATCCGCTCGTCCCTGATGCGAACGAGAAGATCATCTTCCGCGCCGAAGCGCATCCTTCCGTCCGTACCGTCACGTGGTACGTGAACGGGAAAGAGGTGGGCCAAGGGACGGCTCCTGCGTTCCGCTTCGATTGGCCGCCGCGCATAGGTCAGTTCACGATCGAGGCGAGGGGAGGGGGGTTGCATGAAGTGAGGAGGATTGAGGTGGTGGAGTAGATGTTTGTGTTTTTTTTATCCTCTATCCCCCTACCCCTTTCTCCGGAGGAGAAAGGGGAGAATAGAAGGAGCACAAACAACAAACATTCCCCTCCTCCTTCGGAGGAGGGGTTAGGGGTGGAGGAAACAATACACATACACATTACGAGGGTTATGTCTTCATTCTCGCCGTTACCACCAACCTTTCCCCGTACGTCTCTTTTTCCTTATCCCACTCTCCCTCGCAAGTGATGAGGCGCAGGAGGGAGCGGGGGGTGGGGCCGAAGAGCTCTTCCATCGGTGCATCACCGCCGGTGTAGCGGACGGAATTCGTGACGGTGAAGGTGTGGATTCGGCCGAGTGCGTCCTCCACCGTCACCGCGTCCCCGGGCCGGAGCTTGGCTAGGTCCCAGAAGATCGCCGGTGCGGACGGGGAATCCAGGTGGCCCGCCAACACGGCGTTCCCCGCTTCACCAGGTCGCGCGCCGAACCGGAACCATCCCGCATGGTTCCAATTTTTGGGCACGTCCATTCCACCGCTCGCCGTGAGCCCCACGTCCTCCACCGCCGCATCCACGTTGAGCGCCGGGATGCGCAGGCGCACCGGATCGCCCGCCGCGGGTTGTGCCCCCCCACGCAATTCATTGCGGACGGCGGGGAAGGGGAGGGATGAGGCGCTGCCTCCTTCGGTTGACCAAACGCCCACGAGCGCCAGGAAGCCGAGGGGCGCCAAGAGAAGCACGGCGATGATGGTCCGGAGTGGCATGGGAGGAAGGGGATCCGAAAGAGGCCTCACATCCAGCGGAGGCCTCTTGGCGCTGTCATGGTCCCGTCACAGGGAAGCGCGGAAGCCGCCGCCCGTCTCCGGCAATTCCGTAGGCACAACGGTCCCGTTGCTCGAAACGCTTACGGAGCTCGCGCCGCCGCCCACGCTCGTCGTTTCGAACAGGCCGTCGCTCGCGGTTGTGTCCGTGGTCGTGTCTTGCGCAAAGGCAAGGTTGAAGGAGCCGAGGAGCGCGAGCAGCAATACCGCGGCGCCCATCGCGGCCACAAAGGATTTCCACGTCAGTTGCATAGAAAAAGGGGGAAAGGGAACACCATACGTGACGGAACACTCCCCCCGGCACTTTCAGAATATTGCGGGGATCTGTGGAATCTTTTGTGTACTTCATGAAGATATGAATCATCAAATATTGGCTTGTAGAAGAGAAAATCAATGGTATTTACAAGATGGTAAAGAAGTATACAATACTATACTTCCTCCAACGATGTACGGAGGAGGAAGGTCGGGTCTTTGTTCATCTCAGGGAGGCAAAAAGATGAAGCGTTCACGGATGATTCTGTTGTTGGCGGCTTGCGTACTGCTCACGGGTTGCACGTTCCGATCACGCCTGAATATGAACGTGCGAGGACAAGTGCAAATCGTCCATTACCTGCCGCCGCAGAACGTCGATACCCGGGTTGCCTGGGATATCGACCTCGAACGTTGAAGACTCATCAACGACCCCCGTTTCGCGTTCTGCGGATCGGGGGTTGTTTTCCTGCGGCACCCGAGTTCATCATGTCCCCATGCAGGTTGCCCCCACCGAACGCTCGTTGCGCCTGTGGAGAGGGTTCTGGCAGATCCTCCACACGGCGAACGTGATCCTCATCCTCGCCTTCTGGTGGCGGGGTACGGGATCCTCCCTCGCCGATGCGCCCTCCGTGCTCACGGGCTTGGGACGCATGACGGGGCTCCTTGCCGCGTACTTCATCCTCATCCAGTTCTTCACCATAGGGCGCATGCCGTGGCTGGAGCGCGCGTTCGGGTTGGACCGGCTCACGCGCATCCACCACCGCGCGGGGACGCTAGGGTACGCGCTCCTCCTCTTCCATCCGCTCCTCCTTCTCCTGGGCGGCGCCTTGTCTTCCCGCACGGGATTCCTTGCGCAGGCCGCCCTCCTCCTCGGCGTGCGGGAAATCGCCTTCGCGGCGTTCGCGCTGGCGCTCTTCACGGTCCTCATCGTCACGTCCATCGTCTTCGTGCGCCGCAATGTGCGCTACGAGCACTGGTACCTGGTGCACCTCATGGCGTACGCGGCGCTCCTCTTCGCCTTCTTCCACCAAATCCGGTTCGGCTCCGACCTGCGGCAACAGGCGTTCTACGCGTACTGGATCGCCCTCTACGCCGCTATCCTGGGCAGCCACCTCTTCTTCCGCTTCGCGCGTCCCCTCCTCCTCTTCGCCCGCCACCGCTTCACGGTGGAGCGCGTGGTGCGGGAGAACCACAACACGGTGTCAGTCACCATCACCGGGAGCCGCCTCTCCCGGTTCCGCATCCTCCCCGGCCAGTTCATGGTCCTGCGGTTCCTCCATCGGGGGCTGTGGTGGCAGGCGCATCCCTTCTCGCTCTCCTGCCTCCCCAACGACCGGCACCTCCGCGTGACCATCAAAGCCCTGGGGGATTTCACGCAGCGCGCGGGGGAGATCCCCGTCGGAACGTCCGTGGTCATTGACGGCCCGTACGGCATCTTCACGGACCGGGGGGACGTCACGCGCAATGTGCTGTGCATCGCCGGAGGCATCGGCATCACGCCCATCCGCCCCCTCTTCGAGCAGGTGCTGGGGCAAGGGAGGAAGGCGGTGCTGCTCTACGCCAACCGCACGGCGGCGGACATTGTGTTCGCGGAGGAGCTCAAGGCGGTTGCGGAAGCGTCCCATGCGCGCTTCATCCCCATCGTCAGCAACGAACCCGCCTTCCCCGGGGAGAAGGGCAAGCTGGACGCGGAGAAGATCCGCATGCTCGTCCCCGACGTCCCGGAGCGCGAAGTGTACCTCTGCGGCCCCCTCCCCATGATGGAAGCCGTCATCGCGGCGCTGCGGTCACTAGGTCTTCCCCCGGAGCAGCTGCACTACGAGAAGTTCGAACTCTGACGGTTCTTTCCTCACTCAATCCCCATCGTGGAGGGCACGTCCGCCCAGTCCCAAATGGCTTCCCACACGTCCAGGGGGACCGCTCCGTTCACGGGGCCCCACAGTTCGCAGGTGGCGGCGGCGTCTTCGTCGCGGGTGCCGCCGTAGCGCTTGATGGAGATCACGGCGGCGCGGGCGTTGCCGGCGATGGACTTGGGCGTGCCCACCGTGAAGGTGTAGTCGTAGCGGTACTCGCCCACGGTGTCGATGCGGCGTTCCACCTCGGTGTTCACCAGGTCATGGCCGATGGAGCGGATGGGGCAGCGCGCTTCCACCACGGTGTCCGTGTCGATGCGGAAGATGTGGCTGTTCTCCTTCTTGATCATCACGCCCACCCAGCCGGCGGGGAGCAGGATGGCGATGTCCGTGTTGAGGTAGAGCGGAGTGAAGCCGGCGGGGCGCTCGTCGTTCCTGCGCCAGCGCGAGGAGGAAGAGTTGCCGCTGCGTCCCTCGATGAGGTCCTCGTACGTGGAGGAGGCGAGATCGGTGCGGTTGCTGTGGAGGCGGTAGATGATTTCCGCCACCTGGCCGCGCGTGAGGGGGGCGTGGACGGAGGAGATGCTGCGGGGGAGGGCGCCCCGGGAGGCGAGGTACCGCACCGCGGGGCCGTACCACTCATCGCCCGCTTCGAACGGGAGGGGGTCGCGGGCGGTGCGGACACCGTCCACGTAGTCGTAGTCGAGCGTGGCGAGGATCTTGGCGGCCTCCGCGAGCGTGATGGTCTGCGCGGGGCGGAAGGAGCCGTCCGGGTACCCGCTCACGATGCCGTGGCGCACGGCCATGCAGAGGTAGGGGGCGTACCAGTTCTCCCTGCTGGTATCGGTGAAGTCGTAGGTGTCGTAGGGGGGGCACGAACGGATATCCCAATCGGTGAAGGTGGCGCGGAGCGAGAGCTTGAGGAACTCCACGCGGTTCACGGAGTTTCCGGGGCGGAAGGAACCGTCCGGGTACCCGCTCACCATCCCTTCCTCTTCCAGGTAGGAAACGGCGTCGGCGTACTGGGAGGGAACGTCGCTGTAGTACGCGAAGGCGTTGCCCGGCACGATGCCCGTTATAATAAGGAGGAGAGAGGTGATGAGGGAAAGTGTGGTTTTCATGCGGATATGATGACATGGTAGATCTCTATGTCAATCTCCAGATTCATTCCGGCTTCCACAAGCCTAAAAAGCTCTCCTTTCCCCTCCCCGGGAAATCAGCGACAATGTTCCCCATGAACCAGCACCCCTCCCTCTCGGTCATGGCGCATACCTATGCCATACCGCACCTTCTCTCCGCCCTCCGCACCAACAGTGAAACGGGGCTCTCCACCGCCGAAGCGCGCAGCCGGCTGACGGAGTACGGGGTGAACGAGCTCAAGTCCGTCGAGCGGGCGTCCCCCTGGGTGCTGCTCCTGGCGCAGTTCAAGAACGTCCTCATCATCATTTTGCTCATCGCCGCCGTGCTTTCCGCCGTGCTCGGGCACGGGCTGGAATCCGGCGCCATCGCGGTCATCGTCCTCTTCGCGGCGCTCCTCGGGTTCCTGCAGGAGTACCGCGCGGAGAAAGCCATTGATGCGCTGCGGAAGATGGCGGCGCCCACGGCCACCGTGCTGCGGGACGGGGAGGAAATGGAGATCGCCGCGCGCGAACTGGTCCCCGGCGACGTGGTGATCCTCTCCACGGGCGACCGCATCCCGGCCGACGGACGGCTCATCGAATCCGTCCGCCTCCAGGCGGATGAAGCGGTGCTCACGGGGGAGTCGCTCCCGGTGGAGAAGCAGACCGAACCCATTGAGGAGCACGATGCTCCGCTGGGGGACCGCAAAAGCATGGTGTACGGGGGGACGGCGGTCACCTATGGGCGGGGGATGGCGGTGATCACCGCCACGGGCATGCATACCGAATTCGGGAAGATCGCGGGGATGCTGCAGGGCGTGGAAGCGGGGGAGACGCCCCTCCAGCGCAACCTGCACCAGCTGGGGAAGACCCTGGCCTACGTGGCGCTGGGCATCGTCTTCGTGGTGGTCATCATCGCCCTTTTCCGCGGCCAGCCGCTCCTGGACATGTTCGTATTCGGCGTCTCGCTGGCCGTGGCCGTGGTGCCGGAAGCGCTCCCCGCCGTGGTCACCATTTCCCTCGCCATCGGTGTGCAGCGCATGGTCAAGCGCCACGCGCTGGTGCGGCGCCTCTCCGCCGTGGAGACGCTGGGATCCACGTCCGTCATCTGCTCCGACAAGACCGGCACGCTCACCAAGGACGAGATGACCGTGTGCCGGATCCTCTCCGCCGGAAGGACCATCACCGTCTCCGGCGCAGGCTACGAGCCCCACGGCATCTTCTCGGTGCAGGATCCTGACGGGGCCAAGCGCATCGACGCGGACGCGCCCCTCCTCGATCTCCTCCGCGCCGCTTGCCTCGCTTCGGACGCGCGGCTCATCCACCATGAGCATGACGGTTGGGACATCAAGGGCGATCCCACCGAGGGCGCGCTCATCGTGGCGGCGGCCAAGGCCAAGCTGCAGAAGGACGTGCTGGACGAGGAGCAGCCGCGCATCGCGGAGATCCCCTTCACGTCGGAGACGAAGCGCATGACCACGCTCCACCGCACGAAGGAAGGGGAAATGGCCTGCGCCAAGGGCGCCCCGGAAGTGCTGGTGCAAAGCTGCGACCGCGTGCGGACGAAAGGGGGCGTGGAAGCGCTCACCAAGGAAGGCCGGGCGGAAATCCTGCGGGTGGCCAAGCACATGGCCGAATCCTCCCTGCGCGTGCTGGCCGTGGCTTCCAAGGAGGACGCGCGCCTGGCGGATGCGGAGGAGGGGATGGTGTTCCTCGGCCTCCTGGGGATGATGGATCCGCTGCGGCCGGAGGCGCGCGCGGCCGTGGAGAAGTGCCGGCGGGCGGGCATCCGCGTGATCATGATCACGGGGGACCATCCCGTAACGGCGCAAGCGATCGCGCAGGAGCTGGGTATCATGGGCGATCATGCCGTGGTCACGGGTACCGAGTTGGAGAACATGAGCGACGCGACGCTGGAGCAGGAACTCGACGACATCGCGGTGTTCGCGCGGGTGTCCCCGGCGCACAAACTGCAGGTGGTCACCGCCCTGCAGAAGCGCGGCCACGTGGTGGCCATGACGGGGGACGGCGTCAACGACGCGCCCTCGCTCAAGAAGGCGGACATCGGCATAGCGATGGGCATCACGGGGACCGACGTCACGCGGGAAGCCTCCGCCATGACGCTCACGGACGACAACTTCGCCTCCATCGTCGCGGCGGTGGAGGAGGGGAGGGCGATCTTCGGCAACATCCGCAAGTACCTCACGTACCTGCTCTCTTCCAACGTGGGCGAAATGTTCCTGGTGGTGGGCGCCACCGTCATCGGCCAGCCGCTCCCCCTCACCGCCGTGCAGATTTTGGTGGTGAACCTGGTCACGGACGGCCTGCCCGCGCTGGCGCTGGCCTTCGATCCCCCCGATGCGGACCTCATGCAGCGCCCGCCCCGCGATCCCCGCCGCAGCATCTTCGGCCGCCGCGTGGTGGCGCTGATGATGACGGGTGGCGTGTGGTCCATGATCGTCAACTTAGGCATCTTCACGTGGGCGTTGCGGGACGGGAGGAGCCTCACGGAGGCCATGACCATGACCTTCCTTTCCCTGGCGCTCATCCAGTTCTTCAAGGCGTACAACTTCCGCTCCGACCGCGTCTCCATCCTCCGCAAGCCGTTCGCGAACATGTGGCTCAACGTGGCCATCCTGCTGGAACTGCCCCTGCTGGCACTCATCCTCTACGTCCCCGTCCTGCACAAGCCCTTCGGTACCATGGCGCTCCCCCTGGATGACGTGCTCCTGGTCACGCTCCTCGCCTTCACGGTCACACCCGTGCTGGAAATCGCCAAGTGGGGGATGCGGAAGGTCCGGTAAGAGCCCCGTTCCCCGTCACGCCCGGTGTCCGGTCCCCTGCAGGAGGGTCACGAGCGTCTCCAGCAATTGCTCCACGTCCTCCTGTTTCCCCAGCGCATACGCGGCGCGCGAGGGTCCGGGTCCCACGCGGACGGTGAGGATCCGCGGGTCTTCCAGTGCGAAGACATCCTCATCGGTCAGGTCATCCCCCACGAAGAGGACGCAGCCGCATCCCGTCAGCTTCCGTAGAGTAAGGACGGCGTCGGCCTTGGACGGGGCGCCGCGCGGGAGAAGGTTCACGCAGGCTTTGCCGGGCAGCACGCGCAGCGGCGGGAGGGACGAGGCGTTCTCCGTTACCGTTGCGCCTATGCGGGAGAGGAAGCCGGCATCGCGGCTGTGGACGGAGAAACTGAGGGTTTTGTCTTCCATCCAGGCGTCCGTCCCTTGCAGCAAGGGGGTGAGGCGGGTTTTCCAAACCGTGCATGTGCCGACGGCATCCTTGCCTGCGACGTCGGAGGGCAGTCCTTCCATCCCGTGGTTCCCGATGACGAATGCGGGGGGACGCGGGAAGAACGCCAGGACGGCGGCGCGGGAGCGCCCCGAGACGATGGCGACGGGGGTGAGGGCGTTGAGGCGTTCCAGGAGGAGCCGCGTGCGTTCGGGGAACCGTACGTCCTCCGGGTGCGCGGCGAGCGGCGCCAGGGTGCCGTCGAAATCGAACGCGAGGAGCGGCCGTCCCGCGGCCAGCTTCCGCAAGGCGGCGGCGCCTTGGGCGGAGAAGAGGGGGATCATGCCGAGGCGGGCGGCGGGGAGAACACCTTCCCGAAGATGCGCCGGGGGATGCGGTGGCGCTGTCGCATGCGTGCCGCATCCAGGAGCATGCGTCCCGCCCAACGGTACACGTTGAAGTCGTGGAGGATGCCGCGCATGTTGCGCATGCGGTCGCGCTGTTCGGCGGGGGGCATGGTGAGCGCCACGTGGAGCGCCTCCGCGCACTGGTCGGCGTAGTAGGGATTCACGAGCAGCGCCTCCGGCAGCTCGCGCGCGGCGCCCGTGAACTGGCTCAGGAGCAGCACGCCGCGCGCGTCATCCCGCGCGGCCACGAACTCCTTGGACACCAGGTTCATGCCGTCGTGGAGGCTCCCCACGAAGCACAGGTCCGCGGAGCGGTAGAGTTCCAGCACCTCCGGCTGCTCGGCATGTTCCGCGCGCAAGATGATCGGCTCGTAACCGTTCTTTCCAAAGCGCTTGTTGATGCGGTTGGCGAGCACGGTGGCCTCCTCCCGGAACCGCTGGTACTGCTCGATCTTCCCGCGCGTGGGCGCGGCGATCTGCACAAAGGAGAAGCGGCCGATCCACTCCGGGTGCAATTCCAGCAGCCGTTCCACGGCGCGGAACTTCTCCAAAATGCCCTTGGTGTAGTCGAAGCGGTCCACGCCCAGCCCCAAGAGCCGGTCCGCCGGAAACCCGAACTTTTCCCGCACGTCCGCGCGGGCTTCCTGCACGGGCTTCGCCTGCCGCAGCAGACGCCCCGGGAACTCGATGGAAATGGGGTAGCGCTGGACGCCGGTGGCTTCCCCGCCGTACGACACGGTCCAGTGCTCGCGGTCGATACGGCACTCCAAAAAGTGCTCCACGGTGTCGATGAAGTTGTTGCAGTGGGAGCGCGTGTGGAACCCCACCACGCTGCTCCCCAGGAGTCCGCGCAGGATCTCCTCCGTCCACGGGCAGATGCCGAACGCCTCCGGGTTGGGCCAGGGGATGTGCCAGAACGTGATGATGGAAGCCTTGGGGAGCTTCTCGTGGAGGAGGCGCGGCAGCAGCGCGAAGTGGTAATCCTGGATGAGGATCACGGGATCGTCCGTCTTCACTTCCTCCAGGACGGCCTTGGCGAACTTCTCATTCACCTTCTTGTACTGCTCCCAGTCCCCGCTGTGGAACGACGGCCGCACGTGCGCAATGTGGCAGAGCGGCCACAGTCCCTCGTTGGAGAATCCGTAGTAGTATCCCTCCTCCTCTTCCTTGGTCAGCCACACGCGCCGCAGGCGGTACCGGGGGTGGTCGGGCGGCACGGCGATGTGGTCATGGCTGTCCACGGTTTCCCGGTCCGCGTCGCCGGAGCCGTGGGCGATCCACGTGCCGGAGCACGCGCGCATCACCGGTTCCAGCGCCGTTACCACGCCGCTCGCCGGTGTCCGCAGCAGCACCTTCCCCTCGCGGCGCACGTGGAGGTAGGGTTCGCGGTTGCTCACCACCACCACCTCGTCCCCCGCCAATTCCTTCTGCAGGAGGTCCTTGAGGGTGCGCGGGGTCCAGGCAGTCTGGATGTCGTCCCGCAGGCGCCGGTCCGTCTCCAAATCCCGCAGCAGGTTGCGCAGGTCCCGCGCCACGGGCTGGAGCTCGGGCGGGGTGGAGGGCGGCAGGAGCGGGCGCAGCAGCCCTTCCCCGTGGAGGAGCCCCCGCATGCCGGAGACCCATCCCCGCCAGCTGAGCTGCGCGATGATGACGGTGATGAAGGCGATGAGGGCGCCCACCCCCGCGATGAACAGCATGATGTACCGACGCGTCTCCTCGCTGCGGTTCCGCACGAAACTCATGTCGTGCACCAGGATCATGTTTCCCAGCGTGCGGCCGGAGCCCTGCACCGTATGGTACGCCACGTGCACCGGGCCCTTGGGCAGTTCCACCACGTCGCTCGGCTCCTCCTCCGTGCCCTCCGCGGTCCCCTCCGTCCCTTCCACGGCCGTCTCCGCGGTGCGCGCGGGGCACGCCACCGTCTCCGGGAACTTCTCCGTCTTGTAGGTGAGCGCGGCCTCGGTGTCGCAGAAACCCAGCGCGAACAGGCGCTCGTCCTGCATCATGCGGTCGAAGTAGGCCTGCACCTTCTTCTTGGTCTTGGTGCGGTCGTTGTCGTACACCTCGAACAACGAATCATCCACAGCGGTGCCGATGAGCTTGGACCGCAAGTCCAGGTCCTTCACGAACCACTGCACCATCATCCCGTCCACGAGCGGCACCACGGCGTACGCGATGAGCGCCAGTATGGCCGCGAGCGGCACCAGGAACCGGAGGGAGAGGCGCATGCCCTCATGCTAGCGCACTTCCGGTATTTCTGCAGGAGAGGCCGTAGGAGGCGAAAATGCGGCTAGTAGAAGCTTTGGGCATGGCCCGTGGCATCTCTGCATTGACAAGAGCGGGCGGGAGCTATTGACTGGCTGGTTCCATGACCATGGTTTCGCCCGCGTATCGGCCTGAGGAAGAACCCGTACTCCCGGTGGGGGACGGGGAGCCGGCTGGCGAAGGGGATCTCACCTCTCCGGAGACGCGGGCGTTTGAGGAAAGGGTGCGGCGGATCTTGGAACACGGGGAATCCATCACCCGGTCGCAAATCGCACAGTGTTTGGGGATGAGCGTGTCGACCATTCTCCTCTGGGCGAAGAAAGCATCTTTTCCGCGTCCATTGCCGGATAGCAGCCCCGAGCGGCTCTTCTACCGACCGCGAGAGGTTGCGGCATTTTGCACGTCGAACGGCATACGGAGGCGGGTTGATCTTGTGTCCGACAAGTTGAAACGACGGAGGGAGAAGGAGGAGCGGGAATCGGATGCGGAGCGCCAACGGCGTCTCTGGCTTCCCTGTACGGAAGAAGAAAAAGCGATTGCCGCCGCCGCAGCGGAAGGGGCCGCGGAACAGGACCTTGCGGAACGTTTCGGTACAACCGTCCCGAAGATCCGCGGCGGCATTGTGCGCGTGCGGATGGAGCACATCCTCGCATTGCCCATCAGGTACATGCCCCATGCATCCTTTGCAGCGATGGAAGAAGGAGAGGAAGGGGAGGAGAGAGCGCTTCCTCCCGGCACCGGGCTGCCACGCCAAGGAGAGCCGGGCCCTCAACCTGCGAGGCTCCCCGACTCTCCGGCAACACCGTACGAACATGACTTGCTGGAGCCGGCGCAGGAAGCGCAGCTGTTTCTGGACATGAATTACCTCAAGTACAGAGCGGCGAGGATGCGAAACTCCATCGATCTGTCCCAACCGGATCCACGCCTCATGGATACCGTCCAGAATTTGCTCGCGCAAGCCCAGGACGTGCGTAATACGATCATTATGGCGAACCTTCGGCTCACGACGTTCAGTGTACAAGGATTCGTGCAACGAGGAGGGGATCTGCCAGAGTGCATCAGTGATGGCTTGTTCTCACTGATGAGAGCCGTGGAAGGATTTGACATCCGGACAGGGAACAAATTCTCCACCTATGCTATCCATGCGATCCAACATGATTATTCTAGGAATAGAAAGAGACGGAAACAGAGGCTTGGCATCATCTCATTCGTATCGGCGGAGGAGGCTATCGTGAACGCATCCGTTCCGGACCACCGTTCCGGCCCCAGGGCCGGAGAGGCGTATCAGGAACGTGTGGCACGTACGATCGCCCGTCTCATGGGGCGCTTGAATGAGCGCGAACAAAAGATTATCCGCTATCGCTATGCGCTGGAGCCCGGAGATGAACCGCTCACGCTCGAGCAAACCGGCAATCTGCTGGGCGTCTCCAGGGAACGTATCCGCCAGCTGGAGCAGCGCGCATTGAGCCGCTTGCGTGATGAGGCGGCGGCACGGGGCTTCGAGTTGTCGGAGAGCGGCTTGATGGAGGAACTGGATGCGTGAGGGCGGTGAGGCTGCGGTGGGCACGCACAGTCTATTCGTAGCGCAACGCCTCTATGGGCCGCAGCTTGGAAGCTTTGTACGCGGGCAGCATGCCGAAGAAGATGCCCACGCATGCGGAGAAAAAGAAGGCGAGGAGCACCGAGGAGAGGTTGAGGCTGGCGTCCAGGCTGGCGTACGTTTTGACCAGCGCCGATCCCCCCCAGCTCATGAGGATGCCGATGAGGCCGCCCAGCACGCTCAGCACGACGGATTCCACCAGGAACTGCAGCATGATGTCCCGGCGCTTGGCGCCGATGGCCTTGCGGATGCCGATTTCGCGCGTCCGCTCCGTCACCGAGACGAGCATGATGTTCATCACGCCGATGCCGCCCACGAGGAGCGAGATGGCCGCGATGCCGCCGAGGAGGAGCGTGAAGATGCCCGTCACCTCGTTGAGCGTCTCCACCGCGTCCGCCTGGTTCATCACGGTGAAGTCCTGGTCCGCCGTGTCCGTGATCCCATGCACGTTGAGGAGCACGGCCGTGATCTCCGCCTGCTTCCGTTCCATCTCCCCCTGGTCCTCCACCGATACGTTGATGGAGCTCACGGTGTCCGACCCCGTCACGCGCTGCTGCATGGTGGAGAGGGGGAGGATGATCATGTCATCCTGGTTCTGGAATCCCTGCTGCCCTTTGGACTGCAGGACGCCGATGACGGTGACGATCATGTTCCCGATCCGGATATCCCGCCCCAGCGGATTCGGTTCGTTTGGGAAGAGCGTGGCCGTCACCTCCGGCCCCAACACCGCCACCTTCGCCATCCCCGCCAGGTCTTCCTCCGTCACAAAGCTCCCGTACGCGAGGACGGCGTTGCGCACCGTGAGGTAGTCCGGCGCCGCACCCATCATGGTTGTGGACATATTGAGGGATCCCGCGATGGCCTGCACGCGGCTGCTCGTTTCCGGCGAGATGCCGTTGAGCCCGGCGAGGGTGTTCCGCAGGGCGGTGACGTCGTCGTTCGTGAGCGTGGAGCTCCCGCCGCCCAAGCGCACGTTGGTCTGCGTGGGGCTGCCCGGCGAGACGGTGAGGAGGTTCGTCCCCAACCCCTGGATGCGCGAGGTCACGCTGCGCTGCGCGCCCTGCCCGATGGCGATCATGAGCGTCACCGACGCCACGCCGATGATGATGCCGAGCATGGTGAGCGCGGACCGCAGCTTGTTGCTGCCGATGGCGCCGAGGGCGTTCCTCATGTTTTCTAGAATATTCATGGGAGGAGGGGCGGAGTGTGGGTCAGGGGCAGGACGCGGCATGCCGCGTCCTCTGGAGGATGATCATGTGCGGAGCGGGGAGATCAACCCGTCGCGGATGTGGATCGTCCGATGGGCGAACGCCGCAACCGTGGGTTCGTGTGTCACCATCACGATCGTCTTCCCGTTGCGGTTGAGTTGCGTGAAGAGGCCCATCACCTCCTCGCCGGTCTGCGTATCCAGCGCGCCGGTGGGTTCGTCTGCCAGGATGATGGCGGGATCCGTCACCAGTGCCCGCGCCATAGCCACGCGCTGCTGCTGCCCTCCCGAAAGCTCGTTGGGATTGTGCGCCAAACGTTCCGTGAGCCCCACCGCATGGAGCGCCGTGCGCGCCTGTCGCTCCGCTTCTGTGCGGTGGATCCCCTGGTAGAGGAGGGGTTGCATCACCTGGCGCAACGCGTCCATGCGCGGGAGGAGGTTGAAGGACTGGAACACAAAGCCGATGCGCTTGCTGCGTACGTCCGCCTGGCTGTTCTCCGGCAGGCTCCCCACCTCCTTCCCCTCCAGCAAGTACGAGCCGTCCGTGGGGGTATCCAGCAGGCCGATGATGTTCATGAGCGTGGATTTGCCGGAGCCTGAAGGCCCCATCACCGCCACGAACTCTCCCCTCTTGATGTGCAGCGATACGCCCTTGAGCACCGTGAGCCGCTCCTTCCCCAGCGGGTATGCCTTGATGATGTTGCGGAGCGCGATCATGCGGGCTAACGGGAAGTGTTCCTGGTTCCGCCGCCCGTCCGCACTTCCATGGGTCCCCCCATGCCTCCCCCCATGCGGAAGATCTGTGCGGCGTTCGCGTTGCTCGTCTGGGATTGGGTGGTGATTACGTTGAGGGAGATGATGCTCTGGCCTTCCTCCAGGCCGGAGAGAATTTCCGTGTACTGCCCGTCCGTCGCCCCCGGCTCCACTCTCAATGTGCGGCCGTCCGATGTCCGCACCGAAGCGACGCCGTTCGTGCGGCTGAGCGCCAGGTTGGGCACGGCGAGCACGCTCTCCTTGCGCGTCGTCTCAATCTCCACCGTCGCGGTCATGCCGGAGAGAATGGTGAGGTCGGCGGGCGTCGCGAGGCGGATGGCCACTTCGTACGAGACAACGCCGGATTCCTCCACGGGCGTGGAGTTGATCTCGTCAATGGTCCCCGTGAACTCCTGCCCGGGCAGCGCGTCGAAGGCGATCGTCGCCGCCATGTCCTTCTTCACGCGTACCACGTCCACCTGATCCAGGAGGACGGTGACGATGAGGAAGTCGGGATTCTCCAGCGTGACGTATTTCTCCTCTCCCGTGTCGAGAAGGTTATCCCCCACCTGGTAATCCAGCCGGCGGATCACACCTTCGAAGGGCGCCACGAGCCGGTAGTCCTCCATCGTCTTCTGGGTCTTCTGGAGCGAGGTGGATTTCTGCGCCAGGTCGTTCTGTTTCAGCTTCACGTTCACGTCCACGCTCTTCGTGGTCACGTTCAAGGCGGCTTGCTTCGAGCGGGCGTCGTCCCGGATCTTCTGGAGGGACGCCTCCTGTTTCTGCAGGTCGCCCGGCGTCTGCGTCTTGAGCAAGCTTAGGTTCTCCTGCGCGGAGAGGAGCGCGTGCTGCGCGGTATCCAGCGCATCCTGCTTCTGCTGGATGGTGATGCTCGTGAGGCCGTCTTGCCCGCCCGTCAGGCTTGCCTGCGCCGTTTCCGCTTGGTCCATGAGGGTCGTCGCGGACGTGCGCGCGGCCATGGCCGCCTGCTTGAGGCCGTTGATGTCCGCCACGGTGAAGTCATTGGGGTCGCTCACGGCGCCCTGGAGGATTTGGTACGTGCTGTCCGCAACGTCGTAGAGCGCCCGTGCCACGGCCTGCGCGTGGGAGAGCGCAAGGCCCAACGCGGTGGTGTCCCGCAGCGTGGGAAGGGTGCTGCCGTACGCGCTGCGCATCTGCGCAACGGCTTCCAATGCGGCATAGTATGTCTGTTCCGTCCGGTTCTTGAGCGACACGTCGTTCGCGATGCGGTGGTAGATCTCGATGCTTGGGGTCCCGGACATGCGCCGTGCAACGGTGTCGTTCACCAGGATGCCGTAGATGGTGTCCAGCAAATCCTCGCTGTCGGAGAGGACGGACTGCGCCGTGGAGCCCAAGTCCTGGAGCGTGGTGGTCCTCGCCTGCTCCAGCGCCGCTTGCGCCTGTTCCAGGGCGGCCTCCTTCTCCTTCACGGCGCGCTCGGCGCCGGCGATATCGGTGGGAAGCTTCTCCAGTGCAACGGCGAGCGAGTTCTGCGCTTCCAGCGCCTGGCGCTCGGTTTCCCGCAGGGCGTTCTCCGCATCGATGAGGGACTTCTCCTTCTCCGTGTGCAACTGCTGCAGTTGGAGCGCGCTGGCGGCCACCGAGAGCTGCGCCTGGCGGATGTCCGCTGTCACCGTCGATGCGTCCAATTGGGCGATGAGTTGCCCCTTCTGCACGCGGTCACCCTCCTTCACGTACACGTTCGCCACTTTGCCCTTCTGGTTGAAGCGCAGTTCCTGCTCGCTCGCGAACGTCACCGTGCCGGTCGCTTTCACCGAGGAGGAGATGGTGCGACGCCCCACCTGCGCCAGCGTCTCCGCCGACGCTTGTTCCTGCCCGTTCCCGCCGCCGAAGGCGAGGTATGCCGCGCCCAGCACCACGGCGACGCCGCATCCCAGGAGGTAGCTCCGCAGTACGATGCGTTGCATCACGCCGCGCAGCACTGTCACCAGTGGCGCCAAACGTCGGAGGAGGACGTCACGGGTCATCATTGCTGTTGGGAGGGGGGACTAGACACTGCTCTACCGTCATCCGCGGAAGGGAGTGATGCGGTGCCGGTTCCCGTCCCCAGGACGGTTCCGCTCGCGGAGGAAGGGCGCCCGGTGCGCATCCCCCTTCCGCCGGCAGGCATTTCCACGCCGCGCTCGGCGGCGATTTCCTGCAACGTCTTGCCGCTGTCGAGTTCCTTCTGCAGATCCGCTTCCGTCATCCCCAACCGCTCCGCCATACGCGAGAGGCCGGCTCCGCCTTCCTGGAAGTTGCCACCCATCGGAAAGGAGCCGGGGTTTGGCGCGGGGCGGATGAGCCGCCAGCTTCCCGCGAGGATCAGGAGGACGAGCAAGCCCGAGGCGAGGCCGAGGGCGAAGGAGAGGGGATGGAAGGTTTTCATAGAAAAGGGAGAATACTACCATTGTAGGGTGAAGAGATTAAGGTGAGATTAAGGGACGCCTCCCGCGGAAGCGATAATCCGCGGCGGAAGGATCGGGTTGTGGAGGGGGCGGCATCATGGCCGCATAGCAGCGCGCGGTTTGCGGGAGAGGGATGGAATGCTTAGAGTGATGATGGATACGAATGCTCTGATTTCGGCTTCCCCAAGGCTCAAGAACAGTCCCATGCGCATCAAGCGATTCCTCTCCCTCCTGGCCATCCTGATCGTCCTTTCTTGGACGATAGAGTTCCATTGGATCCCCCACGCCGCCGCGGATGCCACGCCCCCCGTCCTCACGGAATTGACCCCCGTCACCACCCCCACGAACGACCCCACGCCCTCGTACGTGTTCAACAGCACCGAAACGGGGACGATTTTCTACGGTGGTTCCTGCAATTCCGTAACGACGCTGGCCGAGAGCGGCAGCAACACCATTACGTTCAATGCGTTGGGGGCGGGGACGTATGCCGGTTGCACCATCACCGTGCAGGACGGTTCAAGCAATACGTCCGATGCCTTGCCCGTCACTTCCTTTACCGTGGACTTGTCGGCACCGGTGATCGATTCGTTCAGCAGCACCACCACCGCCACCACCGCAACGATAGGCGTCACCACAACGGAGAACGCTTCCTGCCGTTTCTCCGTCGTTTCCGGCACGCCGTACGCCAGCATGACCCCCTTCGAAACCACGGGAACCATGTCGCACAGCCACACCTTCACCAGCTTCACGCCAAACACCACATATACCTACTATATCGTCTGCCGGGATCCGGCAGGGAACGACAGTGCACAGGGGTCGCTGGAGTTCCGCACGAGCGCGGATACCACTCCTCCCACCCTCGCGCAGGTGACACCCGTGCCCACGCGCACCAAGGACACCACGCCCGACTACACCTTCAGCAGCACCGAATCGGGCACCATCTCCTACGCGGGCTCCTGCACATCCCCTACCACGGCAGGCGTGCCCGGCAACAACACCATCACTTTCAGTGCTTTGGGGGAAGGGACGTACTCCGGTTGCACCATCCGGGTGACCGATGGCGCCACTAATCCTTCCAGCTGGCTGGCGGTTTCCACCTTTACCGTTGACCTCACTCTTCCCGTGCTCGCCGTGGTCTCGCCCGTCACCACTCCCACCTACGACACCACGCCAAGCTTCACATTCTCCTCCACCGAAGCGGGCACCATCACGTACGGGGGTTCCTGCACGTCCGCCTCCACCAACGCCGTTGCGGCGAATAATGCCATCAGTTTTTCAGTACTGGGGGCGGGGACGTATGCCGATTGTACGGTCACCGTAACGGATACGGCGGGGAATGCGAGCCTTGCCCTCGGCGTGCCGTCTTTTACGATCGATGTGGCTGCACCCATCCTATCCGGCGGGTCGCCGACGGGGTCCCTGGCTGCGTATACCACCACCGCCACCCTCTCCGTGACCACCAACGAGAACGCCACCTGCAAGTATGGCACGGTCGCGGAGACAGCCTATGCCGCGCTCCCCAACACCCTCTCCGGCACGCTCCTCACCCATACGGGCGCACTGACGGGCTTGGTCAACGATACGACATACACGTACTACGTGCGGTGCCAGGATACCGCGGGGAACAGCAACGGCTCCGACTACACCGTCACCTTCAGCGTGAGCGCGGATAGCACCGCCCCCGTGATCGCGGAGGCCGTTTCCGTTCCCACACCCACTCTGGATAACACCCCGAGCTACACTTTCACCAGCACCGAGGCCGGTACCATCACGTACGGGGGAGGCTGTACATCCGTGACGCCGAATGCAGTGAGCGGCAGCAATACCATCACCTTCTCATTGCTTGCGGACGCCACGTACGGCGCCTGCACCATCACGGTCACGGACGCGGGGGACAACCCCTCCAACCTCCTCACGCTTACGAGCTTCACGGTGGATACCACTGCTCCGATCCGTTCCGCGGGCGCTCCCTCCGGCACGCTCCCGACGGGGACCACGGGCGCCACCCTCTCCGTGACCACCAACGAGAACGCCACCTGCAAGTATGGCACGGTCGCGGAGACAGCCTATGCCGCGCTCCCCAACACCCTTTCCGGCACGCTCCTCACCCATACGGGCGCGTTGACGGGCCTGGCGAACGACATCACCTATACCTACTACGTGCGGTGCCAGGACGCCACGGGGAATAGCAACGGCTCCGACTACACCGTCACCTTCAGCGTGAGCGCGGACAGCACACCGCCCGTGATCCAGGAGGCGGTGCCGGTGCCCACGCCGACCTTGGATAACACTCCCACCTACACCTTCACCAGCAACGAACCCGGCACCATCACCTACGGGGGAGGCTGCACGTCCCTCACCGAGGAGGCGGCGAGCGGGAGCAACGTCATCACCTTCGCCACGCTTGCGGACGGCACCTACGCCGCCTGCACCATCACGGTTACGGACGCGGGCACAAACCCCTCCAACATCCTCACCCTCACGAGCTTCACGGTGGATACCGCCGCCCCCGTCCGTTCCGCGGGCGCTCCCTCCGGCACGCTCCCCGCGGGGACCACGGGCGCCACCCTCTCCGTGACTACCAACGAGAACGCCACGTGCAAGTACGGCACTGTCCCCGGTACCGCCTACGTCGCGATTCCCGGAACCCTCTCCGGTTCTGCCCTCACACACACGGGCGCACTCACCGGCCTTCTTGACGGCTTGTCGTACAGCTACCACGTGCGGTGCCAGGACGCCGCGGGGAACAGCAACGGCTCCGACTACACTGTCTCCTTTTCCATCGCCGTTCCCGACATCATCCCGCCCATCCTCCAGGAAGTGACCCCCGTCACCAACCCCACCCGTGACAACACTCCCAGTTACACCTTCACCACCAGCGAAGCCGGTGCCATCACGTACGGGAGCGGTTGCACCTCGCTCACCGCCGCCGCCGCAACCGGTTCCAACACCATCGCATTCTCCACCCTTCCCGATGCCACCTACGCCCTCTGTACCATCACCGTCACCGACGGTTCGGAAAATCCCAGTAATGCCTTGGCGGTAACGCTCTTTACGGTGGATACCGCGGCTTCGAATGTCGCCATCACGGCGCCCGCGGGTGCATCCACCGCCACGGGTGGCACTGTCATCAGCTTCACGAACAGCGATCCCCTGGACCCCGAGTGTTCGGTGGACGGCGCCACGTGGACCAATTGCGTCTCCAATACGACGACGCTCGGAAACATCACCGGTTGGAATTCCGTGGCGTCCGGTTCCACCTTCACGCTCACCGTGCGCGACACGGATCTAGCGGGGAACGTGGGCAGCGGTTCCGTGTCCCTCACCCGCTACCAGGAATCCACTCCTCCCGTCCTCTCCGCCGGCTCGCCTTCCGGAACGTTGGCCGCAGGGACGACCGCCGCCACCCTCTCCGTGACCACGAACGAGAACGCCACGTGCAAGTACGGCACGGTCGCGGCCACCGCGTTCGCCGCCCTCACTCGCACCCTCTCCGGCTCCGCTTTGACGCACACGGGCGCCCTCACCGGCCTCACCGCCGGATCCCGTACGTACTACGTCCGCTGCGAGGACGGGGCGGGAAATGCGAATACGGATGATTACTCCATCACCTTCACCATTGCCGCGCCCGCGGCGTCCTCTTCCTCATCTTCCTCCGAGGACGGGGGTGGAGGCGGGGGCGGTGGCGGAGGAGGCGGAGGGGGCAGGTATGTTCCGGCGAGTTCCGTTTCCTCGGCCGGTTCCAGCTCTTCGGAGGAGGAAGCCACCCATCCCGCATCGGAACTCCCCTCGTACCGCGGCTACCTGCGCGTCGTCGTGGGAGGGGAGACCCTCTCCTTCACGGATGTGCTCGTCACCGAGTGGTACGCCCCCCACGTCTTCGCGCTCGTCACCCGGCAGATCGTCTCCGGGTACGCCGACAGCATGGGGAACCTCCTCTCCCTGTTCCGTCCCGCCAACCAAGTGACGTACGCGGAGATAGCGAAGATGGCCATCCAGGCTTCGGGGCAGGCGGCACCGGCCTCCGTGGAACCGCTGTCGGTCGATAACCCCCATGCGAGGGGGCACTGGTCGGAGCGCTACGTTGCGCAGGCGGAGGAACTGCACTTCACGGCGTACAGCATCCCCATCACCCTGGATATTCCCGCGCCGCGCTGCGCCGTGGTCCTCACCTTCCTGGAGGCGTTCGGCTACAACCTGGATACGCCCACGGCCTCCCCGTACACGGATCTCCCCGTCACCCATACGTGCGCCCCCGCCATCCTTACGGCCACCCGCCTCGGCATCGTTTCGGGGGACAAGGATGACAAGGGGAACCCCACGTGGACGGTGCGTCCCACCCAGCCCATCAACCGTGCGGAAACGAGCAAGATCCTCGCCCTCCTCATCGCGCTCCAGTCGCCCTCCTCATCGGCTTCCTCGGCACCCGCCTCCTCCGCATCCTCCTCTTCCACCGGGGAAGTGCCCACGGCCGCCCTGCGCTACAAGATCTCCGTGCACTCCACCATGCTCCGCGCCTCCCCCGATTCCGAAGGGCGCGTGCTCGCCACGCTCACCAAAGACACCGAAGTCCTCCTGCTCTCCTCCATCCCCGGCAAGCCCTGGCTGCGGGTGCGCCTGAGCGACGGCGTGGAAGGGTACCTCTACCTGTTGACCGTCACGCCGGCGCGGTGACACGGAAGGCCTGTCTCACCTGTTGGTATCCGGAACCGCATGGGCCGGAGATTGCTTCTTAATCTCTCCTTAATCTCGTCGGTTTATCCTATACTATCCCTCTCCCTATGCACATCCTCCTCATTGAAGACCAGAAGAAGCTGGCGGGGAACATCAGGCAGTTCCTGGAACTGGAGCACTATGCCGTAACCGTGGCGCACGACGGCAAGGAGGGTTTCGAGAAAGCCATGACGCAGGAACCCGACCTCCTCATCCTCGACATCAACCTTCCCGGCATGGACGGGTACCTCATCTGCCACATGCTGCGCCAGAATAAGAAGACCATGCCCATCCTCATGCTCACGGCGCGCGGCAAGCAGCAGGAGGTGGTGCATGGGCTCAACATCGGGGCGGACGATTACTTGGTGAAGCCGTTCGATTTGGACGAGCTCCTGGCGCGCGTCCGCGCCCTCCTGCGCCGCCAGGCGCCCGAGAAGCAGGCGCGGCTCTCCGCCGCCGGCGTCACGGTGGACACCAACACGCAGGAAGTATGGAAGGGGAAGAAGAAAGTGGAGCTCTCCCCCAAGGAGTACGCGCTCTTCGAGTTCCTCCTGCGCAACAAGGGGCAGGTGCAGGACCGCCCGCGCATCATCGAGCACGTGTGGGGCGGCAGGGACGAGCTCATGTTCTCGCAGACCGTGGATGTGCACGTGGCGTACTTGCGGCGTAAGCTGGGGAAGGACGCGATCAAGACCGTTCCGGGGAAGGGATACCTTGTTCCCGCTTAATACCATGCATCTTTCTTCTCCCGTATCGCGTATGACGTATTGCGTAGTACGTATCTCCCCATCCAGCGCTAGCATACGTTATACGTAATACGTCATACGTCATACGCTCTCATTCTATGTTCCGCAGAATCAGCTACAAGATCGCGCTCCAGTTCACCGCCTTTGTCTTCCTCCTGTTCCTCGTCAACGGCGCGCTGTTCCTGGCCGCGGACGTACTCAGCACACACCGCCAGATGCGCTTCCGGCTGGAGAGGATGGCGCAGACCGTCGCGGTGCGCTTCGAGCTGGAGGGCATGCCGTTCAAGGTGATGGGCATGCCACCCAACCTGCGCGAGCAGGTACGCGTGCTGGATGCGGAGGGGAAGACGCTCTTTGCGGGCACATTCTTCGAGGACGTACCGGTGGATGCCCACCATCCCTGGGCGGAAGTGACGGTGGGGGACCGGGCGTACGTGATCCTCACGGACCCCTTCCTGCGCGACGGCCGGAGGGCGGGGTTCGTGCAGATCGCTGATGTGCTGCAGTATCCCCGCAAGGACTGGGGAGGACGCATCACCCTCTATCTCCTTGTGAGCGTTGCCGTCTCCGCCCTCACGTTCCTGGTGGGGCTCTTCTTCGCGCGGCGCAGCCTGAAGCCCGCCGAACAGATGGTGGAGCGGCTGGAGCAGTTCACGCAGGACGCCAGCCACGAGTTGCGCACGCCGCTCGCCGCGCTCCGTTCCTCCCTGGACTTGGCGCTGCACAACGGCAAGTACCGCGAGGGCATCGTCTCGGCCAAGGAGGACGTGAAGGAAGTCACCGTGCTCGTCGACAGGCTCCTGGAACTGGCGCGCCTCGACCGGTTCGTCCTCCGACCCGCCCCCGTAGACCTCTCCGCGCTTGTGTCCGATGCAGTGAAGAAGTTCCGTCCGCTGGCGAAGGAGAAGGGGATTGCGCTGGAGGGCGACGTTACGCCGGGCGTCTCCGTCACGGGTGACGTGCCCCTGCTCCGCCAGGTCCTGGGCAACCTCCTCTCCAACGCCATCAAGTTCAATAAGGAGAAGGGCGGGTCCGTCACGGTCCGCCTCACCAAGCACGCGTTCACCGTGCAGGATACGGGCGTGGGCATCGCCAAGAAGGAACTCCCGCACATCTTCAACCGCTTCTACCAGGCCAATTCCTCCCGTGCGGGCGAAGGGTACGGGCTGGGGCTGGCGTTGGCCAAGCGCATCGTGGAGCTGCACGGGTGGAAGATCGGCGTGAAGAGCAAGGTGCATGAAGGGACGGAGTTCGTGGTGGAGTTCGGGAAGTAGGAAGAGGGGAAGAGTCCGAAGATTCCGAGGATTCCGAGGAAAGTCAGAAATACGCTCGGTCTTTCCATGGGAAGCAGTTCGTCGGAATCCTCGGCAACCTCGGCATCCTCTTTGTCGGCATCCTCCATCCCCCTTAATCTCCTCTTAACGCCCCCCTCCTATACTCGCACTGTCGCGACCGTATTTCTTTCCCCTCTCTCACTATGAAGAAGTTCACCTTAGGAATGGTTGCAGGCGTATCGTCCCTCGCCATCGCCGTCCCCCTCCTCGCCCAAATGGCGGGTGCGGCGTCCAGCAGCAGCACGTCCGCACGGGCGGATTGGACGCCCCCCGTCTCCACGCAAGCGTGCGTGGAGGCGATGTCCGGCGTCGACGGGGCGCACCTCGCGGTCATGGATGCCATGACAGCCGCCCACAAGACAGCGCTGCAAGCGCGCAAGGATGCGCTCGATGCCGCTGCTTCCCTTGCGGATGACACGGCGCGTCAGGAAGCGGTACAAAAGGCGCAGGAAACTTTCCGCTCCGCGATGGAATCCGTCCAACAGTCCGATGCCATGAAGACGGCAATGGAAGCCATGCAGGAATCCTGCGGCGGTGAAGGCTTCGGCTTCAAGCGCGGCGGCATGGGCATGGGCATGGGCATGTTCGGGGGTGGCGAGAAAGGCCAGTTCCAGATGCGCGGAAACGCTCCCGCCGATCTCGCCGAGAAGCTCGGCCTCACGGCCGATGAGCTCCAGGCGGCGCTCGAGAGCGGCAAGACCATCCAGCAAATCGCAGAAGAGCACGGCGTCACCTTGCCGGAGAAGGCCGGCCGCGGCATGCGCATGCACTTCGGTTCCTTCCAATCCGGCCAGGACACAAGCGCCGGAAGCAACTGAACCCTTCACGTACGGGCATGATCCGGAGTTCGGAATACAAGGAAGAAGCCGCGGGAAGCGGCTTCTTTCGTATCGCGCGGCAGGGGAACGCTCAGGCAGCCGTGTGTTCCTCCAGGAACTGCTTGACGGTGTCCTTGGGCATGGCGCCCATGAAGCCCTTCACGGGCTTGCCCTCCTTGAAGAGCACGAAGGTGGGGATGCTCATGATGTTGAGCGATCCGGAGACGGCCCCGTTTTCGTCCACGTTCACCTTGGCGAATTTCACCTTGCCCTCGTACTCGGCGGAGAGTTCGTCCACCACGGGCCCCATGACCTTGCACGGGCCGCACCACGGCGCCCAGAAGTCCACGAGGACGGGGAGGGAAGACTTGATCACTTCTTGCTCGAAGGTTGCGTCGGTCACTGCGGTAGGCATAAGGGATGGAGAATGAAGAAGTAAGAATGAAGAATTATGATTTAGCGAGGGCGACGATGGATTTGAGGCGCGCGCTCTTGCGCGGCAGATGGGTGCCCGGGAACTCGTCCCGCAGCATCTTTTCCACGATGCTTGCGCGCGCGGAGGCGAACGAGGTGGAGATGGAGTGCGTGAGGTGCGACACCTCCTCGCAGGGGCGGCCGTCTTCCAGGTACGTTTTGAGCGCGTCGATCTGCCCTTGGATGCGGTTCAGGTGCCCGATGAGACGGGCGCAGGGGCGTGCAAGTGTCTTCTTCGGCATGGGTCGGGAGAGGGAATAGACAGGGGAATCATATACCCCCCACCCTATATTAGCAAGTGGGTACTGTACATCAAAATTCACAGCAGAATCGCTGTTTTCTATCAATACCCCTCCCCCTATCTCTTCTTCCAGAGGACCAGGACGGACGTGAGGATGTTCATGAGGGATGCCGTGAGGGCCATGAGGGGGAGCGTGATGTACCCGAAGGCGAACGTGATCTCCGTGCGTGCGCAGGAGATGCCGCTGGCGTCGCAGGGCTTGAGCGGATCGCCCGTAAACGGCAGCAGCGAAGCCTGCACCTGCTCCACGTAGTGGGCGACGGAAAACAGCAGCCCTATTTCGCTCAAGAAGAGCACGTACCACGCGACGTTGCGGTCCTTGCGCCACAGGGCGACCGCCAACAGCAGCGCCTGCGGGTACAGGAAGATACGCTGGAACCAGCACAGCTTGCAGGGGGACCATCCCGCAACTTCGGAAAAGAAGAGGCTGCCGCCCGTGGCGATGAGCGCCACGATGAACATCAACAGCAATCCATGGCGTTGGAGGAACGCTTCCCCCGTTTCCCCTTTCTTCAGCACGCGTTGGAGGAGCAGCGCGAGGAGCGCGAGGGATATCGCTTGGCCCGCAACCGTGAGGACGGCGAGGGCGGTGACGAGTTGCGGAGTGTATGTGGAGAGGAACATAAGACGGGCAGTGTACCACACCCGCGCCGTTCCGTCCTCTCCGGCATCGATCGCATGGGAAGAATCCCCCCTTTCTCATTGTACTTCGCGTCCAATGCGCCTACCGTCATCACAGAGTGCGTTGCGCGCGCCTTTCCCCCCGTTTTCCCATGCACCATCCGTTGCACAAGTCTTGCCTCGTGGAAGGTTGTTCCGCCCAGACGCACGGCAAGACCTACTGCCACGCGCACAACAAGAACAAGGGGAAGACGGTGGTGATTTCCGTGGAGCAGCGCGCGCGGATGCGTTCGGATTGCTGCAATGCGCCCGTCATTGACGGCGACCGGCACGAGTACGGCAAGCAGTACTGCATCAAGTGCAAGGCCGCCTGCTGCTGGCACACGCACATGGCCATCCTCATGGCGCAGCTGCGGGACTGATCCCCACACCCTTCACTCATCTCCTCTGCCGCCGCGTCTGCGGTGTTTTTGCGGGAGGGGTTGCTTCCTCCTGTGCGCCGAAGCCCGTGACCACGAAGCTGCGGCTCTTGGGGTCCCGCTCCACGCTCACCACGCCCAGCTTCGCCGCGTCCTGCAGCAGGTGGGTGAAGCTGCGGTAGCCGTAGTAGCTCTCGTCGAACGATGGCTTCTTGCGCTTCATGGTGTCCTTGATCATGGAGGCGTACAGCACCTCGTGGTTCTCCCGGCGCAAGGCCGCGGCCGCGTCCAGGAGCAGCGCGAACGCCTCGCGCTTCTTCTCCGGCAGCTGCGCCTCCAGCTGCGACACCACCTCGTGTTCCTCCTCCTGGCGTTCCAAGTCCTGGTAGTAGATGAATTCGTCGCAGTTATCGGAAAGCAGTTCCGAGGTGGAGCCGCGCATGCCGATGCCGATCACGTGCTTGCCGTTCTCCTTCAGCTTGGAGACGAGCGGCGAGAAGTCGCTGTCGCCGGAGACGATGACGAACGTGTCGATGTGCGGCTTGCTCCACGCCAGGTCCATGGCGTCCACCACCATGCGGATGTCCGCGGAGTTCTTGCCCGTCATGGCGCGCACGGGGATCTCGATCAGTTCGATGGCGGCTTCGTGGAACGGCTTGGTGTATTCCGGGAACCGGCTCCAATCCGCATAGGACTTCTTGACGATCAGCTTGCCCTTCTCCAGGAGCCGCTCCAGCACCTTCTGGATCTGGAACTGCCCTTTCTTCTGGTGCTGGAACCCCAGGGCGAGGTTCTCGAGATCGATGAAGACGGCCAGGTTGCGTTCGCTATCCAGCGTAGATACGGGCATGGGGAGGGGAGAATTCCGGAATGGCGCGTCCGGCTCGCGTACCGGCCCCTACTCTAGTCCCTTTTCACGATCATTTCCAAGGACAGCTCCACCTGTTCGGAGGCGGGAGGAACATGGGGGCTGCGGTTCAAAAAGGGCTCCCTGCCCGTGAAGACAGGGAGCCGCGCCCGCGTCGTGCCACCAGACCAACCAATCCGACGGGCGAATAGGGCAGTGTAGAACGCGTGAGAAGTCCGATGCAAGGAGAGTGTCCGTTATCATCGAGGGGCTGCTCTCTTCCAGCGGGTACGTTGGAGTGAACAGGGGCGGGGGAGCCGAGGCGGCGGGGGAGGGCACAAAAAATGGAGGTCTATAGGGTGATATAGACCTCCTACTGGACAGTCACGCACTGGCTGTCCAGCCTCCGACTGACGGATCCCTCAACCGGAGGTTGGACAGGGAGGGGAGAATAAGGAAAAGGGAGGAGAGGGCAAGAGAATGACGGAATGGAAACGCTCGCGCAAAGAAAAAAGAGGAAGTCCATGCGATGACGGACTTCCTCTCCGGGGCAGTTGGGGGGGTGAGTGGAACTGCCCTCTACCAGCGGGTACGCTGGGGTAAAAGGGGCGGGGGATCCCGCAAGTCCATCGCGAGATCCCCCTGCTGACAGCCGTAAGCCACCGAAGCGCTGTGCAGCCTTCGACTGACGGCACCATCAACCGTAGGCTGGACAGGAGAGGGAGTATAGAAGAGGAGGGAAGCGGAAGGGAAGGGGATTGAAAGAAAGGAGCAGATGACTCGTCTTCAGCACTGGTCACAGGGCAAATATTGGTTATACTTTCCATCGTTCCCGTTCCCCTGTAGCTCCCACCTTCGCCCCTGGTTACACTTCTCCACAGTTAACAGATGTGAGAGAAGAATCAGGTGGAGGCTACGGAGGGCGAGAGTTCTCCTCTACACTCGTTCCTTACATATCGGTCATTCTTCTTCCCCTGTAGCTCAGCGGTAGAGCAGGGCGCTGTTAACGCCAAGGTCGCTGGTTCGAATCCAGCCGGGGGAGCCATGAACCAGTCAACCGCAAGCGCCCTTTGGGCGTTCGTAGAGCTGATACGACGGAGCATGTGATACCATACGTGTATGAGTGACGCTGAAATAGGTTTTTGGATTGCGCTGATAGCTTGCGTTGTCGGGGGATCGTGGATTGTCAAAAGCAGGTCAAAGAAGAAGTAAGGAGGGGGTGCCTCATCTCCTTCCCTTCTTGGAGAATAGTATGTAGATCAAATAGACGGAGTAGATCAACAGGAGCGGCGCAAGGATCCAAACGGAAAACAGGGCGTATCCCGCGGCGACCACTCCCTCCATCGGTATGCAACAACCGCCGATCGGCGACTCATACGTTTTGCCTTCAAAGAAGAGGAAGAAGAGCGCGCAGAAGAACGGAATATACGCAACGAACAGCGCGGCGAGCTTGCCCTTTGTCGTCGTGAGAAATTTCATCAGAGAGGAGGGAAGGGAGGGAAGCGTCATTTCGTGTATTCCAAAATATCTCCCGGCTGGCAGTCCAACGCCTTGCAGATCGCGTCCAGCGTGGGGAACCGGATCGCTTTGGCTTTCCCGTTTTTTAAGATGGAAATATTGGCCATGGTGATGCCCACCCTCTCCGAAAGTTCGGTGACGCTCATTTTCCGTTTGGCCAGCATGACATCGAGGTTGACGAGGATGGGCATAGGCTCGGGTTACACGGTTAAGTCATGTTCCAATTTCATGTCCACGGCATTCCGGACCAGCTTCTGCAGAACGGCTGCGAACGTCGCAACGACCAGCGGGGCGGCCACAATGGCAGCGCCGATGAGTATGGCCCCCGGCGCGTCATCGAGTTCGGCGAGGACGGCAACCAGCGGCATTCCGGCTGCGTACAGCAGGCTCATGGCAATGGCGCAGTACTTGATCAGCATCAACGCCTGCACGGACGAGACGGAGAAGGCGTTGTTCGCATCAATGTACTGCAGCAATCGGAAGGCCTGGTACAGGGCGAAGAAGAACGGCAGGGGAGTGGCATACAAACCGATGAGTGCGGGATACATCACCGCCGCGGCTTCCGGTACGTTCCGGAGTGCCGTGTAGATCTGCGGGAACACCACCGCGCAGAGGACGAGTACGACGCCACCGATAAGGATGATGACTGCTTTTAAGAACAACGTGGAGGCGCGCTTGACGGGTGTAGTATGCATAGAAGGAGTGGATGGTGGTACGGCGTATTGAAGCACACCATTTATCGAATATCAATAAATACATATCGTATAACGATTGACACGGATGCATGCGGTTGCCGTATGGATCGGTGATTGGGTAGAGTTCCTCTTTGATGGACGTCACCGTCTTCTTCGCGCGGTTCTGGGGCAGCCTGTTTGCCATCCTCGGTCTGGCCTCCATGGGGGCGCATTTGTTGGGCAGGGTGATCGACTACACTAAAGATAAAACCATCACGATCTCCACCGGGTACATCACCTTCCTGTTGGGGCTCGTTACGGTGATTCTGCACAACATCTGGGTCGCCGATTGGAGGGTGGCCGTGACGATCTTGGGTTGGGTCACACTCTTGAAGGGCATCACCAAGGTCGCGTTTCCCGAACACGTCCACAAGAAAGCGCAAATGTTCAAAAAGCAGCAGACGCTGTGGGGGTTCGTCATCTTCCTCCCGGGCGCTTGGTTGTTTTGGATGAGTTGGTGATTCTGGCAAGCGCACCGGGGGAGGATGGCTTGCGCGGGAAGGTGGGGGGAGTAGAACTTACCATTACTATGGTCCTTTCATCCTTCCGGAAGGGTGGCAAGAAGCGCGTCCGCCTTTCCTTTACCCATCCCCAGGCCTCGTCCGTGAGCGTGGCGGGCAGCTTTAACGAGTGGAACCCCGCGGCCAAGCCGCTCAAGCGGGGCAAGGACGGGCAGTGGACGGCGGTCCTTGCGCTTCCCCCCGGCCGCCACGCCTACCGGTTTGTGGTGGATGGCAACGATTGGCGGGAGGATCCCTCTTGCACGGAGCGGGAACCCAACGCCTTCGGCGGGTTCAATAGTGTTCTCTCGGTGGGGTAGGGGAGAATGGGTGGGGGCTGCTGGTTAAAGCTGGGTGGGGGAGCCAGATTGGAAAGGAAGACGATTTCGGAGATCATCCAGATATTTTTTTCTGTAAGCCAAAATACTGCTTTTTTGTTAGTTTGAGCTTCACATTCTGAGTTAGTTGACAAAATAAATTATAACTAGTATAAAATACTATTGTATGTCATCTAATCTGACTCTTGAGGACAAGCGGCTTATACGTGACTATGTTTCCGCCGCTGAATCCGATCAAGACAAAATGAAAAGGAGGACAGAAATGTCAGAACGGTTCCAGGTTTCGCGGCAAACTATTGCCGCGATTACCGCTTGGACGAAAATTTGGGCTCAGAGAGTGTGTAATAAAGAGGCTTCCTCGGAGCAAGGTGGCACGAAAGTAAACTCCTCAAAATCTCATCAAATAAAAGTATCACCTCTCAGTGGTGCTTGGGTCGATTTTGAAAATAGTGAGATAAAAGAACAATGGAGACAAGTCGAAGCGGACTTTATCGACAGGCATATTGACAAAGATCCTGCCAAGAGGGCACAAATGAGAGTGCTCTGTACGCCCGGCATTAAATGCTACAAAGAAGTTCAACATTTGTTGAGTAAAGGTATTCGGCCTGAAAACATTTTGGCTGTCGAGCGCGAGAAGGCTGCCTGGGGAGAATTTGAATCAAATTGTCGTTCTGTTGGAATACGTCCGGTATTTGGAGACCTTCAAGAGATTCTTCCTCATCAGGTTCCTTTTGATATTGTCTGTATTGATTTCCTTGGACAGCTCTGTAAAGCAAACCTTCGCGTTTTACATACACTTCCACTGAAGGACAGAGCGATTATTTCCCTTAATATGCTGGCAAAGAGAGAAAGTGCTGAAATTCAAGAGGAATTAAGCCAATTGAAGATGCAATATGATGGTACTCATAGAAGTGAGCAGTCTCGCATACAGAAAGAACTGTTACGCAGACCATCAGTAACGACTGAACGCTCAACAACTCTTCAGAATGCGACGGACGCACATCTTCTTCATTTGGCTGAGGAGACAAGGCGGCAGACAGATCGAGCTATCTCAGAAAAATTTGAACCTGTATCCGAGGAAGTAAGAGATGTCACCCTTTGGTCCGCCATGCGTCACGCCGGAGCTTTGAATGAACAGCAGTGGAAGTTCAACAATATGTTTACGCCTTTCCCATTTCATCCAACTGATGTTGCTGAAGGTCGGACGGACTCAATGAATAAATACGTTATACTTTCTAGGGCGTGCACGAAAATATTCGGTCCAGATATTCACCGCGTTGAAGCATGGCTGCACGCAGGGAAACTTTTAGGAGACAGTGAGTTGTATTACAGTTGGGATGCTCTCGCTTTGTGTTCACATATAGGACTCCGTCAAATTACGGCTTTAGAAAAGTACAAGTATTTGAGTCGTGTTGGTAAAGCGCCTAGTCCATTTTTCACTAATTTAGCGGTAGTGGAAAAGCCAAAACAACTCTATCAAGACGTTAATGCCAGCGCCGCTTTCTTATTGCAGAGTGTCCGTCAATGCATGCGAGATACCGCCTCGGAAATCAAAAGCGATTATCAATTTATCTTTGAAAGATATGAAATGCCGTTACGAGAGCATGCGGTTCCTTGCGGTACCGATCGCCTGGCAGGCATGTATATTGCATCTGGAACCGCCCGTAGATGTCAGCGTATTTCTGTACAGGCGTTGGCAAATGACTTTCTGCGTTTCAATTCTGGAATGGCAAGTTACCCACTCAATGATTACCATGCCGTTCAGCAGGTTGAGAGAAAGGCAATTACGTGAGCCTAACCAGTCCCATCCCCACGCCTCGTCCGTGAGCGTGGCGGGCAGCTTTAACGAGTGGAACCCCGCGGCCAAGCCGCTCAAGCGCGGCAAGGACGGGCAGTGGACGGCGGTTCTTGTGCTTCCCCCCGGCCGCCACGCCTACCGGTTTGTGGTGGATGGCAGCGATTGGCGGGAGGATCCCTCCTGCGCAGATCGCGAACCCAACGCCTTCGGCGGGTTCAATAGTGTTCTCTCGGTGGGGTAGGGGAGAGTGGGAGAGGACTATTAAATTAGCACAAGCAGTTTCCTCTACTTGTGTTGTTCGTTTGTTTCAGGATAGTTTCGCTAGCTGACGACCATACAATAACTTCTGAAATCCAATGAATACCGAACGAATCTTCGCAACGCTTCCGAGGGCATTTTCGGCGTCTGCGATGGCGTGGTACTTCAGGTTCAGGAGTTTTGGCAGCTTCTCTTCGTCTAACTCTTCCACGCCACTATCTATGTACTTACTCAATACAAATTCCAGGAATTCCTGCTGCTTGTCGTCGAGTCCCTTGTAAATGGCTTCGCTTGCGCCCTCCACCCTCTTTTCTCTGGTAATCGGCTTGATGGCAAAGGACACGTAGGACAGGACATCGAAGAGGTCACTATCTTCCGCAGAAATCAGCTTCTGCAACGTTTCCAGTTCGTCCTTGCCGTATCCCAGTTCAGCAATTTTCTCCAGAAACGCCTTTCGTGTGCTTGGGTTTGACCAAATTTTTCGTAGCTCCTCTTCGCTGGAAAAGAAATCAGGCAGGGAACCAAAGAGATTCTGCAAAAACTCTTCAATGGAAATGGGCTTGCCGTCCGCGCTCCAGAAGGAGGTGGCAACCATGTGCTGAATCTCCCGCTCTTTTCCATCGCGCAATTTTATTTTCAGGATTCTTCTCGGAGGCGGTTCCTCATCGTCATCTTGTCCTCCCCCATCATCCATCGGCGGCTCAAGCGGTTCAGGCTCCTTTGGCGGTTTTTCAGTCGTCTCGTCTATCGGCTCACCGTCCCAAGTGGGGTCGGCAAAATGCTTGTAAGCATCCACGAAGTCCAAAATGGTGAAGTACTCCTTTCCTTCGAAGAGTCTCGTCCCGCGTCCGATAATCTGCTTAAACTCAATCATGGAGTGCACGGGGCGCATGAGAACGATGGTACGGATGTTTCGGGCATCCACCCCCGTAGAGAGTTTTTGCGAGGTCGTGAGGATGGTAGGGATGGTCTTCTCGTTATCCTGGAACTCCCGTAGATACTGTTCTCCCCTTGCTCCGTCATTTGCCGTCACGCGCACGCAGTAGCGGGGGTCGGTGCTGGTCTTGTATTGGTTAATCAAGTCGCGCACGGCCGCCGCATGCGATTGGGTTGCGCAGAAGACGATGGCCTTCTCCTTCTGGTTTATTTCGGCAAGTGCAAGACGCACCCGCATTGCTTCGCGTTCCTTTATCTCGATGATGCGGTTGAAGTCTTCCTCCTCATATATCTTCCCTTCCTCAACCTCCCCTTCAATAATCTGGTCGTCCGAGGTGTACACGTACTCGTCCAGGGTGGTCTTGATGCGCTTCACCTTGAATGGTGTAAGGAAGCCGTCGTTGATGCCTTCTTTCAGGGAATAGACATAGAGGGGTTCGCCGAAGTACCTGTAGGTATCCACGTTGTCCTTCCGCTTCGGGGTCGCCGTGAGGCCGAGTTGTACGGCAGGGGAAAAGTATTCCAATATCCCCCGCCAGTTGCTTTCGTCATTCGCCCCTCCACGATGGCACTCATCCACGATGATGAAGTCAAAGAAGTCAGAAGGATAGGAACCGAAATACGGCGTCCCTTTCGGCCCACTCATGAAGGTCTGGAAGATGGTGAAGAAGATGCTACCGTTCGTCGGGACGCCTCCCTTCTTGCGTATATCAAGCGGGCTGATGCGTACCAGCGCGTCTTCAGGGAATTTTGAGAAGGTGTTGAACGCTTGGTCTGCAAGGATGTTCCTGTCTGCAAGGAAGAGGATTCTTGGCCGCCTTTCCGCGTCCCGTTTCAGGTTCCAGCGGGATTGGAACAGCTTCCATACAATTTGGAAGGCGATTGCCGTTTTACCCGTCCCCGTGGCAAGCGTCAGCAGCATCCGCTGTTTATTGTTGGCTATGGCGTTCAGCGTCTTCTCCACTGCGATTTCTTGGTAAAACCGCATGTTTGCGTCCCCAAATAAGTTCTCAAACGGCACGGCGGCAAATCGGTCTCTCCAGTTATTCTCATGCGGGTACAGCCTCGTCCAAAGCTCTTGGGGGGTCGGGAATGCCTTCACCGTCCCTTCCTTTCCTGTTTTCATGCATATCTCATAAATCTCCTTTCCGTTGGTGGCATAGGTGTAATCAATGTGCAGTTTCTCCGCGTAGGCCTTTGCCTGGGCTACGCCTTCCGATGCCTCTTCCCTGTCGCTCTTGGCTTCCACCACCGCCACCTTTTGGTTGTTGAACACAAGGATGTAATCGGCAATATCGCGCTTGCCGCGCGTCCCTCCCACTTGGATTCTTCCATCGTTAATATGGAACTCACGACGGATTCTTGAACCATCCACTTCCCCCCAGCCGCTTTCGCGGAGTTTAGGGTCTATCAGTTCGGCGCGTGTTTCTGATTCGTTCATATTTTGGAAGGACTATAGCTCACCAGCAAAGGCTTTAGAAAGAAGGGATTGCTTCAGCTCATCAAGTGCAACTATTTTTTTCAGATAAATGGATTCGAGACAGCGGGTCGTCTCGAAATAATGTTTGATTCTATTGATTATGACTTCCTGTTCGGAAAGCGGTGGCAGCGTAATTACAAATTTTGCAACACTTTTCGCCCCAAGGTTCGGTTGGGCAGCGCCATTTTGATACTCCTTAATTTTTCCTTGACCGTGTGGGCTGATAAGAAAGTAGAAAAGAAAATGGCGATTTAGCGATTCGCAAGGACGAATTATGACCAAAGAGGATGCTACCGCGCCCTGAGTGAATGGTTCAACTAAAGCAGTTTTTCCAAGCGTTGCACCACGCAAACAATAGACCAAGTCTCCCTCCCGGATCTTTCCACTTCGTAGCGTGTCGAATTTTTTCCGTGAGATATAATTCATCTCGTTCTGGGATAGAGTCCCATCTGGTTGAATGTGTCCTGTGTTAATCCACGGTATTCCAGAAGACACATACTCCTTTCGATTCGGGTAGTTTTTTCCTCGGTCTCCGTTCTCAAATGCACAAACTTCCTTTAACGACTTTTTCGGCCATTCTCCTCTGCCTTCGGTGAAGGCCGCATTTAGATAGCTTTCAATAAGTTCTTTAGAATTTTGAAGATTCTTTTCAGCATTCTCCTTTGCCTTTTCTATCGCTTCAAAGGATTTATCGAGAATGGAGACAATGCGTTTTTGTTCGGGAAGTGGGGGAAGGGGGATTTCTAGAGAATACAGAAGGCTTTGGTCTAAATGCGGAATTGCAGCGCCAGTTTTTTTAGAATTGAATAAATAAAATTGAAAATCCAAGAAAGTATGTAAGAAACGTGAATCTAATTCATTATTATGTTTAATCTTCCCCATTGTCGAAGCCAATACTCCATTAAATCCTTGAAACATTTCACCAGAATTGGAACCGTCACAAATAATAATCATTTCATCTGTATTCACCTGCACTGAATTCCTATCCTTTATCGAGACATATTCAGCATTACTTGTACCTCGAAGAAACTTTGCAGTGAGATATGGAAGACAACCTTCTTTTCTCTCTTTTAATATTAGAGGCTTGCGACCTTTAATAATCTTACAAACTTCGCCGAGTTTTTGGGTTTGCCACTCTGATTTCATAGATGGTCAGAAGGAACACTAACAAAGCTTTCACCTCGTCTAATAAGCTCTGCATAAGTTAATATTTCTATACCATGTAAGGTATGGTTAAGCCTTCTCAATCCCTCTTTTTTTTCTACCTTCCATGTACTGCTATTTCCAATGAGGATAAAGGCTCTTGGTTTTAGTAATGAAACCTCGATGCCGTAAGATTTCTTAATTTGTTTTTCAATTTCTAATACTTGCCTATCAATCTCACATAAATAATTTGCTACTTGACCGATAGCAATGTTCGAATTTCTTGACCAAGCCCATGACCCTCGATGACTTTTATCTTCTTCAAGCACTTCAAAAGAGGGTAGTTTTATCTCGAGAATATCAACAAAGTTATCGAGTGTTGGAAATAAATAATCAGGCATTATTCCATTAATGTTGATTTTTTGTTTCTCAATAGGTTTTTTGTAGTTGGCACCAAAAAGCCAATTATTTGCATATATCCAATTCTGCCAAGAATCAGAACCATCCGTTTCGGGATAGCTCTGCGTAAGGCGTTGCTTAAGATTATCAATAACTTTCTTCCGCTGAAGCACTAATTGACCAGCAACTATTTTATCTGCTAAATCAGGGTCCGATTCGCTAAGAGAGGCCCAGAAGTCTTCGGAATAGCCTAGCAACAACAGTTTTTCTATTATATCCTTTTTATTTTTGTCAGTAATTATTATGACGCTACTCCCGCCTTCAGAATCTTTTTCAGCATTCACAAGCTGAGTAATCAGTTCATGATTTGGCAGTTGCCAAGAAGCTGCTTGCACCATATCTAAATACGCCTTGAGGAAATTTTCGTGCATGTCTTCCCTGACCCAAACAGTGTGTTTCCATGCCTCTCCTTCTTTATAACTACTCTGCATTTCAATTATGTTTCCCTGTGGGGGGTTGCCAATTGCTTCTGATGCAATCAAATATTTGTTCTTTTGTATCTCAACCAATGAAACTTTGAAATGCGCCTTCTCACATATTTTTTTTGCCTTAATTTCTTTCCTAACAAAATGATTCATATGAAACTTCAGTGAATAACACTGTTACTGATTACTTGTAATAGATTTGCACTTTCCATATCCAAATGTTTCATCTCCTCCAAAATCTCTTTTGGGTCCCGCAATACAGCCTCCCCACCCCCATTCGGGTTCTTCGCGGAAAGGTCAAAAGTACTCTGGTCTATATCAGCAACATCCACGCTCCATGAGTTTGCAGAATCCGCTTTGGTTTTCTGTAGCTGCACAAACTCCTCTAAATCTATTTCATTAAGGGGATTCGTCTTACCTAAATTGCGTTTTAGGTTGAGTTGGTAGTACCACACTTTCTTCGTAGACTTCCCTTTTTCAAAGAAAAGAATGACGGTTTTCACCCCTGCCCCCGTGAATGTCCCGCCAGGCAAATCCAATACCGTGTGCAGATTGCACGTTTCTAGAAGGTGCTTGCGTAAAGACACTGCGGCATTGTCCGTATTGGAGAGGAAGGTGTTCTTGATGACGATGCCCGCCTTGCCGCCCGCTTTCAGAATCTTAATGAAGTGCTGGAGAAACAGGAACGCCGTTTCCCCCGTTTTTATGGGGAAGTTCTGTTGCACCTCCGCACGTTCGTTCCCTCCAAAGGGGGGGTTCGCCAGCACCACGTCGTAGCGGTCTTTCTCCTGTATATCGGAGATGTTTTCGGCAAGCGTATTGGTATGGCGGATATTGGGGGCTTCTATACCGTGCAGAATCATGTTCATAATCCCGATGATGTACGCGAGGGATTTCTTCTCTTTGGCGTAGAAGGTTTTCTTCTGCAGCGTCTCCACGTCTTTGGTGGAGAGTTTCTTGCTGTGCTTCAGGTATTCATACGCCTCCACCAAGAATCCCGCTGACCCCACCGCGCCGTCATAAATAGTTTCCCCGATTTGAGGGGCAACTACCTTCACAATGGTCTTAATCAACGGGCGGGGGGTGTAATACTCGCCTCCGTTCCTTCCTGCGTTCCCCATCTTCTGTATTTTGCTTTCGTAGAGGTGTGACAATTCGTGCTTCTCTTTGCTCGTCTGGAAGTGCAGGCTGTCCACGGTGTCCAGGATGCCTCTCAGGGTATAGCCGCTTTGGATTTTATTCTTCAGTTCGCTGAATATTTCGCCAATCTTATACTCAATCGTATCGGGACTCTCGGCCTCATGCTTAAACTTCTTGAGGTACGGAAACAGCTTGTTATCAACGAAGTCCTTCAGGTCGTCGCCCGTGAGTGCCTTTTGGTGGTCAATCTTCCCATCCTTCGTCTTGGGTACTGCCCATTTTTCCCAGCGATACTGCGACTCTATGATGTTGCTGTAGTTTTTTCCTGCCAGCTCCGCTTCTTTCCTTTTCGTCTCTTCCAAATCGTCGAGGTACTTCAGGAAGAGTATCCATGACGTTTGTTCGATGTAATCCAGTTCCGTTCCCACGCCAGCATCTTCCCGCAGGATATCGTCAATGTTCTTGAAGGCCTGTTCAAACATGGAGAGGGGTCAGAATGATTCATACACACAATAGCATTGTTTGGCTGTTTCTAATAAAGTCATTATTGAGAGCAGACGATATAATATCACTTAGAAACGTAAATTGAAGTAATTCAAGAAGTACATAGGCGTCTTCAATATTTGGTGTTGTCTATCAGAGTTTTATCACGTAAATTTATGTCTATTCTACGTAACATGTTTGAAAGATTTTTCGGTCAACGGTTGGACGAAAAAACTAGGGATCTAGCGACCTATATTTATGCCTTACTTACAGAGAATGGAGTGAAGTGTGACATTTTTTTTCTAACAAAGACTTTATATCTCTGTGACGTTGCAACATATCGATATACAGGTAGGCAAATTACTAATCTAAGTTGGGAGTGGTGGGATTATGGTCCTTTTGATACTAAAATTTATGATTACAGAAAGGATCTAATACATAGAGGTGTTCTAGGTCCTAATGACATTGAAAGTAAAATAAAACATCAATCGGTTGCTTACGTTCATATCCAAAAACTCTCGGATTTAGAAGCCGCAATTACTAAGAAGGTCGTGTTACAAGTTAAGGATTTAGATTTCAATGGCTTGAAGAATTTAGCGTATAAGACACCGCCGATAGAGGCTGCACAACAAAAAGGACTGAAGCCTGGAGTGAAAGCCAAATTAGATTTTAATACAATTACCCGCAAGGAGATTGGGCTTACTACACAAATTTCCTGATCCTCTCTTGGCACAAGCCTTGGCGAGAGGTGCCTGCTTTCATTGCAACAATTTGGAGTATCTTCTTCCAAATTCAATTTCGCAGGTAAAGAATAAATTTTTCATTTGTCTTTCTGATTTTGATTTGAATCTCCAGAAAGTTCCCATAGCAATTTGTACATCGCAAGATGACCACAAGGGTGAAAAGTATTGTATAACTTTGAGTAGCACCCTTTTCCCAAAGGCAACCTTTGTGAATTTACGTTTTGTGCAAATGATGAATTTTGAATTTTTCAAGAATAGAGCGCTGGCTCGAGAAGTTGAAAAATATGGTGATATTGATCAGAAAGATATCGAAGCCATTATCAATGCCACAAAAATATATCCAATTCCTACCGATTCAAAGCGTCGAGAAGAGTGGCAAGCGATATTGTTACTTATCAGGCCCGATCTATCCATTGATTTGACATAGCATTTGTAAGGCATCACTTACTGTTAGTGCTTCAGCATCTACAAAGTTACAAACCGATAGTGGAGGCACTATATGCTATCCTCCCCTCATGCAAGCTACCAAAATATCCGTCTCCTCAGCCCGCAAGCCCGAATCCATCGGCCAGCATGTCCTTATCCAAGGATGGGTCCGCACGCGGCGGGACAGTAAAGGAGGCTTTAGCTTTTTGGACATCAACGACGGCTCCTCGCTCCACGGTCTGCAGGTGATAGCGGAGAAGTCGCTCCCCGATTATGAGTCCGAAGTGCTCAAGCTGATGACCGGCTGCAGCGTTTCGGTGGAGGGGACGGTGACGAAGTCCGTGGGAGGTGAGCAAGCCACGGAGCTCAAGGCCGAGAAGCTCACGGTGCACGGATGGGCGGACGAAACGTTCCCGCTCCAAAAGAAGCGCCACAGCTTCGAGGTGCTGCGCGAGTGGGCGCACCTGCGCCCCCGCACCAACACCTTCGGCGCACTCCTGCGAGTTCGCAACTGCGTGTGCCGGTCCATCCACAACTTCTTCCAGGAGGAGGGGTTCCTGTACGTGCACACGCCCATCATCAGCACCAGCGACTGCGAGGGGGCGGGGCAGATGTTCCGTGTGACCACGCTGGATGCGGAAAAGCCGCCGCGGACGGAGGAAGGTGGGGTGGATCACGCGCAAGATTTTTTCGGCAAGCAGGCTTTCCTCACGGTCAGCGGCCAGCTGGAAGGGGAGGCGTGCGCCACGGCCATGGGGAAGATCTACACGTTCGGCCCCACGTTCCGTGCGGAGAACAGCAATACCACGCGGCACCTGGCGGAGTTCTGGATGATAGAGCCGGAGATGGCGTTCTGCGATTTGGAGGGGGATATGGACTTGGCCGAGCGGTTCCTTCGCAGAATCTGCGGCGACGTGCTGGCGCAGTGCGCGGAGGATGTGGCGTTCTTCAATGAGCGCATCGATACCACCGTGCTGGAGACGTTGAAGGCCATGAGCACGTCCTCGTTCGCGCGTATGTCCTACACGGAGGCCATCGAGGTCCTGCAGAAGAGCGGGAAGAGTTTCGAGTTCCCGGTAGAGTGGGGGACGGACCTCCAATCCGAGCACGAGCGGTACCTGGCGGAGGAGCACTGCAAGAAGCCCGTGATCCTCTACGATTACCCACGCGCCCTCAAGGCGTTCTACATGCGTCTCAATGAGGACGGCAAGACGGTGCGCGCCATGGATGTGCTCGCCCCCAAGGTGGGGGAGATCATCGGCGGCAGCCAGCGCGAGGAGCGGCTGGAGGTTCTCGAAAAGCGCATGGTGGAGCAGGGGCTCAACCCCAAGGATTACTGGTGGTACCTGGACCTGCGCCGGTACGGAACAGTGCCGCATGCGGGGTTTGGCCTCGGCCTGGAGCGCCTCGTGCAGTTCATCACCGGCATGGGTAACATCCGCGATGTGATTCCGTTCCCAAGGACGCCGGGGAATGCGGAGTTCTAGAAGGAGGGAAAGGCAATCGGGGAGCGATGAACGATGAACAAAGAAATTGCGCAAACATACGGCAGCTTCATTCTTGCGCCCTCCCACGGTGCATTTCATAATCCTACCATGGCACTCACCACCATCACCTTCGAGACACTGTTGGAACGCAACGGGAAATTATTGGAGAAGAAGGGAGTGGACCCCGAAACCTTGAAGAATATCTGGGAAACGATCGAAGGCCTCACGGGGCGGCAGCGCCGCAAAGTGTTGGATCTCTTTTCGAAGCGGGAGGAGCTGGTCGTCCTCGCCTCCACCCGGAACCAGCGGCAGGCGTACGGCGCGGAGCAGTGGGAGCAGGACTTTATGCGGTTGGGGGACGTGGAGCGCTGCGAGGGGACGGAGAAGGAAGGCCGGGAACTGCGGGAATTCCTGTGGAGCAAGGTGCCCAACTCCCGCTTCAAGCGGTTCCAGGAACTTTTCTGCAAGCCCGAGGAGTACGTGGTTCCCCCGTTCCGCTTCGTGGGGAAGAATGTCGTCTCCTACGGGCGCGGCACCGACTTCCACGCCATGAGCCTGCGGGGGTGCCTGGTGAGCCCGGACAGGATTCCGGATGACTTGGCGCAGAACATGCGCTTGTGCGAGTTCACGGAGGAGGAATACCGCCGACCCGAGCTGCGGCTGCGGAAGAAGCATGCGGCGGTGGAGCGGTTGAAGATGATGTGGGAAGCCGCCGAACCGCTGCAGCCCAAGCACCATCGCATCCTCGTCATTTCTTCCCCTTCGGAAGAAGTGGCGCAACGGTATACAGGTGTGGAGGGCCCGCATCCGGATGCGCTCGGCACCATCCTCTACGTCCGCGAGAACGGCAACGGGGACGCCGCGCACCCCCGCACGGCGCAACACTTTTCATCCGCCTACGGCGCCTACCGCAAGACGCTCCATGAGGAACGCCTCTACAAAAAGGAGCTGGAAGACCTCACCGCTTTGCAGACCAAACTGGAAGACTTTATCCAGGAGTGCGATGCCATGTGGAAGCATCCCGAACAGCGCGAGGACCTCCGCGCGAAGGCGGGTGCCATCGTTGGCGAGTGCATCACCGCGCTGGAGCGCTGCTCAAACAAGTACAAAGTGGAAGCCCGTGACTTCGCGCGGCAGGCGCAGGGGCTGCGGGACGGCCTCGGACGCGAGAACATCTCCGCCGCCATGAGCAAAATGGTGGCCATCATCAACCGCTTCAACAAACGCTATGCGGATGCCACCCCCAAAGGAGGGTTCAACGCACAGGACCGCATGACGCTGGGGAGGCAGATCAAGCAGCAGCAGGACAGCCTGTTCCAGTACCGCAAGTCTTTGGAAGCGGGGAGCAAGGAACTCGCCCAAGGGAATGCGCAACCTCTCGCGGCGGCGCATCCGCAGAGCCTGGAACGCGTGACCCTGCAGCCTCTCCGCTTCTACAGCGAACACCTGACCGCCATGCACCGGAGCCTGGATGCGTCCCTGGAACGGGGCGACCGGGCGGGGGTGATTGATACCGCCGTCCGCATGCACGTGTTCGGCAAGTTCCAAGCGGTGCGGAGCTGGTTTGAGAAGCTGAAGGAGGACATGGTGGATGCCCGCAAAGTTTCCGTACGCAACATCCGCGCATTCGTGGACGCGCTGTACCAGCTCTTCACCACGTACCAGGTGTTCCCGGACCACGAATTGAAACGGTACAGCGGCGCATTCAACGAGTTGGCACGGGGGCTGGAGGGGCTCCAGCGGGAGCTCTCCCTATACCAGGGCAAAGAGATGGACCTGGACATGCGGGAAGACCTCTGCCGGCACCTCAAGGCGTACGTGGAGCTGTACGACATCGAACAGTTGGCGAAAGCGTTCACGAAGTAATGCCAACGTACGTTGATTTCTGCTGCTTCGCGCCCCATCCCTTTCCCTCTATCTCTTGTGGTGTTTGCCCTTCCGGTATTCCTCCTTGGTCAGCAGGAAGAAGATGCCGGGCAGAATGCCGAGCGAGTTGACGAGGAGGAGCGCGATGAACAACCCCATTTTCCCCATGCGCGCCGCCCGCCACATGCCCCATGCCTTGAACACCGCGTCCGTGATGACGAGGAGGACAAAGATGGCGATGAGCGGCACCATCCACAGCATCCAGAATGAAGGGTCTTGCGTGTTGAACGTGTTCATCATGGAGGGCAGTGTATCCCTTCGTGAGGCGTCGGGCAATTTCCCTCAGGCTTTCCTCGTGCTCTGGAGCATCCGGCTGCGTCCGTCCGCCGTGGCGGACGAGACTACGCCGCGATCGCGTTCCCCATGGTTATCCTCTCGAGGCGTTAGGAAGCTTTCCTTGTGCTCTGGAGCATGACGATCTCCCTCCCCACGTACTGACCGGGGCGGCGGTAGACGAGCGTCGGGCGGCCGGTAATTTCGAGGTCCACCGCGGCGGGGATGGCCACGCGGAAGCCCATGTCGTGGAGCTTGTCCCACACCTTCTCCAGGCGCACCTGGCCTTTACTCGTGTACCACACCGGCCACGTGGCCACCACGGACACGCCGGGGAGGGTGGCGGCGACGTTGCGGAGGAATTCCTCCTGCAGGTCCTCCATGGCCGTCTTCAGCCTGCTCGCTTCCTTGAGCGGCGCCTTCTTCTCCAGCGGCGGTCCCAGCGTGGTCTCCGTCACAATCACGTCCGGGGGCGCTTTAAGTTCGAACGGCTTCCGCGCGTCCTGCTTCCACACCTTGCTCGTCACCTCCTTCTTGGGGATGCCGTGCTCCTTGCGGAGCCATTGCAAGTTCCGCTCACAGGCATGGACCGCCTTGAGGGAGTCGTCGGAGGCGAGCACGTTCCAGCCGCGGAGCATGGCCTCGATGGGCACCACGCCCGTGCCGCAGAAAGGGTCGAACACCGTGAGCTCCTTCTCGGCGTTGCCTCCCACCGTCCCGTGCACCAGCCATGCGCCGAAGTTGAGGAGGATCTGCGCCAGTTTGGGGGGCAGCAGCCCCACGCGCGTATCCCGCGCCGGCTTCTCCATGTCCCGCTTGGCGTAGGCGTTCACGTCCTGCGCGGCCACCGTGCGGCCCACCCACAGGTCATCCCCCTCTTTGATCAGCACCAGCTCGCACCCGTGGGAGCCGTCCAAAAGTCCCTCGTCGTGGAGGAGTACGGAGACGGCGGGAGTCCGCTCCGTTCCCACGTAGCGCGCGGGACGTCCGTGGCTGCGGAGTTCATTCTTGCACGTGCGGTACAGGTCGCGGATCTGCTTGGGGGGGAGGCCGAAGCCGCGGAGGCTGAAGGTCACCTTGCCGGCCACGCCTTTCACTTCGCCACGCAGGAGTCCCGGCACGTCTTCCAGCGTCACGGGCTTGTCGTGCGCCTTGCGGGCAATGGCCACGGTGCCGCCGAGCGTCTGCAGATACGTGGCGTCCAAGTCCAGCGTGCTCCCGAAGATCACCACTTCGCTCCCCAGCACGCGCTGAAGCTCGAAGTCGCGGATGGAAGCGCTCAGTTCCGCGATGCTGATATGGGGTTGGTGGCCGAGGAAGGCGGCGTAGGAAGGCATGGCGCTAGCATATCGTTCTTGGACAGCGGATCATAGCCCAGAAAGGGAAGGCAAAATGCAAAATGCAAAATACGGGCGGAAAAGCAAGTTGGAGAGGCATTTCCAATTTCGCATTTCTTCATTTTGCATTTCTCACGTTCTCTCATCCTGAGAAACAAGCCTGTGCGCCAACAGTATCCCCAACGTCAGGGCGACCGGCAGGAGGTGGACGAGGCCTCGTCCGAACCCCGTCTGGTTGAGCGCTTCCGAGGAGAGGGCGGTGAGGGAGAACAGGGTCGCCTGCAGGACGAAAGCCAGGAGCAGGAAACCCGTGAGGACGGCGAGGGGGGAGAAGAACGCCGTGCGGCGGGCGAGGACGATGAGGACGATGAGCAGGGGGAAGAGGAGGAGCCAACTTCCCTCGAAGAAGAGCATGATCGCCATCGCCTGCAAGGCTTCCGGCTGCCATTGGAGCGTGAATTCGCTCAAAGCATGCGCGTTGCCGAACGTCATGTTGTGGCTCCACTTATAGAGGAGGAGGGGGAAGGCCGTGACGATGAGGGAGCCGAGGAACCAGGCGGCCGCCACGTGCAGGTCGCGCCGGTACAGGCGTTCGAGGCGCCGGAACGTCATCAGGGTCCCCGCGACGGTGAGGAGGGCGAGGGGAAGGTACAGCACGAGCCCCTCGTTCTTCGTGAGGGGAAGGAGGGCGGTGAGCAGAGCGCAGAGGCGCAGGAAGGAGCGGCGCTCCGCGGGATCATCCGTGCGCGCGGCATGGAGGAGCATGGTGAGCGCGGCGAAGATGTGGGTGGCCAGGAACACCTCCGCGTACGCCTGCGTACCGTGCACGAGGAGGAGCGGCACGCTGACGGCGACGTATACGCTGAGGAAGGCCCAGGGCGCCGAAGCCATCCGCCGTACGGTGGCGTACAGCAGCACAAGGAGCGCCAGGAACCACACCAGGTGGACGCTGTCCACCAGCCCCTCGTTCCAGCGTCCCGCCAGGGTTGCGAGCCACGCCTTGCTGAGGGAGACCGCGGGAGGGTACGCGTTGAGCTGCCCCAGAAGGTCCTCCGTGCGGCCGGGCGCCGTGTTGCTCACCGTCTTCATCTCGTAGAAGATCTTGCCGCGGAAGTTCCAGTTCTTCACGGTGTCGTCGAAGGCGGGGGGCAGTGTGAGGAGGAGGAAGCCGCCGGTGGCCGCCTTCCCCGCCGTCCATATTCCCAGGAGGACGAGCGCGGCAAGCAGCCACGGCCGCAGGCGGGGCGAGGAAGGGAGCGGTACCGCGGGGGTACGCCAGAATTCCTTGCCGCAGCACCACAGCACGAGTGCCGTGAGGAGGAGCAGACAACCCAGCTGCACGGCCAGGAACCCGGGGAGCGTGAAGGGGAGGTCCGCAAGCACCGCCAGGAAGAACGTGAGCGTCATGGTGAGCGTGAGGCCGGCGAGGAAGCCCAGCGTCCAGCGCTCCAAGCGCAGGAGGACGGGCGTCCTCCCCTCCAGGAACCGCAGCAACAGGCAGCCGTTGAGCGCCGGGAGGATGATGCCGATGAGGAAGGCGGTGGTGAGGATGATCATGGGGTTGTCCCGTAGAGGAAAGACGTTTCGTCAAACTGCTGCAGAATGCCCCCTCCCTCGGCGATCACTTTGTCACCTTCGAGAAGGCGGCCTTGGCCATCCACGCGCACGTCGTTGCGGCGAAAGACCAGCCACGTGGCGGGGCGGGGGAGCGCATCGGTTTCCACCGGGATGCTGGGGTACGTGAAGTACCGTACGCGGCTCGGAAAGGGGAATCCGGGCGGGCACAGGAAACCGTACGTGGACGAGGCGGTGAGCGCGGGAAGGCTGAGATCCACCGCGCGGTAGAAGTTCTCGAACCGCCGGAATTCGCGTTCCTCCGGAGCGCGCGTGAAGTACGTATCGTAATCCCACTTGGCGTAGCTCAGGAATTCCGCCCCCATGCGCACGTCGTAGAAGAGCCACAGGCTTCCGGCGAGGGCGAGGAAGAGCAGTAAAGCGCGTCGGCGGGCATTCTCCCGCTTGGAACGCCATTGCCAGAGCCACAGGAGCAATCCTCCGATGAGGAGAACGCCGTAGAACAAACGGTTGGCGGACCAGCCTTGGGGCGGAGGGGCATCGAAGAGCGCGGCGCGGGAAACCGGCGCGGAACGCAGGATGGGACCCCAGAGGAAGTTGATGGCGGAAGCGTTGAACGTATCGAAGGTCCAGAAGGATTTCCAGGCGTTCCCCATCCTCTCGAACGCGTTGTACCCGTAGAAATCCATCGTCTCCACGGTGATGTCCGTACCGGCGGGGAAGGCGAAGCCCAGCAGGTCGGGGTGGCGCTTCCAGGCGGGGTAGATCGTGAGGTCCACGTGGTTCACCGTCGAGGAGCCTGCCTGGAACGCGAGGGGGAGCTGGTACACGTTGTTTTCCGGTGTGCCGGGCTCATGCCACAGCAGGAGGCCGCTCACTTCCCGCGGGGCGCTGGTTCGGATTTGGATGATGTCCACGGGATGCGGAAAATCCGTGAGCCGCGCCATGCTCCCCTCGGCGGCGGTGTTGATGCGGATGCCTTGTTCCGTCGGCTGCGCACCCGTCCATCCCTTCATCTGCCATTGCCCGGGCATGCTTCCGCCGGAAAAATCCCACAGGCTCGATTGCATGGCGACCGCGGATACAGGGAGGGCCAGCAGAAGGAGTGTGACGGGGAGGAAGCGGCGGATCACGAAGGGATTGTAATGCAAAATGCGAAATGCAAAATTGGAAATTGCCGTAACGTTCATTTTGCATTTCCCATTTCAAATTTCCCCTTGCTCTACTCTTCCCCCGCCACCCCGATCTCCTCCGGTCCCCCGGTCAGCACCGCCTTGATCCTCCGTACTCCCGCCGAGGAGCTCTCTTCCTTGCGGATCTTGAAGCCGCCGAGCATGGACGTGCGCGCCACGTGCGGGCCGCCGCAGATTTCCTTGCTGAAGATCCCCTGGGCGTCATTCCCCACCACATACACCTTCACTTCGGCGCCATAGCGGGCGTCGAAGACTCCCATGGCCCCTTCCTCCTTGGCGCCCTCCACCGTGGTCACGTGGAAGGAGACGGGAAGGTCATCCTTAATCGCCCGGTTCACCAGCTCCTCCACTTCCTTCACCTGCTCGGGCGTCATCTTCTCCGAGTGGTTGAAATCGAACCGCAGGCGCTCCGCCGTGATGTTCGATCCCTTCTGGGAAACGTGGTCGCCCAGCACCTTCCGCAGCGCGGCGTTCAAGAGGTGCGTGGCGGTGTGGAGCTTGGTGGTCGCCGACGAGTGGTCCTGCAGGCCGCCCTTGAACTTCTTCTCCGCACCGGCGCGCGAGAGGGATTGGTGCGCTTCAAACGCTTTCCGGAAACCTTCTTCATCCACCGAGAATCCCTGTTCCCCTACGATCTCCTTCGTGAGTTCCAGCGGGAATCCGTAGGTGTCGTAGAAGTGGAACGCAGCATCACCGGGAATTGTGCGGAGCCCTGATGGAACAGCTGAAGCCTGAGCAATAAATTTACTCACAATTTTCAATCCGTCCTGGAGCGTCTTGCCGAATTGCTCCTCCTCCTTTTGGAGGGTGTCCTTGATCTCCGCCTCCTTCTGCTTGAGGTGCGTGTACACGTGGCCGTACTGGTTGATCACTTCCGCAGCGATGCGCGGCGTGAACGTTCCACCATGCTCTATGCCTACGCTCCGCGCCGAGCGGATGGCGCGGCGGATGAGTCTGCGCAGGATATATCCCTGGTCCACGTTTGAGGGTTTCACGCCGTCGGCGATGATAAAGGTGGCGGAGCGCAGGTGGTCCACGATGATCCGCTGGTGACGGAGGTCCGCCTTGCCGCCGGCGGCTGGAAGCTGAAGGCTGACTGCTTCCAAGATCGGCTTCAACCTGTCCGTCTCGTACGCGCTCTTCACGCCCTGGAGCACGGCAGCCGTCCGTTCCAATCCCATTCCCGTATCCACGTTCCGCTGCTTGAGAGGGGTGAAGGTCCCATCGGCGTTCTTCTCGTACTGCATGAAGACGTCGTTCCAAATCTCCATCCACTCCTTCTCGTGCGTCTTCGGGTTCCCCTGCGGTTCGCCCACGCCCACCCAGTAGAACATCTCGGTATCCGGCCCGCAGGGTCCCGTGAGGCCGGCGGGGCCCCACCAATTGTTCGCTTTGGGCAGGAAGGCGATGCGCTCTTCGGGGATGCCGAGTTTCTTCCAAACCGCGGCAGATTCTTCATCCTTGGGCGCATCCTCATCCCCCTCGAAACAGGTGACGGCGAGCATTTCCACGGGGATCCCCAACGCTTCCGTGAGGAACGTGAAGCTCATCCGTATCGCTTCTTCCTTGAAGTAATCGCCCAGGCTCCAGTTCCCCAGCATCTCAAAGAACGTCAGGTGGGAAGCGTCGCCCACCTCATCAATATCCTGCGTCCGCACGCAGCGCTGCACATCCGTGAGCCTCTTGCCCGCCGGGTGCGGTTCCCCCAGGAGGTAGGGGACGAGCGGGTGCATGCCGGCCGTGGTGAAGAGGACGGTGGGGTCATTCTCGGGCACCAGCGGCGCGCCGGGGATGACGGCGTGTCCGTGGGACCGGAAGAAGTCGAGGTACGCCTGCCGGAGCTGGTCGGTGAGGAGGGGGCGCATACGCGGGGGAGAGTGTAGAGCGAAAAGCCTTACCGGGGCTATTTCTCCCGTACATCGGGTGAATCAAGAGTAGCGAAAAAGACGCAATTCTGCTATAATTATCTCAAAAGACACATGCCCAATCCGCCAGTCTCCTTTAACGCCCGGGGAAACCGTGCACAGAGCATCACGGTGATCCTCCTTGTGTTGGCCGCCGTCATCACGGTCACCACGCTGATGCTGCTCTTCATGCGCGGGCGGGAATTCATGGAATTCGAGCTCAAGCAGAGGCTCCGCTCGGTGGCGGCCGTGGCGGCGTCGCAAATTGACGCGGAAGACGTGGCGCGCATCAACACGCGCGCCGATACCACCGGCCCGGCGTTCCGGGAGGTGGTGCAGCGGATGAAGGGCATCATGAAGAACGCCGTGGACGTGAGTTCCGTGTACATCATGCGGAAGACGGAGGACCCCAATACCCTCGCTTTCGTGGCGGACGCCATTTCCCTCGATTCCTTCCGTGAACTGGACACCAACGGCGACGGAGTCTTGCAGCCGGATGAAGAGGCGCCTCAACCCGGCGACCCCTACGACGTGAGCGCGCTCCCCGAACTGCGCGAACTCTCCTTCCTGGGGCCCGCCGTGGACGAGGGGATCAACTCGGACCAGTGGGGGACGGTGATTTCCGGCTACGCCCCCATCCGCGACGCCAAGGGGGAAGCGAAGGCCATACTGGGCATCGACATGAACGCCGATGATTACGTGCGCCTCTCGGGCAGCGTGTTCTCCTCGTTCCTGTTCTTGCTCCTCCTCGTGGGCGCCACGTCCATAGCGGGGGGCATCGCGCTGCTCCTGCTCGAGCGCAAGATGACCATGTACCAGCAACTGGAGCGCGAGCGCATGGGGCTCCTGCTCCTCGCCTCGCACCAGCTGGGCGAGCCGCTCACCATCTTCAAGTACTCCGCGGAAGCGTTGCAGGATGAATTGGGCTCCTCCCAGCTCAAGGATGCGGTGAAAGACCACATCGCCTCATTGAACGAGGGCGTGTATCGCATGAACAACATCCTCAACGTCATGAAGCAGGCGGCGAAGATAGAGGAGCAGGGGGTGGAGGTGCACCCAGCGTGGTTCTACATGGATGCGCTCATCCGCGACGTGCGGGTGGCGTGCGAGCCGTACCTGCGCCGCCGGGAACAGACCATGGACATCGCGGTGGAGGGCGACATGCGCGCGTGGACCGACAGCCACCTCGTCACGAGCATCCTCATGGAACTCCTGGACAATGCCATGGGCTACTCCCCCAAGGGGACGCTCATCACCGTCAAGGCGGAGCGCCTGCGGAACCGCGTGCGCATCGCCGTGCGCGACCACGGGTACGGCATCCCCCCCGCCGATCTCCCGCGCCTCTTTACCAAGTTCGTGCGGGGCACCAACGCGCGCCTCCACCGGCCGGACGGCAACGGCCTGGGGCTCTTCATCGTGCAGGGGATCCTGCGCTGCATGGGCGGGCGCATTTGGCTGGAGTCGGACGCGGAGCAGGGGACCACCTTCACGTTCGAACTGCCGGTGGAGCCGGAGGAGGTGAAGCGGGAGGTGAAGATGGCGTGAGGCAGCGGGAACATCGTCACGCGGGAGTTCCCTGTGTTTCGTCTTGCCTCTGCACGGTGAGGAAGAACCGCTTACAGTCCATCACGGGCGCGAGACCCTCTTCCTGCAGCGTTGCGGCGACGGCGTGCATCACGTTGGGGTGGCTCATGGGGCCGTTGGCGCGGAGGATCCCCGCGGGACGCAGTCTCATGAGCGCTTGCTTGAGGATGGCGGTGAGGAGTTCCGCTTCACGCTCATCAAGGTGATGGTCATCGTTCTCTTCCTTCGGTAAGCGGTCCCTGATGGCGATGCACAGGCTCTCCGGGAAGATGATGCGGTCGAACGTCCCCGTCTCCGGCCAGGTCCCGTGCATGTCGAACGCCAGTGCGGGGAGGGGCGCCGCCGCGTCCGTAATGTCGGGGTCCGTATCCGTCACGAGGATGTTCTCCGCCGGAACGCCGAGCTCCGGCAGGAGCCGCTCGAGGTACGCCGGCATCGCGCCCACGCTCAACAGGCGCTTTCCGGGTTGTGAGAGGAGCGCCACGTCCTCCTGCGTCAGCAATCCCGTAGCCGCGTGGTGGCTGGGGCGGAAGCGCCAGAATTTCCGTTCCTCCTGCATCATGCCGGGTTCGTCCTCACGCAGCTTCCCCGCGAAGAGCCGCTCTTCCAGTTCCCGGACGCGTTCCACGAACGGCCGCTGCGATGCAGGCGCTTTCTTCCGCTTCATGGGCGCATGGTACCGAAACCCTCGCGGATCTTCAGGGAGAAATCGGGGTGTTCGGCGTACAGGAGCGCCGCGTCGTTGATGCGGTGCCGCGCGCGCGCCCCTTCAAACGTCAAATCCGTATCGATCAGACCCAGGTCATACGCCAGGCGGTCGGAATAGGCGGGGAGGAGCACCTTGAAGCTGAACGGTATCCGCCGCGGCGAGAATTCATGGATGTGCCGCACGATGTTGGTGGTGCAGGTGTTGGTCAACGTGTTGTAGAACTCCGGCTTCTCGCGGAGCGTGTTGGCGCGCTCCACCATGGAGAGGAACAGGCGCCGGATGACCTCGCGGGGGGCCCGGACCGGATACACGTACACGGAGTCTTTCCGATAATTGGACCGCAGCTTCACCAGGTCCCGCTCGTCGCCGATCACGTACATGAGCTCGTACTGCCTGAACAACCCGCGCAAGGAAGAGAACTTTTCGCCCTTCTCTTTGCGGATCTCGATGGAGATCCCCATGAAACCGCCCCCCCGGAAGCCGAAGCTGAGGAACGCATGCGCCGCCCCCTTCCAGTGCGAGAACGGCTCCACCACGTACCACAGGGATTCCAGGTCGCTGAGGCGGCAATCCTTGTCCTCGTAGGCGATGTCATACTCCGTCACAGTGCGGTAGGTGAAATTGCGGATGTTGCGGATGTGCACCGTGTCGCCCCGCACTTCCGCGGAAGGCAGAACCGCCTGGTCGGGGGACCAGTCCCGGTCGTTGGAGGGCCGCACGAACATCCAGCCGATCAGGACCACGAATGCCGTCTCAAACCATCGGCGCTTTTTGCCTTTCTCCAAATGCATGGGGGGATTCTACAGGGGGTCGGTGTGGGTGTAACGCATGAGGAAAATCGCTTAGGAAAGGATAAAAGTTGATGGAATGGCTGCGGGAAACAGGTATACTTCTTCGTGCATCTTCTTGCAGTACCGTGAAAGGGGATGACCCGGCTTTGTCCTGCGGGACTGCGCCGAGGCGGGAGGAGGTAGTATTTCTTCCTCCAGTGCTCGCGTTCATTAACACCACTGGGGATGACAGGCTTTCGACAGCGTGATACTCGTCTGGCTTCGTCTCCGTCCGGGATGGCAACGGTTCCCGCACCCAACGTTGCAAACCATAAGTGCCAGACTATCTGACACGTTCCGCGTAACCGGACGTCGCTTCGCGGCTTCTCTGAAGCCCGTGTTTGCGTTCGTTCCGGCCTATGCGTAATAAGTTCCCCTTTGCGGGAACACGTCTCTCCTTTGATTCTCGCTGGGAGGAAGAGGCGTCATCAGCGAGACAGGTCATCGCCTGACGCAACGGTGATCTGACCTTTCCGCGTCAACCCTTCCGGGTTCATTCTCGTTCCTTCTTGAGAATCCGGAAGAACCAGAAGGAACATGACGGTACAGACAACCAGTCGACACGTTGGACCCGGGTTCGACTCCCGGCATCTCCACCATTTGACTTTTTGAGCGTTTTCCTTCCTCAGAAATGGTTACGGGAAGCGAAAAACGAGCGGTTCCAAATCCGCGTTCCTTATCGAAGCGTAGCGGCTCATCGAAAAGGAGCTTCAACACAAGCCGCTGATCTTCAAAGATTCGAGTTTGCCACATCCCATAGGGATCTTTGATGTATCCGAGCATATGATCCAAGGCGGTTCCAAACTCATCTGAGTCTCTCTTGGACTTGCCCACCTTCTTTTCCAAATTTCGCCGCTCTTGTTGTAGCTCCTCAATTTGCTCCTCATATGCCCCTACAAGCGATTCCCTCTCCGTCTGCGAGATTCTCTTGGTGAGTGCCTTAATCTCGCTCTTAACCGCCTCCAAGCGGTTCCCACGCTCTCTCCTGGCGCTCTGTACATCCGCCATCCGGGAGTTCCATTCTTGCGTCATTACTGCTTTTATAAATTCCAATACCTCCTCCGTTGAACGAACATCGCTGAGGATTTTCTTAAAAGCATCCTCCATTACTTTCCGTTTCACGCTTTTTTGCCCGAACGCGCAGACTCGCGTTTTGCATCGGTAGTAAGGAAACAGGTTGCCCCGGCTCTGTGTCCAACTTGCCGTCAATCGCTTCCCACACCCATTACAGAGAACAAAACCACGCAGAGGGAAATCAGGATCAGAGTCTTTGCGCTCGGATACTCCCTGCCTCAATCCGAGGCGGTCTTGTATGCGCTCGTATGTTTCAAGGCTGATCAGCGCATCATGGTGGCCTTTCCTGCGTTCCACCTTCCACTTGGGATATTCCACGTATCCCGCATAGAGAATGCGCGTGAGAAGGCGCTTCACTTGCTCCAAATGCACCTTCCCGCATTGCTTACGATGATGGAAATTCTTGGAGTCCAAGAAATGCTGTACGTCCATCTGTTCAAGGAATCTCCCTGAAGCAAAACCCTCCAATGCCTCCTTGATAACTCCTGCCTTTGACTCATCAGGAACGAGCATTTTTCCGTGCCCCGGTATGTTCTTGAATATGTAGCCGGGGGGATTATCGAAGCACCAATAGCCGCTTTCGAGACGTGCCTTCATGCGGTTACACACCTGTCTCTTATTCTGGTTTCTCTCAAGCTCCGCAGCTCCTGCGAGCACGGTTTCCACAAATTTTCCTTCCGCAGAATCCTCAAATTTATAGCTCGGACTTTCAAGCTTTGCATTGCGCGTATAAATCGCGGTCTTCAATGCAAAATGAGCCTGCACATCACGCGCCCATCTCTTGATGTCATCCACAATAACGATAGTGGGAGCATCGAAGGGCTGTTCTTCAAGGAACACGAGCATCTCCTGCATCCCCGGTCTCTCTAACAGCCCTCCGGAAATCGCCTCATCCTTGAAGACGCGTAATACACTGTATTCCTGCGCCTTTGCATACTGCCTGCATCGTTGTTCTTGGCTCTTGATGCCGTTCCCTTCTCTCACTTGTTTCTCGGAAGATACCCGGCAATAGATGACTGCTTTTTGGTTCATGGCTTCAAGTTGTGCGTAGTAGTTGCTGAAGAATCCATCTGAAAACGCCAAGCTGAGAAAGGCCTACTGAAAATAGGGAAATTAAAGCAGCAATCATACAAACCATTGCGACGTTTCTTCTCCTGTGAACGGGCAAAAGCATTTTTGTTGTCTCTGTCTCGATCAGTTTGTTTGTATCATCTAGAGTTTGAGTCAATGGCATCAGTGCATTGTAGGTCTCAAGAAATCCTTTCGCATGAAACTGCTTCATGATCTCTCCAAGCTCTTTTCTTCGAGAATCAGCGTTGATGACGCGCTTTGTAGCATCAAGATCAATAATCCGCAGATAATCTTTCCGATTAAATATTTCGAGTATGATGGAAACGAATGCAAGAGAAATACCAATATACAGAAGCTTCGAGAGCAAATTGATTTGATCGGTACGGGAAAAGAAAAAGGAAGAAGCAGACAGTATTGCTACATTGAGCGTAATAAAGAAGTTGGTCGGACGATATGTTTGCTCACGGAGATATTCATTTTTATTCTCAGTGTTGGCACGGGCAAACTCATCAAATATCTCCATCAATTTGTCAGCAAATTGAGTAAGGACTTGCGTTAGATCGTGCCGTTGTTCGGATGGTTCAACCATGTGATGAATTCAAGTAACTTTGAGCGAAGAAATGAAACTGTCCAAGTCCTCACTCTTAATCCGATAATCTCTTCCCATTTTGTACGCAGGGAGATGCTTCGATTTCACATTGCGATACACTGTCATCTTGCTGACATGCAATTTTTCTGCGACTTCTGCCAATGTGTAGAACTCACGAGTTGATGATTGAGAGGAAATCATGGTAATTGACTGGAATATACTAAGATGAACTTTCGTTTACAAGGCTTGTTACGTGAACTCATCTTTGAAGTATTCATCAAGAGCGCGGTTGACCCATGCACGGGCAAGCGTGAGCAGCTCCATTGCCTCTTCATCAGTAAGTTGAGGCCTCTTGAGTATGCGCCTGCAATCGTCAGCGCTGAGCATCGCAGGCAAGCTTGCTCTTCGCTCATTGACTCAACGGTGACTTTGGCTTACTCATACGATTCTTTCCACATACCTATCTGCATAGTTACAACGGAATAGTACGCCCTGATATCCAAATTTGTTTCGCACCTTCTCATTGATTAACCGTGCAGCATCATAAAGCTGGCGATCTCTCAGATCGATACCCTCCGTTCCTCCGTCAATTCTCGTATGTAGAGGAAGTGCAAAGGCGGCTGCGAGAAGACTGTATTGTTTTTCCCGCTCTCGAAACTTAAGCACTGTATCGATACCATCCATGTGTAACACTCCACCATGAAAGTGAAAACGTGAGCCGGACGATTTCTTCTCAGGGTGAGCCATCCCTTGTTCTGCGCGGAGAAGGCAAGCCCGTTCTTCCAGTAGTTTTCCCGGAAGAAATCTAACAACAGTGGAATAGGGTGGCAATCTGGCAGGGATAATCTCGGCCATATAGTCACCCCATGCTGCTTTGTCATTCTCAATACAGCCATGTTTGTGCAGGATCTTCAGAAGTTTTTTTGCCTCGTCTTCCGTCATATCTGCATCATGGTTGAACCGCTCATAGGAGATTGCGACCAATTCTTTTCCATCGGCCATTTCCTCCTCTTCAAGGAGCAGATTGACCACGCGAAGAAGCTTCTCATTGAATGCCATTCGTTCACTATTATTCACTTATCTGATCTTCTTTTGTAGGGCGTCTGGAACAGAGTGTAGCGACTGATTATTTATGGCTTCGGCAATATCCCATTCTGCATACTCACCATCCTTCTCCGCAGCCGTTATAAGATCCTCGTATGTTGTGACAGTATTGGCCTCCTGTCGCTTCTCGGCTTCCATGAAGCCATGATTGGCCTTGAGGAGGAAAATCGCGCTTGTAGGGTGGATTTTACGCGAAAGAGAGTCCTTTTGGAGATACAGCCTCTGAAGAAGTCGCAACTGTTTTATAGTGGCGGAAAATTCATCATGCTTCTTTGCCCATTCCACAATTGTGTCATCATCCACCCCTAATTGAAGTGCCAGTTCTTCGATAAAAGGAATCTCTTTAGTACGTGCACAATTCTCCACGTAGCGCCTTGCGCTCGCGACAATGTCCGAACCGTATTTAGTGGGTCTACCGACTTTCCCTTTCATATGCATATCATACGCCCTAACTCTCAATAGCCCATGATAAGAGCTAATTCAGACTCTTCTTGTAGCCAGCTTTATTTGCCTCCTCCTCACTTGGAAAGCACTTGAACTTATATAGGTCATTGAAATACTGACTATCGGGGGTGTAGTAAATGAGTTGTCCGTCATGCGTCTCACCACGCACAACACAAGAAATATCAGATGCATCTTTCGATAGGATATTCACTTTAAATTCTCTATCTGAATAATTTCCTTCTCCAACGGTATAGTAGGTGGAGCTATATTGCTGGGCTGTCGTTGTGGGAGTGAGATCAATAGGGAAAAAGAACATATCCGTATAGTTACCAAGCTTATAGTCATAATATTTATATGTTGTTCGAGATAATGTGAGACATTCTTTCTGATCTTTAGCACAAGCTTTGGAAAAATACACAGACCAATCCGCGCTGCTATCCCACTTGATTTCACCCGTCTTCCCATCGTTGTTATAACCCTTCACAGTCATCTTATCTCCATTCCTACTGACATCAATTGTATAGCCATCATTGAAAGTATTTCCTAATACCACCTCAGGATCACTAACAAGGCGGATCTTCCACTTCTGATTTGCAATTAGATTGAGAAACGCATTATTGCTTGTCTGACTAACGGTATTGATAGTCCTTCGACTGTTACACCCCGCCAAATCGCAAGATACTGTCTTATCTCGTAATACTCTTCTGCTTACATGGGAGTCATCTTGTTTCTGTGCAAGGCTGCTTTGAGATGAAGTCGAAGAAGAAGGTAGGTCTTGTACATTTATCATCTGACAACGAACTCCAAATCTTTTCTCCACACGGTCATTCACTCTATCCCACATCTTTGTATCGCTAGCGTAATTTTTCACAACACGGACACACACACGGTCAACAACGCTCTCCGCGTTGGCTTTCGGAAGAGTGAGAAGTTGCAGAGAATATACTGCACTCAGTAAAGCTGCCGACGCAAAGAGTCGCCGCATACAAGAAGGGGGAAAGCAAGCTCAGCATAGATCCATGGTTGTAATGTTTCAACTATATCTGCTAATAGGGAGGCATTAGCGTGAGTTGTCACGCTTATGCGCAAGTCCAAGCAGAAACCCCTTAAGGTAATGGCGGCTGGAGACGTCGCCAAGCTTCTTGGGATCTCTTATCAGTATCTTGATCGTATTGCGAAGGAAGGAAAGCTGCCATACCAGCAGACATCTTCAGGAAAGATCTTTCTTGAAGAAGATGTTCTCGCATTCAAGAGGGAACGGGAGAAGAAAGCAGAGACTGATCCAAGGATTAAGCGAGAACAGTAGAACTTGTCTCCAGTAGTACATGGAAGGGGCTATCCTTGTGTAACAAATACGAATTTGAAATCAAAGCCATTTCTGCCAAACTATTCCCTTATGTTTGGCATCCAACAGCATCACGGCGGCGAAGAGGCATCAATACAATGGTGCGAAGATCACTTTGAGGAACTGTCTTCTTTGCCGCCTCGGATACGACATGACTTGTTGTTGCAATTCTCAATGAAGATGATTTACGGCATCTCGAAGCAGCAAAAAGGACAATACCAAGCCATAGTGAAACAGCTCGAAAAGAAATCAGAAACGGTTTCTTCCAATGGAGCTGATTTGCAGATGGCTCTTAGTGGGGATAATTACATATTTGCCACTCCCGACCGTTTGTTAGTACTGCTTCCTCATATTTCGAATGATGGAGACGTATTTCCGCTGTCTCATTTGCTGAAACTTCGGGACTTCGAAAAATCTCTCTATCAGAAATTGGAACTATCTCAGTTGATAAGAAATGAAGAGGGCAAGTGTCAGGGGTGGTGGATTTGCAGTAATGATATAGGCCTTCAATGCAATTTGAATCTGTTGTTAGTCAAAACAAGAATACGAAAGAAAGTCAGAAATATTCTTTTCATTGCAGAAAGGGCAGTAGCAGAATCTCAGCGCGGAAAAGGTGTTGGCAGATATTTACTTGCACTTACAGATGCTATTGCCGTTCTCAATGAATGTTCCTTTTCTTTTGGTGTCCTGAGACCATTCAATCAGCAAGAAGAAAATCTGCCTCTGCTGAAGAGAGGCCACAGACAAGCAGGATATCGTGTGCATGGGAATATCGCAGTGAAGGTATACGAGAAGCAGTAGGTGCAATTTACAAGGTGCGAAAATGCTCAATGCTAAATCAGCAAAAACGAGGAAATAAGAGAAACAAAACAGAATTGCTACTCTTTAATGAAAGGGATTTGGCCATTTGCCTGCATTTTCTCAAATTGCGGTTAACCAAATATGAGTTCTTTGTTGCAGTATTTTGATGGCCTATCCCTACAAATCATTGGGATATGCTACCAGCCATAGTCGATGTATGTGATACTCTTCAGCTATGAGTAAAGTATTTGATAGGTTTTATTCAATGTTTGGGTGGCCAACATTGGATGCAAAAACGCGGGATCTTGCTCGTTACATTTACATTCAATTTACTGAAAACAACGCAACGTGTGATACGTTCCAATTAGCAAAAGCAATGTATTTAGCTGATGTAGCTTGCTACAGATATACTGGTAAAAAAATTTCCAACATTCAGTGGAGATGGTGGCCTAACGGCCCTTTTGATCCTTCGGTTTATGACTATAGAAAGGACTGCTCCTATTCCGGTTTTCTTGATTCTCAAGAAGTTGCTGATTCGAAGCATGGTCATAAATGCGTGGCTTATGTAAAAATCGATCTTCTTTCAGATATTGAAGCTGCTTTCGTAAAAAAAGTTGTTAACAAGATATATAACATTGATTTTAATGAATTAACTAAAGTTGCATATAGCACAGAGCCTATGAAAAAAATTGGGGCTAAGCCAAACGGGAATGCCAACAAGCAATTATTAGATTTTTCAACAATTACACAAAAGACCCTTGGCCCTTCAAATTCCTGATGAGTGGCTCGCAGTTTCAATTAGGAAAGGGGCAATATTTTTGTGTCTAGGATTAAAATACAAAAGTCCCGAGGACAGAGATTTAATTAACGATAAATATATTATCTGCTTAACAGATTTAGACCATGCAAGACAAAGAGTACCCGTGGCAATAACAACAACGCAGACGGATCATGGGAAACACGATCATTGCATAGAATTAATCAATTACGATTGTTTTCGTAAAAAGACTTATCTGAATTTAACCTTTCTTCAATTTCTCCCCTTTCAAATGTTCAAATCCGCTTTTGAAAACAAGAATATATTTCAGGTTGGAGAGCTCCGTGAAGAAGATCTGGAACAACTGAAGACTGAAACGAGAGTGGCAAATATGCCTACTCATGCCTTACGAAGAGAGGAATACCGGGCCATACTAGTGCTTCTTCATGATGATATAGATATCTAGATGCTTATTGTTTGTGCTTCCACTCTCTTCCAGTGAGTAACTAAACAAGGAACTTACGCTTCTGAAAGCCCACCAAGTGCTTGTACCTTGGCATTTTTCAGAATCTCGTACCACTGGAAAATCAACTCCTCCAAGCGATTCCAATTATTTCGTATAGTGTCCACCATTATTCACTCCCAAATAATTGAAGTCCTGCACAACGCTTGTATGATGAGGATTCTCTTCATAGCGCATATTTGGCAGATAACAGGGTTGCCACTGGCGTAGTCCATCGTGTCCCGACCGATGTAAAAGAAGCTTTGGTTCTCAATCCGGATCTGTTGGAAAAATGGAATGGACTCACCTCTCTGGCACGTAACGAGTGGATTTGCTGGACTACTATCGTGAAGCAGCCGGAAACAAGAAAAAATCATATTGAGCGGCTGCAAGCGGAACTTCTTGAAGGCAAGCGCCGACCGTGTTGCTGGCGGGGTTGTCCGCATCGCGGACCGAAAGCGAAAAAAGGTTGAAGGGCAATGGACATGTTTGTTCATCAATTCAAGTGTATAACAATTACGCCCAGTGCAGCGATATCGACATCATATTTGTCTGCTGTCATACGCCCAGTGCAGCAAAGCCTGCCGCTGCCTTCGCCTGCAGGAGAGATCGCCGCGATCACAGTTATGTTTCACCTGCGTGATGTGTCGCTTCATCGCAAGCCACCTGCGAATCTGCCGATCATCTTCCTCGGGCATACGACGACCGAGATAGTAGCGACAGTACCACTGAAACCACCCTCGCGGATCGGCGGGATGAATCCATCCCTTCCTCTTCCACACCGATAGCGCCTGGCTTGCATTCACGCCGAAGAAATTGAGAGCGGCATCGTGTCGCTCGTGGCAGAGCTTCGCTTTTGTAAACCAATCGGCAGGAAACTCATCTATGCAGTCCGTCATGTACTTCCCGCCGAAGACGCCGAGCTCGAGCATCTGCTTCGGCGTGAGCTGGGGCTTGAAGCGAGGATCGAAGTGAGAGCCTTCGGCTTCTGTAAGGATGTATCGACAGTTTTGCTGCAGAAGATCGTTCACCGTGACGACAGTATTCTTTGCCATGTCATCGTGGCGGCGGCGGGTCATGCGAATGTCTGCTCTATGGCGTAGAGTTGGATGATCAGAGGTTCAGTGGAAATTCAAATACGTAATCGTGAGCTGTAAGCATGTGGCAAACGTCACCCACAACAGGTACGGAATCTGGGCGTACGTAACCCATGGAGCATACGGAAAAATACTTCGCATCGCCCAGATCAGCGTCCCGAGGACGAGGAGGATATCATACTCGCAAGGACGTTACTTTTGAGCCCGAACTGCAGTGGCGTGAATGCGAAATTGAAGAGGAGATTCAGCACAAACGGCAGTGCAATCATCATCACGATCTTCTTCTGTGCCGCCATCACAAAGACGGCGCCGAAGGAAATGATGATGCCGATGTAAAGCACGGTCCACACCGGCCCGAACACGGTTGATGGAGGAGCCCATGAGGGCTTGATCAGCTGTTGGTACCACGTGTAAGTCTCCATGGGTGCATGATAGCACGAAATGCAACGTCTGGGCCGTGGACCGCGCTATACTCCTCCCCATGAACCACGGCTTCTCGCGCGAAGAGCTCGCCATCATCCGTCCCTGCAATACACCGCGGAAGATCCAGGATTTCCTGTGCACGATCCCGCATAACTTCGAGCACGGGAAGCACACGTGCCTCTCCCCGCGGCAGGTGCTGCGGGAGCGTCGCGCGCACTGCGTGGAGGGAGCGGCGCTCGCGGCCGCCATGCTGCGCGTGGCCGGATGGCGCCCGCTCGTCATGGATCTGCGCGCGGTGGGACACGATTTCGACCACGTCATTGCCCTCTTCCGCATCGACGGGTGCTGGGGCGCCATCAGCAAGACGAACCACGGGGTGCTGCGGTACCGCGAGGCCGTCTACCGGAGCGTCCGCGAGCTGGCGCTCTCGTTCTTCCACGAGTACTTCCTGGACAACGGGGAAAAGACCCTGCGCTCCTATTCCGGCGCCATCGACCTCTCGCGCTTCGATGCCGTCGGCTGGATGGCGCGGGAGGGGGAGATCTGGGATATCTACGCGCACATCGACGCCGTCCGCCATTACCCCATCCTCACCCGGGCGCAGATTGCGCGTTTGCGGCGCGCGGATCCCATCGAACGGAGGATGGGCAAGCTGAGCGACTGGCCGCATCCGCGGAAACGAAAAACAGTCGGTGATACTGTGCATTGAAGCATATTTCCTACTTCTTCATCACCGCGAAGCACGCGTTCCCGATGCAGCGGCATTCGTTCACATCCTGCGCCACGTAGCTTCCGCAATCGCAATCACTGTCCTGCGTGCAGGCGGTCGGGAGGCTCTCGCTGACGGCGGGGTCTTGCGCGTGCGTCCACTGGGGGCACACCACGGCGCAGCTCCCCTCGACGCACTTGGAGCCGAAGGGGCAGTTGGAACGAATCAAATAGCTCATGGGGGTTTGGCACTCGTCATCCCGCGTGCAGGCTGCGCCCACGTTCCCGTCCGTCTCCTCCCGGGGCTGCTGCAGAACTGGCCGGCAGGCGCTTTCCACGCACTCCACGCCATAACTCTGCGCGCAGCCGTACATGCAGTCGGATCGGTATGCCTCCACCATCGCCCGCATCCGTACCGCCTCGTCCGCATGCACGTAGATGTCGCAGCCGAAGGGGCACTTGCTCCCGATCATCACGCAGTCCTCCGCCCGTTCGCAGCGGTTCGCCTGCGCCAGTTCCGCACGTATGCTCCTCTCGCTTGGCGCACAGGAAGCGAGGAGAAGGAGGAGGGGAATGCAGAGGAGGGAGCGGGGTCGGATTTCCATGGGGAGAGGGAGAGGAGGCTCCCATCATAAAGGGGGAGAGTCGACACACAAGCAGTGCGGCTTGCGAAGCAGCCCATGTCTTTGACAAAGACCGCGTCATTCGCGATCATAGGGGTCTATGCGTACCACATTCCTCGTCACCTCGGTCCTCTCCCTCACGCTCCTCGCAGCCTGTTCCGCGGCGCCGAACGACGGCGACCCTGTGCCGCCGGTCTCCTCGTCCTCCGCGGCATCGGAGGCCTCCGTTTCGAGCGTCTCCAGCGTCGCTTCCACGGACGTCACCCTCACGCAGCCGCAGCCCGGCGATACCGTCTCGAGCCCGCTCACGGTGAGCGGCGAAGCGCGCGGACGCTGGTTCTTTGAGGCCAGCTTCCCCGTAAAGCTCCTCGATGGCGACGGCGCCATCATCGCGCAGGGGATTGCGGAAGCGCAGGGGGATTGGATGACCGCGGACTTCGTGCCGTTCATGGCCACCCTCACCTTCGACCCGCCCGCAACATCCGCCGGAACGCTCGTACTGGAGCGGGATAATCCCTCGGGATTGCCGGAGAATGACGCGAGCGTTCAGGTGCCGGTGCAGTTCTGATTGAGGAAATCCCCCCTTTCTTTTGTCAGGGCGACAAAAGAAAGGGGCAAAGAAAAGCGCTCCGCCGCCGAAGCCCCCCCGCCCGGCCCTGTGCCTCCTCTTCAGCCCCTCCAAGGATTCGGGGCTGACTCGTCGGCAGGCCATGTCGAAGCAGGGCCTTCCCCTTCACCCCCCGCGGCGGCGGTACCTCTCCCGCTGTTTCTTGAAGATAGATTTGCAGTCAGCCTGCGGCGAACGGCTCCGGCCATGTTGGTGTTTCTGTTTTGTACTTTGAACAAATAATTAGAACAGACTTTTCAAGAGCCTTTAGGGCTCATTGCCATTCGTCAAACTCCTGGAATTCCTGCTCTTCCGGTTCCATTTCCATCTGCTCCACGCGGCTGGCGCCGGAGGTGGAAACGTCCACCGCGGGCGGGCGCTGTTTGTACGTCACGCTGCTGGTGCCGGAGATGTCGCCTTTCAATGATTCGCTCACGTCCAGTTGCGCGGCGCTGGCGCCGCTCAGGTCCACCGTGGCGTTCTTCGCGGGAAAGCGGACGGCGTCCACGCGGGAGGCGCCGCTCAGCATCAAGCCGAGTGCGTCCGCGGAGCCTTGGAGGACGGCGCGGGAGGCGCCGCTGAGGTCGAGCGTGAGGTTCTTTGCGGTGAGCGTTCCGGTGATGGAAGAGGCGCCGGAGGCCTTGAGCGTCATCCTGTCGCCCTCGAAGCCGCTCACTTCGCCGTGCGAGGCACCGTCGAGATCCACTCCGTCCAACGTGGGCATGCGGATATCCAGCTTCACCCGCCGGTTGCCGCAGAAGAAGAAGCAGGATGAACGCCATCCCTCATAGTCCATCTTCAGCGTGCCGTTTTCCACGCGCACCTTTGCGCGGTCCAAGTCCTGCGGCGCCGCTTCCATGGTCACGGCGTAGGTATCGCCCCGGTGCACGGTGAGGAACGCCGAACCGCCCACTTCCACGCTGCGGAAATCCTTCAGGTCCGCTTGGCGCGTCACCGTCTCCACCCGCTCGCTCTGGATCCTGCGGGCCGCCGCTTCCAGCGCGGGCGCGTGGGAGAAGCCCGTCACCGTGAACGCCACGAGGGCGACTACCCACAGGGCGATGAGCGTGGAGACGCTCCGCACGGAGAAGGTGTTCTTCATGTCCATCAGGCTCGAGCCCGCCATCAGGAAGAAGATGAGGGGCAGGAAGGCGAGGGCGTAGCCCGAGAGCATGAGGGTGAGGAAGCCCGGCCGTCCCACCACGGATTGGAGCGGAAAATCGGCGAAGGCGGAGGAAGGGTTGAGCATGAAGTACACGAGCGCGGAAGTAAGGCCCGCAATGGCCAGCGCGATGCCGAGGATGATGAAAAAGCCCGCGGCGCGCATGAACAGCGGCACCGCCATACGCAGCACCTTGCCCAACGCCTCGATGAGGCGGCGGAGGATGAGCACGGGAACCGCCACCATCTTGCGCGCCGCGTTGCGCGTGGCGGGGTTGCGCACCTTCTCCTGCACACGCTCCTGTATGGCGGAGAGTGTCACGCGCTTCTGCTCCATCTCCAGCTTCTCGGTGGTGGTCTTGGCTTCCGGCAGAATGATCCAGAGGAGGATGTAGACGATCATGCCCATGCCGCCGAAGATGATGGTGGCGGCGAACACCAGGCGCACGATGGCGGGGTCGATGGCGAAGTAGTGGGCGATGCCGGCGCTCACGCCGCCCAGGATCTGGTCATCCGCGGAGCGGTACAGGCGGCCTTTGAAGAGCGGCTCCCCCGAGGGCCCCTTCGGGGCTTGGTCCTTCGTTTCCGTCTCATCGGCGCGCCCGGCATCGAACTTCTTGAAGTCCTCCACGGTCCCCATGCGCGCCGTAAGTTCCTCCACGTCCGCGAGCGTCACGGCCTTCCGCTTGCCTTTCAGCTTCTCGCCGAACTCCTCCGCGATGCGGTTCTCGATGTCCGCCACGATCTCGTCGTTGTCCGGGTAGGAGCGGAAGTGGGCGCGGATGGAGGAGAGGTAGGAGTCCAGTGCGGCGAACGCGTCGTCTTCGACGTGGAAGAGGATGCCGCCGAGGGTGATGGTGACCGTCTTATGCATGGGAGAGGAGGGAATGGATGGAATCGCTGAGGGACTTCCATGTACGGGTGAGTTCGCGCAGCACCGTCTTGCCCTTGGCCGTGAGCGTGTAGTACTTGCGCGGGGGGCCGTTCTTGGACTCGCGCCACTCGTAGGCCACGAGCCCGTCCGCGCGGAGCCGGCTCAAGAGGGGATAGAGCGTGCCTTCCACCACGAGCAAGTCCGATGCTTGCAATGTTTGCAGGATGTCCGTGGCGTACACGGAACCGCGCGAGATGATGAGGAGGGTGCAGAACTCCAGGATGCCTTTGCGCATCTGCGCTTGGGCGTTCTCGGTGGGGAGGTCGCGGGTCATAAGCGTGTACAATGTAGCGCATGGTACCTTGCTTAGCAAGGTAGCTTGTAGTCAATTCTTCCTCGCATGTCCGCACCGGTTATTCCCCGATGATTTTGACCAGGACACGCTTCTTCCTCATCCCGTCGAACTCCCCGTAGCAGATCTGCTCCCACGGCCCCAAGTCCAGCTTCCCGTCCGTCACGGCCACCACCGTTTCCCTCCCCATGATCTGGCGCTTGAGGTGCGCGTCGGCGTTGTCCTCGCCCGTCCGATTGTGGCGGTAGTGTTCGGGCGATGCGTTGAAGGGCGCCAGTTCCTCGAGCCACCGCTCGAAGTCCCGGTGGAGACCCGCTTCATCGTCATTGATGAACACCGACGCGGTGATGTGCATGGCGTTCACCAGGCACAGGCCTTCCCGGATCCCGCTCTTCTGCACCGCCTCTTCTACCCGGGGCGTGATGTTCACAAAGCCCCGGCGCGCGGGGACGTCCATGGTGAGGTACGCGGTGGAGGACGTCATGGGGGAGGGGGGAGCCCGGCAAACCGGTCACGTCTCAGTTGCATTCGTACTCGCAGGTTGAGCGGGGGAAGGCCCCGTCCCGTTCCGTCGGGGGGAACACCGTGCAGCGGAAGGAGGCCACCTTCCGTCCGTTGCAGAAGTAGTCCGGGAGGGAGGGTTGCGTGTCCAGGGAAGCGCAGATGAGCTTGCAGGCGGGGGCGCCGTCGCGTGTGGTGCAGAACGAGACGCACGGTTCCTCCTGCGAGGCTTGGGGTTGGCTGGCCACTCGGGAAGAAGCGGCGGAGCGGAGTGAGGAGCGGACGGAGGAAGAAGAGGGGAGGGAAGCGGGGAGGGAAGCGGGGAGGGAGGAGGCGCGGGAAGAAGATGCAGCGGGGTCCGGCTTCATCATTTCCTCACAGGAGAAGGCGATGTTCGTGGAGCGGCGGGTGTATTCCTCCCCTCCCACTCTCCGGACGGACGTGGAATGCTGGGAGGGCGTGACGCACTCTTCCACCCGGAACACGAGGTCGAAGGTGATGGATTGGCTTCCGTGCAAGGAGAAACCGTTCCCCTCACCCGCCAACGAGCAGAGGATTTCACCGTCCACTTGCATGCAACGCTCGTCAGATTGTTCCTGCAGGAATTGCAAGCCCGCCGGCATCCGGTGGGAAACCACGATGTCCTCCACCGGCGTCTGGCTGCGGTTGACCACCATCACCAGGAGCGACAGCAAGCCGCCCTGTTGTGCGGAGGGGATGCCGATGTGGATGGTGATATCCTGCGATGCACCGGTGGCGAGGGTGGTGGCGCTCAGCTGTGCGGGTGTGCGGGGTTCTTGCGGAAGACGGCCCGTGTGCGCAGACCAGAGCAAGCCGCAGGTGAACAGCATGGCTGTGCCGAGGACCGTCGCGGTGAGGCGGCGGGAGGGAAGCCGGGAAGGCGGGAGGGGGGAAGACATCGGGAAAAAGTTACGAGTCGCGCCGTACGCAGTCGTACGTGCAGGAGGGAGTGCCGCGCAAGGTACACTCGAAGGAGCGGAGCCGTTCCCCGGCGGGGCAGAGAAAGGCGTTCATGGTCGGCGTGGAGGGGAGGTTGATGCACAGGCGCTTGCAACTCCTCTTGCCGTTCTCCACGGTGCAGAAGAGCGAGCTCATGGCGCCGTTGCAGGAGGACGTTGCGGGCGCGGTGATAACGGAGGGGGCGGAAGAAAAAGAGGATGAAGACGAGGATGCACTGCTCCTGCGCGAAGAGGAGGAAGAGACAGAGGAAGCATCCTCCTCCGCTCCTGACGGAGCTACGGAGGACAGGGAAGATGCAGAGGAGATAGAAGATGCAGAAGATGCAGAAGATGCAGAGGAAGCAGAGGAGACAGAGGAGACAGAGGAAGCAGAGGAGACAGAGGAAGCAGAGGAAGCAGAGGAAGCAGAGGAAGCAGAGGAAGCAGAGGATGCAGAGGATGCAGAGGAGACGGACAAGGGGGCATCACAGGAAACCTTCACTTCCAAGCTCTGCGTATTGTTCGAAGCGTCCGCATCCGCCTCGTCGGTGGAGATCATCGCCGACACGGACAGGGAGAGGCCGTCTTCGCACGTTTCTGCGGGAGCCGGCTGTGCGGCGATGCCGAACGTCCTGCTCCAGCCCGCTTCAAGCTGTATCCTGCCCTGGCAAATGGTCCCCTGTACTTCCGCGGTGGTGCAGGGGAGGTCCTGTTCCTGCTGCGTCACCGTGAGGCCGGGGGGGAAGTACAACGCCAGCACCAGGGCGGCGGAGACATCCCGCGCATTGGTCACCTGTGCGGAGAACGTTTTCGGTTGCGCCGGTTGCACGGTAGAGGGGCCGGTGAATTCCAGGCGCACGTCCCCCCGCGACTGGAGGCAATCGGAAGGGGTTCCGGTGCACGCCCACCCGTCCTCCACCCGGCAGATCTCGTTGCAGCCGTCGCCGTTCCCCGCGTTCCCGTCATCACAGGCCTCTTCCGCGTCAAGGGCGCCGTTGCCGCAGGGATCGGCGGCGGGATTGCAGAGGCAGGCGGCGGGGGCGCAGGTTTCCGCCGTTGTGCACGACAAGCCCGGCTCGTTGCACTCCTCTCCCACTTCCGCCACTCCGTTGCCGCAGACGGAGGGGGGGTACGCGAAGACCTTGCGCATCGTTTCCCCGGTGAGCGGACCGTCCCCCACCAGCACAACCTTTCCTTTCCAAGCCACGGCTCCCAAGGTGTCCCATTCCTGCGCGTCGGAAGAGAGGGGTTGGGCCGCGGGAACGAGTTGCCACTGCACGCCGTTCCGGGATTGGGCAACGTTGCCCGAGGCGCCGTCGATGACCCAGAGGCTGCTCCGGAAGACGACGATGTGGAGGTCTTCGAGCGATGAGAAGGAAGCGGGCAAGGAAGAAGCCTGCGTCCAGGTGGCGCCGTCCGCCGAGGAGAACACCCGGCGTTCCCCCTGGGATTTGGCGTCCTCGATGTAGTACATGCGGTCGCCGAACGCCGTCGCCAAGCCGCGCGACGTCTGCGCGAAGAGCGGCCCCACCTTTCGCCACTCATTCTGCTGCAGTTTGTACGTGTAGCCGGAGGCCCCCTTGTCGTATTCGGTGCCGCCCAGGAGCCAGAGCGTCCCCCCGAAGGAGACGGCCGCCATGCGTTCCAGGTTGAGGGGAAGAGCGGGGAAATCCTTGGCGATCCCTTTCAAGCGGAAGATGTTCTGCGTGGGTGCGCAGGAGGATTGTGCGTTGCAATAGCGTCCTCCCAACAGCAGGATTTCGCCGTTGTGGACCACCGGTACGGTGTCCCGGATGGGGAAGGAGAGCTGCTGCACCTTCCACTCCGTTCCGTTCGCCGTCACGTGCGCCGCCTTCTCGGCCAACGAAGCGCCGATGCGCGCCCCGCCGATGGCGTAGAGTTGGGTCCCGTCCGTGGCGACGGCGACCCCCTGCAGCCTGCCCAGGGATTGTTCCGAGAGAAGTTTCCACGTGATGTCCGAAGGGGCGGTCTGGCCGACGAACGCTTTCCAGGTGCCGAAGGAGAGTGCAGGCACAATCAGCGCAACCGCAACGAGCGCGGTGAGCAATACCCCGGTGCGGCCCATACGTCGCATGGTGGGAACTGTATTATTCTTCAGCGGAACGGGCAAAGGTTGATAGTGGACTGGTTTACGTATTTAGTATTGCGTATTACGTATCGCGTATGTGCTCCCAAGCGTCCTTGGCTGTCATACTCGATACACAATACGAAATACGCAATACTTCTCCAATTCTCTCTTTCCCTCAAACACTCCTTCACCTCAATAACATCTTCATCAGCCAGTTCCCGATGCCGAACACGAGGATCACGGAGAGCCAGCCGGGGAGGCCGCCGTCGATTTGGAGGGAGACGAGGGAGGGATCCAACCGCTGGGCGGCCCAGACCGTGAGCCACACGAAGAGGCCGTTCACCAGGATGAAGGCCAAAAGGGTGGCGACCAGCTTGAGCGGCAGCGTCACCACGTCCAGGAGCGGCCGCACCACCAAGTTCATGAGCGTGAGGAGCGCGCCGATGATGATGGAGGCCGGGAACCCGCCGTCCATCACGAACGCCTGCGGCACGAACGCCACCAGCGCCCATACCAGGGCGATGTTCAGTGCGAAGCGGAGGGTGAGTCGAAGAGGGAGTGACATGTTTGGAGGGAGTATAGCATAACCGGGAGAGCGGTCAGTTCTCAGCGGTCAGCTGTCAGCTTTCAGCGGACAGCGGTCAGTGGCAGAACTGAAAGCTGAAAGCTGGAGGCTGGTAGCTCAAAGCTTTTCAAAGCGGAAAACCACCTTCTTCCCGCTCATTTCCGTCTCGTGGTCGTCCCCCTTTACATGAGTCAGCGTGGCGTTCGTCTCTTCCTCGATCATCTTCCCGCACTCCTTGAGCACGTCGTCCGCGCCTTCCACTTGCAGCTTGATGCGGTCGTGGAGGTTCAACCCCGCTTCCTTCCGCTCGCGCTGCACCGCCCGGATCAAATCGCGGCCGCAGCCTTCCAGCACCAGTTGGTCGGAGATCGCCGTATCCAAGCCCACCACCACGCCGCGGTCGCCCGCCACGTTCTGTCCTTCCTTGCCCACGTACACCACCGTCACTTCGTCGGGGGCCAACCGCTCTTCCCCGATGACCACGGACCCGTCCTTCCCCTGCGTGAACTCCCCGCGCTTGCCCGCTTGGATCAGCTCCTGCACGCGCGCGCCCAAACGGGGCCCCACCTTGCGGGCGTCCACCTGCGCCACGGGTGTCCCCAGTGCTCCCGGATCATCGATGAGCGCGACCTCCTTCACGTTCAGCTCCTCCTGCAGCAGCCGCAACTCCTCGTCCGTGAGCGGGTCTTTGCGGAGGGAGGCGGGAATGGCGATGGTGGCCTTGGCGAGCGGTTGGCGCAGCTTCACCTTGGCTTCGGCGCGCAGTTTCAACCCCAGCGAGACGATGGTGCGCAGCAGCCGCGTCTTCTTGAGCAGCGCCTGTTCCTCCTCCGTCAGTTCCCGCTCGGCGGGCCAATCCGTCAGGTGGACCGAGCCGTGCTCCTCCCCCACGAGGTTGAGGTACATGGACTCGGCGATGAACGGCGCGAAGGGCGCCAGGAGCTGGCTGATGGTGAGGAGCACGTCGTAGAGCGTGGCACAGGCCGCCGCACGGTCCTCCTCCTGGCCGGCACCCATCTCCTCCCGCTCATGCATGCTTCCTTTCCCCGCGAAGCGGCGGCGGGAGAGGCGCACGTACCAGTTGGTGAGCGCATCGATGGAAGCAGAGAGCTCGCCGCACGTGGCGGAGAGGTCGTACTTCTCCAGTTGCGCCGTCATGCGGTTCGCAAGGTCCTGCACTTCCGCGCGGATCCAGGTGTCCAGCGGGTGACCGGAGGTGGTCCGCGTCTCCTTGGGCTCCCATCCCGCCGCGTTGGCGTAGGTCACCAGGAACACGTAGGCGTTCCACAGGGGGAGCAGCACCGAACGCAACACTTCCTCCACGCCCTTCTCCGAGAAGCGCATGTCCTCGCCTCGCACGGCGGGGGAGCCCATGAGCATGAGGCGGATGGCGTCGGCGCCGTACTTCTCCACCACTTCCAGCGGCTCCGGGTAGTTCTTCAGCCTCTTGCTCATCTTCTTCCCGTCCTCGGCCAGCACCGTCCCGTTGACGATGCAATGGAAGAAGGCGGGGCGGTTGAAGAGGGCGGCGGAGAGGACGGTGAGCGTGTAGAACCATCCGCGGGTCTGGTCGATTCCCTCCGCGATGAAGTCGGCGGGGAAGCCCGGAGGGAATTCCGCCGTCCCCTTCTTGGTGATGTGCTCCTTGTCGAAGGGGAAGTGCGATTGCGCGTAGGGCATGGCGCCGCTCTCGAACCAGCAGTCCAGCACGTCGGGGATGCGGCGGAAGAGGGGAGCGCCTTTGCCGTCGCCGGACGCCGGCCACGTGATGGGGTCAATCGTCTCCTTGTGGAGGTCGAGCTGCGTCCCCGTCCGGTGGTCCCAGAAGAATTGTTCGGTATCCGCGTACTCCGGGTACGGCTGGTGCGTGAGCTTGGCGGGATCCTCCTGCGTGAAGAAGTGCTTCATGTTCAACATCAGGTCCGCGTGCGTCACCACCACCACGTGCTTGCCGCGGTGCTTGGGGAGCGTGTCGTTGAGGAAGCCCTGCAGACGCTCGTGCACTTGCTTCCACGTCTCCATGCCGGGGAAGTGGTAGATGCTCTCCACCTGGTTCGTCTGCATGCGGTGCGCGCGGCGCGCTTTGACGAAGGCGAGGTCGCTGAAGTCGATGTGCTTGCCCTCGTACTCCCCGAAGCAGACTTCCTTCAACCGCTCGTCCACCACGATGGGCGCCCCCGTGGCCTTGGCGATGATCTTTGCGGTCTGCCGGGTGCGTGCCAGGGGGGAGCAGTAGATGACGGCGACGTCCTGTTCCTTGAGGAACAAACCCGCTTCCTTCGCCTGCTTCTTGCCCGCGGCCGTGAGGTCCGTCCCCGGCACTTCGCCCTGGTAGACGGGGGCGATGTTCCCCTCGCTCTCGCCGTGCCGCAGCGCCGTCACCTTGGTGAAGCGGTCGGTCACCTTCCGCATCAGGTCGTCCCTGCTGCCCAACACCTCGATCTCCCCGCTCTCCTCGTTGCGCCAGATGGGGAGCGGCGTCCCCCAGTAGCGGTTGCGGGAAACGGCCCAGTCACGCGCCCCTTCCAGCCACTTGCCGAACCTCCCGTCGCGGATGTGCCCGGGCACCCACTCCGTCTCCTTGTTCACCTGCAGCATCTGCTCCTTGATCTTCTCCACGGAAACGAACCAGGAGGAGGTGGCGTAGTTGAGGAGGGGGGAATCACAGCGCCAGCAGTGCGGGTAGGAGTGCCGGTAGGGTTGCGGTTCGCCGAACAGAAGGCCTTTCCCTTTCAGCCATTCCGCCACCTTGCGGTCGGTCTTGGCGGGGTCATCCGCCGGCTTCACGTCCGCGCCCTTGAAGTCCTTCACCTCGGGGGTGAAGCGGCCGGACAGGGTGACGTGCTGCAGGAGCGGCAGCCCCTCGCGCTTGCCCACGTTGTAGTCGTCCTCCCCGAACCCCGGCGCAATGTGCACCACACCCGTCCCTTCCTCCGTGGTCACGAAGGATCCCTCCACGATGCGGAAACCCTTCTCCGCGTACGCGGCGGCGAAGTACGGGAAGAGCGGCTTGTACTTCTGGCCGAGCAGCCATTCCACCGGGATGGTCTTGAGCGGCGGGGCGCCCGGGGTCGCTTCGCTGGGCGTATCCGCGGAGGGTGCCAGCCCCAGGGACTGCGCGAACTGTTCCGAGGCGATGAAAGTTGCGTTCCCTCGTGGGAAGGAGACGTACCGGATGGCGGGGTTCACGGCGAGCAGCAGGTTCCCCGGAAGCGTCCAGGGCGTGGTGGTCCAGGCCAGCACGTACGTCCCGGGCTTCTCCGTCAGTTCGAACATCGCCGTCACCGAGATATCCGTCACCTCCTTATATCCCTGCGTCACTTCAAAGTTGGAGAGGGGCGTTTCGCAGCGGGGGCAGACGTGCATGGGCTTGGCGCCCTCATAGAGGAGACCCTTGTCGTGCAGGCTCTTGAACACCCACCAAATGCTTTCCATGTAATCGGGGTCCATGGTCCGGTAGTCCCAGTCCATGTCCACCCACCGGCCCATGCGTTCCACGGCCGTGCGCCATTCCTTTGCGTAGCGCTGCACCGCCTCGCGGCAGAGGTCGTTGAACGCCTTCACGCCCATCTCCTCGATCTGCTTCTTGGTCTGGATGCCGTGCTCCTTCTCGATCTCATACTCCACGGGGAGCCCGTGGCAATCCCACCCGAACCGGCGCTGCACCGTCTTGCCCCGCATGGTCTGGTAGCGGGGGATGACGTCCTTGATGGTGCCCGCAAGAAGGTGGCCGTAGTGGGGGAGCCCCGTGGCGAAGGGCGGGCCGTCGTAGAAGCTGAAATCATTCCTCTCCTTCTTCTTCCTCTTCCCCGCCTTTTCGCTCACGCCGCGCCGCTTGGCGATGCTCCGTTTGAACGTATCCTCCTCCTTCCAATACCGGAGGATGGCGCGCTCGAGAGCCGGGAACGATTGTTTGGGGTCGACGGGATCGAACATAGGTCAAGGGGAAGCGGTGCTACCCGGAGCGCATCCGGGCAAAGGCGAGATGGTTGAGGGGGGAGAATGGAAAGACGTATCGCAGAGCAGAATAGCATAGTTTTTGTTGACTGTGCTGTGTAGGCACGTCTCGGAAGCGCCGTTCGGCACTCCACGAGTACCGGCCGGAGAGAGGAATCCTGCAGATGAGAAAATGCATATTTCTCTTCTCTATTGACATTCAATGCGCCATACTGATAATGCCTTGGCTTTCTATGCCTAAGAATCAGGAATCCCGCAAAGGCACCCGAGCTGCAAGAGAACATCCTGCGGAAGGGGAACCCCATGATTCACATTCCCTGTACGATTCAGGGCAATTTGACGATATTCTCCAGTCGGAATTGCATCGGATGGGCGTGGGATATGGGGCATTGGGGCACGGCATAACTTCGCACCACGAAGCCGTTGCGAATGTACGCAGCCAGGTGCAAGCACTCCGTGCACAGCACCAGGAGCGGGGAGAAACGGTGCGGCAAGAGTCTTCTCACATCGTCACATTCATCCGCATCATCCTTTCGCGCCTCCTCTCCACGTCGGGCTTTTCTCGCGATCATGCGAAACCGGCTTCAGAGAGGTAGAAGGACGGGGAGATGTGGTAGCATAGGTGCTCATGGAGGACTTACGGTCCCGCTTCTCGGCGTCCTTGGCCTATCTGCCGCCACAGGAGCGTTCAGCGGTTCTGCGTGCGCTTCAATTTGCGGAGCGTTGGCATGAGGGGCAGAAGCGGGAATCGGGAGATCCCTTCATCATCCACCCCCTCTCCGCCGCCCTGTACTTGGTGGAACTGGATGCCGGCAAGGACATGCTCGTTGCAGCCCTCCTCCATGACGTGGTGGAAGATGAACGGGCGGATCGCGAACAGATCCGCAAGGAATTCGGGGATGATGTCGTGCGTCTGGTGGAAGGTCTTACGAAATTGAGCAAGATACGTCAGGAAGGGAATCCCTCTTTCCGCCAGGTCGCATCGCTGCGCAAGCTCCTCCTCCTTGCGAGTGAAGATATCCGCGTCATCCTCATCAAGCTGGCGGATCGGCTCCATAACGTCGAAACGCTCTCGGTGCTCCGGCCGGAGAAACAGCAGCGCATCGCGCAGGAGACATTGGATATCTACATTCCCTTTGCGCGCATCGTGGGGCTCCGGTCATGGAGCAGGAAGCTGGAAGAGCACTGTTTCCCCATCGCCCTGCCGGAAGAGAGCGCCGTATGGCACGCGGCCATCCAGCAGAAGCGGGCGGAGCTGGAACAGGAGCGGCTCGCGTTCGTGGAAAGCGCCAACAACTTCACTCCGAAGCGCGTCCATCCCACGCTCGTGCACATGACGGACTTCGAAATCTACCAGCGTCTCTTCCATGACCTCTCGCGCCTCAGGGATACGAGCCGTTGGGATTACGTTCAACTGGTCATCAGCAACTCCTCCACGGTCGCCGACTGCTACCAAATCCTCGGCGCAGTGCATACGCGTCATCCGGTGCGGTCTCTCTCCTTCCGTGATTTCATCAACGCTCCGCAGCCGAATGGTTACCAAGCCCTCCATACCACCATTTTCCTCTCCCGCGATCACGAGGTCCGCCTGCGCATCCAGACGCAGGAGATGTTCGATTTCGCCACGAAGCGGAAAGTGGGGAATTGGATCAGTGCGGGGCATTCCGATGTGACCACTGCCCTCTCTTCCCTCCACAAGCCGACGTTTGACCAGGATCGGTACGTGACGGACCTCAAGCAGGTGGTTCTTGACCGCATGAACGTCTTCACGACCGCCGGCGAAGTGATCTCGCTGCCCCGTGGCGCCACGGGCGTGGATTTTGCTTTCTTCATCAATCCCAATACCCTCTCTTCCCTGGCAGGCGTGCGTGTGAACGGCGAGGAACGGGAGACCACCACGCAGTTGCGGGATGGCGATACCGTTGAGCTCATGCTTCTGGAAACGGGCGGTCGTCCGGAGCGGAGCGCCCTCTGGCTGAATAAGGTGAAATCCATCGAGGCACGAGCCATGCTCCAGCAATCACTGGAAGAACAGCCGCCCTTGGAGAAACGCAGCCAGGGTCGCGTGATGCTGGAGTATGAGGCGCAGAAGTGGCGCCTTCCCCTCTGGTGGCTTTTCCATTGGGCGAAGACGCAGGTCAGGCTGACGCAGGCGCTCGGAGAAGAATCGTTCGATACCCTCCTGGAGAAAGTGGGCAGCGGGCAATTGGCGGTGGGGAAGGTCATCGATGCGTATAGGGCGCTGCTCAACAAGCCCGCGTTTCTGCAGCGTCTCCTCATGATGCTGCGCTTGCTGCCCCGTTCACGCGTCCTGAATCGGGAAGCTTCCGTCATTGATATCGACGTCTACAGCGTGGATCAGCCGGGGATGATCTACAACCTTTCCAAATCCATTGCGGACCGAAAAATCAACATTTCGAAGTTCGCGGTCTACGCGGTTCCCCCCAAAGACGCCCTCTATCAAATCCGCCTGGAAGTGAAGGATTTTCATGAATTCAGCGAATTGTACGATGCTCTCCTTCAGGTCTCCGGCGTGAAAAAAATTAGACGAAGAAAATAAATAATGCACTTGTCAAAGTCAAAGATATTCTCCACAATGCTTCCATCCGCAGAAGAGATGAAGCTCAACTATGTCGATCAGTTTCGGGATCCTTGGGAGCCGCTCTACGAGCAGACGGCAGAATCGTATGATACGTATCTCGAGAGAGAATACGAAACCAATCGAATGCGCTTTGCCGCAGAATGGAACGCCCATTATGAGCAGATGAGGACCGCCTACGAAGCCACAGTTCTGCGTCTGTTGGAATCGGGCAAGAAACGCGAAGGTATGTTCACGGCGGATATCGGGCGCGGGCCGTTTGACCATGACCAACGCATCATCGACACGCTGGTGAAACGGTACCAGGCCGTGGTCACCATCGATTTCGCAACCAGGATTCGTCGTGCGGCCATGACCGCTCTTCTGGAGGGAGGCGTATCAAAAGAGAAAATGTATGAAATGCGGTTCGACATTTCCTCAGGATTGAGCACCGTGTATGACCAGTACTGGGAGGAGAAATTGGGAAGCATCAATACGGAGGAAGAGCTCTGCGAGACAATGGATGTTTTGCACAAAGCCGATATTGTCATGGAGCTTGATGCACGCGTTTCGGATGCCGTAGCAGCGGCAGCCAGGCAAGATACGTGTGCGCTCGCGGGGGAACGGACGTTCGAGGAGCCGTTGAACAGGGACCGGCGCATGATTCTCAGCGAAGGCGGAAAGCGCATGCCGCTCGATCTCGTCTACCTTCCCATGGTGATCGCGGGTACCGGCGTGCCCGGGGAGAAGCGTGTTTGGGGCGTCTATGAGGACACCATCATGTCCAACGATTCGAAGGAAGGCGAACCGAGCGAAGCAACGCTCATCAGCCGTCGGCGGGTGCTGCGCCGTATCCACGGCATCATTGCGGCCTACAACACCGCCGTTGCCGAACGCATCTTCAAGAAGATACTTGTGGATAATCCCCGCGCCACTCTCCTTGCCGTAACGGATGTTTCCACGACGTATGATGATGAGCGGTTGAATGTGGGGGAGTTGCCTCGGCTGATTGTGGATGAACTCATCGGCAATCTTGAGGAAGAAGGCATCTTGGTCTCGAGGAATCTCGATGTAAAACCGTGGGTTTGGAAGGATGAACCCGCTCACCACCATACCGTCAACGTCCTTTCAGCGCGCCTCCAGAAACCGGAGTCCTATGAGGAGTCACTGAGGAGCGAAGGACACGCGTGAGCAGGCCGCTTGCATTCATGCGCCCAACACCCGAAGGATGTGCGTCTGCCGGCTCGGACGGTTCCGGTGCCGTCGGTTTCCTTTCGGCGGGAACGGAGAAGGGATACAATGGCAGCCGTATGGTCCTCGTGGTCGACAACTCCCGCGTGCTCAAGATCGGGAGCAAGCTTCCCGCATTTGAGCTTCCGGCGACGGACGGTTCCACGGTGGACAGTGCGGCAATAAAGGATCCCGTCCTGGCGGTGATCTTCACGTGCAACCATTGCCCCTACGCCCAGGCGTACGAGGGGCGGATTCTGGAACTCGCGCGCGAATTGCAACCGAAGGGCGCATTCTTTGTCCTCATCAGCAGCAACGACCCCGCGGATTACCCCGAGGACTCGTTCGAGCACATGCGCACCCATGCGCGGCAGAAGGAATTCCCTTTCCCCTACTGTTACGATAAGACGCAGGAAGTTGCCAAGGCGTACGGGGCGCTCTGCACGCCCCACTGTTTCGTGTTTGATGCGGAACGCCGCCTCCGCTACAAGGGGCGTGTGGATGACAACTGGAAGGAACCGGGGAAGGTGAAGAAGCGCGAGCTCCACGACGCCATGACGGCGCTCCTCGCCGGCAAGGCGCCCCCCGTCAAACAGGCGGACGCCATCGGCTGTTCCATCAAGTGGAAGAAGGGGAATGAGCCGGCCGCCAAGATTGTTCCTTCCTGAAGAGCTGTGACAGTTCTTGGGCGGTGCGCAGCTGTTCCTCGGTCAAGTCCTGTTCATAGTTGCTCACGGTTCCACTGCGGATAGCCACGCGCAAACCTTGCATCATTGCAGCCTGTCTCACGTGTTCGGGAAAAGACTGCGACGATTCGGCACGAAACGTGTTTTCCACGAACCGTTCCATGGTCTCCTCGAGGCTCGGCACCATACGGTTCCGCATCATTCCTCAACGGGGTGCCGTCTTCAAGAGCAAAATTTCCGGCCATGCGAAGAGGCGAGCACGGGCGCGCGTTTCGCCGATGCCCCGCGTGACCGCGAGCGTCGTCCCGCCCGTCAGCGTGAAGATTCCCTGGCTGTAGTCCCTCCCGATTTTCAGGGGGATGGGCGCGATGGGGCCGAAGAAAGGCAAGCGGAACTGGCCGCCATGCGTGTGCCCGGAGACGATCACATCGGCTTGCAAACTCTGCGGTTCCAGGGTGACGTCGGGGTTGTGCGCGAGGAGGAGGACGGGGATGTCCTCCGGAACCTTCGCAAAGCTCTTCTCCCAATCCACGTCCGCCGCCCACAGATCCCCGGTCCCCGCCACCACGAAGGAGCCTTTGGACGTGCGGTAGAGCACGTTCTCGTTCTCCAACACCAATACGCCGCGTTCCTGCAAATACTGCCGCAGGTCCCGCGACCGGTCCTTCATGTTGAAGCGCTGTCCCAAAAAATCCCGCATGCGTCCCATGTCGTGGTTGCCGAACACCGCCACAGTGCCGATGGAGGGAGAGAGTTCGGCGAGCGGCGCCAGGTCCTCCGGCGAGGAATTGCCGTCGAAGAGGAAATCTCCGGCGAAGAGCACCAGATCGGGGCGCAGCGCGTTGATCTTGTCCACCACCCTCCACAGGAACGCTTCCCCTTTATACGGCCCCGCGTGGAGGTCGCTGAAGACGGCGATGGTGAGTTGCTCCGGATAGGGGAAGGGCACGCTCCGCTCCGTGACCGTGATGATCCGCGGTTCCAGGAAGGAGCCGTACAGAACGGCCATGGAGACGGCGAAGGAGAGGAGACCCGTGCCGTAGAGGAAGGCTTTGGCGAACCGCCCGCGCGGACGCCGCAGGGCAACGGCCACCGTGAAGAGCAAGCAGAGGGGTCCGGTGATGAGGAGGAGGATGGCGAAATCCCAGGGGAAGGTGCTCGGTTGGAACATGTGGTGAGCAGTATGAAGCAGGGAGTGACGTATGAAAAATGCAAAATTGGAAATGCAAAATGAGAAATGAATCCTCAACACGCTCTATGCTTCATCATTTTGCATTTCGCATTTCCAATTTCCCATTGTCCGAGGGAAGAACCGCCGCACGCTCACGATTTCTTCTTGCCGAGCACCTTCTTCAAATACTGCCCCGTGTAGCTCTCCTTCGCCTTCGCCACCTCTTCCGGCGAGCCCTTGGCGATCACGCGGCCCCCGCCCCCGCCCCCGTCCGGCCCCAAGTCGATGATGTGGTCCACGCTCTTGAGCACGTCCAGGTTGTGCTCGATCACGAGCACCGTGTTGCCCTTCTCCACCAGGCGCTGGAGCACTTCCAAGAGGCGGCTGATGTCATCGAAATGGAGGCCGGTGGTCGGTTCGTCCAGGATGTAGAACGTCCTGCCCGTGGCGCGCTTCGTGAGTTCCGTGGCCAGCTTCACGCGCTGCGCTTCCCCGCCGGAGAGCGTGGTGGCGCTCTGTCCCAAGTGGATGTAACCCAGCCCCACGTCCTCCAGCGTCTGGAGCTTGTTTTTGATGGCGGGGATGGCGCCGAAGAAGTTCAACGCTTCACTGATGGTCATGTCCAGCACTTCCGCGATCTGCTTCCCCTTGTAGGTCACTTCCAACGTCTCCCGGTTGTAGCGCTCGCCGTGGCAGAGCTCGCACGTGACGAACACATCGGGGAGAAAATGCATCTCGATCCGCTTGAGCCCGTCCCCCTCGCACTCTTCGCAGCGGCCGCCCTTCACGTTGAAGCTGAAGCGGCCGGGCTTGTATCCGCGCAGCTTCGCTTCCGGCGTGGTGGCGAAGATGTCGCGGACGTCCGTGAAGACGCCAGTGTAGGTGGCGGGGTTGCTGCGCGGGGTACGGCCGATGGGGGATTGGTCGATGACGATCGCCTTGTCCAAGTGCTCCAATCCCTCGATGCTCCCCACGTCCTGCGGCTTGGTGTGCGCCTTATTGAGAACGTGCAGGAGCTCGGGGGCAAGGATGCCGTGGATGAGGCTGGACTTGCCGGAGCCGGAAACGCCCGCGATGCCGATGAAGGTCCCGAGCGGCAGCTCCACGTCCACGTGCTGCAGGTTGTGGTGGTATGCGTCGCGGATGCGGATGCGCTGGCCGTTTCCCCCGCGCCGCTCCTTGGGCACCGCGATGCTCTTCTTGCCGCTCAGGTACTGCCCCGTGATGGAAGCCGCGTTGCCCGTGAGCTCCGCGGGCGTCCCCACCGCCACGATCTCCCCGCCGTACTTGCCGGCGCCCGGCCCGATCTCCAGCAGGTAATCCGCGGAGGCGATGGTCTCCTCGTCGTGCTCCACCACGATCACGGTGTTCCCCAGGTCGCGGAGCTTCTTGAGCGTGGCGATCAGGCGGGCATTGTCGCGCTGGTGGAGGCCGATGGAAGGTTCGTCCAGCACGTACAGCACGCCCTGCAGGGCGGAGCCGATCTGCGTGGCCAGGCGGATGCGCTGCGCCTCCCCGCCGCTGAGCGTGTTGGCGGAGCGCGAGAGGGTGAGGTACTTCAAGCCCACGTTCTCCAGGAAGGAGAGGCGCGCGATGATCTCGTGGAGGACCTTCTTCACAATGGTATATTCATAGGCTGTTAACGCTGTAGAGACGTCCCGACGGGACGTCTCTACGATTTTTAGCGGTACGTCTTTCTGGCCGCTCTCCGCTGAAGGCTGACCGTCCGTCTGTGGGATCAAACTCTTGAAGAAACGTTCGGCACTTTCCACGTCCATATCCGTCCCTTCCACGACGTTCTTCCCCCCCACCGTCACGCCCAGGATTTCGCGCTTGAGTCGCTTCCCCCCGCAGGACGCGCAGGGGAGCTCCTCCATGTACTCCTCGATCTGCATGCGGATGTAGCTGCTGTCGGTTTCGGAATGGCGGCGCCGGAGGTTGGGGATCACGCCCTCGTACGTCGTCTGGTACGTGCCGCCGAACTTGGCGGTGTTGAAGCTCAGGTGCAATTGCTTCTCATGTCCCCACAGTACGATCTTCCGGTGTTCGGGCGTGAGTTCCTCCCACGGCGTATCCATGCTGAAGCCCACTTCCTCGGACAGCGCTTCCAGGAGCTGTCCCGTAAACCCGCTGCGGCTGGCGGATGTGGCCCAGGGATGGACGGCGCCTTCGGACAAGGAGAGGCGGGGATTGGGCACCACCGCATGCTCATCCACTTGAAGGATGGACCCCAGGCCGTGGCACTCCTCACACGCGCCGTGCGGCGAGTTGAAGGAGAAGCTGCGGGGCTCGATTTCCGGGATGTCCTGTTCGGGGTGGTCGGGGCAGACGAACGATTCAGCAAAGCGCGTTTCCTTGCCGCTGTCGGCATCCAGCACGATGAGCGATCCTTCCCCTTTCTTCAGACACAGCTCCACGGAGTCCGCCAGGCGCGTCCGGTTGGGGTTGATGTTGGGTGTGTTTTTCCCTCCACTCCCCGCCCCCTCCGCCGTCGGAGGAGGGGAAGACTGCAAATCCCGTATGACCAACCGGTCCACCACGATGTGGATCGTGTGGGCTTTCTTGGGGTCCAGCTTGATGTCCTCGTCCACCGTCACGATGCCGCCGTCGATCCGCATGCGCACGAAGCCTTCGCGGCGGATGGAATCCACGATCTTCACGTGCTCGCCCTTGCGCCCCTCCACGATGGGCGCCAGCAGGTAGATCTTCCTCCCCTCCGGCATCCGCGCAACGGTCTCCACGATCTGGCTCGCCGATTGCTTGCTCAGTTCCTTGCCGCACACGCTGCAGTGCACCTTGCCCGCCTTGGCCCACAGGAGGCGCATGTAGTCGTAGATTTCCGTCACGGTCCCCACCGTTGATCGGGGGTTGCGGGGGGCCGTCTTCTGATCGATGGAAATCGCGGGGCTCAATCCCTCGATGCTCTCCACCTCCGGCTTCTCCATCTGCGCGATGAACTGCCGTGCGTAGGCGGAGAGGCTCTCCACGTACCGGCGCTGTCCTTCGGCGAAGATGGTGTCGAAAGCCAGGGAAGATTTCCCCGAGCCCGAGAGCCCGGTGATCACCGTCAGCTTGTTGCGCGGAATGGTCACATTGATGCCCTTCAGGTTGTGCATCCGTGCGCCGCGGATGACGATGTTATCCGTATTCTGCATGGCGGGAAGGGGGGGGAGAGATGGCAGGTCGGACGGAAGCGGGGGGAGCCACCCCCGTGGGAACATACGAAAACAATGCCCGCGCGTGCGCGAGGGCTGAGCCCTGAGCTTATCACAAATATAGCTTCCTGTCTAGGGTTTGGGGGATCTCGTGATACACTGTTCCTCCATGTTCACGGGAATCGTCGAGGCAACGGCGGACGTGCTGAAGAACGAAGACGGGAAGCTGGTCCTGCGGCGCCCGGCGCCGTTCCATGACCTCACGCCCGGATCGAGCGTATGTGTTGCGGGCGCCTGCTTGACCGTCACCGCGCTGGCGGTGGCGGAAATGGCGTTCGACGTGGTCCCCGAGACGCTCCGCAAAACGACGCTCGGCGCTTTGAAGGCGGGCGACCGCGTGAACCTGGAGCGGGCGATGCGCGCGGATGGCAGGTTCGAGGGGCATATCGTCCAGGGGCATGTTGAAGGGGTGGGGAAGGTGAAAGCGATCAGCGGACAGCTTTCAGCGGACAGCGATGTCCAACTCGCGATTGAGCTTCCCACGGTATTCGTACCCTTCATCCTTCCCAAAGGCTCCGTCACCATTGACGGCGTCTCGCTCACCGTCGCGGATGTGTCCGAAGAATCCTTTTCCGGGGCGCTCGTCCCCACCACCCTCCGCGTGACAACGCTCGGTGCGCTCCGGGCAGGGGACCGCGTGAACATCGAGACGGATCTCCTGGGACGGTACGTCCGTCGGTTCCTCCCCCACCCATGAAACAGGACACACCCACCGGCCTCCCTTCCCGCATCAACCGCGGCTGGCGCATCGGCATCGTCCACTCTTCCTACTATAAGGAGGAAGTGGGGGCGCTCGTTTCCGGCGCGGCGCAGGCCCTCCGCGATGCGGGCATCCCCCCCGCCAACATCAAGACGTACGCCGTTCCCGGCTCCTTCGAAATCCCCCTCGTGGGCGCGGAACTGGCGCGGAAGCAGGAAGTGGACGCCCTCATCGGCATCGGGGTGATTGTGGAGGGAGAGACGCACCATGCGCGCCTCATCGCCGAGCAGGCGGCGCGGGGGATGATGGACGTGCAGGTGCGCTCCGGCGTCCCCTTCGCTTTCGAGGTGCTCTATGTGCAGGACCTTGCCTTGGCGCGTGCGCGCTTGGAGAAGGGGGAGGAAGCCGCACGATGCGTCCTGCATTCCCTCGCGCTGATCGAGCGCCTCTAACATTCCCTTGCGTTAGGTACGCGGATGCATTCTTGACTCATTGAACAAACTTCGTGTTCAAATTACAGTGCAGGCACTTACCCTGTCCCTTATGCGCCGCCCCCGGCTCTCTTCCGTCCTGTTCGCTTCCTTCCTCATCGTTTCTTCCCTCGCGCAGGCGGGTTTGCCCACCGCAGCCTTGGCGGAGGCGGGAGTGTTTCCCGATGTTGCGGCGACGCATGTGTTCCGTCCGGCCATCGAGGGATTGGTGCGCCTCAACGTGATCAGCGGGAACCCCGACGGCACGTTCCGGCCGGGCGACCCCGTCAACCGGGCGGCCATGCTCAAGATGCTCTACCTGGCGTTCCGGAAGACGCCGGCCGCAAGTTCCACGGGATGCTTTCCCGATGTGCAGAAGGGGAGTTGGTACGAACAGTTCGTGTGCGATGCGGCGGCCAAGGGATACGTGATGGGGTATGCGGCGGATAACACCTTCAAGCCGTCCCGCCCCGTCACGCGCTCGGAAGCGCTGAAGATGGTCCTGGTGGTGCGGGGCAACGCTTCCGCGGCGGGGGGTTCCGTCCCCTACACCGACGTCCCCGCGGACGCATGGTTCCTTCCGTACGTTTCCCAAGCGCTGCAGGCGGGCATCCTCCCCCTCACCGGAAAAGAGGAAGACAACGCGCTTGCTCCCGCGGAACCCATCGACCGCGCGGAAGCCGCCGCCCTCATTTGGAACGCGCTGCAGGGGAGTTCTTCTTCCGCCGCTTCCGCGGGGAGCAGTGACGGCGCATCGAGCGCCGCTTCCTCCGGCCAGGCCTCTTCCCGCACGCAGGCGGAGTTCGACGATACGGGCGCCACGGCGGACATGCTCAGCCCCACGTTTCCCTTCGAGGACACGCAGCGTTTCCACGGGAAGAAGCCCTTCTCCTACCGCTTCACCGTCGACAGTTCCAAAGTGGCGGAGTTCACGGTCGGTTTGCGCGACGGGGGGCAGGGTGACGTCTCCTGCACGCTGTTCCGCATGGAGAAGGAAGGCTTCTCCACGGAGTACTACCTGGGGTATCAAGAGAAGGGGGCGTGCCGCCTCAAGGTCGCCGTGCGGCCGGGTGATTACCAGTTGCAGTTGCAGCCGACGGTGGCGGACACCTCGTACCTCGTGGAGTCGGGCGTGGGATCCGGCGACGGGAACGACGGCTTCATCCAGGCGCCGGTGCTCCTCTTCGGCAAGACGCGCGTGGACATGCTGGAGGCGAACGACCTGGAAGATTGGTTCACGTTCACCGTCCATCAGGAGGAGGAGATGACGCTCGACCTCTCCAGCAACGAGAGCCTCCGTTGCCTCATCTACCCCTCGAGCGACGTGGACCTCTTCGGGTTCGAAGGCCCTTCCTGCGGCACCGCCTACGCGTATCCCGTGGGCACGTACTACGTGGGCATCGGCCACGCCATCCCCCGGGAGCTCAAGCAGACGTATACCTTGGAATTGAAGTAGGTCCGGGTAGGGGAATCACTGATGATTTTCCTGCGAGGGTTTCCGAGGATTCCGATGATACCGAGGAACCACTCGTAGACACTCATCGGAATCGTCGGACTCGTCGGAATCCATCCAAACGATCAACTACTTCCACAAACATCACTTTCTCCCTATACTGCCTCTTCCATGGCATTCACCCCCATTCCCCAAGCGCTTGACCGTCTTCGTGAGGGCCGTTTCCTCATCGTGGTGGATGATGAGAACCGCGAGAACGAGGGCGATGTGGTGCTGGCGGCGGAACACGCCACCGGGGAGAAGCTGGCGTTCATGATCCGACACACGGGCGGCGTGGTATGCCTGGCTGTGGACAACGCTATCGCGGACCGGCTGGAACTTCCCCCCATGGTGGCGCGCAACACGTCGCTGCACGGCACGCCGTTCACGGTAAGCATTGAGGCCGCGGAGGGCGTGACGACCGGCATTTCCGCGCAGGACCGCGCCGCAACCGTCCTCGCCGCCATCCGTCCCGACGCCGCGCCGGAAGACCTGCGGCGCCCAGGCCACGTGTTCCCGCTGCGCGCGGAAGACGGGGGCGTGCTCGTGCGCGCCGGGCACACGGAGGCGACGGTGGATTTGTGCCGCCTGGCCGGCCTGCAACACGGCGGGCTCCTCTCCGAACTCATGCGCGACGACGGCACCATGATGCGCCTGCTGGACCTCAATGCGTTCGCGGAAGAGCACGACATCGCCATGGTCTCCATCGCGGACCTCATCGCGTGGCGCCGCACGCGCGAAACCTTCGTGCGGCTGGAAGCGGAGAGCCCGTTGGAAACGGAGACGGGCCTGTGGAGCATCAAGGTGTTCGAGGACGCGCTGCACAAGCGCGAGCACGTGGCGCTCGTCAAAGGGGTCATTGTGCCGGAGGTTCCCACGCTCGTGCGCGTGCACTCCGAATGCCTCACGGGCGACGTCTTCCACTCGCGCCACTGCGATTGCGGCGAACAGCTGGCGCTTTCCATGGAGCGTATTGCGGAGGAGGGGAGCGGCGCCGTCCTCTACCTGCGGCAGGAAGGCCGCGGCATCGGGCTCACCAACAAGATCCGCGCCTACTCGCTGCAGCAGAACGAGGGGCTGGATACCGTGCAGGCGAACGAGCGCCTTGGCCTGCCCGTGGATCTGCGGGAATACGGCATTGGAGCGCAAATCCTCAAGGCCCTGGGCGTGGGGAAGATCCGCCTTCTCACCAACAACCCCAAGAAGATCGCCGGCCTGCGCGGCTACGGCTTGGACGTGACGGAACAGGTGGCGGTGGAGATCACCACGCCCTCGCAGCGGCAGCGCCTCTACCTGCGCGCGAAGAAGGAGAAGTTGGGGCATTTGTTGAGGCACCTGTGAGTGAATGTATATACATTGTCTATACAACACGTACTTACAACTTCAAAAAACTGAAAACATAACAAGAATGACATTACGCGATGCGTCATCCCATTTTTATTTTCGCATCTTCACAATTGCACACATTGAAGTAAAATTTAGTACATTAGTTTTTTCCCCCAGTTCGTATGGTCAAGAAAAAGAAGGCAGCGAAGAGGAAGGTGAAGAAGACGAAGAAGACCAAGAAGAGGAGATAGTCTTTCAAAGCCTGCGCCGTCCTGTGAAACGGGATGGCGCTTTTTTAGCTGCGGGAAAACATAAACCGACTCCGATCACCGCACCTTCTTCCACTTCGCGACCTTGGTGATGATGAGGGCGCCGAGGGCGAAGAGGATGATCACCGCCTTCACCGACCATCCGATGAGAGGGACGAAGTTGAGGAGCTTGAGTGCGACGAATGCCGCCATGCTCACCCCGAAGAACGTCCACCGATTGAAGTGTGCCTTGCGCGTGACTTCAATCCAACGTGCCGTCACCAAGGCGGTGAGAGGCGTGGCGAAGAGCAACGTGAGGAGATAGGAGGAGAGCAGCAGCACCGCGAGGGGGATGCCGAGCACCGTGAGGAAGAGAATGAGCGTGACGACGGGCGTGAGGATGACGAAGATCGTCCCCCACAGTAGGCTCCACCACGGCTTGCGCAGGAGCGCCTTCGCCGCATCCGTGAAGAAGGTCTTGGTGACGAGCGAGAAGAAGAGGATGGTGACCAAGCCCGAGAGGAGGGAGAACACTACGAAGCCTCCGATGGCGGAAGCGAGGGGCGGCCGGTCTTTCTGCAGTTCGCGCTCGTATTCCGGATGGAAGGAGGCTGTTTGCCCCGTGACGAGGGAGTCGCCGAAGTCCACTTCGCGCGAGCGGGACCAGTAGTCCACGCCGCCGCGGAAGGAAGCGTCCTGCCCGATCTCCAGGTTCTCGGAGATGAGGATGGCATTGCCTTCCACAGGCCCCGCCACCACCGCGTGGCCGGTGCGGATATCCACATTGCCGTGGAAGATCCCCTCGAGCAGAACCGTCCCGCCCCGTACGGTCACATTCTTCCCCACGGGCCCGCGCAACGTCACGTTGCCGCCCGTCACGAACACGTCCCCCAGCACCACGGCGTCGCTCCCCACGGTGATGTTGCCGCCCACGATGAGCAGGTCTCCGGAGATCATGCCGCGGACCACCACCTCTCCGCCCGCGATGCGCACGTCATTCCCCACGTTGCTCGTCACGGTCACGTTGCCCGCCGCAATGTGGAGGCCGCCGCTCACCGGCGCCTGCACATCCGCCCTGCCGCCGACCACGAAGAGGTCGCCGTTCACTTCGCGCTCGATGTTCACTTGGCCGCCCGAGACGTAGAGGTCGTCCATCACGGGGGCCGTGAGGGCCACCACATCGCCGCCGCGGAAGGTGGCCGCGGAAGCGGGTACGGCCAACACGAGGGAGAGGGCGAGAGCGAGGAAGAACGAATGTTTCATGGAGTGGTGGTGAAGTTAAAAGGAATTGTAGGCGCAGGCGCTTCCCTCCGCCAGTTTTATGGCATGCATTCGGCGCATCTGATGGGATAATTGTTCTCCGACATTGTTTGAGTTTCTCGCAAAAAGTTTGCATTCACCCTTGCTCCGGCAGCCGCCCTTCCATAGGTTCGCCTCTCACGTCCTTTCCCCCCCGGTCTATGTTCAGCTTGGACCAGATCCTGCCGTTCGCCATCATCATCGTGTCTACCGTGTTGGGATTCGTCCTCGGGTTCGCGAAAAAGAAAGCGGAGGAGGTGGAAGCGGATTGAACGCGTAGTGCGTATCTGCGAAGGTCATACGTAATACGTACTACGTACTACGTAATACGAAAACGATATACAGCTCTTCACATCCACCTTCTTTGTCGCGAGAGTGCAAAGGGGGCAAGGAACAAACAACCATCTATTCCTCTTCCTCCGCATACTCCCCGGACGCATCCCATCGTTCCTCCGTGAGCAGCGCAAACCAGTCGCGCTTCTTGCGCACGCTCCCCACCGTGCGCTTTTCCGCGGCGGCGTCCCTGTTCTGTTTCCAGTTCCTGAGGAAGGCCGTGGGGCGGAACGTGAGGCGCATCGGCCTCATCATATCCGCGAGAAAAATGGCGTCCAGTGTTTTGCCGGGAGAACGCTACGCGGCGAGCGGTGCTGTGAAGCTCTCGATCACCACGCGCTTCTGCATGTCTTCCGGCAGCGAGGCTTTCCATTCGTTCGCGCGCCGGAGAAGCGCTTGCTCGCTGAATTCCGGGTCAGCGGGATTGCCGATGACGACGATGTGCAACGGACGCTCTTCCGTGAGGAGCTCACCGAGGCCGTGTCCTCCGAAACTGATTTGTTTGGCAAGGTCGACGGTCCTGTTGCCGGAAACGACGCTCAGGATATTCCGCGCGCTCACGAGGAAGCCCGCCGGCAACATATCGCCGGACGTCTTGAAGGCATTCGTCCCGTCGTAGTAGATCACTTGCGCAATGTGGGCTGCTGCGGGGCGGGACATCTGCTCCAGAGGCTTGAAGTGCGCACGGACCTTTCTGGCATCATCTTCCTTTCCGGCAGCCTTGAGCTTCCGCTGCATGGCGGCCACGATGGCCTCCGAGTATGTTTGCACCAGCTCGTCAACGGCTTCGGGTGCGACATGGAGTTTCTTCTCCTCCGGCGTCAGTTTCCTGCCCAGCTTCTTCTCCCAGAGCTTCTCAAGCGCGATCCCTCCGGCACCGCATCCGCCATGGGATTGGATGACCGTGATGTTCTCCGCGATGAACGCATCGGCCATTTTTTCGATGTGCGCGGAGGAGAGCGGGTTGTTCTCCAGCAAGTCCTCCAAGTCCATATCCAGGATACCGGAGCCCGCCAGGCGGATGAGATGGACTGCCTTCCCATTCACCTCCGTCTCATCATCCCCTTCATCCATGCAAGCCACGGCTTTTTCCATCCCTGCGGGATAGAATGCGTCCTCTCGGATGCGATCTGCGTTCTGTTCCACAAACTGTTTCCAGCCGCCGGCTTCCTTGATGGCGGCGAAGAGTTTTCCGTCCCTCTCGAGGTAGGGCTGTGCGATTTCCTCAATGTTGTGGTGGTCCATATGCCCTTCTTTACCATGCTCTTCCCCTGCGGGCAACTTTCCCTCCGCGGCGGCGCCGTCCGCTGTGAGGATTGTTGCGGCGGCTGTGGACACGGCGGCGGTTTCCAGGAATTCACGCCGGGTCATTTCGTGCGAAGCACGGGGGAAGGATTCTGGCTGCTCTCGGGGCGTTTCGGACATGGAGGGAGGGGGGAAAACGTTGCAAAATAGAGTACGAATATTCCCCGAAAAATCAAGGGTCTTAGAGGCCGGTTTTCCGAGCCGGACATCATCAAAGAAGAGCGGTACCCCCGGCCCGTGCTTCGCCCTCTATACAATGACCGTTTGATAGCTTGCTCCTCTCGGGCTCATCGGAGGGCGGCTACGCAGGGCCTCGGAGGAAGAAGTGGGCTTCAGGCGTTCTTATTGTCTGTTCGGATATTCTGGTACCCCCGGCAGGAGTTGAACCCACGACCTCCTGGTCCGAAGCCAGGCGCTCTATCCAGCTGAGCTACGGGGGCAGTGTTGCTCTGCATAGGGTACACGAACTACCGCGCCAGGCGAGTTGTTTTCTGCATGGTCCGCAAGCGTCCCATAGCCAGCTGAGCTACGGGGGCAGTGTTGCTCTGCATAGGGTACACGAACTACCGCGCCAGGCGAGTTGTTTTCTGCATGGTCCGCAAGCGTCCCATAGCCAGCTGAGCTACGGGGGCGTGACAAAAGTGTATACTTCTTCCATGGGTTTTGATGATGATGATTTGGATGAGCCCCTCAGCGGCCGTAAGGCGCTGGAGAGGGCCGACCACGGCAAGCGGGAGAAGGAGGATGCCAAGAAACAGGCGCAGGAACAGAAGGAGCTCTCCATACTCAAGCTCCAGGTGCTGCGGCAAGGGATGGCGCCGCTGAAGCCGGAGGAGAAGGGGGGGGACGGGAAGGGGGAGGGGATCAAGACGCGGACGCGGGAAGAGGAGATGAGGCAGGCCACCGATACCGTGCATACCAAGACCGGCCCCGAGGCTCTCATGAAGAAGGAGGAGCAGGAGAAGAAGGTGGAGGAGCAGGCGCAGTATGAGCAGGGGAAAGACCAAACGGCATGAAACAATGCGAAATTGGAAATGAAAAAATGCAAAATGATGACGCGGAGAGGATTGTGATGCCTCATTTTTCATTTTGCATTTCCCATTTGGCATTCCATCTTCCCGTCAAGTATCGCTATGATACCTTCACATGGGAACAATCCTCTACACCCTCGGCAGCGTCTTTCTGGTGAGCGCAATCTCGTTGGTGGGAGCGGCGTTCCTGCTTCTGCGCGAGAAAGTGCTGCGGGGGATGCTCCTCTACCTCGTCAGCTTTTCCTCGGGGGCGCTTCTGGGCGACGTGTTCATCCACATGCTCCCGGAGGTGGCGGAGGGGGGGAGCCTGGCGCCGGGACTCGTGGTGGTGCTCGGCGGGATCGTCTTCTCCTTCATTGTCGAGAAGCTGGTGCACTGGCGGCACTGCCACCTTCTGCCCGAAGACGAACAGGAGCATGAACACTCCCACAACGTGGGCGCCATGAGCCTGGTGGGGGATTCCATCCACAACTTCATCGACGGCCTCGCCATCGCTTCCAGCTTCCTCGTGAGCGTCCCCGTGGGGATTTCCACCACCATCGCGGTGGTCTTCCACGAGATCCCCGACGAAATGGGGAACTTCGCGGTGCTCCTCCACAGCGGGTATACGCGGAAGAAGGCGCTTCTCTTCAACTTCCTCTCCGCGCTCGTGGCCGTGGCGGGGGCGTTGTTCGTCCTCCTGGGCAACCAGGCGTTCGCTCCGCTTAACACCTACCTGCTGCCCTTCGCCGCCGGCAACCTGCTCTACATCGCCGGTACGGACCTCATCCCCGAACTCCACAAGGAACAGCGCCTGCGGCAGTCCTTCTTCCAGCTCCTCTGCATGGTGGGCGGGATGGGCGCCATGGGATTGATGCTGCTCCTGGAGTGAGCGGGCCGCGGCCGCATCACCCTTCCTGCGGGGGGACGGCGGGGACGGTGTTCCCGTTTCCCGTTTCCCGCACGTACTGCCGCACCTCGTAGGAGAACAGCGAGAGCAACGCCAGCAGCAGGGGGAGCGCGTAGAAGAGGAGACGGAACATCACGAGAGCGCCCAAGATGACGCTTGTCCCGTAGTATTGGCGCAGGAGGAGCATCATGGTGGCGTCGAACACGCCGAGGCCGCTGGGCACCTGGCTCACGAAACTCATGAGCTGCGAGAGCACGTAGAGGCTGAGGAACAGCTGAAGGGGGATGGAAGATTCCGGCAGGAGCAGGTAGAGGAGGCTTCCCGTGAGCGCCACTTCCACGCCCGTGAGCAGCAGCTGGCCCAGCGCGATGGGGAAGTTGGGGACGCGGAGTTCCCACGAGCGGAAGATGAAGGTGCGGTGGGGCAAAACGACGCTGGAGAGCAAATAGAGGAAAACGGGGGTGAGCAGGAGGATGCCGATGAGGCGGAGCGTGGCGGAGGGAAGGGGCAGGAACAGGCTCAGGTCATGTGCGTTCAACGTAAGGCCGATGCCCGAGGTGAGCAGGAGCAGCAGGATGAAGGTGGCCACGCTGAAGGCGGTCACTTTTGCCACGTGCGACAGATTGAAGCCCCACTCGGAGTAGAGCCGGTACCGCAGCGAGCCGCCCGTGAGGAGGGCGAAACCCAGCGTCATGCCGAAGGTGTTTCCCGCGAAGGACGCGAACATGATGCGCCGGAGGGGGAGGCGGATGCGGAAGTAGCGGAAGGCGAGCACGTCGTACACGCTCAAGATGCCGTAGACCGCCGCCGTGCACAGGAGGGCGAGGAGCAGGCGGGAGGTGGGGGTGTTGAGGATGGCGTCGCGCACCTGCCCCAGGCTGACTTCCCGGATGACGTCGCGCATGCTCACGAGCGCGGCGAGGAGGAAGATGACGCTCAGGAGGGGGCCGAGGAGGCGGCGGAGGCGGATGGGCATGAGGACTGAGGACTTAGGGATTAGGACTTAGGGATTAGGAGTGAGGGATGGTGTCATTAACGGATGTCGCGGTATTCCTTTGTCGCGGGGCGGTGGAGGATCAGTTCCGAAAGGGAGTTCATGATGTAGGCGATCCCCGTCTTCATCATGCCTTGGCCTTTGAGTCGCCGCGCCGAGGAGCTCACGGTGAGCGCCGGCAGGTGGAGCACCGTCCCCACGTCGCTCAGGCGCCTCCCCGTGTTCACGTCGTCGCCGTAGAAGGCGATGGTGGTGTCGAAGCCGCCGATGCGTTCCAGTGCGGCGCGCCGGATGACGCAGTTCCCTCCCCACAGCTGCGCGCCCGTGACGGAATGGACCAGGCCGCTCATGTCGCAGACCGCGTTGGTGCAGTAACGGCTGAAGGGCGGCAAGTCGTGGTAGTGGTAGGGTCCGGTGACGCCCACCACCTCCGGATCCTCCGCAAAGGCCTGCTCCGCCTTCTCAAACCATCCCTCCGGCACCAACACGTCGGCGTCGATGCATGCAACCAGTTCCCCCCGCGACGCACGGAATCCGCGCTCGCGGGCGTACTGCGCCCCCTTCCGCGCTTCGTGGAGCACCGTGACTCCGGGGCGTGAACCGGCCACCTGCACCGTTTTGTCCTTGCTCGCGTTGTCCACCACGATCACTTCGATGACGTTCGGGGACCGGTGCGCCAGGATGTTCTCCAGGCAAGTGCCAAGGTACTTCTCTTCATTGTGCGCGGGGATGACGACGCTGATGGTCATAAGAGAAAAAACGAAAACATCCCGTCATCAACGGATATCGCGGTACTGCGTGGTGACGGGGCGGTGGAGGAGGAATGCGCTGAGGAAGTTCGCCACGTACACGACGCCCGTCTTCATCATGCCGTCGCCGGCGAAGCGCCGCGCGGACGTCCACTGGGTGAATGCGGGAATGAACCTCACCTTGCCCTGCGTCTTGAGCCGCCGCGCGATGTCGGTGTCTTCCCCGTAGAAGCTGATGGTGGTGTCGAAGCCGCCGATGCGCTCTAGGGCGGTGCGCCTTGCCACGAAGTTGCTCCCCAGCACCATGGCGCGCGTAACGTAGTACGCCGGCATGGCCAGGAACTTCCAGTACGCGCGCGCGAGAAAACGCTTCCCTTTGGAGAGGTCGTAGTAATCGCACGGGCCGCTGAGGCACGCCATGTCCGGGTGCCGGGAGAATTCCCGGTTCATGACCGCGAACCAGTCTTCCGCTACGCGGGAATCGGCGTCCACGTACGCGAGTACGTCGCCGTGGGACTCCATGAATCCCCGTTGCCGCGCTTTGGTGAGGCCTTTCTGCGTCTCGCGGACCACGCGCACCATCGGATAAGAGGAGGCGACGCGCGCCGTCCCGTCCGTGCTGGCGTTATCCACCACCACGATCTCCTTCAGGTTCGCGGGCTTGTGCGCCAGGATACTCTCAATACAGCCGCCGATGTACTTCTCCTCATTGTAGGCGGGGATGACGACGCTGATATCCATGGGGAGTGGAGGAGGTGGGGCGGACGTTGGGTGTGCAGCGGGAGACACGACAAACGCACGTGTCCCAGCTTCGAAGATTCTACACGACATCCGCGTCCCTGGCACCTGGTACTTCCCCGGAATTCACGTGCAATGCTGCAGCCGGGCGTGCGTTCTTCCCTCAGCGGATGCCCGGCGCGGCCGATGAGCCCTGCGGCGCCGATACGTTGACCATATCCACCACGCGGTCCTCGGAGGGCCGGTAAATGATGGCGCGGTCGGGGGTGATGATGATGTTGTCGCCGTTCTGCGCGGAGGCGTAGAACGGGTTGTCCTTCTTCAGCTCTTCCGCGTTGGTGATGGTGGCAACCGTCACTTGCACATCGCCGGGGATGGCTACGTGCTTGCTCACCTTCGCAACGATCTCCCTCACCATCTTCTCCTGCGCGCTCCCCACGCCGTACGCCTGGTCCAGCCGGACCGTGAGGGCGTCCAAATGCTGCCGTGTAATGGCCGTTTGGCGCAAACTCAATCCTACGAGGCCCAGGAGCAGCAGGAAGAGGACGAGGAGGAGGTAGTTCTTGGTTCCCTTGGATTTGGCGGTATGCGGATGCATGGCGGGTGTAGGAAGTGTGTGCGGAGTATAGCAGAGGGGGGAAGAGGGGCGGAACTCAGGGAGGGGTGATGCGGAAGACCGTCCCTTCCCGGTCATCCGTCACGAGCAAGCTCCCGTCCGGGAGGAAGAGCAAGCCCGCGGGCCTGCCGAGGATGGTCCCGTTCGGCTGCAGCCACCCCGAGACGAAATCCTGCACCGGCCCCTCCTGCTTGCCGTTCGCGTCCAGAGGAATGCGCACGATGGTGTAACCCACGGGTTGCGAGCTGTTCCAGGAACCGTGGAGCGCCACCAATAGGTCACCGCGCATCGCAGCGGGCCAGGAGTCCGGTATGAACGCCAGCCCCAAGGGGGCGCCGTGCGCGGGCAACTCCGCCGCGGGCGGCACGGTTTGCGCGCAATCGAACGCTTCCTGCGGACGGAACGTACCGTCACGCACGCGGTTGCCGTAGCAGAACGGCCAGCCGTACCGTCCCCCCTCCGCGATCACGTTCACCTCGTCCGGCGGAAGCGCATCGCCCAAAAAATCCCGCCCCATCTCGGTGGCCCATATGTTTCCGTCCGGACCTCGCGTGATGAACACGGCGTTGCGCAGTCCCGCGGCTACGGTCTTTGCGTCGCTCCCGTCCGGCTCAAGGGAGAGGACGCTCCCGTGCCGATCGTCGGCCTCCACGCAAGTATCGCACGTGGAGCCGATGGAAACGTAGAGCCTGCCGTCCGCGCCGAATGCCAGCGACCGCGTCCGGTGGCGGCCGCCGGCGGGGAGCGCATGGATCATCCGGCGCTGCGCGGGATCCTCCGTATCAACGGCGATGATCCGCGTTTCTTCCGCGATGAAGAGGGTGCGGTTATCCCGCGGGTCGAAGGCCAAGCCGTGCGGGCGGTTGAGGCCGCTCAGCGCCGCAACAATTCTCCGCACCGTCCCGTTCTCCATTTCCAGCACGCTCACGGTTCCCTCCGAAGGCCGGCTCACCCACACGTTTCCGCTGCGGTCCAACGCCAACACCCGCGCGTCGGAGAGGTCCTCCGCGAATACGGCGATGGAGAAGCCCGCGGGGAGCGAGAGCGGCAAGCCCGTTTCGTTCGTCCCCACACGGGGAGGATCCCCCTCCGTCGAAGACGATGCCACCGCAAGCTCCCCGCCGTCATTACCGTTTGGCTGCGGGGAAGGGGACCAGGACTGCCGGGTCCATGCGACGATGATCCCCGCGGCAACGATGGCGATGAGAGCGAAAAAGGTACGCATGGAGGTCTGGAGGTGACAGAAACTCCCATGCTACGTACACGCAAGAATGCTGTCACGAAGAAGGGCGGGGAATAGGGGGTGGTTGTGCAGCCCTTGGCCATTGGTCCTCATTCTAAATTCTTAATTCATAATTCTTAATTCCTAAGTCCTAAGTCCTCCTCATCTCCTCGCCCTCCTCCGATCGTTGTCCGTCAAAAACTTCTTCCGCAGGCGGATGCTCTCCGGCGTCACCTCCACCAACTCGTCGTCCCCGATGTACTCCAGCGCCTGCTCCAGCGTCATGGGCTGCACGGGCGTCAGCACGATCGCCTCGTCAGAACCCGACGCGCGCATGTTCGTCAATTTCTTCTCCTTGCACGGGTTCACCGCCATCTCCTCATCCTTGGCGCTCTCCCCGATCACCATCCCCTCGTACACCTTCGTCTGCGGTGTGATGAAGAGCCTGCCGCGCTCCTGCAAGCCCCACAGCGCAAACGCCACGGCCACGCCGCTCACCATGGAAATGATGGAACCGTGCATCTGCCCGGAGAGGTCCCCCTTGTACGGCTCATAGGTCAAAAACGAATGGGTGAGGATGCCCTCGCCGCGCGTCTCGATGATGAAGTCGCCGCGGAAGCCCAGGAGCCCGCGCGTGGGGACCTTGAACTCCAGGCGGGTGTGCCCCTCCTGCGATTTCATATCCAGCATCTCGCCCTTCCGCTTCGCCAGCATTTCGATCACCGTTCCCGTGAACTCGTCCGGCACATCAATGATGGCGTGCTCGATGGGTTCCTTCTGCACGCCGTCCTCCTCGCGGAGGATCACCTGCGGGCGGGAGACCTGCAGCTCGAAACCCTCGCGGCGCATGTCCTCGATCAAGACGGAGAGGTGCAGCTCGCCCCGGCCGGAGACCTTGTAGGAATCGGTACCCGGGATTTCCTCCACCTGCAGCCCCACGTTGGTTTCCTTCTCCTTCTCCAGCCGCGCCTTGATATGGCGGGTGGTGACGAGCGTCCCTTCCTTGCCCGCGAACGGCGAATTATTCACCAGGAAGTTCATGGTGATCGTCGGGGGGTCGATCTTGATGGCCGGCAGCAGCTCGGCATTCTCATCCGTAGTGATCGTCTCCCCCACGTAGATGTCCGGGATGCCCGCCAACGTGACGATGTCGCCCGCGTGCGCCTCGGCCACTTCCGCGCGCTTGAGCCCCTGCGACACGAACACCTTGCTGATCTTCCCCTTGCGCATGCTCCCGTCCGGCGTCTTCACGAACACCGCGTCCCCCGGCCGTGCGATGCCTTCATACACGCGCCCGATGGCCAACCTTCCCAAGTAGTTGTCGTAGGCCAAAGAGCTCGGCTGCATGCGGAAGGCCGTATCAATTTTTTGTTCAGCCTCGGGCACGTGCTTCATGATCACCTCGAAGAGCGGCGTGAGGTCCTTGGAGTCGTCTTCCAACTTCCGCTTGGCGATGCCTTCCCGCGCCGCGGTGAAGAGGTACGGGAAATCCGTTTGCTTGTCGTTTGCGCCGAGCGCCACGAAGAGGTCGAACACCTCATCCACCACTTCCAGCGAACGGGCGGCGGGCTTATCAATTTTATTGATGATCACAATCGGACGGAGCCCCAGTTCAAGCGACTTTTTTAGAACAAATTTTGTCTGCGGCATGGGGCCTTCCTGTGCGTCCACGAGCAGCAGGACACTGTCCACCGTGCGCAGGATGCGCTCCACTTCGGAACCGAAGTCCGCGTGTCCCGGCGTATCTACGATGTTCACTTTGCAGTCCTTGTACTTAATGGAGGTGTTCTTGGCGTAAATGGTGATGCCGCGCTCCTTCTCCTGCGCGTTGCTGTCCATCATCAGTTCGCCCACCTGCTCATGCGCGGCAAACGCGCCGCCTTGCTTCAAGAGCGCGTCCACGAGCGTGGTCTTGCCGTGGTCTACGTGCGCGATGATCGCAATATTCCTGATGGACATTATGAGGGCGAAAAGGGTTCTTGGGACGGGGAGGGAATGAGAAGGAGGAGGGAAAGATCACCGCGGCGTAGCCTCGACCGAACGGAGTGAGGCCGGGCGAAGCCGGGTGATGGCGATATTCCTGATGGACATTCAGAACGAAAGAAAAGGTCTCGGCGGAGCGGTGGCGATGTTGCGGTTCAAGAAGGTCAGGGAGACACGAGTGGACTTGAACGCCGCGATGCCGGAATCCCATATACTTTACAGGAAAAGAGGGGATTGGGAAAGGGGTGGCAGCGGAGCGGATGGGAAGGTACCCTTTGTCACCCTTATGGAAGACCCCCGGACCACCCATTTCATAGAAGAAGCGTGCGACCCTGAATCACCGCAGTATTGCAACGACCTCTCTTGGTGGGTGGGTCAGCTGCGGGAAACCAAACAGCGGACGAGAACGGTGGGAGAGGATACATTGGCCTATCTGCTCTATCATGCCTGTCGAGGCGTATTTGAAGCGAGTAAAGGTTGTGCCGGCTATGATCCTGCGCAAGCCGTTTACGTGGGGGAGGCGGTGTTGGAGGAGCTCACCCGCGCGCTCCCTTGCACGGCGGAAGGGTCCAATGCGTGGATGAATATCTTGCAACTGATTGAAAAGATACGCCAAGGCGTGGAGCGCAGCAGATTGATGACACATCCGTGAAGGCGGGAGGGCTCACTCCTTCGCCCTCAGCTCCCCCTCGTTGCCCAATTCCCGCATGTCGGAACCGGCAAGCTTGCGGCGTACGTACGCGTTCGCCTCCTCTTCCGTTTCGAATTCCGCTTCCTTCCAGCGCAGCACTTCCATCCTCTTGCGCCCGCAGAAGGTGATGGCGCCCGGGCTGTAGGTCCCGTTCCCCGTTCTGTACGTATCCAAGAGGTAGCAGTCGCTCACTTTTGCTTGCGGCATTTTGGAGGGAGGGGAAGGGGAGCATTGTCCCTCTTCCCGTGCGGGGCGTCCACTATTCGACGTGGATAGTCACCCACGCACCAGGAGGCCCCGGCCGCTTGTCCGGCGAAGGCTTGGCGGAGTCGGATCAGGCCGGGGAGGAATGGTCAGGGCCTCCGGTGCGGGGTTCCGCACGAAAGGAACAGCGAAGCGTATCAGGAGATGCCCCCATCAGGCCGGGGAGCTTCACGTTCTGCCATGGCAAACGGAATCCATCACCGATGCAATACGTTTCGTCCCCATCTCCATTCCTTCCACACCCCATTTTCGAGAAATGGCTGTGAGAGGGCGTAAGAGCGGAGGGATCTTGCTTGGTATTTGGCGGTGGGAAGAGTATTGTAGATGTCTTCGTTCTTTCTTTTCATTTCTTTCTTTTCTTTTTCATGCCGCAAGGAACTATTAAGAAAATCATTACAGACAAGGGCTTTGGCTTTATTTCCGCCCCCAACGGCGACCTGTTCTTCCACCACTCGGCTGTGCAGGGCGTTCCGTTCGACCAATTGCGCGAAGGGCAGACCGTGGAATACACGGAAGGCAGCGGCCCCAAGGGTCCGAAGGCCGACAGTGTGACCCTGGTGGCGTAATAACCAACATGTCTCCAAATTCCTCTCCCCACTCCAGCACCTTCAACGACCTGCAAATCCATCCGAAGATCCTACAGGTGCTGGATGGGAGGGGAATTTCCGTACCTACGCCCATCCAACACCGGGCGATACCGGTGGCCATGGAAGGCAAGGACGTGGTGGGCATCGCACAGACCGGCACGGGCAAAACCTGGGCGTTTGGCATCCCGCTCCTCCAGCGACTCTCGCAACACGGCGGGCGGGCGCTCATCGTGCTGCCCACGCGCGAGCTTGCCGCGCAGGTGGAGGAGGCGCTCCTCCCTTTCGCGCAGACGCTCGGCATCGGCACGGCGGTCTTCATCGGGGGTGCCTCCATGCACCGCCAGCGGGAGATGCTGCGTCGGAATCCCCGCGTGCTCATCGCCACGCCCGGACGTCTCAACGACCATCTTGAGCAAGGCACGATCACGCTGCGTGAGGTGAAGATCCTCGTGCTGGACGAAGCCGACCGCATGCTGGACATGGGCTTCAAGCCGCAAATCGAGCGTATTTTGCGTCACGTGCCGCGCGAGAGGCAGACCATGCTCTTCTCCGCCACCATGCCGCCGGAAATTTTGCGCCTCGCCTCGGCGCACATGACCTCCCCCCTCCGCATCGAAGTGGCGCCCACCGGCACCGCCGCGGCGAACGTGGAACAGGAGCTCTTCATCGTGCGGCGGGAAGAGAAGCTTCCGCTCCTCGTCTCGCTCCTCCAGGAACACTCCGGCACCATCCTCGTCTTCTCCCGCACCAAGTACGGCGCCAAGAAGATCACCAGGCAGCTGCGCGCCATGGGGCACACCGCCGCCGAGATCCACGCCAACCGTTCCCTCGCCCAGCGCAAGGAAGCCCTGCAAGGGTTCAAGACCGGCAGGTACCGCGTGCTCATCGCCACGGACATCGCATCCCGCGGCATTGATGTGACGGGCATCGAAGTAGTGGTCAACTATGACCTCCCGGACGATCCCTCCGACTACGTGCACCGCATCGGGCGCACGGCGCGGGCGGGCAGGGAAGGCCTGGCCATCTCCTTTGCGGGCCCGGAGCAAGCCAAGGACATCCGCTCCATCGAGCAGCTCATCCGCGGCACCCTCCGCCGCCGCCAGCTCCCGTCCCTCGCATCCGCGAAGCTCTCGCTCCCTCCGCAACAGCAACCGTACGAACGGGACGCGCGGGAAGAGCGGAACACACACCATCACCATCAACACACGGGCCCCCGCCGGCATACCCGCCCCGGCCAATCGAGTTCCACGGGGCAACGCAGATCCTTCGGGTCCCGCAGGAAGTTTGGCTCCCACCACGGCAGATAGGGGATCCTTCTCCGGGCTTGTGGAAGCTCTCGCCGTGGATTTCCGGGAGAATTCCTTGCTCCGTGCAGTCCATACATATATACCAACACGCTTTGAAATAATCATGTCCACTACGATCAGCTTTAGTGAGCGAAGCCCGGAGGAAGATGAGATCTTCCCCCAGGGTGTCGTATCCGCGCGCAGGCAAGAGACGCCGGTGGCGCTCACCCCTACGGGTGCCGAAGCACATGCGTCACCCGCACAACCTTCCCTCCTCCGGGATCCGATTGCGTACGTGTACAACCGTGAGTTCGACGATGTGCCGGAAGAGCACATACTCGCTCCGCTCCGGGAGGACATTCGTCGCGCTCCCACAGAGAGGGCCGACGGCTCGGATCCGTTCCGGGCGGCGCTCAACGAATATCGGACCCTCACGGCGGAGCAGGAGCACCATCTGTTCCGCCAGGCGCATTACTGCTTGTACCGCGCGGAGCAACTCCGCCTTGCGCTCCGTGCCCGCAGAGGGAATCCCCGCACCGCGTCTCTCCATACCATCGCACGGTGGAAAAGCAGAGGGGATGACATCCTGCAGACCATCGTCCTTGCCAACCTCCGGCTTGTCTACACCTTCGCCGGCAAGCGGCAGTCCCGTACCCTGGATTTCGCATCCTTGTTGAGCGAAGGCACGGTGACACTCTGCAGGTCCGTCCGTATGTTTGATTACGGGAGAGGAACGAAGTTTTCCACCTATCTCGGGAGCGCCGTTGCGCGTGCGTTCATACGATTGGAGATTGCCGAATGGCGTCAGGCACACCTGCCTCTTCCGGAAGAGGAGCTCCCGGCGGTCGGATCCCGCAGCCATCCTTCCCGGAACGATTCTTTGGATATCGAAGCTACCGTTGGTGGGAGGCGCCGGGAGGTGGCGGCATTGTTTGCCCAGCTCAACGAGAGGGAGCAACGCATCATACGGTGGCGGTTCGCTCACGATGGCAACATGCCCACCCGCGAGGAGATCGGCTCTCGGATGGGGGTGTGCGAGACGATGGTACGGACCATTGAAGCGCGGGCGATAGAGAAGATGCGTTCGGCGATACGGCGCGGAACCGTTCGCATACTGTCGGTGCCCGTGGATTGGAAGCTGCCGCCTCAACCCATGAAGGCAACGAACGACGGTCTGAGGAATCAAAAAGGGGAGGTGTGATCAAGCCGCTTCCAGAACGGCGTTCCACACCCGCATGGAACGCCTTCTCTTTCACCGTGACGGGGCGTGCTATACTGGACGAATGAAATTCGACGGAATCTCACGGAATATTTTGGGTATTGCCACTTTGGCGTTGGCGGGGCTGGTGTGCATCGTTGCCGGCACCGCTTCCTTATACCGTGCGCAACTCACGGGGAGATGCGCCGGTGCGCCGGTGCAAACGGACACGTTCATCAAAACGTACCGCATGCGCGATCGCGCGCTGGGGTTCGGCATGCTGCCCACTAAGGACGGCGGGTACCTCCTCACCGGCGACACCACGTGGAGCTCCGGCATGGGGGTGTGGAACGCCTTCGTCATCAAGACCGATGCTAAGGGCGTCGCCGCATGGAGCAAACAGTTCGGCCCCATGAGCGCGGCGCAGGGCGTGCAGACGGAGACGGAGCGCCTCTCCGCGCAGACGAGTGACGGGAACTACGTGGTGGCGGGGGACATGATCGATTTCTACGATGCGGCCTACGAGGAGAGGAAGGAACTCTGGGGCGACGTGATGGTGACGAAGCTGAACGCAAGCGGGAACTGGATGTGGTCCACCATGGTCGGCGACTACAGCATGGATTTTCCGCAGAGGTTGTGGGCGACCCCGGACGGCGGAACCATCCTCCTCGCAAAATTCAAAAATACCGGTTACGAAGGGGAGATCGCGGATTTCGACGCCGTGTCGGAGTACAGCGTAGCCATCAAGTTCGATGCCAAGGGGAGCGTGCAGTGGAGCAAGAAGTTGGGTTGGACCGTGGTTGACATGGAGTATCTGCCCGACGGCGGCTTCGTGGCGTTGGCCGCCATCGATACGCGCATTTCGAGCCAGACGACTGCCGGCGCGGAAGGGGCGACGAGTGCAATCCCGACGATTATCAGAATGGACGGCGCGCTCACGGTGCTGTGGGCGAAGAGCATTGAGGCCCCGTCCTTGGAGTACGCCGTGCCCACCGGAACCACCCGCGAGACGATGCGGATTCGGAAGGCGAAGATCCGCGTGCCCGGCGGTGATTTTACGTCGGTGGAACAGGCGCCGGACGGGGGCTTCATCGCCTTCGGACGTTACTTCAACGCCGCACAATTTGTGGGCGGTAACGCGAACGCAGTGATCAAGAGCCCCACGGATCCCATCCCCTCCGTGGCGGTGAAGGTGGATGCGCAGGGGACGTACCTGTGGGCGAAGAGCGTCAAGACCGCGTTCGGTGCCCTGGACCTCGATCTCCAGGCCGTGCAGACGGCTGACAAGGAATTCATCCTCTCCCGTAATGTCGCGCGGAAGGCGAACTTCACGAACATCAGCGACATGGCAAGCACTGTGGAGCTGATGAAAGTGGACGCCAACTTCAACCCGCGGTGGGTGCGGAAGATCGACATCGAGCGGGACGCCGCAGGGTACCACCTTCGCGCCACCCGCGACGGCGGCGCAGTGCTGGCGGGCAGGGTGATTACGGAAGAGCAGCACATGGTCATGGGCAGCTTGGAGCCGTACCAAGAGGCGCTCCTCGTCAAAACGGACGCCAACGGCAACGTGAGCGGCGCCAGGGTGGTGACGGAGAGCGCGCAGGCGGAGGTGGCGGACCAGAGTTCCCTGCTCATTATGCAGACGATGAGCGTGGGGGCGACGGCGGATATGCAGCTGCCGGTCAAGAAAACCGTGAAGCCCGCGGTGACGAATATCGAGGATAAGCAGCGCACCATCGTGCCCCACGCCAACAAGTCCGTAACCCCCCTGTGTTCCCTCCTCAATGCCGGCACCGCCGGCACGGCATCAGCCGGGCGGGGAGCCGTGCCGCAAGCCTCCACGTATCCGCAGATCCGGTACGAGAGCGTCAAGGAGGCCAAGATCGAAACGGAGAAGAGCCGCCAAATCCACGAGGAGCTGCTCCCCATCCTCAAGAAGGTCGTCGGGGACCGGGTGAAGATGACCGATAACACCGGCGGCCTGTGGCTCACCTACTACTTCCCCCGCCAGGCAACCGTGGCGGACAGGGAGGCGATGCAGAAGGAGTATGTGGCGCTGGGATACAAGGTGGATGAGGCGGAGGGCGGGGTGCTCAATGTTTCCAAAGTCGGCCGGTCGCTGCGTATGACGTTCTCCGTCAATAACTCCATGGTGGGGAAGCTGGAGGTGATGTTGTAAGGCAATTAATTTCCCTATCCCTCCCCTCCTTTCTATGAAGAGTAAGACCCTCCGCGTTGCGCTCGCAGCAGGCGCACTGTTGCTGCTTGCCGGCTGCGCGCCGTCCACGCCACCCTCATCCCCCGAGACCACGGGAGAGCTCCCGGCCGCAAGCGCGCCAACGGTGGCGGCGCCAACCCCTTCGCAGGCGGGGGACGTTGGAAAGGTGACGGAAGACGTGTGGGTGGAGATCGCCGCCCAGGACATTTACCATGGCCAGACGGATCTGCAGGCGTGGGGCGTGGGGGGCGGGCGCGAGCGCTTCTTCGCGAGTTTCGGTGTTACCGAGGAGCAGCTGGCGGCTTTTGGCGCGCAGGTGGAGAACGATCCTGCCCGCACCCAGGAGATACTGGGCAAGATGGCCAAGCGTCTCAAGGAATTGGAGGACGGGCAATGATGGTCGCTTCCTGTTCGGCCTTTTACTCCCCGTACGGTTCCATGTGGACGGAGGCGTCCACCATGTTGGGCAGGCATACGCGGAAGGCGGATTTCACCTTGCCGCTGATGATGTGGGCGTCACGGAGAGAGAGCGAGCCGTCCGCATGCACGTGGGCGTCCACGTGGTACTGCGTACCCAGCTTGCGTACCCTTATCTTCTCCACCGCACGCACGCCCTCCACTGCGAGCGCCGCTGCGATGAGCGCTTCGCTTTCCGGGCCGGCGTGGACCTTATCCATCAGCTCATGCACGGAAGGCCGCAGCAATTGGAACGCGTTGATGGCGATGACCACGGTGACGGCGAGCGCCGCCCAGTCATCCGCCCCCTCCCATCCCGGGCCGCCGATGAGGGAAATGGTGATGCCCACGAACGCCGCCGCGGACGTGATGGCATCGCTGCGGTGGTGCCAGGCGTCCGTCTTTACGGCGTGGCTGCCCGTCTCGCTGCCCACCTTGTAAACGTTCTTGAAAAGCGTCTCCTTGGTGATCACAACCAGGGCGAGGACGACGAGCGTAAAGGGGGCGGGCGTGGAGTGCGGCGTGAGGATCTCCCGCACCGCCGCGTAGGCGTTGACGGCCGCCGCCGCGAGGAGCGTGAGCGCCACCACCGAGGCGGCGATGGCTTCCGCCCTCCCATGCCCGTACGGGTGTTCCTTGTCCGGAGGTACGGCGGAAATGCGCAAGCCGCCCCAGATGACGAGGGAGGAGGCGATGTCCGTGGTGGATTCGATGCCGTCCGCAATGAGGGCGTAGGAGTGCCCAAAAAAGCCCGCCGCAAATTTGACCGCAGCCATGAGCGCGTTGATCACGAGGCCGATTTGTACGGAACGTATGCCGCGGTTCATGGGAAGGCGATTCTAGCAGAGGAACGGCCGCTTTGCCCGGGATTGGCCGGGTGAAAAATGGTGATGGAAAAGCCGGGAAGCTGGTACAATCTTGCGGGCTGCGGTACAATCCGTGCCCTGCAGATTTCACTCGTATCATCGTGTTGGGGAGTAGCCAAGTGGTAAGGCACCTGCCTCTGGAGCAGGCATTCGGGGGTTCGAATCCCTCCTCCCCAGCCACATTCAGAAAATTATGAGTAATCAGAGAAAACTGAGGGCAGAGCAGAAGAGGTTACATAAAGCAGCAATGCCATTTATAATGTTTTTGCTCGGTATGACTACGAGTGCGATTCTGTCCGAGGCAGTAACTATTTTTCATGAATTTTTAAAAGAGTGGACTGGAATAAATTATCCGCATATACGGTTAGTTGTATTTTTGGGTTGTTTGATTCTTCTGGGGTATGTCTTCTACATAGTTAATAGTGAGTATTTGCAACCCTTGGATAAAATTGATGATCAGTTGAATACAACTAATAACAATAAGAGGTGACCGAGGCAAGATACACTTTTCTGCGCTGCCGAATAATGAGTAAGGAAGGGGCATTAAAGCCTGCTCGATCAAATTAATTGTAGTCTGTTTTAAATCTGCAGGGCACGGACTTCTTTGGTTTGGAATCAGATAATGAGATTCATTCTTGAATGAGCAAAGCAGAAAACATCAAATACTAAAACCATTTCATTATTCTTAAGTCATCCACAAATCCCAGCCATTGTATATAATACAAGTATGAATTTGGGTCTTGTTCTTCAAATAGCTGGAATTATCGTCCTGTTAACAGGACTCACCTTCTCATTTATCCGACGGGAGCCTACTATCTATTCATATATAAAAAACATTCAAGGTATTTTCATCAATTTAAAAGGCGATAATTATTTTAACAAGCCAAGAGTTGAACTTAGGCCAGTGAAAATAAACAGTCAGAATTCAAATCCAGAAATCGGACATGATTCAGAATATGAATTAGAAATCATAACACCAAATCCGATCGCAAAGTTCTTCCTCACAGTGAAGGTTCCCGATTCAGTATGGAGACCGGAAGAACCCTTTGCTCTATTTAATGACACAGTAACAGGCGATAGAGCTTGGTACGATTTTAAGGTAAAAAATGGCTACACGACTTTTGAAATACCCAATGCTACTGGCATATATCATCTTGTTTTTGGGAATACAAAGCCAGAGCAACTTACAATCAGAGATCTTAGATGGTGATTTCGCAGATCATCCACCAGCACGGGCCAGAATTCTCAAACCTCAAACTTCCCCGCCCGAAGCCATGCAACTAGTGGTCTGCGAAGCTCACGAAAGCCGAGCGGGATCTGCTTCTGTCACTGAGCAGGCGATGCGAGGTCATTCGTCTCCCATCGTTTCCACCGACGTAACGACCTGGCGCATCACGTCCTCAGACGGAGGAAACGTGAATTGCACGAGAACGAAGGTCTTCCCTTCTCGCCGTATGTATCCCACGACATCCCCCATGCCGACGAATTTGTACCGCTGCATCTGTATGCCATCAACCGTCACGCTTTCCAACGGGGAGTACGCCACCGCGTACTCCAAAATTCGTGGATCGCGCGTCCACATTGCAGTGATCATCGCGGTCTCGCCGCCCCTGTCCTGCGTGACACCCACAGAATGAAACTGGATGGGCTGATCGCGGAATTGCAAGACGCCGCGGGAAACGCCACGGGCATACTTGTAGTCCGGCGGGATAAAGAATGACACAGACACCTCAGGCTCGACACTTGCGCTGGACGAGGAGGAAGTCGAAGGCGAAGGAACAGGTGAAACTACGACTCGGTTGGCGCAAGAAGAAAGAAGCAGGACCGTGCTTATGCAGAGAATGGGGAAGAAAGGCTTCATAAGGGTGTAAAGAAGGGAAACTCCGGTATTGTGCCAGAATGGGGGCAAGCGAGACATCCGTGTCTATCGATATTCTCCGAACCTTCTCGGCTTTTCCGCTTCAGGAAGACACAAAAAACGTTCCATACGTACGTGGAACGTCCCTTGGCTTTAGATGAGCAATTAATTTGTACACCTTCTAGGTTCGACTGTCTCATTTGTCTCAGTTTCTTCCGATTGACCCGTTTGTCCTCAACCTCGAAAACACCCCATCACAAAACTCCAAACTGGCATCGAAAAAATGCTCGGGTTAGGGTCAGTCCCGTACGCCCAGCCTTCCTGCTACGCAAGCTTTGCAGGGTTATTCTGGGTGCGTCACATTCTCCGTAGCTGCGTAGGTGCATCTCCTCCTTCTCAAGTCCCCGTCTAAAGAATTGAACCCCTCTCGTCTTTACCGTATTCTGGCCGCTCATGCCAGAAACAGACGCCATCACCGTACGGAACCTCACCAAGTCCTTTAAGAAGCTCAAAGTGCTGGAGGGGATCAGCTTCACCGTCCCGCGCGGCACCATGCTGGCGCTGCTGGGGCCCAACGGCGCGGGGAAGACCACCATCATACGCATCCTCAGCACGCTCCTTCTGCCCGATGGCGGCGAGGCGCGGGTGAACGGGTACGACGTGGTGCGAAATGCGGATGAGGTGCGCCACACCATCGGCCTCACGGGGCAGTACGCTGCGATCGACGATGCCCTCACGGGCTGGGAGAACCTGGTGATGATGGGGCGGCTGTATCACTTGAGCAGAGAAGAGAGCAAGAGGCGGGCGCAGGCGCTGTTGGAGCAGTTTGAGCTTACGGATGCCGCCAAGCGCGCGGCGAAGACGTACTCGGGCGGTATGCGGCGGCGTTTGGACCTGGCCGTGAGCCTTGTGGCGGCGCCTCCCATCCTCTTCCTGGACGAGCCCACCACGGGGCTGGATCCCCGCAGCCGTTTGGCCATGTGGGACGTGATCGAGAAGCTCCTGCGCGGGGGCGCCACCATACTCCTCACCACGCAGTACTTGGAGGAAGCGGATAAGCTGGCGGACCGCATACTGATGATCGATCGCGGCAAGGTGATCGCGGAGGGGACGGCGTCGGAGCTCAAGGGGAAGGTGGGGAAGGACCGGTTGGAACTGGTGTTCAAGGAAGAGCGCGACATCGAGAAAGCCGTACGGAATCTGGGAAGGGAAGACATGACCGTACGCAAGGAGGAGCGCACGGTGAGCCTGCCCATGGATGACGTGCGGGAGGTCAAACACCTCCTGGACCGCCTGGAGCAAGCGGCGATCGCCGTGGAAAGCCTGTCGTTGCATAAGCCGACACTCGATGACGTCTTCCTGCAATTGACCGGCCGTGAACCGCAAGGCAACACGGCAAACCGTCCTGCGGAAGAAGTGAAGGAAGAAGCGGCTGTTCCCCCCTCCCGCCCATGAACGCCTCTTCCAAGCACTCCACGGCCTACTGGTACCTGAGCGATTCTTCGGTGCTCATCGTGCGCAGCTGGAAGCACATCTTCAAGAACATCGACCAGCTGCTCTCGCTCGTCATGCAGCCGCTCATGTTCATGCTGCTCTTCCGCTACGTGTTCGGGGGCGCCATAGACACGGGGCCCGTGACGTACGTCAATTACCTCATGGCGGGGATCATCGTGCAGACGGCGGCGTTCGGCGCCACCACCACCTCCATGAACGTCGCGCTGGATTTGAAGCGCGGGATCGTGGACCGCTTCCGCTCCCTCCCCATGTCCAATTCCACGGTGCTCGTGGGCCACGTGACGGCGGACCTGGCGCGCAACCTCATCTCCACCGTCGTCATGATCCTCGTGGGCCTCCTCGTGGGCTTCCGCCCCACGGCGGGTGTGCGCGAATGGCTGCTGGCGGCGGGGCTGCTCCTCTCGTTCACGTTCGCCATCTCCTGGGTCTCCGCCATCCTGGGCTTGCTCGCGCGGTCGGTGGAGGCGGTGATGTGGATCAGCTTCATGCTCATCTTCCCCATCACCTTCGCCAGCAGCGCGTTCGTCCCCACGGCGGGGATGCCCTGGGTGCTCCGGATCTTCGCGGAGAACCAGCCCGTGACGCACACCATCGAGGCGCTGCGCGCGCTCACGGTGGGCACCCCCATCGGCGCGCACGGATGGATCGCCCTCACGTGGTGGACCGCCATCACGCTCGTCTCCATCCCCGTATGCGGGTGGATGTTCCGCAGGTACGGGAGGTGAGAATCGAACAATAATTTTGTTCAGAAGTGCCATGCAGACCCTTGGGCGCGGACATTGGCAGGATTCCGGGTAAGAGTACGCCCGCAAGATGTTCAACAAGGGTATGGATCTCTACGCCCAACTCGATATTCCTCCCAAGGACCGCAACACCGCCATCCCGCAGGAGGAGGCGGAATACCTCTACCGTTTCCTCATCAAACACGGCCTCTCCCGCACCATGGAGACGGGCTTCGGGTACGGCAATTCCACCGCCCACATCATCGCGGCGACGCGGTCCATGCACGTTGCCATCGACCCGTACCAGGAGTACTACCGCAAAGGAGGAGTGCGGAACATGCGCAAGCTGGGTTTTGACACATACCTGCGATGGATCAACGAGCCCTCGCAGACGGCGCTGCCGGAAATCTACGTGCATGGGGCGACGTTCGATTTCGCCTTCCTGGACGGCGGCCACCGCTACGACGAGATCTTCATCGACTGGTTCTACACGGACCTGCTCTTGGAAGAGGGCGGCTTCATTGTGTTCCATGACTTGTGGCTACGCTCCATGCGGATGGTCACGTCGTTCATCCGCACCAACCGCAAGGATTACCGCGCGGTGCGCACGCCGTTCCCCACCATGGCCGCGTTCCGCAAGGTGGGCACGGACCGTAGGGACGTGAATCACTTCCGCAACTTCTGTCCGGGGCGGTGAGGGGGATTCCCCGAGATTCCTTGCGTTCCATATGAGAAATATGTAACGTTAGAAATATCACACTTCCCCCTTCTCCAATGCAGTACCGCTACCGCGCCGGCCTATTGGGCGGCGTTCTCCTGATCCTGGGCGGCCTCATTTTGGTCTTCACCGGCGGCTCCGGCATGGGGACCACGGTGATGCTCAACGCGGGCATGGTGATGGTCCTCGTCAGCCTCGTGCGCTTTCTCCACCTGAAGAAGGAGCCCGTGGAGCGCGATGAGCGCACGCGGAAGATCGCATACACGTCGCTGGCCGCGTCGTTCCAAATGATGCTTTTCGCCTTGCTGCTCCTGTGGTGGGTGGATTACCTTCGCCCGCTCCCGCTGACCGTCGGCCAGTTCATCCTGTGTATGGTGGTGGGCATGGCGCTGCTCATGGTCGGCTTTCGCTGGCACTACTCCCGTGTTCCGGATCTCCCATGAAGAACCGCATCAAAGAGCTCCGGGCGAAGGCAAACCTGACGCAGGAAGAGCTGGCGCGGCGCGTGGGCGTGCGGAGGGAAACGGTCCTCTACTTGGAACAGGGGAAATACAATCCGTCACTCCGCCTCGCGCACGACGTGGCCAAGGCGCTTCACGCTTCCTTGGACGACGTGTTCCTGTTCGAGGGGTGAGGGGAAGGGGGCGCGGTTCGCGTTCCTCACGCATTCCCAGGTGATTCGGCAGGGAGTTTGAAGTACTCAGCCTTTCCTTTCCGCGTGAGGCAAACGCTCATGAGGGGAGGATACTCACCCTTGAGGTGTCTCTCCCTAAGGAAACCTTCTTGGATCAATTGTTGGATGTGCCTACGGATGATCTTCTCGTCCGCAGGGGGTTCCTCCCCTCGCTTGCGAGCGACAGGTGGTTTACCTTCAAGTTCATGCACGGTGCGCAGGATGTTTTGCTGGAGGGAATTGAACTTGTAGGAGAGCGCCTCGCGTCCCTCGCCCCCATCGTCCATCAAGCCCTTCAACTGATTACTCCGGGATGGACCTTGCATCTTCCGGATGGTTTTCGCTTCAATCTGTCGTATCCGTTCGCGGGTCACGCCGAAGATTTGACCCACCTCTTTGAGGGTATAGTCAATTCCGTCCTTCAAACCGTAACGCATTTGGATGATTGCCCGTTCCCGTATGGAACAACTCTCCAGCACCTCCGCGATACGCGCTCCCTGTTCCGATTGCACGGCGCGGGTACTGGGCGGTTCATACCGCAAATCTTCCTCCATCGAACCGATGGTATCCTCTTGTTTGGATCCGACGGGGTAATCGAGGCTCAGAGGAGTTCTTTTCCTGCGCATGTACTTCTCCACATCTTTCAGGGCGAATCCGCCGGCTTCGGCCACCTCCTCCGTCGTCGGTTCGCGTTCGTATTGATGCCAGAGGCGGTTGATGACTGTGCGCAATTGCGTTGGATTGGCGGCAAGGTTCGCGGAATGACTCTGGTCGGAGATGGCGCGTGTTATCGCTTGTCGTATCCACCATGTGGCGTAGGTACAGAATTTGAAGCCTCTGCGGTACTCAAACTTTTCCGCCGCACGCATGAGGCCGGAATTCCCTTCCTGGACGAGGTCCAGGAAGCTCAAGCCGCGGTTGCAGTACGTCTTGGCGATGGAGACGACGAGGCGCAAGTTCCCCGTTATGAGCTTATTCCTCGCGCCGATATATTCCGCGTAACGAGGGGCCATACGCGCAACACGGTCACGGAGTTGCGTGGGTGTCTCCTGGCATTGCTGCAAGATCCATTGGACTTCCCGTATCCACTCTTCGCGGTCCGCGGGATTATCCCTCTTCTGGTCAAAGTGCTTGATGCGCCGCCGATGGTTATCCACACGCCGGCTGAACTCTTCCAGCTGCTTCGCCCATTGCTCGATCCGGTTCGTGCGGAGGCTCAGCTCCTCCATTAACCGAACCACCTTGCGGCGGCCGCGCTTTGCGGCTTTCCAAGCCTTGCGTCGTTCCTCCTTCCTTTCTCTGTTGCGTATTGCTTCTGCGAACAGCGTCTTGTTCCTCTGCAGGAGGTCCGTGATCGTACGCACATTCAGGGGAAGGCGCTTTCTCAGCCGGTGTTTTCCCTTTTCATCCTTATTACTGACCTGCATGGAGCGGTCCAACGGCCCCTTGCCGCTTTCCATTCTTTTCAGAATCCTCATTGCCTCTCGCATGACGTACGGACTCGCCAGTACCTCTCTGCGGAAATGAGCGCGGTTCTCTTCCATGGTCATTGACAAAGAAATCTCTTCCTGTTTGCGGAGGAGGGGGATTTTCCCCATTTGCTTCAAATACATGCGCAAGGGATCATCGATGAAGTCATTATCGTCCTCCTCCGCAAGCGGGCCCTCCTCCTTCTTCTCCTCTTCTTCTTCGTCAGGCTCCATTCCCTCATCGGTTAGGTCTTTGAGGTATTCCTCAAACTCCGCATCATCGTACTCCCTCCCCATGTCCCCCGGGAGAGGCAGGTCTTCCGGGTCATCCGGCAACGCGGGGACCTGCGCTTCAAAATTGCCGGGGTACTCGTCGAAGAGCTGTTCCATGCGGACGGTCATACTAGTCCTTTTTCACTATGGATGTCACGTCATGTCTAGAGGATGGGACGTGGAGAGAGGAGGGTATATTTGGCTAGCCCTTGCGTAAAGGTAGAAGAATTCAGGTTGCAGAAGTACAGAGAGATTTCAGGATGAAGGAAGGCAGACAGATCCTGTGGTCCCGGTCACCTCTCTTCTACCTGTTTCCTGCTTTCTTCCAGGGATCATAGGCAGGGGACGGTCGGTTGGGGAACTTGCGGGTTCCCGTGCTTTATCCATTGGCCGTTGTTGCAGAGCCAATCGTCTTCCGAGGAGAGGAGGCGGAGGCCTACGGCCACGGCGAACGCCACCGCGGCGCAGAAGACGATGAGGAGGAGGAAGGATTTCTTCCCCCCGCGCGTGGCGAGGGCGTTTGTGCGCGGGAAGATGAGGAAGGAGTAGGCGATGGGGAGGAGCGTGATGAGCAGCAGGATGGAGAAGAACACCCAGCCCGGATGGAACCAGAAGAACGCTTCCCCCATCACGGCCAAGCCGCCGAGCACGAATGTCCAGCCGCCGAACCGCTGGCTTCTGTTCCATGTTTCGGGATCCGAGAGCGTCCAGGGCGTGCGCAGCCCCACGAACCAGTTCTGTCGGATCTTGCCCATGTAATTGCCAATCACCACGAACAGCGCACCGACGCCGAACACCACGTAGCGTCCCACGAGGGGGGATTGGGCGGGGTCCAGCGTCGCGAGCATGGTGATGCAGAAGATGTAGGCCATGAACGCCACGATGGCGGTCTGCAGCACGTCCCACGCGTGCAGGAACTCCGCGTAGTTCGCGCTCTTGGGGTCGAAGCGTTGGAAGACGGGGAAGAGGATCGCCATGACGAGCGTGATCCCCGGGATCAGCCACGTACCGTACGTCTTGGGGGAGAACTGGTCGGCTTGTCCTTCCAAGTTCCAGTGCGTGGGGATGTGTTCGGGGAGGCCGGGGTAGAGATAGGCCGCGAGCGCGAACAGCCCGGCGACGAGGAGCCATCGGATGATGACCAGAGGCCGGCGGCCCCACCGCATGTCCTGCCGGATATCCCGTGCGCCGGAGAGGGGTGCGGAGCCGAGAGGGGAGCCTTGGAGAGGGGAGTGCGCCATGGTCAGCGGGAGAAGAAGGATGAGAAGGAAACGAGGACGTCCTCCAGGACGGAGGTGTTGAGGGAGTAGTAGATGAACTTGCCGCGGCGCTCGGTAGCCACCAAGCCGGCGCGCTTGAGGATGTCCAGATGGTGGCTGAGCGTGGGGCCGGTGAAGCGGAAGTACTGCCGGAGCTCCGAGACGTTGAGGTCCCGCTTCTTGAGGAGCTTGAGGATCTGGCGCCGCTGCGGGTCGGAGAGGGCTTTGAAGACAGAATCGGACATTTCGATAATTCGAAAGATGTCTAAATGATACTCTGCAGGCAATGCACAGTCAATAGTCTTCTTTCCGGCAGCCTGCTCGTTCCACTGCGGCTTGATCCTGCGCGTTCCATCCTTCTCGGCCCGCCCGCACGATCCCTCGGCTGCGCGCATGATGACCCACGCGCCGCATTTCCTCCGGGGTTATTCCTCCGACAACGCCTCTTCGCTGTTCAGTTCGTGGAGATGCTGCAAATCCTCCTGCACGCTCGCCAGGTGCTCGTGCAGCTCTTCCACCTTCATGCGGAATTCCTCGCGGCCTTCCGCGCGTTCCGTGGGGACTGTCTCCAGCGCGTTCCACCGGTCCTGCGCTTCCTCCAGCATCAGCTCGATGCGGGCTTCCAGCTTCCTCCGTGCGTCCTCCGCGGCGATGCGCGTTCGGGTGGCCATGGGAGAGGGGAGCATTGCGCCTATCCTCATGAGGTGTGTACCTTTCGGTACAGTGGCCTCAGAGGGTAGGTGCGTATTCAGTGACGGAGATAGTATGTTTGTCTTTCAAATAAAGGTGAAAAGATGCAGAGGATGCAGAAGATGCAGAAGAGATGAAACATTCAGGCTGTGCGGGCATGCATACCTTTCCTTTGCTTCTCCTGTTTCTTCTGCATCCTTCCAACTCAACAGAATACTCGCACAACCCTCTCCTCTCTCCTACACTTCTCCCCCATGGCACGACTCAAGACCACCCTCCTCCTCGCCGCCCTTACCGGGCTCTTCCTCTTCATCGGCTACTCCTTCGGCGGCCGACAGGGGGCATTCTTGGCGCTGGGGCTGGCCGCCGTGATGAATATCGGCTCCTACTGGTTCTCCGACCGCATCGTGCTGGCCATGTACGGGGCGAAGGAAATTTCCTCTTCGGGCAATCCCCGCCTCCACGCCATGGTGCGCGAACTGGCGCAGCATGCGGGGCTCCCCATGCCGCGCCTCTACCTGGTCAATCTGCCCGTCCCCAACGCCTTCGCCACCGGACGCAACGAGCGCCATGCGGCGCTGGCCGTCACCAGCGGCATTCTGGAAGTCTTGGAAGAGAAGGAGCTGCGCGCGGTGCTGGCGCACGAGCTTTCGCACGTGAAGAACCGCGACATGCTGGTTTCCACCATAGCCGCAACGCTCGCGGGGGCGCTCTCGTATCTGGCGCAGATGGCGTACTGGGGCGGGCTCGGGGGCGGCGGGGGCTGGGGCAACAACAGGGACCGGGGCGGGGGAGCGGGCGCCATCGTCCTCATCCTCCTCTCTCCGCTCATCGCCACGCTGCTGCATTTGGCGGTCAGCCGTTCGCGCGAATATTTGGCGGACGAGAGCGGCGCCAAGATAAGCGGCGACCCGCTGGCGCTGGCGAGTGCGCTGCGCAAGATCCATGCCTCCACGCGCGCGCGGCCGCTCATCCCGCAGCCCCGCTACGAGGCGACGGCGCACCTCTTCATCATGAATCCCTTCAAGCCTTCGTTCCTCCTCTCGCTCTTCTCCACCCATCCGCCCGTGGAAGAGAGGGTAAAACGGTTGGAGGGGATGGTAAACGGGAGGCGTAGGACGTAGTACGTATGACGTAGTACGTATGACGTATGACGTATTACGTATGCAGAACGAAGTATACGCAATACGTAATACGCAATACGCAATACGCCCTGTCTGTGCTACTGTACCAGCGCACTCTTCCCCTTCTTCTATGCAGCGCAACGCTCTCCTTCTCCTTCGGACCGGCCTCGCCATCACGTTCATCTGGGTCGGCGTCCTGATCCTGCGCGACACGAGCATGTGGGCGTACCCCATTCTCCCGTGGGCGAAGCGGCTCCTTACGGTCGGCGGCTCCCTGAAGCCCGTCCTCCAAGCCGTTGCGGTGCTGGACATCCTGGTGGGTGCGGCGTTGATCCTCAACCTGGGCTCCTGGATCGCCGCGACAGTGGGGGTGGTGGTGCTCACGGCTGCACTTGTTGTCACCGGTGCTTCCGGCGCGCTCGCCACGAACTTCGGCCTGCTGGGCGCTTGCTTGGCGACCCTCCTGCTCACCGCACCGGATTCACTGCTCAAGAAGCTCGGCCTCGCCCGCTGATCCCCTTCCGGTCAGCCGCGCAACGCCTCCGTCCGGGGTATGCCGTCCACGCCGTACAGGCGCAGTTTGCGCATGAGGTGTTCCCGGTAATCGGTCACCGCGTCGGCGGCGATGGAGCAGAACGGGTGGCGGGGCGGTTGCCAGAAGAACGTGCGGCGGTACCGCGGGGAGAGGATGCGGTCGAACAGGCGGCGGGAATCGCGCGGGCGGGGGGCGTGCACCAACAGGCAATTGCCGATGTCCCACAGGTGGTGGGCGTCGCTGCCGCCGAGCCAGATGACGCCGCGGGGGATGAGTGCGCCCGGCAGGCGGATGGTCCGGTTCATCTGGAACGTGAGGCGCTTGAAGAGCCCCCTCAGGTGGAGCAGGGACACCACGGTCCGCAGGGCGACCAGGGAGGAGTTGTACTTCTCCACGAAGTGCAGCTCCCGTTCCTCCTTGCGCGCCGTGCGCTCGGAGCGGTGGTGGAGGATGCCGGAATCGCTGGGGACGTAGGGGTGCGCGATCACGCCGTAGAGCCGGCCGTCCTTCTGCACGCGCGCCACGAGCTTTTCGAGCGTGAGCCGGTAGGGGGTGAGGATGTCCTTCTTCCCGTAGACGTAGGTATCCCGCGAGAAGACCACCACGTCTATCCCTTCCTTGGTGAGCGCCTCCACCGCGGGGACCAGGTGCGTGCGCGCGTTGCGCGGACGGTACCGCATCAACGCCTCGTACGAGCGCCGGGGATGCTTGAAGGCGTGCTCGGACACGAAGACCATGTCCAGCTTCCGCTTGCGGAATGTTTCCCAAATGTTGCGCGCCCGGCGACGGATACAAGATTCCGGCAGCCAGAACGAGAAATTCGGGTGGAAGTGGGTATCAACGCGTATCATGTGTTTAATGTAATTATAACATAAAACAACTATCCTAACAATAATAGGAGGAAAGTCCCCCTTCTCCTCGACGCAGGGGGGTCTCCTGTGGATACTTGAGGGTCATGGAACACGCACATTGGATACGGAGAGCAGGACGGGAAGGGGTGGTGCTCGCCATTCCCATCGCGCTCTTCCTCACGTTCCTCGTCGTGGCGCGCCACGGGCTCTTCGGCGATGAGCCGCTCCACGCGGACCAGATCCAACGCTTCATCCGAGGCGATTTCGGGCTCAATCCTTACATCACGCAGTTGCCCGGGTACCATGCGGTGATCGCGCTGCCGGGGCGGCTGTTCGGTGTGCAGGACCTTCCGTTGCTGCGCCTCCTCACGTTCCTCCTCAGCCTGTCCGCGCTCCCCATCGTGTACCTCACCGCCCGCGCATTGGATGAGCAAAGCGCGCTCGTGCGAACGGTCCAATTCGTTTTCTTTCCCATCCTTCTCCCATTCTTCTTTCTCCTCTACACCGACCTGCTCTCTCTCCTCCTCGTGGTGCTGGGGTTCCTCCTCGTGTGGAGGCGGCACCCCGTGTGGGGCGGCATCGCCGGCGTGGGCGCGGTGCTTGTGCGGCAGACGGATATCCCGTGGCTGGCGTTCCTATTCCTCCTCGCCTTGTGGCGCGAGGGGCTTCTTAGCCTCATCCCCTATCCCCCTCTCCAGCCCCTCCGCCTGCCAGCTTGGAGAGGGGGCACACTCCGGGACAAGAAGAGCGTGGTATCTGCGCATCATAGTCTGTTCATTCTTCTGCGCCTTTCACGCAACGTCCGCTCATGGCTTACCGTCAGCGCACCGTACGTCTTCGGTTTTGCGGCGTTCGGCGCCTTCGTGCTCCTCAATGGCGGCGTGGCATTGGGCGACCAGGGCGCGCATCCCTTCCCCTCGTTCCACTTGGGCAACGTCACCTTCGCGCTGTTCCTGACGTTCTTCTTCCTGCTCCCGCTCCATATCGCCAATATTCCGCGCATCCTCCGTCTCGTAAGCCGCAAGGCCTGGGTCATTCCCCTCCTCTCGCTCCTCTTCCTCTTCTTCTATCTCACCTTCGCCAACGACCATCCCTACAACCAGGAATCCCACGCGTTCTTCCTGCGCAACCGCGTCCTCCTCTTCGCCGCATCGTCTCCGATGAACCGCGCGCTCTACCTCCTCCCCGCCGTCCTCTCCATCCTCTCGCTCGCCGTCACGCGCATGCGGCAGCCGGTCTTCCTGCTCCTCTACCCCGTCACGCTCCTCTTCCTGGTGCCGTCGTGGCTGGTGGAACAGCGGTACTACTTCATCCCCTTCACGCTCTTCCTCCTCTTCCGCGAACGGTACCCGCGCACCGTGGAATACGGGATGGCCGCGCTGCATGTCGTGGTGGCGTACGTATTCCTCTTCGGCATCGTGGGGGATATGTTCTTTTTATGAGAAAATTCCCCGTCACTTCCTCGCCAGTATGTTGCCGAAGCTCTTCTGCCACGTCTTCAGCAGCTCCTGCGCCTTGACGATGTCATCCACCGCCACGTACACCGCCGCCTCCTTGCCGTACGCCGTGGCGTAGATGGTGCGAATGGTGAGCTTGGCCGCCGCGCACGCGCGCGCAATGAGGGCGATGGCGCCGGGCTTGTTCTTCATGCGGAAGGAGAGCACCGGCGTGACGGTCACCTTGTACTGCGGCTGCAGCGTCATCTTGGCCGTTTCGGGGTCATCCACGATGAGGTGCGCCATGCTCGACACTTTTCCTTCGGACAGGCTGATGGCGTTGATGTTCACTTCCGCCGTGCGCAGCAGGTCGCTGAGGGCGGCCAGGTTGCCCGGCGCGTTGGGGAGGGGGACGTTGAGTTGGATCGCGGTTCCCATAGGGACGGAGCAGAATGGAACGGTGAGGGAGGAAAGGCAAGAAATATGTATAAAAATAGTATTCAATAACAGCGACGCGTCCCGCTCCTTCACCAGACGAGGTTCCCGGTGAAACGTACGTTCTTCTTCCCGTCCACAATCTCCCCAATCACGGCGCTTTCCAGCCCCTTCCCGTCCAAATGGCTGCGGATCAGTTGTGCGCTCTTGGGGTCGGCGACCATCACGAGTCCCGCCCCCATGTTGAAGGTGCGGAGCATGTCGGCATCGGACACGTTCCCCGCTTCGCGGATCACGCGGAAAATGGGAAGGATGCGGAGGGCGGAGAGGTCGAAGGCGGCGTCGAGGTCCGCGGGGAGCACGCGGTCGAGGTTCTCCGCGATCCCCCCGCCCGTGATGTGCGCCATGCCGTGGAGCTCGGGGAGGTCGAACAGGTCGCGGATGCCCGGAAGGTAATTGGTGTGCGGCTTGAGGATGGCGTCCAGGAAGCTCTCGCCGCCACGGTCGGTCGCGACCGACGTGGCGCCGTCGTTGATGGTCTCCTTCACGATCTCCGGTTTCTCCTCCATCAGTCTGCGTACCAGCGAGTAGCCGTTGGTGTGGAGGCCGTTGGAAGCAACGGCGATCACCCGGTCGCCTTTCTTGATCTTGGACCCGTCGATGATCCCGCTCTTCTCCACGATCCCCACCACGCTGGAACCGAGCACGTACGTTCCCGCCGCCAGGGTCCCCGGCTGCTCCGAGGTCTCGCCGCCCGTAAGGGTGCACCCGTTCTTGCGGCAGATCTCCGCCATGGACTTCACCATGGTGGACACCACATCGCGTTCCATTTTTCCGCAGACGATGAGGTCCTGCACCGTGAGAGGGACGGCGCCCATCACCGCGATGTCGTTGAAGAGATGGTGGAGCATGTCCTCGCAGATTTCCCGCACCTTCCCGTGCTTAATGGAGAGGAGCTGCTTGCTCCCCGGCTCTTCCGTCTTGAAGACGAGGACGGGATGCTTGTAGCCGGGGAAGGACGCTTCGAAGAGCGAGGCGAAAGCCCCCACCTTGTTCATCACGCGGGGGTCGTCACTCTGCATCGCATTTGCCATCTCCTTCTTCGTCGCATTGGCGGCGTCGATGTCCACGCCGGCCTCCTTATATGAGAGCTGGGGGGGCTTCTTCATGGGAAGAGTGTAGCGGGTTTTTCCCCTCTCCCCTAGCCCCTCCCCCACGGGGGGAGGGGAATGTGTATTGTTTGTTCTTACCGAAAGATGCACCTAAAACGCACAACCACAAACAGAAACACACCCTTCCCCCTTTGGGGGAAGGGCTGGGGTAGAGGGAAGACATCACAGCGCCCCTATCGACGTGATCTTCACCCTGCGGCCGGGCTCCGGGTGGATCCGGGAGACGGCCTTCCGCTGCGCCTTTGTCACTTCCTCTTCCGTCGTGGGTTCCGCGGGGGCGGAAGCTTGGGCCGGGGGATCCTGCCTCCGCGCGCTGTCGAACGCGCGGCCGTCCTTGAGGGTGATGGTGCGCGCTTTGAGCGCAGCGGCGAGTGCGGCATCGTGCGTGGCCAGGACCACCGTGGAGCCGAGCGTGTGTAGGTCGCGCAGGACCTTGAGGACCAGTTTCGCCTGCACCGGGTCCAGGTCCGCGAGAGGCTCATCGGCCAGGAGGATGGCGGGCTTGTGGATGATGGCGCGCGCCAGCGCGACGCGCGCCTGTTCTCCCGCGGAGAGCTCCTGCGGGAACGCGCGCGCCTTCCCCTCCAGACCGAGGTAGGTGAGCACGGCGGGGACGCGCTTGCGGATGGTGCGGTCGTTCATTTCTCCCGCTTCCAACGGGAACGCCACGTTCTCCGCCACCGTGCGGTGGGGGAGGAGCTTGCGGTCCTGGAAGACCATGCCCACCCGGCGGCGGTAGAGCTGCATGGCGGGCGGGGGAATGACGCGCAGGTCCACGCCGTCCACTTCCACCGTGCCGGCCGAGGGGTTCTCCGCGCCGATGAAGAGGGAGAGGAGCGAGGTTTTCCCCGAACCGCCGTCGCCCACGATGCACACGAACTCCCCGGGCTCGATGGAGAACGAGAGGTCCGAAAGGACCGTATTCTTCCCGTGGCGCACCGTCACTTGCTGCAGCGAAAGCATCGGGAGAGAATGTAGCGGAAAAAGCTGCTACAAGGAACTTCACAGGAGGGCGCGTATTGCGTATCGCGTATCTTCGTTTATTAGGTGCAATACTATGCTTTCCTCATCACGAGGTAGACCTCCCTGCTCCTGTCGCGGCTTGCCTGGACTTTAGAGACGCGGATGTCGCGCCAGTGCCCGGTGACTTTCATATCGCGCAGCAGTTCGTCGAAATCCCCGCCGCGGAACACCTTGATCACGCAGAAACCCCCCTTCTTCAGGTGCCGCACCGCCACGGCCAGCACGGTGTGGGCCAGTTCCACGGAACGCCACTGGTCGATGTCCTTCACGCCGCTGGTATTGGGTGCGATGTCGGAGAGCACCAGGTCCACGAAACCCGTCTCCTCTTCCTCCAGCATCTCCTCCAATTTCTTGTCGTTCGTGATGTCGAAGCGGTGCACGGAGACGTTGGGCGCCACTTCCTCAATCGCCTGCAGGTCCACCCCGATCACCTTCCCGCCTTCCCCCACCTGGCGGGAGGCGTACTGCAGCCAGCTCCCCGGCGCGGCGCCCAGGTCCAGCACGGTCATGCCGGGGGCGAGGAGCGTGAAGCGCCGGTCCAGCTCCATGAGCTTGTAGACGGAGCGGGCACGGAAGCCTTCGGCCGCCGCTTTCTGGCTCCACTTGTCGTTGGGGGTGTAGGGCTTGGGCATGGGAGAGGAGTCCGAAGAAACCGAGGAATCCGAAGAATCCGAAGAGAAGCTCAGTGTACCCCTTGGTTTCCTCGGTTTCATCGGCTTCTTCGGTTTCCTCACTCCAAGGGCTTCTTCCCCGGCACGCCCACCTCCCTCGGGTACTTTCCGCTCAGGGGTGCCGTCTTTTGGAACACCAGCAACTGCCGTTTGCCCCATGTCTCCCCCAGGTCGTACACGTGCTGTTTGATCAAATGCGTGGAGAGTTCCGCCCGCGCAAGGAGCGAATCCTGCAGTTCCCGCTCGATGGTCACGCTCTTCCACAGGACGATGTGTCCTTGGGGCTTCACGAACGGCGCCGCGAACTCCAGGAGCACGTTAAGTTCCGCCACGGCGCGGGAGGTGACCACATCGAACTGCTCGCGATATTCCGTGTTCCGTCCGAATTCCTCCGCGCGTCCGGTCACGAGACGGACGTTGGGCAGGTCGAGGGAAGCCGCGATGCGCCCCACGGCATCCGTTTTCTTCTGCACGGAATCGAGACCCGTGCACTGCGTACCGGGGAGCGTGATGGCGAGGGGGAGGAGGGGGAAGCCGCCGCCGGTCCCGAGATCGAGGATGGTCTTCGCCTCGGTCACCTGCGGCAATTCCAGCGCCGCGAGCGAATCCAACACGTTCCCTATCCAGCATTGCTCCTCCGTGCGGAACGCGGAGAGGTTCACCTTCGCATTCTCCTCCAGGAAGGCGGAGACGAGTTGCCGGAGCTGCGCCTGCCCTCCGAAGTCCCCGAAGGGGCGAAGGAGGGGTTCGAACGCGGGAGGCACCATGGGGACATCATAGAGCATTTTCGCCCTCCTGCCGCGCCGCCAGTTGCACTTCCGGACCATGGGCTGCGAGCGCGGAGCGCGTCTGTTCCGCCATCAGCCGATGGTGACTGCGGATAGGGCAATCGGGGGAGGGGATTGGTCAAAGAACAAGCGGCGGAAGCAATGACTTTATGGCTTCCCTATAAGGAAAAGTGAGAAGGGCAACGGTTTCCCTGCATGGGAAACAGAGAGGAGTAGAATAGTGCTTCATGCTGCAGAAAGGGACGATTGATACTGCCGATTATTACGCGATTACGAGCGACCCCACGTACGTTTCCTTCGGACGTTCGTTCTTGGAGGATGTGGGGAAGGTCCTTGGCAGCGAAGACAACGCACAGGTGATGCGGGGAACGTTGGAGACGTTCCTCAGTTCCCGTATGCATGATGAGTACGCGGCGATATTCGGATTTGTCACCAGCAACGGCCATCATGGGACGGTCTTGAGGGATGCTCTCTGCACGATGAAGAGGCACGACGTACGGAGCGAGTGCGGCGCACTGGAGCCCATGCTGGATTATCTTCCCCCCGGGGCGGCAAGTCGGGAATTACGGCGCGCCATGGATGAAATTCTTGAAATGTGTGACGTGCCTGCGGAGAAATCCCTTTCCTGAGCCTCTCGTTTGTTTCCTCCCGGGAGAGGCGCTATTCTCCAATCACTCCTCCCGCGTATCCATGCCCTACGGTGAACGCATCGCGCAGTTCCTGCTCTCCATCGGAGCCGTCAAGCTCCGCCCCCGGGAACCGTTCACCTGGGCGAGCGGCATCAAGAGTCCCATCTACTGCGACAATCGGATGATCTACAGTCATCCGGACGCGCGGGATTACATCGTGCAGTCGCTCGCTTCCCGCGTGAAGGGGCTGCACGTCCCCGCGGACGTCATTGCCGGCACGGCTACCGCCGCCATCGGCTGGGCGGCGCTCGTGGCGGACAGGATGAAGCTGCCTTTCGTGTACGTGCGCGCCAAGGCCAAGGACCACGGCGCCAAGAAGCGGATCGAGGGGGATATGAAACCGGGCAAGCACATCGTGGTGATCGAGGACCTCATCTCCACGGGCGGATCCTCCCTCTCTACGGTGGAGGCGCTGCGCAACGAGGGACAAGGGACGGTTTCCGATATCGTCTCCATCTTCAGCTACGAGTTCCTGGCCGCGCGTGAGAACGCCCTGTGCGAGAACGTCTCCTTCCACCCCCTCACCACCATTTCCACGCTCCTGCATGTGGCGATGGGCGACGGGAGGATCACGGACGAGGAATCGCGGATGGTCCACGAATTCGTTACGGAACCGGAGAGTTGGATGAAGAAGTGATATTGACAATACATAAAATTAGTATAGATTGATAATGTCAGCATGCGCTGGTTACCTTGGTTCTTTACTGTCTTTGGACGTGGGAGAAATCTATGGGCAAGCCTGAACAGAATGACAAGCCGGTGCTGGTACGAGATCGAAAAGGAAATCTCCACTTCCGAAATACCGGTCAGATGAAAGAAGGAGATCGGATCATTCGGGAGGCCAAGAAAGAGGAGATCAAGGAAAACCATCTCCGCTGACCAAGGGAAGCCGCCTGCCCATACGGACAGGCGGTTTTTTAGAACTGTCGCAAGAACCTCAAGTCTCCGTTATAGAGCGCGCGGATATCCGGTATCTGGTGTTTGATCATGATCATCCGTTCGATGCCGAAGCCGAAGGCGAAGCCCTGCCACTCTTTAGGGTCTATGCCGCAGTTCCGGAGCACGTTGGGGTGCACCAGTCCGCAACCCACAATCTCCAGCCACTTGCCCTCGCGGCTTTGGCCTTCTTCCCCCTGCCACTTCATGTCCACTTCCAGCCCCGGCTCCACGAAGGGGAAGAAGCCCGTGCGGAACCGGAACTCCGCTTTGGGGGAGATCAATTCGCGTATGGCGGTGACCATCACGGCCTTCATGTTGGCGAGCGACACGTCCTTGCCGATCATCAGCCCCTCGAACTGGTGGAACATGGGGGAGTGTGTGGCGTCGGCATCCTTGCGGTACACCTTGCCCGGGCAAATGATGCGCAGCGGGGGCTTGTGGTCCTGCATGTAGCGCACCTGCACGGGGGAAGTATGGGTCCGCAGAACGTACCGGCCTCCCGGCGGCTCGCCTTCGTCCCGCGTTGCGGGACTACGGTGGGCAGGAAGGGAATCCTCCGCGATCCAAAAGGTATCCTGCGCGTCGCGCGCGGGGTGCGTTTCCGGGACGTTCAACAGGTTGAAGTTGTTGTCCTCGGTCTCCACTTCCGGCCCCTCCGCCACCTCGAACCCCATGCGGCCGAACACTTCCTCCACCTGCCGGATGAATTCGGGGATCAGGTGCAGGTGTCCGTGCTCGCGCTCCGGCAACGTCAAGGTCACGTCAATCCCGTCCGTCTCCGCCAGCGACCCCAGCGCGGCGGCGCCCAGCGCCCCCTTCCGTTCCTCCAGCAGCCGCGTGAAATCCTGCTTAACGGCGTTGAGCGCCTTGCCTTCCTTTGCGCGCTCCTCCGGGGAGAGCGTCCCCAGGCGCTTCATGGCTTGCGTGATGGCGCCGTGCTTGCGCGAGTAGAGCTCCTGCTCCACGCGTTCGAGCTCGGCGAGGGAAGAGGCGTTGGCAATGGCTGCCTTCAGGTTGTCGAAGGTGGGGGAAGAGGTCATACGGGAAGGATAGCGCTGTTGTGGGCGTATTGCACGTTGATGGAGGTTTGGAGATAAGAAACCGACGAAACCGAGGAAACCGAAGAAACCGAAGTGTGTTTCAGTATTCGCCCCTCGGTTTCCTTGGTTTCTTTGGTTTCCTCGGCTTCCTCCTTATGCATTCAAAGCCACTTCCACCAATACGAACACCAGGTAGATGATCACCGCAATCCACCACGTGAGGACGCCCAGTATGTGGAAGCCCACAAGGGCAACGGTCCCTAGCGCGAGCAAAATGCCCTGCCGTACGGAAATCCCCAGCACTTTGCCGCCGTCCCAGGTGTGGAGGGGGATCAGGCGCCAGAGGGCGAGGAAGAGCAGGGCGCCCACGGAGCTCACGGAGAGGAAGAGTGCGGCGAAGAAAGCGGTGAGCGCCTGCACGGGGGAGGTGAGGGGACTCACGCGAAAGACCACCACGAGGAGGGAGGTGGTGGAGAGGAGGGCCGAGACGATGATGCCGAAGACGAGTGAGTTCATACGGCTTCGCAGTGAGAGAGCTTCAGAGTAAGGTGCGGAAGAAGTTAAAGCGGGGAGGGCGATGCCGCTACGCCGCTATGCATGGGTCAGGAAATCTTCTCCTTCTTGAGGAACGCGCCCAGCGCCTTGAAGTCATCGTACAGGGATTGGCGCAGGTTGCCGTTGTGGAGGGCGGCGGCCGGATGGAAGATGGGGAAAGCGGTCACCGTATCGGTGAGGGTCTGGGGCTTGCCGTGCGCGGTGGTGATGCTCAGCTTGGTGAAGAAGTGGCCCAGCGCATGGCGGCCGAGCGGTACCACGACCCGCGGCTTGATGACGGCGATCTCCAGCATGAGCCAGGGCATGCACTGCTCTTTCTCTTCCGGCGTGGGGTCGCGGTTGGCGGGCGGGCGGTACTTGACCACGTTCGTGATGTACACGTCCGAGCGCTCAAGCCCGATCGTCCCCAAGAGTTCGTCCAAGAACTGTCCCGCCGCTCCCACGAACGGCCTGCCCAGTTCGTCCTCCCTCTGCCCCGGCGCCTCCCCGATGAACATCACGCGGGCCTTGGGGTTCCCTTCGCCGAGCACCGGATTGGCGGTCGTATGCAGCTCACAGCCTTTCCACTCCTTCAATTTTGCCCGGAGCATGTCCAGCGTGATCGGATCGGTCATGGAGTGCATAGTACCATAGTCGTATCTCGCAGTACGTATTTCGTATGACGTATTCAAAGAGGCGTGGAGTGTAAAGATACGATATACGCAATACGCAATACTTAATACGATGCTTTGATCTTCGCGATCCTCTTCACCAGCTTCTCGCGCAGGTCGCTGTTCCTCTCCGCAAAAATCCTCACGGCGGCAAGGGCGGCGTTCTTGGGGTGCAGCACCGTCATCACGGGGACGTCCGAAGGCATGCGGAGGCTGGAGTTCAAATCCACCATGTACTCCTCCAGGTTCTTGAAGGGCGGGCAGTTGATCACCGGGTGCACGGAGCTTCCGGCCACCACACCGGCAAGGCCGTTGCTCATCCCCACCACCGTGATGATCACGCGCGGCTCGGGGTCCTCGTTCAAATTCCGCACCAACTCCACCACCTTTTCCGGCACTTTGTGCGCGGAGGCCACCACGGTCTCCGAAGGAATGTCGAATTCCCGGAGGACTGCGGCGACTTTATCCGCCGTTTCCATGTCCGACTTGCTGCCGAGGAGGAGGGTGACGTGCATGGGAAGAGTATAACGGAGGAGACCGAAGAAACCGAGGAAACCGAAGAAACAGAGGAAGGAAGAGCGATTTCTTGTTTGTTTCGGGAAAGGGGCAATGGTACGCTGTCTGCAGCGAACGCCGCTCTTTTCTCCCGTGCGCCCGTCCACCTTCGCTCCTCATTCCGCTCGGAGCTACGGTGGACAAGTAGTTTCCCCGGATCGTTCCTTCTCGTTGGTCTTTTCCCTTCTCCCGTGCGCCCGTAGTTTCCCCCTTCGCCCTCACTCCGTTCGGGCTTCGGCGGGACAGGCAGCCTTCCAGGCTGATACCCTGTTACGGGTTCTATTGTTCATTTTCTTCACTCTCGTGCGCCCGTAGTTCAGCCTGGATAGAACGCCAGATTGCGGATCTGGAAGTCGTAGGTTCAAATCCTGCCGGGCGCACCATCGTGGGGATGTAGCTCAGCTGGCTAGAGCGTCTGCATGGCATGCAGAAGGTCAGGGGTTCAAGTCCCCTCATCTCCACCATCACTTCGACAGCGCCTCCTCTACGTCTCTCAGGGTTTCTTCCAACTTCCCCTCCCTGTTCAACACTTGGATATCGCAGAGGGGGGCGAGGCTCAGTTCGTGGTCCATGCTGGCGAGGCGGCGGGCGAGTTCGTCTTCCGCCATGGGTGCGCGGTCTTTGATGCGCTTGATCAAGCGTTCGCGGTCCTCGGGGAGAATGAACACCGAGACCAAGCGGTAGGGCGCCCTGTCGCCGGTGAAGAGGGGATTCATGCGGATGCTCTGGAACCCCTGCACGTCCACCTCGCGCACCACCGTTTTCCCCTGCTCGATGGCGGGGATGATCTCCTCCTTCAACGTTCCGTAGCGCGCGCCGCCGTGGACCCGCGCCCATTCGATGAAGGCGCCCTGTTCCAGCGAGCGGTCAAACTCCTCCTCCGTGAGGAACCGGTAGAGGTCGTTTCCCTCGCCTTTGCGCTTCTCCCGCGTGGTGGCGGATTTGGGGAACACCAGTTCCGGATGCTGCGCGCGGAGCTGCTGGAGAATGACGCTCTTCCCCACACCGCTCGGCCCGATAATGAGGACCAATTTGCCGCGGGGGGGGTGTTTGTGCCTGTGCGGAGTGGAAGGACGAGGCATACCGTAAATGCTACAGGAAGGCGATAACACTGCAATCCAGGCATGGCAAGGATACTTGTCTTTCTCGCTTAAACATGCTACAATTATCGGATTTGCTCTTTGAAAACTCGCCTACCCTTTAGGCAGGGAGAGTGAAGGGGTGATGCGCTCGCAGACGCACGAAAGCGCTCATAACCCTCACCCTTCCACCCTCCCTGCCTCTGCCCCCGCAACATCCCTTGCTCCGCTCGGGATGATGCGGAGCAAGCGCGGCAACACGACTACCGCGCACGAGAGGCTCCCTCACTGAGGGATCTCTCTCTAACTCTTCTCTCTCCCATCGGAGCAGCAGAAGGTACACAAACACACAAACCCTTCTCCCGGGGCAACGGGAGGCCTGCCCGGCAAAGGGCAACTACACACATACACACGAGCCGCACACTCCCCATTGTGCGAAGGGTAGGGAGTATGCAGTGAAAGTCGCACTGCAAACTGCTCACTTTTTGATGGCCTTCGGGCCTCAGAGTGTGCGACACCCCGCACCATCCTGGTCTTCGGACCAACCTCTGGAGATCAGGACGGTGCGGGGTTTTTTTTGTTTCCCTCTCCCCTAGCCCCTCTCCCAGCGGGAGAGGGGGATGTTTGTGTTCGGTTGTTGTCACTGTGAAGCATCCTGTACCCTACAGCCATGCCCAGAGCAAAGATCGCCATCCTCTACGTCGGCGGATCCATAGGCATGGTGATGAACCAGAAGACCGGGCGCATCGAGCCCATGGAGTCCCTGGGGATGATCCACCGCTCCATACCGGAGATGCAGCGGGAAGTGTCGCTACACTTCTACTCGCTGAGCAACGTGGGGTCGTCCGAGGTGACACCGGACCACTGGGTGGAGATCGCGGAGAAGATCAAGGCGCTCTACCATCAGTTCGACGGATTCGTGGTCATCCATGGCACCAACACCATGTCCTACACGGCGGCCGCACTCAGCTTCGCGCTCCAGAACCTCAGTAAGCCCGTTATTCTCACGGGCGCGTTGCTGCCCCTCAACGAGCTCGCGGGGGACGGGCGCATGAACCTCATCTTCGCCATCCGCGCGGCGCAGCTGGACCTGGCGGAGGTGTGCGTCGCGCTGGGGCCCAAGGTCCTTCGCGGCACGCGCGCCAAGAAGGTGGAGGATTCGCTCCTGCAGACGTTCGACAGCCCGCGCTTCCCTGCGCTCGCGGAATTCGGCACGGGGATACGCCTCCATCCCTGGCGGCAGGTGCGGCGTAAGCGCACTCTCCTCGCTCGCCCCTCGTTCGACGGCAACGTGGTCATCCTCACCCTCACTCCCGGCATCACCGATGCCTATCTGGCGGCGGCGATCGTCGCCAAACCCGGCGGCATCGTCCTGCGGGCGTACGGTCCGGGCATGCTGCCGGAGAGGCTTTTTCCCTGGCTGCGGGAGGTGAAGAGCGCAGGCATCCCCGTGGTCATTGTCTCGCAGACGTTGCGCGGAGCCATCGACCTTCACCGCTTCCGCAAGCAGCTCACGCTGGAGGAGCTGGGGGTGATCTCCGGCAAGAACATGAGCTTCGAGTGCGCCACGGTCAAACTGATGTGGGCGCTCACGCAGGCGAGGACGCCGCTGCGGTTGAGGGAATTGATGGAACGGAGCTTGGTGGGGGAGTTGGATGAGTAGGGGAAAGACCACGTCTCCAGAATCAAGTATCAAAGAAGTTTCAAGCATGAAGACACAAGGAACAATGTGTTTCTTGGCACTTGGTGCTTGTTTGAATCTTGATACTTGCTTGTTGGTCATTTTTCCTTTTCATCATCCTCTTCCTCCTTCTCCTTCTTTTCCAGCAACTTCGCCCCGATGATGGAGCTGATCGCCCCGCCGATCACGAGCCCTACGATCACCCGCCGGGCGAGGTGCCCTTTCTTGTTCTTTTCCTCCTCTTGCTTTTTACGGCGTCGGAAAGGCCACATCGGAGGGAATGCTAGCATCAAATTGGGGGGTTGGGGAGGTAAAGAACCCCAAAGATCATCGGTGGTAGGGAGTAGGTTGTAGTACATCCGTTTACGAACAATTGAGCAATGGCACCATTTTGGTACCACCTACTGCCTACCACCTACAACCTACCACCTGATCTCCGGATACTTCTTCATCTCACCCATGACAATCTTCTCCACCTCCTTCAGCTTCTCCGTCGTTCGCGCTTCCATGCACACCGAAAGCCTGGGGCTGGTGTTGCTGGCGCGGATGTTCGCCCATGCGCCCTCGCCGAAGTCGATGCGCGCGCCGTCCAGCGTCACCACCGGATAGTCCTTGCGGAACCGTTCCACCACAGTCGCCACCACCCCGAACTTCGCCTCGTCCGGGCAATGCGGCCGGCGCTCCGGGGCGAGGTAGACCTTGGGGAACGCCGCGAGGAGGGCGGAGAACGGCTTCCCCGACGCCTTGAGGATCTTGAGCACCTGCAAGCCCGCGACCAGCGCGTCGTCGTAGCCGTGCGCCAGCTCCTCCAGGAAGAAGTGGCCGGATTGCTCGCCGCCCAGGGGGGCCTTGTGCTCGCGCATGGCGTGCTCCACCACGGAATGCCCCACCGCCACCATCACGGGCTTGCCGCTCCACTTGGTGATCTCCGTCTCCAGCGCGGAGGACATGCTCACCGTGAAGATGACCGCGGCGCCCGGCACGCGCCGGAGTTCCTCCCGCGCCAGCAGGAGCAGCGTCTCATCGCAACTGCGGATCTCGCCCCGCTCGTCCACGATGCCGATGCGGTCGCCGTCCCCGTCGAATGCCAGTCCGATCGCCGCCTTCTTCTCCGCCACCGTCTTCTGCAGGTCCGCGAGCGTCTCGCGCTTGCTGGGGTCCGCGGCATGGTGGGGGAACGTACCGTCGGGTTCCAGGTAGAGTCCCTCCACGTCGGCGCCCGCCCGCTTCAAGGCTTCCGCGTACACGGGTCCCGCCACACCGTTGCCGGTGTCCACCACCACGGAGAGCCCCTCAGCGCTCCCCTTGAAGACCTCTGCAAGATGGTCCAGGTAGGGCGTTGCGGCGTCGATCTCCTCCCGCGATCCCGTCCCCTCCGTGAACGTCCCCCCCGCGATCCTCTCCCGCAAATCCTGCAGGTCTTCCCCGCTGTAGGCTTCCGCATCACGGATTTGCAGCTTGAGGCCGTTATCCTCCTTGGGGTTGTGGCTCGCGGTGATCTGGACGCCGCCATCGAGCCCCATGCGGACGATGGTGAAGTAGTTGAGGGGGCTGGGGGTGCTGCCCATCACGAGCACATGGCATCCCGCCGCCATCAGCCCCGCAATGGCCCCTTCCGCGATCTCCGGACTGTGCGTCCGCGCGTCCCAGCCGATCACGACGTCCGGACGGTCCTTCTGGTACTTCTCCCGCAGGACGGTGCCGAACGCTTGGCCGATGAGGCGCGCCCCTTCCGGCGTGATGTCCGTGCCGGCCTTTCCGCGGATGTCGTAAGCGCGGAAGATGAGGGGGTTGAGGGAAGTCATGGGGAGAGCTTAGCAGCAGGATCACTCCCGCTCCACGGTCTTCCACCCCTCCGTCACCGCGTCGCAGAGGAAGTCAAACATTATAAAGTTTCGCCCTTTCGGTTGTATGTATAAAGTTCATGTGTTCTTGTTTGTTTGTGTTTTGTTGACCTCACCCCCAACCCCTCTCCTTCGCAAAGGAGAGGGGAATTGTAGTTGTTTGTTGTTTGTTTGATTGGAAACACACAAATAACATACAGCTCCCTTCTCCTCCGCAGAGGAGAAGGGCAGGGGATGAGGTCAAAAAAAACAGCACACAAAAAAAGGGACGTGAAGTCAAAACACGAACTACGAAGAATAAGCCCGTGTATGGATGGAGGCCTTCAACGGTGCTACAGTCTCCCATCCTATGAAAGACGACATACGCGATAAACTCTACAGGAAGCACAAGATGCTCTTCAACAAGCGGCTGCGCCGGAATATGACGGAAGAAGAGAGCATCCTCTGGAATGTTTTGCGCGGAAGGCGATCACGGGGAGAGAAGTTCTGCCGGCAGGTGAACATCGGCCCCTACATCGCGGATTTTCTGTGCAGGGCACATCGTCTCATCGTGGAAGTGGATGGAGGCATCCATGAATCCAGGGAACAGCGGGAGCACGATGCCGGAAGAGATGCATACTTACGGGAGCGTGGTTTCACAGTTGTCCGCGTGAAGAATGCGGATGTGCGGTGCGGTCTTCCCGCAGTGCTCGATCGCATCCATAGCCGATTGCAGGCGCTTTCAGGTGTGGTAAGTTACTAAGAAATGTGTTATAATAACAATAAATATCCACCCCATGCCCTCCAAGCTCTCCGTCGCGTACTTCACCATGGAAATCGGCCTCGAGAGCGGTATTCCCACGTTCGCGGGGGGATTGGGCGTACTGGCGGCCGATTTGATGCGTTCCTGCGCGGATACGGGCGTGAGCGCCGCATGTGTGACGGGCTGCTGGCGATACGGGTACCTGCACCAGGAACTCCATGCCGATGGCACGCAAAAGTACGGTGAAGTGTCCTGGGATCCCGCGGCAAAATTGAAGAAGCGGCCGGAAACCGTCACGGTGAAGGTTGAGGGGAAGGACGTCCTGGTGGGATGTTGGGAGCTCCTCCTCAAGGGCAGGCACGGCGTTGTCCCCATCTACTTCCTGGATACCAACCTTCCGCAGAACGGTGCTGTGGAACGGGACATCACCAAGGGGCTCTATGGGGGAGACCAGGCGATGCGCATCAAGCAGGAGATCGTGCTGGGGATCGGCGGGGTGAAGATGCTGCGGGCGCTGGGATATGCGACGGTGGATAACTTCCACCTCAACGAAGGGCACTGCGCCTTTCTCACGCTGGAACTGCTGCGCGAACGCGATTTCAAGGACGACGCGGTCCGGCGTTCCTGCACCTTCACCACGCATACGCCCGTGCAGGCGGGGCACGACGTCTTCCCCTACGACCTGGCGTGGCGCATCGCGGGGGACCAGCTCCCGTGGCACATCAAGCTGCTCGCGGGTGAGGATGCGCTCTCCATGACGAAGCTGGCCATGCACCTCAGCCACAAGACGCTGGGCGTCTCGCGCATCCACGCCTCGGTCTCGCGCAAGCTCTTGGGGAATCCCGACGTGGACTACATCACCAACGGCGTGCACCACGCGGAGTGGGCGGGGCCGGAGATCCAGGCGCTCTTCGACGCGCGCATCCCGGGGTGGCGCGGGCATCCCGCCCTCCTTGCCGCGCATTGCAGGGAAGTACCGGATCAGGAACTGTGGTCGGCGCACCAGGCGGCCAAGCGGCGCCTCATCCAAGCGGTGAACGCGCAGGGCGGCGGCGGATTCCGCGAGGACCGTCTGACCATCGTGAGCGCACGGCGCATCGTCCCCTACAAACGGCCGGAGCTCCTGTACGAGAACCTCGAGCGTCTGCGGGAGGTGGCGCAGGGCAAGCTCCAGATCATCCACGCGGGCAACGCTCACCCGCACGATCCCTTCTCGCAGGACGTCATCCGCCACATCATCGAGCGGTCGCGCCAGCTCAAGGGGGCCGTGGACATCGCGTACCTCCCCAACTACAACCCGGACCTCGCCAAGCTCCTCGTCGCGGGGGCGGACGTGTGGCTCAACACGCCCACACGCCTCCACGAGGCGTCGGGCACCTCCGGCATGAAGGCGTGCCTCAACGGCGCCCTCAACCTTTCCACGCTCGACGGGTGGTGGGCGGAGGGATACGAAATGGACCCCGAGGCGGGTTGGCGCATCGGGCCGCTGGCGGAGGCCGTGGGGACCGACGACACGCGCAAGACCGATGCCGAAGACCTGTATACCCAGATCCAGTACGAAGTGATCCCCGAGTACGAATACCCCGGGCGCGAGCGGTGGATCCGGCGTATGAAGCGCGCCATAGGCCTCATGGGGACCTTCACGTCCCAACGCGCCGTGGAGGAGTACCAGGCGAAGGCATGGGTGAACCGGTAGAGGATTTACGTTCCTCCCACCGCGCCGATCACGAACACCACCAACCCGTAGCTGAGGAGGATCACCACGAGGCCGATGAGCGAGCGGATGAGGAGCGACTTGCCCTTCTCGGCCTGCGCTTCGTTGCCGAAGCTGGTGAGGTACAGGATGCCCGCGTAGATCACCACGGCCACGGCGGCGAGGCCGACGAACGTGAGGACGGCCGCCACGATGTTCACCGCCTTGGCGATGAGGATGCCGGCGGAAGGCGCGGCGGGGGCGCAGAGCATGTTGCCCGTGAGCGTTGCGGAAATGGCCAGGCGCAACACCAGCACCGCAATGCCGAACGCGATGCTGATGACGGTCTTGCGCAGCTGTGTGACCCCCTCGTCGCTCGTGTAGGTGTAGACGGACTTGAGCGCCACGAAGATGATGGTGAGCATGGCCGCCACGGCCAGGATGGTGAGCGCCCAATCGATGAATTCCGTGACCGTGGTGGCGAGCACCGTCACCCCCTCGCACGCCCCCCCGCCCAGCGCCACTTCGCCCGTCGCCCCGTAGAACGCCAGGATGATGGGCTCGATGAGGTAGGCGAGGATGAGGCCGGCGATGCTCATGGTGAGGATGGTCTTCGCCTTCTCTCGTGCATTGTCATCCTGCCCGATCACCATGCGGTACCCCGCGTACATGATGGTGAAGATGGCGGCGTACGCCAGGAACGGCCGCATCTGGAGCGCGAGGGAGACCATGATGGAACCGATGCCGTACTCCGATGTGATGCCGTTGACACTCACGGGAAAATCCCCCATGCCGGGGAGCGCGCTCCCCACGCTGCCGATAATCCCGTAGATTTCGCCAGCGGTAATGGCATGCGCCCGGGGGAGGAGGAAGCCGAGGAGGGAAGAGAGGAGGTGCATGGTCAGGCGTTGCTGGCGATGTGGATGAAAGTGTTGACGAGCGCGTAGGAGAGGAGCACGACGATGAGGGTGATGATGCTCGTCTTGATGATGCCCTTGGCGCGGTCCTTGAGGGATTCGTCCACGGAGACCACCAGGTAGATGCCCGCGACGATAATGGCGATCACCACGCCCGCGCCGATGAATGCCAGGAGGAAATTCGCAAGGCCCACCGCTTCCTCGTTGAGCAAGTTGAGGTTGGCGCCCATGCCCGGGTTGACGGCCACCACGATCGCCTGTGCGAGGATCACGAGGATCGTCCCCACGAAGCTCATGAAGAGGCGCTTGCGCGCGCGGTCCACGTACTCCTGTTCCCCGTGGGAGATGACGAGCCGGAACCCCTGTATCACCACGTTGACCACCAGCACCACGGCCACCGCGCCTTTGCCGTAGGCGATGATGTTGTCGAGGACGGGCGTGAGGGGCTCGGCATGGATGAATTCCGCCGACCCCGGCATGATGGCCTGCGCAATCAGGGTCGAAGCCCCCACGATGAGCATGCCCACGATGGCGTAGGTGTAGGCCGACTTGGCCTCCGTCATGGCGCTCTCGTCGTGGCTGAAGAGCACCATGGTGGCGGCGTAGAGGAACAGGAAGAAGAACGCGAACGCCACGAATACCCCCTGCAACATGGGGACTACATGAAACCAGATGTAGGCGACTAATCCCGCAAAACCGCCGCCCATCCCGCCGGCGGGAGGCGTCACCTCCAAAGCCCATGCAGCCGCAGGGGCAAGGAGCAAGCCGAGCAGGAAGAGTGTTTTCTTCAAATCGTGTTATTATAGCGGTTTATGATCATTTCTTGAAGGTTGAGAGATGCGTGGATTCGTTACTTCCTTCTTTCGAAGGTCAAGAAGAGACGTATTCCACGAAATAACAAACTAACGAAATAACAAAAAAACGCTCAGTGTGTCAAGTATCGCTTTACAAGGCTCAGAAAATCGCATAATCTCCCAGTCCATGGCAAAGCGTCCCACCCCAAAGAAGCGCAAGGCAAAGAGTGCCGGCCGCACGCAACACAGCGTGTTCATCCTCCAGGAAGTCCGCAGGCTGCGCAACCGCCAGAACTCGCCTTTCGGTTCCCCCGCAAGCGGGAAGAACAAGGCGAAGAAGGCGTTGGAAGGCATCACGCGTATTAAGGCGTAATATGGCTCGCCGCCGACACCTTTCGCGCATTGCCGTCATGCAAGTGCTCTTTGAGCGCGAGAAGCATGCGGGAATGTTGCCGGAACCCGAAGCGCTCCAAAAGAATGCGGAGGAACTGGGGGAAGCGGATATGGAATTCGCCGGCGTGTTGCTGGAGGGGGTCGTATCCCGCGAGAGCGAAGTGAAGGCCGCCGTCCAGGAGCATGCGCCGCAGTGGCCCATGGAGCGCATGGACCCCATCTCACGCTGCATCCTGCTCATCGGCGCCTACGAGATCCTCTTCGCCAAAGATGCCCCGCCCGCCGTGGTGATGAACGAGGCCATCGAGATCGCCAAGGAGTACGGGACCGACGAAGGGGGGAAGTTCGTGAATGGGGTGTTGAATGCGATTGCCCATAGGAAGTGACCAAATTGGAAATTTGAAATGCAAAATGATACATGTCAGAAATCGCCGATACGACCAGTTCGGACTGCATTTTGCATTTTGCATTTCTCATTTATCATTCCTCCGCATTTTCTGTTCTTCCACCTCCCCTCACTTCACCCTACACTTCCCCTATGCCCCAGTCCCACGTCCTCCTGGAGAAAACGATCGGTGTCCGCTTCAAGGACAAGGAATTGCTCCTCCAGTCCCTCACGCACCGTTCCGCCGTGCGCGAGTCCAACCGGCACGGGCACAATGAGAGGCTGGAATTCCTGGGGGATGCGGTGCTGGAGATGGCCACCACGGAATACCTCTACCACCTTTCGGGGCGCGCGGAGGGCGAGCTGACCAACTGGCGTTCAGCATTGGTACAGGGTGACCACCTGGCGGAAGTGGCGAAGAGCATCAAGCTTGGGGAGTACCTCTTCATGAGCCGCGGGGAGGAGGCGAGCGACGGGCGCAACAAGCCTTCCACGCTGGCCAATGCCGTGGAAGCACTCATCGGGGCCGTCTACCTGGCCTGCGGCTACGAGGCGGCGCGCACCTTCTGCGAGAAGTTCATTTTGCAGGATCTCCAGAAGCTCCTGGCGCAGGGGAAGCACAAGGATGAGAAGAGCCTCTTTCAGGAAATGGCGCAGGAGAAGAGCGGCATCACGCCGCACTACGAGGTGCTGGAGGAGATCGGCCCGGACCACGAGAAGCTCTTCACGAGCGCGGTGTACATCGAGAAGGAGAAGATCGCGGAAGGGCAGGGGAATTCCAAGCAGAAGGCGGAACAAGCCGCGGCGAAAGCGGCTTTGAAAGTGAAAGGGTGGAAGTGAATCCAGTAGAAGTATTGAGTATTCCGTATCGCGTATCTTTACGTGTGTCATACGAAATACGACATACTTAATACGAAATACGACAAGGCAAAGAGGCGACATCATTGCACATCAACATCGTCATCACGAGTGTTATGGATCTCCTTTTTGGCACTCCCGAAGCTGGCAGCTTCGTGACGAACCTCGGCCTCGTCACCACCGACGGCCCGCTGGGCCCCAACGTTTCCACCATCGAGTGGACGCATCTCGTCTCCTACACGCCCGGCCTCATCGCCGTGTGCATCGACCTGGTCGACGCGAACCATGAGAACCTGCAGGCCACGAAGGAGTTCGGCGTCAGCCTGGCCTCGGAAGGCCAGAATGTCCTGGCGAGCCTGGCGGGAAATACCAAGGGGCGGCAGATCCGGAAGATCGATTTCCTCAAGGAGATCGGCTTCACGTTCGTCCCTTCCAAGCACATCCGGCCGCCGCTCGTGGACGGCGCCTCCATCCAATTCGAATGCAAGCTCCTGCAGCAGCTCCAGCCCGGCAACCGCACCATCTTCATCGGCGAGGTGCTTGCGGTGAACGTCTTCCCCGAGAATCCGCCCCTCGCCTACCACCAGCGGAAGTTCCGGAAGCTCGGTGAACAGGTCCACAAGCCCGGTCAAGAGGTCATCGAGCGGCAGAAGGAGGTGATGGAGCGGTTCAAGAAGTCATAACTTCCCGTTGCGCTCCTCTTCGGAAGTCTGCGGATCATCTACCGTCTCTATACCGATTTCTTGCAGTTGTTTGCGCACAGCAGCCGCATTCCATTGACAGTCGATTTCCGCAACGGTCGGATCTGGCGTTGAACTGACGATGTCGATGCCATTTGCGATGAGCTCTAGACAGAACGATTGCGGATCTTGACCGTCCGGAATGCGGACGAAGATATGTGCCGATGCCATGGGGTGAAGGGGAAAGGAGCGTAAGCTATTCCGCTTTCCCTTTTGTGTCAACGAAGGGGGAAGGCTACAGTCTCGCCAGCAGCAGCAGCGCGAGGATGCCCAACGTGTTGAAGATGAAGCTGAGGAATGCGAAGGACCGTTCCTTGATGGCGGTGAGCCCGCCGATGAGCGAGACGCCGAATTCGTCGGGGAGAGGCGAGGCGATCACGAAGGCGACGAAGAGCCAGGTTGCGTAGAGGCGGAGGTGTTCGGAAACGGTTTCATGGTGGAACAGGCGGTGGATCGCGCGGATCAGCCGGCTCGTGCGGAAGCGCCGGAGCTCCTCTTCAAAGAACGGCTTGCGGATGATGCGGAAAATGAGGAGGTCGGTGACGAGCGCGCCCGTCCCCGCAACCACGGCTGCGGTGATGGGGTTCACATCCGGCGAAATTTCCCACAGGATGACTGCCCCGAAGGGCGCCGTGAATCCGAACGTGTAGAGCATTCCGCCGATCACCACGGAGATGTATCCGTATCCTTTGAAGAAGTGCAGAAGATCCAGTATTCCCGTGATATACAGGAGATACGCCGCCATACAGGCAACCAGGAGCAGTAGCAGGTGGTTGTATTTGTTCACGTGTATATTATAACATAAAATGTATTACGTATCACGTATGACGTATTACGTATGGACCTTGCTTCAATAGTATACGAAATACGTAATACGTAATACGGTATACGAACTAACCCATTTTAATCTCAATGTCCACGCCCGAGGGGAGGCTGAGCGACTGCAGGCTCTCCACCGTCTTGAACGTCGTTTCCGTGAGGTCGATCAGGCGCCGGTGGATGCGCATTTCGAACTGGTCCCGCGCGTCCTTGTGGACGAACGTGGAGCGGTTCACCGTGAACTTGCGGATGCGGGTGGGGAGGGGAATGGGGCCGTGGACAATGGCGCCGCTGCGTTCCGCGGTCTCCACGATCTTGAGCGCGGCCTCGTCGAGCACCGTATGGTCGAAGGCGGAGAGGCGGATGCGGATGAGGGACATCTTGGGTGTTGTTTTCTCCTTGGCGGCGTGCACCGACGGTTCCTTGACCGCAGCGGCGTCCTTGGCCTTCGCCGAAGCAGCTTTGGATCCCTTCGCGGGGGCCGGAGACTTGTGGGTCTTCCTGGGGGCGGACATTTTCTTGGCGGAGGGATTCATAGCTGTGGGGGAAAGAGCAGGGGGAGGGGGGTGTTGTAAGGACGTCCGGTCGGGACGTCCTTACAACGACCATGACATTATTTGATGATCTTGGTAACAACACCGGAGCCGACGGTGCGTCCGCCTTCGCGCATGGCGAAGCGTGTGCCCTGTTCCAATGCGATGGGGGCGCCGAGTTCCACGTTCACCTTCAAGTGGTCGCCCGGCATCACCATTTCCACGTTGGCGGGGAGTTCCACCGCGCCCGTCACGTCCGTGGTGCGGATGTAGAACTGGGGCTTGTACCCCTTGAAGAACGGCGTGTGGCGGCCGCCTTCCTCCTTCGTGAGGACGTAGATCTCCCCTTCGAATTGCGTGTGGGGGGTGATGGAGCCCGGCTTGGCGATCACCTGGCCGCGCTCGATGTCCTCGCGCTCAATGCCGCGGAGGAGCAGGCCGACGTTGTCCCCGGCCATGCCGGAGTCCAGGAGCTTGTGGAACATCTCCACGCCCGTCACCACCGTCTTGCGGGTGGGGCGGATACCCACGAGTTCCACTTCGTCGTTGACATTCACCTTGCCCGTATCGATGCGGCCCGTAGCCACGGTGCCGCGTCCCTTGATGGAGAACACGTCCTCCACGGACATGAGGAGGGGCTTGTCGATTTCGCGCTTGGGATCCGGGATGTAGGTGTCCAGGGCATCGAGGAGCTTCTTGATGTTCTCCAGCTCGCCGGCGTCCCCTTCCACGGCCTTGAGGGCGGAACCGCGGATGATGGGCGTCTTGTCGCCGGGGAATTCGTACTTGGTGAGGAGCTCGCGGATTTCCGTCTCCACGAGATCGATGAGCTCGGGATCCTTCACCATGTCGCACTTGTTGAGGAACACCAAGATGTACGGCACGTTCACCTGGCGGGCGAGCAGGATGTGCTCGCGGGTCTGCGGCATGGGGCCGTCGGCGGCGGAGACCACGAGGATGGCTCCGTCCATCTGGGCGGCGCCCGTAATCATGTTCTTCACGTAGTCGGCGTGTCCCGGACAGTCGACGTGCGCGTAGTGGCGCTTGGCCGTCTCATACTCCACGTGCGCAGTGTTGATGGTGATGCCGCGCTCCTTCTCCTCGGGGGCATTGTCGATGTCGGCGTAGGTCTTCTTTTCGCCTTCAGGGGAGAAGTTGATGGACAGCGCTGCGGTGAGCGTCGTCTTGCCGTGGTCGACGTGTCCGATGGTCCCGACGTTCACGTGGACCTTCGAGCGGTCAAACTTCTTCTGGTCTGCCATACAGAGGAGGGGAAATGAGGGAGGAAGGAAAGGCGCGGAAAAGCGCACGCTTCAAAAGCCCAAGCAGTCTACGGAATAAACGGCATGGTCGTCAACAGGAGATTCTCAGCTTTCCGCCTCCGCCTTCCACATCGTCCGCAGTTCCTGCACCGTCTCCGAACGACCCGCTTTCCGCATGCACCATTCATGGAAGGCGGTGCCCGCCGTGGCCAGGAGGCGGGGGAGGGCGTAGGAGAAGGCGGGGAGGTGGAGGGTTTGGATGTCGGTGTTGCGCGTGAGGCGCTCGAAGACGTGGCGGCGGCCGGCGGCGCGTCCCGGGAATTCCACGCAGTACCCCAAGTCACGCGGGTGGTGCGCGTCGCTCCCCACGGCCAGGAACGCATGTTCCCGGAAGTAGAGATCCAGCCGCGGTTCGGCGCTGGCGCGCAGGCGGTCCCGCACGCCGCGCAGGAAGGGGCGCGCGAGGGGGTGTGTGCAGAGGTGTTCGATGAGCAGGTGCGTGCCGTTGCGCGCCTCGAAGGCGGGCACCGAGGCCAGGAATTCCCTCATCTCCCCTTGCCCGGGGAACTGCCGGCGCAGCGCGGTGCCCATGATGGTGGGGTGGGGGATGAACCACCGGAGGCCGGACGCTTCCAGGGTGCGCACCGTTTCCGCCAACGTCATGGAGAACGGTTCCAGGAGGCGCGGGTGTTCGTCGTACCAGTCCTCCCTCGCGAAGGCCACCACATCAACGCCCCCGCCCCCGTCGCTGGTGGCGAGTTCCGCGCCGGGGAACACCTGGCACCGCACGTGCTTGGGCTTGGCAGCCACCAATGCGCGGTACGCCCCGGGCGCATCCTTAAAGGAGTGCTCGGCGCAGATGAAGGCGTCCAAACGGTGCCGCTCCACCGCTTGCCACAGCTTCGCAAGCTTCTTCTCCGGATGCCTCGTAGGGAGGTTCGGATGGACGTGGTAATCGACCTTCATGGGACGGGGGAGTATAGCGTGGAGTAGGGGAATGAGGAAGCGAATGAAGTATGGGAGTAATGCAAAATGCACAATTGGAAATGCAAAATTGCATGATTCCAGTCGCGCAGGACACAATCCCATTATTTCACATTTCTCATTTTGCATTTCCCATTACTCCGCAAGCATCCCCTGGCTTTGCAGTTCCACCATCTCCCTATAGATGCCGCACGTCTTCACCAGCTCCTCGTGCGGGGCGGCGGCCACCAGTCTTCCCTTATCCAGGACGGCGATGCGGTTGACGGACCTCACCGTCGAAAGCCGGTGCGCGATGATCACGGCGGTGCGCCCCGTCACCAATTCCCGGATCCCTTCCTGCACCTTCCGCTCCGTCACGGAATCGAGCGCGCTCGTGGCTTCATCCAGGATGACGATTTTCGGATTCTTGAGGATCGCCCGCGCGATGGCGATGCGCTGGCGCTGGCCGCCGGAGAGGCGGATGCCGCGCTCGCCGATGAGCGTCTTGTACCCTTCCGGCAGGTTCTCGATGAACTCCCCGGCCGCCGCGCGCCCGGCCGCCTCCCGCACCTCCTCCGTCGTGGCTTCCCGCCGGGAATAGCGGATGTTCTCCTCTATGGAATCGTTGAACATGATGTTCTCCTGGAGCACCAGCCCGATCTGGCTCCTCCACCATCCCAGGTCCAGCTGCCGCAGGTCGGTGCCGTCCACGGTGATGCGCCCGTGTGTGACATCGTAGAAGCGGTTGAGGAGCATGGCGATGGTGGTCTTGCCCGCCCCCGAGTGGCCCACGAAGGCGATGTGCTCGCCCGCGCGGATATCCAACAGGATGTCGTGCAGCACTTCCCTGCCATGGGGCGGGTTCTGCAGGCGGAGGATCTCCTTCTCCTGCTCGGCGTCATCCGCGTGCCCGTCGGGGATCTGCGCCTCTTCCGTCTCCACCAGATTCTCGATGGGGTTGGGGGAGCGCGCGGTCTCCTCTTCCTCCGCGGATCCGAGGGAAGGCTGGAGCGCCGGCGCCGGCGGTTCCCGGACGTCCTCCGGTTTCCTGTGCGATGCGGCGGCACCGTACGCGAAGCACACTTCCTCGAATCCGATGTCCCCCTTCAAGCCCCGCAGCACCGCCGGATGGTCCGCGTTCTTGATGGACACGGGCGTGTCCAGGATGTCCTGCGACAGCCGCACCTTCCCCACCACCCGGTTCCACAGCGGCAGCATGTTGGCCAAAATCTCGAAGGGCGTGAGGACGCGGTAGAAGGAGAACTGGAAGAAGTAGAGCTGGCCCAGCGTGAGCGCATTGCGCACGTAGAGCAGGATGCCGACGCCGATGAGCAGCAGGCGCGCGAGCATGAAGAAATTGATGGCTTCCACCAGCGCCCACCGGAGGTTCACCTGCTTCTGCTTGCCGTGCGCCTTGCCGTCCGAACGTTCCATGAGGCGCATCTCGTACCCCTCCTGCGCGTTCGATTTGACGGAGAACACGTTGGCGGCGGCGTCGTAGGCGCGGCCGATGGCCTCCACCCACAGCTTGTTGATGTCCAGCTGCAGCTGCATGGTCTTCTTGACGCCGAAGACCACGATGAGCAGGTACCCCAGGATCACCGTCACCAAGATGCCCGCGAGGAGCGGTTGAATGGTGAAGCTGATGGCGAAGAACGCCAGCGAGGAGAGCATGGAAGGCCCGATCTCCGAGAAGAAGAACCGGTGCAAATCCACGAAGTTATCCGCGCCCTCATCCAGGATCTTTATGGTCTCGCCGGATTTCTTCCCCGTGTGGTAGACGATGTCCAACCGGAGCAGGTGCTCGTACGTCTCCTCCCTCCGCGCCAGGAAGACGCGGTTCTGCAGTTCCCACGAGGCAAGCTTTTGGAGCGACTGCACCACGGAGATGAAAACGAAGAGGGCGCCCCAGAGGAGGAAGATCGAGGCGATATTCACCTGTTGCCCCTCCCGGATCTTGAGGAGCGCATCGATGGCGAAGGCGGAGTACAGCGGCTCGATGACCCACAGCGCGGAGATGACGAGCGTGAGCGCCAGCGCCACGGCCGATCGCCAGGGATAGCGACGGGTGTATTGCCAGAGGAGATGCAGGATGAGCTTCATGCTTTTGGTTCAGGTTGCAGCCGTTCCTGTCTGCGGTGGAAGCGTCAGGAAGGCCGGAGAAGGCATTGTAGTCTCAGTTTCCATTATGATCAAAATAATTGTTCGCAAGTCTGTTTGAGAGGGGAAGAGCGAGTGTAAAAATAAATCTGTTACTCAGATAATTCCTTAGTACGAAGGGCTGATATCAAATTCAAGTATTCAAGAATTAATCGTTGTTTCCCAGATGTCTTTCCGTCTCACTCTCATATTCCGCGGGAAGTGGCGGCAGGATGCCTGAACTGTATGAACAATAAATGAGTTCAAGAACTAGCGCAGGAGGAAGGCACGTATGCGCCGCTGCTATTCTGCTACGATCCCCACCATGAACCGTGCGGACCGCAGGGACGAATTCTGCCGGCAGCTATGGGGATGGTTCAAGCGTCACAAGCGGACACTTCCCTGGCGCGATTTGAAGGTCAAAGATCAGACGCAGCGCGCGTATATGGTCCTGGTTTCCGAAGTGATGCTGCAGCAGACGCAAGTGCCGCGCGTGGAAATCATCTTCCGGCGGTTCCTGCGGGAGTTCCCGACGATCCATGACCTGGCGAAGGCGACGAACCGTGAGGTGATCCTCGCGTGGAGAGGCTTAGGTTATAACTCCAGGGCTCTGAGGCTGCGGGACGCTGCGCGTTTGATCATGGATTCGTTTCTCGTTGTTCGACCATTTCTCGTCTCTCGATCACAAGCAGCCGAACGAAAAACGAATAACGTTCAGTCGAAAAACGTCTTCCCCAGAACAATGAAAGAACTGACCGGCATCCCCGGTATTGGACCTTACACGGCCGCTGCCATCCTCAACTTCGCCTTTAACATCCCCACGCCCTGCCTCGATACGAATATCAGAAGGATCATCCATCGCGTGTTTTACGGTCCGGAGAGGAGGGATGGGACGTTCGAAAAGAAGGATCACCTCTTGCTGGCACTGGCTTCGGATTTGCTTCTTGCTTCCGACTCCTCTGCTGCTTCTTCTGTTTCCTCAGCCTCTTCCCAATGGCATGCCGCGCTCATGGACTTCGGTTCGCTCGTGTGCACGAAGAGGTTACCCAAGTGCGGCAGTTGTCCTCTGGGGAGGAACAACCTTTGCAGGAGCACAGGAAGGATCAAGATCACGCGGGATGTGAGGAAAGCGAAAGAACCCGGCCGCGAAATCGCGGGAAAGTTTGTCCCCAACCGCATCATCCGCGGGAGAGTGGTGGAGTACCTGCGTGACCGTCACGGCGCTTCCATCAGCGACATCGGCGCCCACGTGTGCATCGATTGGGATGTGGAGGAACACCGCGAGTGGCTTACGGGCATCCTCGTGAAGCTTGCTCGTGACGGGATGATCAGGAGCGTGCGAGGCACGTATACGCTCACCTGAAAAGACGCCCCTGGGGGAGCGCCTCTTCTTTGTCATGGTGAATGTTTCATTTAGCCACTTCCTCAATCCGCCGCTCCCGAATGACATTCACTTTGATAACACCGGGATACGTCAGTTCCGCCTCCACCTTCTTGGCGATGTCCTTGGCCAGTTCCACCTGACGCAGGTCATCGATTTTCTTCGTGTCCACGTAGATGCGGATCTCGCGGCCGGCCGAGACGGCGAACGCGCGCTGCACGCCCTCGAAGCTCTTGGCCACGTCCTCCAGCGCCTTGAGCCGCTTGAAGTACTCCTCAATGCTCTCGCGCCGCGCCCCGGGCCTGGCACCGGAGATGGCGTCGGCGGCGGCGACCACGAATGCTTCGGGGGATTCGATGGGGCTGTCCTCATGGTGTGCCGCCACGCAATGGACTACCTCGGGACGCACCTTGAAGCGTTTGCAGATCTCCACGCCGATCTCCACGTGCGTGCCGGCCACCTCGTGGTCCAGCGCCTTGCCGATATCGTGGAGCAGGCAGCCCTCGGCCACCACCATGGGGTCCGCGCCGATTTCCTCGGCGAGCATCTTGCCCACTTGGGCCATTTCCACGCTGTGCTTGAGTACGTTCTGCCCGTAGCTGGTGCGGAAGCGCAGGCGGCCGATGATCTTCAAGAGGTCCTGCGGGTAACCGGTGATGCCCAGCTCCTCCGTGGCGCGCTTGCCGAACTCCAGCATCATCTTGCCCACTTGCTCCTTCATCTTCCCCACCACCTCCTCGATGCGCGCGGGCTGGATGCGTCCGTCCTGGATGAGCTTCTCCATGGCCAGCTTGGCCACATAGCGGCGCACGAGGTCGAAGCCGGAGAGGATGATGGCGCCCGGCGTGTCGTCAATGATCACGTCCACGCCCGTGGCGGCCTCGAACGCCGTGATGTTCCTCCCTTCCTTTCCGATGATCTTCCCCTTGATGTCGTCGCTGGGGAGCTGCACCACCGTAGCGGTGGATTCGGCGGCCACCTCGGAGGCGTAGCGCTGCATGGCCTCGGCGAGGAGGTTCTTGGCCTTCTCTTCCACCTCGTTCTCCATCTCCTGCTTTTTCAGCTTCAGCTGCTTCGCGTAGTAATCCGCGAATTCCTTCTCCAGTTCCTCCAGGAGCTGCTGCTTGGCCTGCTCCTCGCTGAGCTTGGCGACGCTCTGCAGGGCTTCCCGATGCTTCTGGGAAGAAACCGAGAGCTCTTCCTTGAGCGCGCGGACCTCTTCCAAATCCTTGGTGAGCCTCGCGGATTTATCATCCGCTTCCTTGATCTTCTGTTCCACTCCTTTCTCCTTCTCCTCAATGCGGCCCTGTTCCTTTTTGATTTGCGCTTCCATTTCCGTCGCCTGCAGCCTGGCTTCGCTGACGATTTCCTTGGCCGCCACTTTGGCCTCCGCTTCCGCGGTGCGGATTTGACTCTTCACTTCCGCCAAACGCGTCTCCAACTTATCAAGCGCGCGTTCCTTCTCATTGATTTCCGCCTGCAGCCGCGAGGAGATTTTCTTCCCTTTGCTGAACCAGAACCAACCGGCGAGCAAGCCGATCAGTCCTCCGCCGAGGACTCCGAGAAACGTGATGATGTTTTCCATAATACATGGGGGCAGGTAAGAGACCCTGCTGCCCGCACTAAAAGGTCATTCTCTCTTCCGCCGACACATGGATAGGGATGGTGCCATGGGGAGTTTCAATCAAGAGATGAGATCAAAGTGGGGTGAAACAGGTGGGATGAACACAGTGTACAGTCTTTCTTGCGGGGAATCGAGGAATTTTTGATATTGGCTTACAGAAGGGCTGAACACGAAATCACAACTCTGGTGTAACAAACCGTTCTACACCCTTATGGAACGTCTATTTTACTGTACATGTAGCGGAGAATCGGGGATGCAGCCGACCAATCCCTCAAAAAGACTCTCCCGGCACCCCTTGGGAGATGGTTAGGTATGGGTATGCAAAAGAACTCCTCTCCTCTTCCTTCCCCAGGCCTTCCCCCTGCCGAAGCTTCTCTTCCCTCTCCCCCCACCCCTCCCCCACGGGGGGAGGGGAGTGTATGTGTTTGTAAGAAACCTATGAACAAACTGGTGCTTTCATTTGCTCGGCATATGCGTCGCAAGCCAACGAAAGCTGAGGAAAATCTGTGGAAGCATTTGCGCAGAAAAAGTATGGGAGCGCTTTTCAGGAGGCAACACCCGCTTCGGATGAACTATATCCTCGATTTCTATTGTGATAGCGCAAAACTGGGCATTGAACTCGATGGGGGAGTGCATGATTCGCAACGGCAACAAAAGATGGATAAAGAACGTACGGAAGGAATTGCTGAGGTCTATGGGATCACCATTCTGCGTTTTCGAAACTCTGACGTTCATCACAGGTTGAGATACGTGTTATCGACGATCCAAGAACACCTACAAAAACATACCCCTCCCCCTTCGGGGGAGGGGCTAGGGGAGAGGGAAAAAACAGCAAACAGAAACAAAACGGGAACAGCCCTCTTCCTCCTCGCCCTTCCCTTCATCCTCTTCCCCACCATCGCCCTCGCCCACGCCGTCATCAGCGAGGTGCTGTGGATGGGGTCCGATCTCTCCACGGCGGATGAGTGGGTGGAAATGGCCGGAACGGGGAGCGGCACCCTTTCGGGATGGACGCTCACGTCGCTCAATTCTTCCGGGGAAGAAGTGGTCCTCTACCGCTTCGGGGAAGGGGATACGATCGGTTCCGGCGAGTACCTTACGGTGAGCAACTTCGGCGCGGAAGAGTCACGTTTGCTTTTGGAGCCGCGGTTCGTCTCGGAAGCGGTGAGCCTGCCCAATACCAAGCTCCTGTTGCGCCTGCGTGACGCGTATGGCGTCATCATCGATGAAGTGGATGACGGCGTCGGCATTCCCTTTGCGGGGGAGAACCCCTCCGGTGGCACCAAAGCGAGCATGGAGCGCATCGATCTCCTTATGCCGGGGACCGTTCAGGAGAATTGGGCGACGGCATTCCTCTCTTCCGGTTTCGACGAGGGGGCAAACCTACTGGGGACGCCGGGATCGGCACGTCCTGTTCCGCCGGATACGGACCCTCCCATTGAGGCGATGGCGTTCACGGGGGCATGGATACCGGCTGCGTCAGGCGCTGACCTTTCTCTCTCCTGGATCCCCAGCGTCTCCACGGACCTTGCGGCACAGCGCCTGAATTTCGATCCTGCCCTACCGGATGGGCGTTCTGCGGTTGACCTTCCGCCCGCAGAGATGTCCTTCGCTTTTCCATCCATCCCCGAAGGGAGCGGCTACACGGTCACGTTGCAGTCTGAAGATGACAAAGGGAATGTGTCCGTGGGAGTGGCGATTACGATACAGCCCTACCACAAGCCAGAAAACGGAGACGGATCATCTTCGTCGGAATCGTCGGACTCTTCGGAATCCTCAGACTCATCCATCATCATCACCGAAGTGCTCGCCGATGCCGTTGGGAGCGACGATGCGGAATGGGTGGAGATCGGGAACAGGGGAACGGAGAGCGTGGACGTTGCCGGCTGGAAGCTTAGGACAGGCACCAGGCAGTACGTCATTCCAGCATCCTCCGCATCAGGCTTCCTTTTGGCGCCGGGAGGGCACGTGGCGTTCCGTTCCCTGGAAAGCAAGCTCTCCCTCCCCAATGCCGGCGGCAGCGTCACCTTACTCCGCGATGCTGTGACGGTGGACACCCTCACGTATCCCACGGCGGAAGAGGGCGTGAGCTACGGAAGGGGCGTGGATGATCCCACGTGGCTGCTGCAGTTCTGTGTGCCAACGGAGGCGGCGGCGAACAGGGAGTTCCCGTGGAATCCTTCCCTGGTCATCCAGTCGGGGAACGTGCGCGGCGAGGAGCGGGTGACCATCAACGTGGAGGCAAACATTCCCGCCACCTTCGCCGGCGAGCCGCGGTGCAGCTTCGATTTTGGGGACGGTTTCGGATCCGAGAACTGCAACCCCTCTTCCCATGTGTATGACCGCGTGGGACGCTACATACTGCGCGCAGACATGGTGAGTTACTGTGGTAACACATCAACACAGGAGCTGACGATTGAGGTGTACGCAAAGCCGTCGGCAGGTTCCACGAGTCTCTCACAGGGTGGGGGTGGAGGAGCGGCTTCATCCGTACGGCAATCTGATCAACAAATGTATTCAACTTCATCCAGTGTCGGCCTGTTGTCACGGGCGGAGCCGGCAAGTTCCTGTACGCCCGTCACGTCCGAAGGCGTGGTGATCAACGAGTTCCTCCCGGATCCCGAGGGGAAGGATACGGAGGGGGAATGGATGGAACTGCGGAACATGTCAGAGGATGCCCTATCGCTCTGCGGGTGGTCCCTGGGCGGCGCATCGTCCCCCCGGGTGGTTCCTCTCTCACCCTTTACGCTGGATGCCGGGGGATACCTTCTCCTTCCCTACTCCGTGAGCAAAATGGCGCTGCGCAACGGCGGGGAGACGTTGAAGCTTTCCGTTGTCGGTTCATCGGGGGCGACGAAGGCGGTGCACGAAGTGACGTATCCAAAGGCGAAAGTAGGGAAATCGTATGCAAGGCAGGAAAACGGCACCTACATCTGGACGGATCAGATGACGCCGGGAACGGCGAACACCTTCGGTGAAGGAGTAGAGGAGAGTACAAAAGGAGAACAAGAGGAAGAGCAAGAGGAAGGGCTGAAGACGAAAACGACTGCGAAGAAAACAACCAAGAAAAGCTCCAGCTCTTCGTCAAAAAAATCGCAGAAGAAAACGACTGCATCCACGAGCAAGAAGAGTTCGGCATCATCCAAGTCAAACCTCCGGGAAGGAGCGCCGCTTCTGGCGGGGTTGGAGGGGGAGGAGGGCGGCGGTGTGCTGGGAAACACCTCGCCCGTGGAAGCCACATCCATACTGCTCAATGCCCTCCTCATCGGCGCGGGCATCTGGTGGAAGACGAAGAGAGGAGGGTAGGGAGGGATTTTCGTAAGCCGCTTTCCCGCTGCGCGTCTTCGGAAGATGAACACGGGTACTTTCCCCCCCTTGCGTATGCCGAGTGCCATTCAAGAACAGTTGGATATCCTGCAGAGGGAGTACGTGTCCACAGCCGAGGCGCAGGATGCGGCGAGCGAGGCGGAGAGGCGCATTGTTGCATTGATTGATGAAACACGGACGCAGTTGTCGCAGGCTGAAGTTCCGCTCGAGGAAGTGAAGGAGAAAGCGCGCGCGATTCTGAAAGCGACAATCGCCACGCGGGACAGCCTGCGTACGGTCGTGATGACCGCGGAGGGGCAGAACAGGTCGCTCATGGATGCGGAGCAAACGCTGATCAAATACCTCCGGAGGAAAGCGGAGGAAGGACAGCCCGAGGCGGAGGATGCGCTGAAAGGATTTGGAGAGGACCGAAGGGCGACTCGCTATGCGGAGAACGCGACCCTGCGGGAACTCAATGACTGGCTTCTCAAGCTGCAGCAGCACCTCTCGGAATCGTTCCGGGTGCGGAGGGAAGGGCACCTGCAGCCCGTGCAACAGTCGGAGGAGCTGCAGGATTTGGTGTCAAAATCGGTGATTGCGGCTGCGGATCGTGGCGCGCAGATCAGCGAGGAAGACGTGCGCAACTATCTTTTCCGCGACAGCCGAAGCGCCCGCGCGGCATTGGCGGCAGCATTGGAGGCAACGGAGAGACGCAAGCAAATCCTCTCCTTCCTGGATGATGCGCATGCCAATCTCTTCCGCTTTGAGCAGTACTTTTCCGAAATTCGTTCGGACCATTTGGGGATCGTGATGGTGAAGGCGGCGACGCCCTCCAAAGCCGATCTTCCGGAAACACGTTGGTTGGAATCCCTCCGCGAGCAGGCGAAGGGTAAGATGGTGGACTTTGCAACGGATACGGGAACCGCGGGAGTGTTCTACGTATCGGAGGAAGGAACATTCACGAAACTGGAAGTCCGCCTCCCCTCGTCCTACGGCGATCTATCCCTGGAAGATGCGCTGGCAGCGGAGGCGGATCCCGATGACGTTCGCCACGCCACCTCCGCCCCGCTCCGGGCGCACCTCTATGACGAGAAGGAGATGAAGAGGGCGCTGGAATCCACGCCGGACGGGGCAAGGATCAAAGTGAAGATGTGCGTCGGGGACAGGATGGAGGAAGTGCTGCTCACGAAGCACGAAGGGCAGCTGGCGTATACCGCGGAAATGCCGGGAACCGCGCCCGATCCCCAGGAACTTGCCGCCCATCCGGGCAAATACATTGACCAGCGAACCTTGTTCATCGACCGGGATGAGGATGAAGGAGGGGCGGGCGCTTGAAGAATACGGGCGCCGGCTCCTTCTCCTCCGCGATCAAGCGCAAGAACACGTGCGCTCCAACATCGCTGCCCGCACGGCGCAAACGCGCGCGGTGCTCAGCCGCCAGCTGGTCTCCGCCGTGCTCCGCTGGAACTACGAGGGCGATGATTATGCGGACGTGGATGACCTTACGGCGCGAGAAGCGTTGCAGACGTACACGGCATGGCGGGGAAGGATGTATGCGGATGAGCCGCAGTACGAGCAGTGGGTGGGATGGCTGCGTATGCAGTTTGGTCTTTCTGAAGAGAGGGATAACGCGTCGCTACTACGAGAGGCATTGAAAAAGGCAGGAGCCCTACGGGAAGGGGAGAACTATGAACACTTATTAAGAACAAGGAGCGAGCGCGTGATCGTCCCCGCAATCTACAGGGGGATGGTGAGGTTGATGGAGGGGGAGGAAGGGGAGCGGGAGAGAGAAGAGGAAAGAGCGAGAACAGGGGTGCAGAGTGAAGGAAATGATCAATATCCAGCAGTTGCCAAAACATATGGTAAGAAGTACAATATCATTATACGTATGGCTTCAGAATCTGCGAACAACACTCCCTCTACCATCCCGCTGCCACAGTTTCAGCGGTCCAAGGAATATGTGCGATGGCTTGGTAAAGGACTGCGGGCACAGACTTTAAAAGCGGTATACGGTATCTCCAGCGAAGAGAAACCGGTCGTTGCACCTCAACCGGAAAAACCTGCAGATACGAAACCGGAGGAGGCACCGGCAACAGACAAGCAAGCGGAGAAGAAAAAGGGGGAAAAGACCCCGGCAGAAAAGAAATGATGAACCTAAGATATGGCTTTCTATTGAAGGAATGCGTGCATTCTTTGCCTTAGACAGAAAATGCATTATATGCTACAATATAGAGAAATATGCCAATATTGAATCCCGATACCGCTTCCGATTACGAAGCGCCTGACGTGCGCCGGATTCATGCGGTATCCACGGTGGAGAAGCAAGTATGGGATGCCATTGATTCCCAGGTACAAAGTACACGCGGAAGATTGTGGAAAGTGGTGCATCCGCTCCAGGCACAGAAGCTCCATAGGGAAGAGAAAGACATGAGGAAAGAAGTGAGAAGGGAAGCACGTGAAAATCCACGGGAACTTCCTCAGACAGCGGTGGAAGCTACGGTTATTCGTACTACCACGGACGAACTCGAATTACGTAAGCATCCAAGGGAAATCTTTTGGCCCTCTTCCATCAAAGTGAAAGGAAAAGGAGAGAGAAAGAATCAAGCAGGAACAACCACCCTAGTCGATATAGAAATTGAGTTTCGTGTTCAAGATAGCGATGTTTTACAGAAAGAGAACTCTGCAAATTCCATCAAAGAAAAGGTGACCGATAGAGATTACTGGACAAAGAATGGTATTAGAGTAGATCCAATGGTTGAAAGCATCAAAGAGAATGAAGCGCAACGAATTGCTGAAATATTTATTGAGAAAAAAAAGATATATGAAGGCAACAATAGTGACGTCCTCAGGAAGGCTTTTGAAGCGAATGGAGTGAATGCCGCCAATGTGCGAACAGCACTGGAGATTACGAAAAATATTCCTGAGGCAGCCATTCAAGAATTGAGCAGTAAGGCGAAGGAGATAGACAATAAAATGGCCGATGCAAAGGATAAATTCGACATTGTCCAACTCATCGAGGATGTCGGAAATCTTCCCCATAACAAACCAGAACTAGACGCAAAGGATATAGATACGGAAGAACAAACACTTTCTCAGGACGAGAAGACAGTACATAATTTGGTTGCTGTTAAAAATAGACAAAACGAATATGAACTGCGTCCGGGGCAAGCGCTATCTGAATGGCTCAAGAGCGTGTACGGGAGCCAATCCACATGGAGTGCTGATGACGTGAAAAATATGAAGAATAAGATCAGGGATCGACAAGTGGAGATACGTAAGATGGTTATTCAGTATAAGAAATTGGCAAATCAACTCGATCGTATCTATGACTTCTTGAAAACAGATCATCCGGGAATACTGGCGAACTTCATCGAAAACGGCAAGGTTGATTGGAACAAATTCAAGGCGACAGATGATCCGAAAGTTATTGCTGCGTCGCTGTTGAAGGATGCAGGACTGAGCTCAAAAGAGGAATATAACACCCAGATAGTGAAGCTGCGTGAGGAAAAGAAGAATCAAAAAACCAAGACAGGAAAGGAGGCGGTATTGGCGGTGTATGCCAAATACTTTGAACTGGAACAGAAGCTCTCCCCTGACCAAGCGCGGAAAGCAGCCGAAGAGCTGTATGGCAGGAATGCGTTGGGTCGCCAGGAAATACGGTTGCAGAAGTACATGGTGGGGGAGAGCAGGAAAGTGTTGCCGGACAAATCGCAGTCATGGTTCGAGGAGGAGTGGCGCGCTTTGAAAGGATTCGCAACGGGATCGCAGGAGGACTTCCTCTGTCATATTGCGGAGAGCCCCGTTCTTGCCTTGCCGGAATCGGGACGGAGATTGTGGGTTCTGCACCGCAAGTGGGGAGCGAGACCGCCCTGGGGCATGATTGCCCACGATTATCCGCGCCTCGTAACAGCATATTTCGCCATCCGTGAGGCTGAGCGGCAGGGATACTTGAGGAATACCGGTTATATACGGGACCAACTCAACGAAGTAAGCAGGCTTCTCCTCTCGCGCCATACGGAGAACATGGTGCGTGATTTTGACCGCTCGGATGCGAGTGATGAAAAGAAGCGGGAGGAGGAGAGGCGCCGGGAATTGGAATTGTCCGTTGATGACACTGCACGTACCCGCCAACAGATCCGCCTTTTCCTGGCCGGTGATGTCCCTTCTACCTACGCCGGCGATGTGAACGGCGCCATCTCCTACGCCGTTTCCCAAACCGCATGGAAGCGCAGGGCGGTGGGACGGGGCATACAGCGCGCGGGCGGTTGGACCATCGGCAACGGTGCGGCATATAACCCGGTCACGTGGCCGGGGAAGGCCGTCCGTGGAACGTACAATCTGGGGAAGAGGGGCGTGAACAAAGCGCGTGCCGGCTTTGGCAAAGCATGGAACTACCTCTTCCACCAGAAAGGCAGAATCATCTGATCACATCTATGAATACACACAACACCTTCCCGGCGGCATCCTTCTCCCTCTCCGAGGCGCGCTTGTGTTATCAAAACCAATCCTCGCCCTCACAGCTCCCCGATGCCATGCGCGCGGAGCAGGAGATGGTGAAGAACCCGGATGTGATGCAGGCGAAGGAAGCCTACGAGGCGTTCCTGCGCATCAAGCGCCCGGAGCTTCTGGACCAGCCGGACCGCACGTACTTTTTGGCCATGGTCACCAACGAAATGCTCCTCCCCGCGTGGGAACAGCGCGATCAACAGGCGTTGTGGCCGGAAAAGGGGCGCATTGATTACGGCTCCTACCGTCGTGAGAACATCCGCGCGGCGGATCCCTTCGATCTCCTCAACCGGCAGAACATGCAAGAGGAGGTGGAGAAACTGACGGCGGAGGCGGAGGCGGCCAAACAGCGGTCCGAGCTTCTTACGCGGCAGAAGGACGAAGCGGAGCAGCGGCAAGAGAGCCAACAGGACATCATGCGGATGCGGCAAGCGGCGGAAGCGGCGCAGCGTGCGGCGATCGTAGCGGATGAGGCGCTTGCGCAGGCAAAGGATCGGATGAATCAAGCGGATGCGGACCGTGATGCGGTGGCCGGGGCGCAGGAGAAGTGGGTTATGGAGGGCGTCCTGGACAATACGTTGATGGAGAAGACGGCGGATCAATACCTGGCGTGGCGCGCACAGTTGGATGCCGTGCTGGGGGAGAAGGGGATCCGCGTGCCGCGGAAGCAATCCCAAGACACGCCGTGGGCGAAGGACGATCTGCTCCGCGAGGAATACTTCCGTCTCCTCGTCCTGGTATCGCAAGGGAAGGCTGAGGACGTCCAAAAATCCGCGCAGGGCGGGTTGGAAGGCTTGCGCGCGCTCCTTACCGGCGAAGCAGGCAGGCTAGGGAGGGCGAGCCGCGTGTATGAGGAATTGGTCCCCCAAGAACTGGGCAGCACCGAGACGCTCAATATGTACGGCTTCGTCCCCGGCCCGGCCGTCCGCAACGCCTACTGGAAGCTGCGCAGCGGAACCGACGGGGCTTGGGTCAAGCCTGGAGAAGCGCCGCAGGCGGCGGATGCCGCAGCGCCGGTGTTGAGGCCGGGGGAATCCGCGGCAGCCTGGCTGGATAACCCCATGCTGGCGTGGGAATTCCTCAAAGATCCCGCAACGGGTTTCATCAGCAAGCCGGAGAACAAAAAGTTCCTGGATGCCCTGCAGTACTGGAACGACCCCGAGAGCCGCGGCGACAGGCAGACCGAGCCGGAGATCTCCGAGGAGGCCACCAAGGCCATCCTTAACCTCATCGTCCTCAGCCTGCTGGAGTACGAGCGCATGCTCGGCAACAGCGCGCGGCAGAGGACGGAGATCAAGCTGCGGGAGAACATAGGGGAGAAGATCGAAGGCCAGGCGCGGGGCGTTTGGGAATACATCAAGGAGTACCGCGACCATCCCCTGGGCTCCGCGCTGGTCGCCGGGGCGGCGTTCGTCGCATTGCGCGCCATCTACAAGTTTCTCTTCAAGAACGAGCACAACAACTTCGTCAAATGGGCGGTGCGCGGCGGCCTCCTGGGCCTTGCCATCGGTCTCTACCAGAAGAACACCACCGGCAAGGCGTGGTGGGAGGGCGCGTGGAACAAGGTGGAACAGTGGAGGGGCAAGGAGCGCGCCCTGAAGCCCGAGGACCAAATGCTTCCCCGCTACTGGTCCGCCGAGTGTAAGATCACCGACCCGCAGAAGCGCGATTGCATGCTGCTCATAGAGGAGCAGGACAGCAAGCAAACGCTCGATTGGTACGGGCGCATGGACCAGGCGTTACTGGCGGGGAAGGTGCGGAACAACGCATCCCTTCCCGCGGATCTTCAACTGCCCTTCCGCTTGGATTCCACCACAAAGGAACGCGTGTTCGGGCAGAAGAGCAACACGGAGATCGCGCTCCTCTTCTACACGACGCTCAAGGAGTTCTTCAAGAACCGCGGCGAGGCCGTGAAGAAGGAAGGCGGGCCGCTGGCGGACCGCGAGAAGCTCACCGACCCCGCCACCCTCGGTTACCACTACATTTACGAAAAGTACATCACCCGCCGCATTGTTACTTCTATCGCAGGATCGCTCCGTTACAAAAACGAGATAGAGCCGATTACAGAGGTGAGAGAAAATTTGACGAGTGGGACACGCAGAACTACCACTCTTGTACCGGGGAGCGTCACGGAGAACCGCATGGAAGAGTATACGGCTCAAGAGCAGGAGCAGGACATGGCGCATTGGCCGATGTGGAATATCTTCCTGCTGGAAGCGGATCCGGCAACACTGCGCAAAATGGGCCGCGAGGCTGCCACGCCCGCGACGATGTTGGAGCAGTTAAAGTACCGCGCAGTTGAGGCCGCCGGATACGGACGCATCCTCATTGCGAATACCATCAATGCAACCGATGCCCTCATTCAAAAGCTCATTGATAAAGTGGGGCCTGCGCTCAAGGATTTGCCCGGTACGATAGTGAGAGTGACGGGGCAAGCCGGTAAGTATGTGGTTGAGGTCCTTAATTCTGCAGGTGCGGCAATTGGCACCTTCACCGTTGATACATACACGGATGCAGTAAAAGAGATCTATGCCCTCCATGGCGTGCCGAAAGAGAAGTACGAACAGTACGTACTGAATGTGCAGCATATTGAAGGGCTTGAATACAATGGGACGAATGCAGGCCTGAGGGCGTCTATCCTTGGCACGAAGGAAGTGGTGATCGGCCAATTCACGCCGCTGGATTATGTGCCGGGTGATACGTACCTCCGGGGAAATAAAACCAGCATTACGGTTCCCGCTTCCGAATTTGCATCAGCTAATGCGGCGAAGTTGGATGAATGGGTAGAAAATTGGAGGCAAACGGCAATCGTAAAGAAGTCTTCGGAATTACTACCATTAGCAGTACCTTCGTATCCAGATTTCACAATTTCATTGCCAGCCGGACAAGAATGGGTTGAGTATGGAAGACCAGGAGGTGCAGGAGGATCAGGCAGCGTAGGACGATCATCGATATACGAATTCATCCAGCTACGTAGTAATGAAATACTGCAAAAATATAAAGCGTGGGTAAGCAATGTGGGACGTCCTGCTACCAGTACAGATCCTTTGCATCCATAAAAAAACCCGGGATGCTCCTGTGTCCCGGGTTCTGCCACAAGCGTGAACAGTTAATCACGATGTCCTGTTCTACTGAATACTGCAGGGCTAGATAGTTGACCTCTAGAAGTTGCAGTATAGGAACTTGTAGCGATTTCTTCGGGTTGTTGTAATTCATCCCCGAAGTACTGATTAACGATGTAGTGTTTGGCGTTTTCAGCCCATTCCACTGTTTCTTGTTCCGAAAGGACGCATTCAAGCTCAAACCATTCGATACCTGGCAAGAATTCGCCAGGCTTATCCGGATTGTCTCTCTGAAAGTCCACTATAGCGTCCGTGAGATTCCAATGGCTTGTAGAACTCTCATGTCGTACGACGACGATCTGGATGTCCTTCAGTCCCGCAAAATCAGTTAAAGTAGTCAATTCTTTCATTACATCCCCCTTAATTTTTTGCAAGGCTGTGGCATCAATTTGATCCGCTGGTATCGATATACCGAATTCAGGTTCCATTCTCGCTCGGTACACCGGTTTCCCAATCTTTCGATCAGCCTTGTTTGCAACTTTCGAAAGCTCTCGGAGAGCGGCCTCGGGATGGGGAGTGCTTTCGTAGTCCTTGCTGAGCAAGACAATACCGATGACTAGGCTGATCATTGCGACAAGGCCTATCAATCCGGCAAGTACTGGCTGCGACTTAGCCGTTGTACCGGTCGCCGGATCATGTATGCCGCTTCCATCAACGACCTTCTTGTTTCCATATGCATGGTATGCAATGTACCCAAGCCAAGGGGCAAGGATGAGCCAGCCCCAAGGCCTGAGGTACTTCATTGCTTGTACCACTGCGTCAAGTACGGGGATGTTGCGCCCCAAAAGGTCGTAGAACGTAGGCACACACGCGAAGAACAAGACGAACAAGACAGAACATAATGCCGTCCATCCGTATTTTTTCTTCGTGACAGATATGAAGATTCCGATTCCAGAGACGACACCAAAAGCAATCGACAGACATAGAAGAACGAGCGGGTTCATGACACTTCCTTTCTCAGATGAGCCAAACGTACATCATTGACTACAGGTACACCCTGTAATCTATGTCAAGGAGCTAATATGTAATATAGAATAAAATGGATTGAAGTCAATATGTATAAACCGCAGGGGGACAACTGCGGTTTAGCCCTTAAGAGAGCCAAAACTAAGGATCGAACCAGAGGCAGCGGACAGGATCCCATGTCCATGTATGGCCACCCGTGCAAATGAACGAGCGGTTGGAGATCCATCGGCGGACGTGGATTCCCGAAGGCACCGGGCACGGAATGGGACCGTAGGGGCAGGGTGACATCGCCATCGGTGCGGGACATGCCGGCACCGGCCGGTCCACATATACCACGCGCTCCGTAACCACGGGACGGTCCACATACACCGGCCTATCCACCAGGTACGGCTCACGCACCGTAACGACCCTCGGAGGGATGCAGAACTTTGCGTACGTATCCTTCACGAACGCGTCGCGCGTTTCTTCCTTGCCCTTCGCAATCTTCCGCGCCTCGCGCGTAATCCGCGTAAAGCCGTCTTCCATGCCTTTGCCCGTGATGCTCACGGACTCCGATTGCCTGGAAGATTCCAGGAACGTTCCATCACATCCTTCGTACGTAATCTTCACCCCACCTACGGTGATGGTGACGCTGATTTCTTCCGCCGCAGCCCATGCGGGCGCGAGCAGCAGGACGATCCAAATGATGCAGTATCGCATGGTTCCTCTGTCCTTTCGTTTGAGAGAAACACTGTTGTCCCCCCACTGACCTGCCTCCGTCTTCCGCTCCAAGGTCCCCTGAGCGGCTTTCGAAAGCAGTCCGCGGTTGGGACCTATCCTCACCAGAGAGACAGGATGTGTGGGGGTTTGTGATGATGTAAAAGAACAAAAGAATACAGTATGTCAAATATACGATAGACGTCAAGGGATACCGATCTATGACGGTATGCCGTACCGTTCCTTCCTTGTTTCTCGCACCTTCCTCCTTTAGTATCCCGTCCGACCCGACTTCGTTCCTCATTCCGTTCGGAGCTTCGCCGGGCAAGTGGCTTCCTTCCCACGCTTATGGCCTCCTTGATCCTGCAAGATGGCACGGTGTTCCAGGGGGAATCTTTTGGTGCAACCGTTGATGCCGACGGCGAAGTCGTCTTTAACACCGGGATGGCGGGGTACAACGAGAGCCTAACGGATCCCAGTTACCGCGGGCAGATCCTCACGTTCACGTACCCGCTCATCGGCAATTACGGCGTGCCCACGGAGAAGCTCAACGCCTGGGGGTTCAGCGAGAACTTCGAGAGCGAGAACATCCACGTGCGCGGGGTCATTGTGGCGCAGGTGAGCGAGGGGTTCAGCCATCACGCGGCGGTGAGTTCGCTCCAGCATTGGATGGAGAAGCACAAGATTCCGGGGATCACGGGGATCGATACGCGGGCGCTCACGAAGAAGCTGAGGGAGCATGGGGTGATGCTTGGCCGAATCGTCCAAACCCCCACCCCCACCCCCTCCCCCGAGGGGAGAGGGGCGCACACATTGGTTCCTATTCCCGATCCGAATCGTACGAATCTCGTTGCGGAGGTGAGTTGTACGGAACCCATCACGTACGACCCCAAGGGCGCCATTGATAAGATCCCCACGCTCATCGCCTACGACTGCGGCATAAAGAGGAACATTCTCCGCAGCCTGCTCAAGAGGGGCGTGCGCGTGGTGCGCGTGCCGTGGAACTTTGACCTGAGCGCGTACGACAAGCCGTACCACGGCGTGTTTATCAGTAACGGCCCCGGGGACCCCAAGATGTGCAAGGCGACGATCGAGAGCATCCGGTACGCGTTGGAGAAGGACATCCTCACGTTCGGCATCTGCCTGGGCAACCAGCTCCTTGCGCTCGCCGTGGGTGGGGATACGTACAAGTTGAAGTACGGGCACCGGGGGGTTAATCAACCGTGTTTGGAATGGAAAATGGAGAATGGGAAATGGGAAATGAGTAAACGATGCATTATCACCTCCCAGAACCACGGGTTCGCGGTGGATGAGAAGACGCTCCCCAAGGGGTGGAGCGTGTGGTTCACGAACGGCAACGACGGGACGGTGGAAGGCATCCGGCACGAAAGCGGCCGCTTCTTCTCCGTCCAGTTCCATCCGGAAGCAACACCGGGACCGGAGGATGCGGGATACCTGTTCGATGAGTTTGTGGGGATGTTGAGGAAGGAGATGAAGTAATGAAGAAATTAGAAATGCAAAATGAAAAATGTTGGGAGTGACACTCGTACGTGTACGTTATGCGGCTTTCATTTTGCATTTCCCATTTCTTCCATTTCACATTCCTCCCGTCCTCTCAAAGCCTCATCTCTCCCCGCTCAATCATCGCCAACACCTCCGGGTACCACTTCTTCTCCAGCTCCTGCACCCGCGCCTGGAGGGTTGCGGGCGTGTCTTCCGGAAGGACGGGGCAGGTCTTTTGCAGGAGGATCTTCCCCGTATCCACGCCGCCATCCATCAGGTGAATCGTCACGCCGCTCTCCTGGTCGCCGGAAGCGAGCACCGCCTCGTGCACGTGGTGGCCGTACATCCCCTTGCCGCCGTATTTGGGGAGGAGGGCGGGATGCACGTTGATGATGCGCCACTCCTTCGCGAAAGCGGGCGTGAGGATCCACATCCAGCCCGCTGCGGCGAGGATGATCTCAGCGGCGGGGACGTCACCTTGGAGTTCTGCGACGGCTTGAGTGAGCCGCCGCTCATAGTCCTCTTTGGTTGTGTCGGCTTCCTTCTCCACGATGCGGACGGGAACGTTCGCCGCCTGCGCCTGTTGGATGCATCCGCGATCCGCGCGGTCCGTGATCAAGCCAAGGCACTGCATGGTCAGGGCGCCTTCTGCGATGCGGTCGAGGATCGCCTGGAACGTGGTTCCCCTCGAAGAACTTAATACAATGAAATGCATGGAGGTATGGTAGCAGGAATGTGCGATGTTCGTTGTTCTTGTTCCTTCCCTCTCCCCTAACCCCTCCCCCACGGGGGGAGGGGCATGTTTCTGTTTTGTGGTTGTTTCTCACTTCGAGTACGCAATACGAAGAAACAAACAAAACATCCCCCTCTCCCTTCGGGAGAGGGGCTAGGGGAGAGGGAAAACATCAAATCACCCCTCGAAACAAATCCTCCTCCGGCTCAATCCCCGGCACCCATCCTTCGAAACCGCTGAGGGGATACCCGTGGTCACGGATGATCACGGCGGGGATCCGCTGGCCGGCGTTGCCCATCACCATGTTCGCAGCGGTGGCGAGCTGGTCGGCGACGGCTTCGGTGGTGATGCGCAGCTCTTTGTCGAAGAGGTCGCGTGCGCCCTTCTGCGGGAGGAGGGGATCCAAGCCCGCGCTCACGAGGGCGAAGGCGGTCACGCCCCAGCGGCGGGGACGGCAGGCGGAGTCGGTGAGGATTACGGCGAGAGCGGGTGGGGGTTGAGGGTTGTGTTGGGAAGAGTCCGAAGAGTCCGAGGATTCCGACGATGCCGAAGAAGTGGGAGTGATGAGTGCTTCGAGGTGCTCTTTCAGCTTTCGCGCAGAAGCCACGGGATCCCTCGGCCAGCCGATGGCGAAGCCGTCTTCAATGTTCGACTGGTCCATGCCCGCGTTGGCGGTGAGGATGGTCCCGTGCGGGAAGCCCTGTGGTGTCACTTCCGTGAGGAGCGCGCCCGGGCACGTCCCGCGCACGGATCCGTTGAGCCGCGCGGTCTCGTCCAACACGGCCTGCATGAAGGGTGCTGTCCGTCCCGTCGTTTTCGCATATCGCTCGGCGTCGGGGGAAGGGGAGCGCGCGCCCAAATCCGTCGCCGCGCCTTCCACTGTCGCCACGGCTTTGGAGGAGACGACGACGATATCGCCCGGGCGGATCCGTTCGGACTGCGCGAGGATGGCCGCAATGTCGTCACCGCGCTTGAGGACCGGCGTGTGGATGGGGATCAGCTGCATGATGGGCATAGTGTAAGGACGCCATGGCATGGCGTCCTGTTAAAAAAGGCGCAGACTCTCCTGCGTGAGGAGGAACACGTCCGTCTGCACGTCACCCGTCTCCACGTTGACCCTCTTGAGCCGTATGCTGAGGGGTGTGCGGGAGGGGTTGTGGACCACGAGGCCCGCGGGCATACGGGGCACCGTGAGCGAGAGGACGGCTCCGGGGGGCAGCTTCCACCGGACGAAGCCGAAGGCGGGGGAATCCGCCGTTACGTCTTTGATCGAGGCGTTGCGCACCTCGCGGCGCTGCCATTCCTGCGGCACGCTGAAGCGGAGTGCCTCCTCCCCTTCCTGCGACACTTCCAGGAATCCCGGTTCCGTCCCCATGCTCATCGTGAGCATCAGGCGGGCGGAGGCACCGTGCTCCACGCCGATGTCCACGGTTCCTTTGGCATCCGCACCGCCCGTCCCTCCGGCGGAAGCGAGTGCCAGCACCATGGCCGCCACGATGGCGGAGAAGGCGAGGGGGGGGAAGATCTTGGACACAGGAGCAGTATAGTACTGTGGAAGCCGGCGGAGCTCCACAGGTTAGGACTTAGGACAGAGGACTTAGGGCAGGTCTGATCGATGTCCGGAAGAAATATGTGCGCTCCTCAGTCCTAGGTCCTTCGTCCTTTCTCAAAACAATCATTTCCTTGCGCCAACCCAACAGGGAAACGCTATACTTCAACCATGGATCTCGATCCCCATACGTTGCAGCAGATCATCCGCAGGATTGAGCAGCAGATGCGCTGCCCGCAGTGCGGCAAGCGCGTACCCGTGGATTTCACGTCCGTGCGGCTCATGGGCGACGATTTCCTTCTGCTCCAGCTCAAGTGCGATACCTGCGACGCCTTCATTGTCCTCCATGCCACGCTCCAGGGCGGCGAGCGGCTGGCGCACAAGCTTGATTCCACCGTCAACGCGTCTTCCGAGCTCCACCTCAAGGACCACGAGCTTAAGATGCTGCGCGAGGCAATTTCGCAATCCGACGGGTCCTTCGAGCAGCTCTTCAAGAAGTACGGCGGGAAGGACGAGGGAGCCTCACGGGCGGATACGAGGATCGTATGACAATGCAAAATTGAAAATGGAAAATGGAAAATGAAAGGTGATAACCGCTACAGTTATTCTATGCGCCGTTTTGTGCTGCTCGTTATTGTTCTCATACCCCTCTCTTCCTGCCGCCTCCAAGGAAGCATTCCCGAAGACATCGGGCGTGCGATCAGAACTGCAAGCGGCTCCATCAAGGGAGCGGTGGAACAGACGAAGAGTGTGGTGGAGCTGGGGAAAATCGGCGTGGAACGGGCGAAGGAGAACTTGCCCGTCGTCATTGAGCAGACACAGGAGGGGTTGAGGGCGGCGGCGGAGACCGCCGAAGACGCGAAGGAACGGATGCGGAAGGCGCAGGAGGGATGGGCGCGGGTGGAGGAGGGGAGTCGGCTGTTGAAGGAGGCCGCTGCGGGGTCGGGGAATGTGCGGTGACGGGAGGAAGGAAGCAGAAGATGCAGAAGATGCAGAGGGGTCAGAGGAGGATGTTGTATCATCTCTTCGGTTTCTTCGGATTCCTCGGTTTCATCGGATTCTTCCGTCTAAAACAGCAAAGAAATCTCTTGCCAGGAAGAAGCATTGATATACAATATTCCCGAAATCACCGACGTTCCCCCACTGGTTCAGACGCCCAGAGAGGGGGAGCGGCGGACTTTCGTGCGTTCAAGTCTCCCACCCTCTTTTCTCCCTCCACCATGCCCTCGCCGTTCCAGCAGAAGCAATCCGCCACCGATTCCTTCGACGCCGTTGCGCTCAGCATCGCGAGCCCCGAAGACATGCTCGCGTGGTCGCGCGGAGAAGTGACCAAGGCGGAAACCGTCAACTACCGCACGCAGCGCGCCGAACCCGACGGCCTCTTCTGCGAACGCATCTTCGGGCCGACGAAGAACTTCCAGTGCTTCTGCGGCAAGTATAAAGGAGTGCGCTACTCGGGCGTTGTCTGTGAGAAGTGCGGCGTTGAGGTCACGCGCTCCATCGTTCGCCGCGAGCGGATGGGACATATCAACCTCGCCGTCCCCGTCACCCACATCTGGTTCCTCCGTTCGTCCCCGTCCCGCCTCGGCCTGCTCCTCGACCTTCCCATCAAGACGCTCGAGCAGATCGTCTACTTCGCCGCGTACATCGTCATCCAGGTGGATGACGCGGCCAAGGGGGAGGCGGAGAAGGAAGTGAGCCAGGGGATGGAGGCGCGCAAGAACCAGGTGAAGCGCGATTACGAGGAAGCCAAGAAGAAGCTGCAGGAGAGCAAGGCCTCGCGCGAACAGATGGACGCGCTGGAGAAGGAAGTGGCGGACCGCATGGATTCACTGAAGCAGAACCACAAGGACGCGCTGGACGACCTCAAGAACCTCCGCATGGGGGGCGTGCTCTCGGAGCTCAAGTTCCGCGAGATGAATATGAAGTTCGGGCACGTGTTCCGCGCCGGCACCGGTGCGGAGTCCCTGCGCGAGATCATCGCCGCGGTCAATTTGCAGGAGCTGCTGGTGCAGCTGGGGAAGGACCGCGAGCAATCCAGCGGCCAGAAGCTCAAGAAGCTCATGAAGCGCATCAAGCTGGCCAGCTCCCTCATCCAGTCCAACATCAAGCCGGAGTGGACCATCCTCACGCGCCTCCCCATCATCCCGCCCGACCTGCGTCCCATGGTCCAGCTGGACGGAGGGCGTTTCGCGGCTTCCGACTTGAACGACCTCTACCGCCGCGTCATCAACCGAAACAACCGCCTCAAGAAGCTCATGTCCATCGGCGCCCCCGAGGTCATCTGCCGCAACGAGAAACGCATGCTGCAGGAAGCCGTGGACACGCTCCTCAACAACTCCGCCCGCGCGGGCAAGACGCTCTTCACCGCGGGCGACCGCCGCAAGCTCCGCTCCCTCTCGGACATGCTCAAGGGGAAGCAGGGGCGCTTCCGCCAGAACCTGCTCGGCAAGCGCGTGGACTACTCCGGCCGCTCGGTGATCGTGGTGGGGCCGCACCTCAAGATGAACCAGTGCGGGCTTCCCAAGGAGATGGCCATGAAACTCTTCAAGCCCTTCGTCATCGGCTCCATCATCCGCCGCGAGCTGGCGCACAACGTCAAATCCGCGGAGCGCCTGGTGCAGGACGGGGGGAAGGAGGTGTGGGACATCCTGGAGGAGGTGATCAAGGACAAGTACGTGCTCCTCAACCGCGCGCCCACGCTGCACCGCCTGGGGATCCAAGCGTTCCAACCGCAGCTCGTGGAAGGGCTGGCCATCCAGCTCCATCCGCTCGTGTGTGCCGCCTTCAACGCCGACTTCGACGGCGACCAGATGGCCGTGCACGTGCCGCTCTCCGTCAAGGCCCAGCAGGAGGCTGCGAGCCTCATGGCCGCGGGCAATAACGTCCTCAAGCCGTCCGCGGGCGAACCGATCATCAACCCCATCCAGGACATGGTGCTGGGGTGCTACTTCCTCACGCGCATCCACGACGGCAAGAAAGGGGATGGGATGCTCTTCAGCTCCCCCGAGGAGGCCCTCATGGCGTACGACCACGGCGTGGTGCACCTGCAGGCTAAGATCAAGGTGCGCATGCCCGTACCCGAGGGGGACGGGGAGGAGGCTGCTCCCGCACGGGAGGTCATCGAAACCTCCGTCGGGCGCCTGAAGTTCCAGGAAGTGGTCCCCAAGGGGCTGGGCATCATCAACAAGACCATGAAGAAGAAGGACCTCTCCGACCTCATCTCCATCGCACTGGAGACGGTGGGCAGGGAAGAGACGGTGGCGTTCGCAGACCGCGTCAAGGACCTGGGCTTCGAGTTCGCCACCATATCCGGTATCTCCATTTCCGCCTCGGACATCGTCGTCCCGCAGGAACGGAAGAAGCTGCTCGAGGAAGCCAACGAGAAGATCCGCCTCATCAACAACTTCTTCTGGAAGGGGATGGTCACCGCGGACGAGCGCTACAACCACGCCATCCGCATCTGGAGCCAGACGAAGAACGAAGTCACGAACGTCATGATCCGCGAGTTCCTCAAGGTGGAGGAGAACGACATCACGTACGTCATCGACTCCGGCGCCCGCGGCAACTGGGGACAAGTCACGCAGCTCGCCGGTATGAAAGGGCTGGTGGCCAACCCCTCCGGCCGCACCATCGAGCTTCCGGTGCAGAGCAACCTCCGCGACGGCTTCTCCGTCCTGGAGTACTTCATCGCCACGCACGGGGGACGCAAGGGGAAATCCGATACCGCCCTCAAGACGGCGGAGGCCGGGTACCTCACGCGCCGCCTCGTGGATGCCGTGCAGGACGTGATCATCCGGGAGGATGACTGCACCGGCGAACAGGGGCACAAGGTGACCCGCGAGGAGAGCGAGAAGATCGGCGAGAAGTTTGAGGTGCGCATCTTCGGCCGCACCCTTTCCCGCGATGTGGAAGCGGACGGCGACGTGCTCGCCCGCCGCGACGACGAGATCGACAACCGCCTCATCCAAACCTTCAAGGAGCACCGCGTGAACGAGGTGGAGCTTCGCTCCGTGATGACGTGCCGCACGCGTAACGGCATTTGCCAGAAGTGCTACGGGCGGGACCTGGGCGACAACAAGACCGTGAAGGTGGGCACCCCCGTGGGCATCATCGCCGCCCAATCCATCGGGGAACCGGGCACGCAGCTCACCATGCGCACCTTCCACATGGGAGGCGTCGCCGACACCGCGGACATCACGCAGGGTCTCACCCGCGTGGAGGAACTCTTCGAGGCACGCAACCCCCGCACACCCGCCTCCCTCTCGGATATCGCCGGCCGCGTGAAGGTCACGCACCAGGGCGGCAAGACCACCGTGCAGGTGATCGCCGAGACGCCGGGGGAGGATACCTACTACGTCCCGTCGGGGTACGAGGTCATCGCCAAGAAAGGGGATCGCATGAAGGAGCGCGCGGTGCTGGCCAAATCCCTCTCGGACAAGACGACCATCAAGGTCAAGATCCCCGGCGAGATCGTCTCCGTGGACCGCGGCATCCTCAAGCTGCGCCACGAGGAGAGCCAGGAGCGCACGTACGAGTTCGGGCCGCGCGAATCCATGCTCGTCAAGACGGGCCAGCCCATCGAGGCCGGGCAAGCGCTCAACGTGGGCCACTACAACCTGCAGGAACTTCTGGAGAAGAAGGGGGCGTACGCGGTGCAGACGTACATCGTCTCCGAAGTGCAGCACATCTACGCTTCCCAGGGGCAGACCATCAACGATAAGCACCTGGAGATCATCGTGAAGAAGATGTTCAGCAAGATGCGCGTCATCGACGCCGGGGACACGGAATTCCTACCGGGCGAGACGGTGGATGTGGGCGACCTGCAGTTTGAGAACGAGAAGGTGATGAAGGACGGCGGCAAGGAAGCCACCGTGGAGCAGCTGCTGCTCGGTATCACGCGCGTGGCGCTCGCCACGGACAGCTGGCTGGCCGGCGCATCCTTCCAGGAGACCATCCGCGTGCTCGTGGAGGCCGCCACCACCCGCAAGATCGATATGCTCGAAGGCCTCAAGGAGAACGTCATCATCGGCCGCCTCATCCCCACCGGCGAGGTGTACCGCGTCCGCTACCTGCGGGAGAGGGGTCTCGAGCCGGAAAAGCAAGAGGGTGTAAGCGAGGACGAAGCGGAGTCTCCCGCCGTCCCCGGCCGCGGTGACGGTGAAGAGGCCGAACCGGCATAACCGCCGCATCCGACTCCTTTACATCTTTCCTGCTCTTCCGTACTATCTCCCCGCCTCGTCAAACGTATTGTCGTAAGGACGTCCCGCTGGGACGTCCCTACCATCCCCTCCCATCGTCCCTATGCCTACCATCAACCAGCTCATCCGAAAATCGCGCAAGGACAAGCGCCGCAAGTCCAAGGCGCCCGCGCTCCAGACCGCCTGGAACGCCCTCAACATGCGCGATATCGACCTGCCCCACGGCGCGCCGTTCAAGCGCGGGGTGTGCGTGAAGGTCACCACCATGACGCCCAAGAAGCCCAACTCCGCCCTCCGCAAGATCGCGCGCGTGCGCCTGTCGAACGGGTACGAGGTGAAGGCGTACATCATGGGGGAGGGGCATAACTTGCAGGAGCACTCCACGGTCCTCGTCCGCGGCGGCCGCGTAAAAGACCTTCCGGGGGTCCGCTACCACATCGTCCGCGGCATCCTGGATACCGAAGGCGTCCGCGACCGTAAGCAGGGACGCTCCCTCTACGGCGCCAAGCGTCCTAAATAACATGTCGTAAGGACGTCCCGCTGGGACGTCCCTACCCGTCCCACGTAACCTCCTCCTCCCATGGCCAAGCCCATCAAGTCCTACATCCCCGCCAACTCCGACCCCTTGCTGGAGAAGTTCATCAACTGCCTCATGCTGCGGGGGAAGAAGTCCACGGCGCGCCGCATCTTCGCGGACACGCTGGAGGTCATCAAGACGCGCACCAAAGACGCCCCCATGGAGGTGTTCTCCAAGGCGCTCCTCAATGCCACACCCCTCGTGGAAGTGCGCCCCAAGCGCATCGCCGGTTCCGTGTACCAGGTTCCCGTGGAAGTGACCCCCAAGCGCCAGGTGGCGTTGAGCATCCGCTGGATCCTCACCGCCGCGCGCGCCCGCAAGGGGGTGCCCATGGCGCAGAAATTGGCTATGGAACTCCTGGACGCCTCCGCCGACCAAGGCGCAGCCATCAAAAAGAAGCAAGATGTGCTGAAGATGGCCCAGGCGAACAAGGCTTTTGCGCATTTGGCCAAGTCCTAAGCCAACCTGAACCTTCGAGGGGAGTGAGGGGCAGGGGGCTTCTGACCATTGACAAACTATACAAAATAAGTATAATATTCGCACCCATTTTTCCTTCCACACACACATGCACACCTTCTCCCTCACACTCGATTCCCTGAGTCTTTCCCTCTTTGAGCGCGGATGCCTCCGTGAAGCTGCGGAAGAGGCGTATCACGAAGCCGTGCTCCTGGTGGCGGCCGCCCTCCCCATCCCCGATACGTCGGTGTTTGCGCAAGCGCGGGAAGAGATCCTCTGCGAAGCGCTGCTGGAGGTGCTGGAGAACGGGGAAACCGTGGAAGTGCGGCAAGGCCGTGCAGTGGTGGACGTGACGGTATGCCGGTGCCTGTGCTCGGTGATGGAGGACAAACTGCGGCTGCTCATCGTCGGCGGCGAGGTATGTGAACAAACGGAGGCGGAACGCCGCGGGAGTCTTCCGCGCGGCTTCGAACATCCCGGGGATGAGGGAATTCCTCTTACCATGAGGGATTTGGAGGCGAATCCCGTTTGCGGTGAAGCCTGAATTCCTCTATAGTCTGCGGGCTTAGGATGCGGAAAGGACAGAGTCGCCAGCATCCCCTCCGGATGTGTTGTTTCGCAACGCTTCCCGCCGCACCTTCCCATTCTTTTCACCTGAGAGTTATGGACCTCAAGAACGTACGCAACATCGGGATCATCGCGCACATAGATGCGGGAAAAACCACCACGTCGGAGCGCATCCTGTACTACACCGGCCGCACGCATAAGATCGGCGAGGTGCACGAGGGGGAAGCCACCATGGACTGGATGGAGCAGGAGCGCGAGCGAGGCATCACCATCACTTCCGCCGCCACGCAGGCGCATTGGAAGACCAAGCAGCCGGACGGCTCCGAGTTGGACACGGTCATCAACCTCATCGACACCCCGGGACACGTGGACTTCACCGCCGAGGTGGAGCGATCGCTCCGCGTTTTGGACGGCGGCGTGGTGGTGTTCGACGGTTCCCAAGGCGTGGAGCCGCAGAGCGAGACCGTATGGCGCCAGGCCGACAAGTACCACGTGCCGCGCCTCGCGTTCATCAACAAGATGGACAAGACCGGCGGCAACTTCTTCATGTCGCTCGACAGCATCTTCGACCGCCTGAGCAAGAATGCGGTGGCCATCCAACTGCCCATCGGCGCGGAAGCCGAATTCTCCGGCCTCATCGATATCATCGCGCAGAAGGCGTACGCGTTCGAGGGGAAGAACGGGGAATTGCTCAAGGAGATCCCCGTCCCGGAGGACATGAAGAACCAAGTGCAGGAGTACCGTCTCATCCTCATGGAGAAGGTGGCGGAGAACAGCAACGACGAGCTCATGGACGCATTCCTGCAGAACAGCGCACTCACGGATGACCAGATCCGCACGGGGCTGCGCATCGCCACCGTTGCCAACAGGCTCTATCCCGTCCTCTGCGGGTCCTCGCTGAAGAACATGGGCGTGCAACCCATGCTGGACGCCGTGGTGGCGTACCTGCCTTCCCCCATCGAACTGCCTCCCGTGAAGGGGACGGACGCCAAGACGGGGGAACCGGTGCTGCGCAAGCCAAGCAATGACGAGCCCATGACCTCGCTCGCGTTCAAGATCGCCACGGACCCCTTCGTGGGGAGGCTCATCTTCGTTCGCGTGTACTCCGGCGTCCTCAAGTCCGGCAGTTACGTCACCAACTCCCGCACGGGCAACAAGGAGCGCATCGGGCGCATCGTACGCCTGCATGCAAACTCGCGGCAGGAGATCGAACAGATCGAGGCGGGCGACATCGGCGCGGTGATCGGCCTCAAGGACACGCGTACGGGCGATACCATCTGCGACGAGGCGCATCCCGTCCAGCTCGAATCCATCACCTTCGCGGAACCCGTCATCTCCCTCGCCGTGGAGCCCAAGACCAAGGCGGACCAGGAGAAGATGGGCGTGGCGTTGCAGAAACTGGCGGAAGAGGATCCCACCCTGCGTGTCCGCACCGACGATGAGACGGGCCAGACCGTCCTGCACGGCATGGGCGAGCTCCACCTGGATATCATCGTCGACCGCATGCGACGCGAATTCAAGGTGGAAACCAACGTCGGCAACCCGCAGGTGGCTTATCGCGAGACGATCCAGAAGGAAGTGGAGCACGAGGAGAAGTACATCAAGCAGACGGGCGGGCGCGGGCAGTACGGCCACGTGGTCTTTAATCTCAAGCCCCAGGAGCCGGGCAAGGGCTACACCTTCGAGAACAACATCGTTTCCGGCCGCATCCCGCGCGAGTTCATCCCCGCCTGCGACAAGGGTTTCCAGGAAGGCATGAGCCGCGGCGTGCTGGCGGGCTACCCGCTCGTGGATATCCTGGTGGACCTTACGGACGGCTCGTACCACGACGTGGACTCCAACGAATTCGCCTTCAAGATGGCGGCGTCCATCGGCTTGCAGGCGGCCGCCCGGAAAGCGGACCCCGTGATCCTGGAGCCGGTGATGAAGGTGGAGGTGGTCACTCCCGAGGAGTTCTTCGGCGACATCATGGGCGACCTCAACTCCCGGCGCGGAACCATCCTCGGCACCAGCGAGCGCGGCACGGCCAAGGTGATCGACGCGCACGTGCCGCTGGCCGAGATGTTCGGCTACGCCACGGACATGCGCTCCATGACGCAAGGACGCGCCAGCTACTCCATGGAGCCCAGCCACTACGCCAAGGTCCCCAAGAATAAGGCGGAAGAAGTGATCGCGGCGCGCAGCGGAGGCAAGTAAGCCTGCCGTGCTCCCGCGCCATCCAGCCGGTCTTCAAGGAATCCCGCGTCATCCTCCTGGAGTGACTCGTCCGGTGTAACACGGAACGTCCCCATAACGCCCTCGCGATGCAATCATCCATCCGATATCCGCTGCAAAGGTCCGCGAACCGGCAGGAGTGCAATTATTCGTAGACAAATTCGGGCTCTTCCTCTGTCGCTGTCAGGACCCTGAGAGTCCTGTACGGTCCTCCGGGATTAGTTGAACCGGGGGCGTAACCGGCGGGGTTGTTGTGCGCGATGAGCTCGTCCACGGCATCCACGACGCCGTCCCGGTTCACGTCGTACTTGTTGGTGATGGATGCGGAGCTCGTCACACGGGCCCGCAGTTCTTCTTCATCAAGATAGTTTACGTTATAGCGCAAGGGTTCATTCCCCACATCCGCTTCCCCGATGGCATTCCCCCAGTAGTGGACCTCGTTTTCTTCCAGGCCGGTGTTCGGCGTGGCGAGGACGGTCACTCGCACCCATTTCCTCTGAAGAACATTGTCCGGCCAAATGATGGTGACCCGATCGGAGCCTCCCACGCCCGCTCCTTCCCTCACGGTCACGCTCGAAGGGGCCATAGTCACAGCCCAAGTAAACGACTGCTGGAACGTGAAGTCCGCGGCTGTGATCCCGGCGGGATTCGGCGAGAAGGCCAGGTCCACCATGATGCCGTTGAGGCCTTTTTCGTAATTGGTGTAATTGACAAAGGAGGAGGTTTCCCCGGGCAAAAGGACAACCTTGTCCGGCGCAATGGCGGCATCGTCCTCCGGGGAAGGCGAAGCATCGTAGCCGTCGTAGGAAGAATTGTTGTAGAAAATGTGATGGTACGCAACTTGCGGCTTGCATCCCCCCCGAGGCGTTTCCCCAGGAAGCTTGCCGTGGTTGGGCGAGAACACGCGGGGGCGCCCGCGCTGCTTGTACACCATGAAGCCGGTGCAGACGTCGTCCATATCCATCACGATATCCACCGGAAGGTGCGTGATGTACGCGGGAACGAGCGATTCTAGGCTCAACGCTTCGTCCAGAGGGCAACCTGCTCCCGCCTTGCAGATCCGCTTGGCGCAGGTGAGCCTGTTCTCTTCCGTGCATTCGGGGATGGCGTTCCATTCGGCGATCGTCTGCTCGTCGAGCATCCTGCTCTCCATGGAGTTACTGAGCTGTTGGGAGAGCTCCGACCGCTCCACATCCCGTGTCTTGAGGATTTGCGTGCGTGGAGCTATGGCCATGATCACCACGCTGCTGAGCGTACTGAGAATGCTCACGGCGAGGAGGAGTTCGATGACGGTGAAACCGGGTTTCGTACGTCGCATGGAAGGGGGGGATAGCGGGGAAGCGAGAGGGGTGATCAGTGGTCCAAGAGGTACTGCATGAGGGCGATCTCCAGATTCTCCGCTTCAAACGTGCGCGCCACATCGGCATCGTTCGTTCGTCGCGTGGTAGTGATGCCCAGCGTTACGGCTGTAATGACGAAGAGCACAAGGCTGGTGATGAGCATCGTCGTACGTTTCTTGCGGGAGGTCTTTGGTCTTGCCATACGCATAGTATTTTCCGAATGGGAGGAAAATGCACTTGCCGACCCGCCTGAATTCTTCATGGTCATAGGGAATGGAAAATTGAGACCAATGAGGAAAGATTGCGGAGTATCCGGCTTAAGCAGAGCAGAAGAATGTTGTGAAACGGACGTTGGTGCCTCATCATTCCTTGAACACTAATATAGTTCTACTAAAGAATCTACAAATAGGGCTGATCGTATAACTATGTAATTTTCAAACATTGAAAGTATTGCTCCCGCAAGTGCTTCATGCACCTGCGGTCAAACGCGAAGAACTCGCGGGCGATCTGTTTGAGCGTGTCCTGCACGATTTGCCAGAAGGCAGGACGGAGCACCGTGGCAGGCTCCTGGCGAGGAATGAGCGTGCGCCGCCAGGCACGTCGTCCTGCCGAGCAGGCACGGTACCCACTCAGGCCTTCATTGCGCCGCACTTTTCCACGGGAGAAAGATGATGGTAAGTGCGCATACGGAGAGTAGGGAACTCTCAGGTGTCGCGCTTGGCGGTTGAACTCGCGTCTGAAAATATGCAGTCTTGTTTGACACTTGATTGTTGATACTTGATACTTTTTCTCTTGTACCATTGTAGTACAACATTGTAACTTTTTCTCCATGCCCCCCAAGAAGCGCTTCACCGATGATTCCTTCCGGCGTGAGCCGTGGTTCAAGGCATTGTGCCAGGCATTCCTCACCTGCCGGTCGGAGGAGGATGCGGCGAACCTGTTCCGGGACATCGGCACGTTGAGTGAGTTGCAGGCGTGGAGCGAACGGCTGGAAGTGGCCAAGAATCTCGTCCGGGGGCTGAGCTACCGCCAGGTGGCGGCCGTCACGGGGGCCAGCACCACCACGGTCACCCGCGTGGCGCGGTTCATCGAAAACGGCACGGGAGGGTACCGCAAAGTGCTGCATGCCCATCGACACCATCGATTGGTGAATGAACAGAGCAACAACCAAGTGCCAAGCACCAATGACCCAAACGAAAAACGAATAGACGAGCAAACGAGAAACGTCCCATCCGGCTCCCCCCAATCCACACCGGCGTCGAAAGGAGCGCGGCCACATCCCGTCTCCGTCCTTCAGAAGTACCTTGATCGCAAATGATATCCGCACCGGCGATGATCCGCGCCATGATCACTTTATGGGGGAGTGTCTTCTGTTGGCGGAGGAGGGGAGAGGTGAAGTGGGAAACGGGGCTATGGTAGGGGCTCTACTCGTATTGGAGAACAAGATAATTGCGCAAGGATTGCACAAGGGATTCGGCAAGGCGCATGCGGAACGCGATCTTCTTCTGCACTTTCCCGGCACCGTTCCTCGAGACGCCATCCTCTACGTGAACCTGGAACCGTGTTGCCATGTGGGCAAGACACCACCCTGCACGGACATCATTCTGGGCAAGGGGGTGAAGCGCCTCTGCTTCGGCATGCGGGATCCGGATGAGAGGGTCTGCAGCCGGGGGGAGGCGTTGCTCCGCGGGCAAGGGGTGCAGGTCATCGGTCCCGTTGCCCGTCCATCATGCGAGTACTTCAACCGCGGTTTCGCCAGCCTGCGGAAGCGCCACCGTCCCTGGATCATCCTCAAGAGCGCGAGGACTCCGGAGGGGCGCAGTGCGGCGGAGGACGGTTCCCCCCTCAAGATCACGGGTGAGGAACAGGACCGGTGGGCGCATACGTCCTTACGGTCACGGGTGGACGCCATCCTTGTGGGGGTACAGACGGTGATCAGTGATGATCCGAGGTTGGATACGAGATGGAGTCAGAATGCGGCGGGCAGGGCAGGGCTACAACGGTATCAGCCATGGCGCATCATCCTCGACTCGCATCTCCGTACGCCCCTTACGGCGCGTGTCGTGAGTGACGACAACCGCGCGCGAACCGTCATCATCACGTCGCCCACCTTGGAGGCGGGCAAGGAAGACCGCCGCAAGGAACTGCAGGGGAGGGGAGTGCAGGTTTGGGACGTCCCCGTTTTCAACGGCTCCTTCGACTTCCCCGAGCTTTGGGGTGTCCTCTCCCGTCCGGAAGGGGCATTCCACGGGATCACGAGCATCCTCGTGGAAGGAGGAGCGCGGACCTGGGAGGTTTTTCGGGAGGCGGGAATGGTGGATGAGGAAGTGGTGATGGTTGGTAAGTGAACACGGCGCGGGAGTTCCCAAGAGCCGTCAACGCATTCAGTTTCCCCTCCGCCGAGAGGGTGGGGTACGATCCCGATCCTTAGCGCGCGGAATGCTTGACCGCACCCGCGTGACACAATATCTTGTGTAGTTGTTCATAAAAGACTCCTACAGATTGTGTTTCATTCCACAGCCCTATGAATCCTTCGTCGTCCCTTCGGGGCTCCTCCGGCCCAGTGCCTTCCTCACGTTCCCAAGTCTCTTCCGCGTCATCCCGTTCCGCGAAGAAAGAGGGGGCGATCCCCCCCGCTTCCGCCGTCGAGCAGGAACAGATGCTGGGCCAACGAGCTCGCAAGGGACTCTCCATTTCCCGCGTGTTCACCACGCCCGGGAACGACCCCCTGGAGGAAGTGCGCTACGAGAAGCGGACGAGCCGCATCGTCAATACCGACGGTTCCACGGTGTTCGAAATGCAGGGCGCGGAGGTACCCGCCGCCTGGAGCCAGGTGGCCACGGACATCATGGTGAGCAAATACTTCCGCAAGGCGGGCGTACCGCAGTACGACGACAAGGGCAACGTGCTCATGGATGCGGGCGGCAGCGTGGTCAAGGGGCCGGAGCGGAGCGTGAAGCAGGTGGTCCGCCGATTGGTCGGTTGTTGGCGGCACTGGGGGGAGCAGGAGGGGTACTTCGAGACGGCGCAGGACGCGCAAGCCTTTGAGGACGAGCTGAGCTACATGCTGGTGCACCAGATGGCGGCGCCCAACAGCCCCCAGTGGTTCAATACGGGGCTCCAAACGGCCTACGGCATCACGGGGCCCGCGCAGGGGCACTTCTACGCCGATTCCAAGACGGGGGACATCAAGAAGAGCGCAGACGCCTACACCCATCCCCAGCCGCACGCGTGCTTCATCCAGTCCGTGCGGGACGACATGGTCAACGAAGGCGGCATCATGGACCTGTGGACCCGGGAGGCCCGCCTCTTCAAGTTCGGTTCGGGCACGGGCACCAACTTCTCGCAGCTGCGGGGCATGGGGGAACCACTCTCCGGCGGCGGGAAGAGCTCCGGGCTCATGAGCTTCCTCAAGATCGGGGACCGCGCGGCGGGGGCCATCAAGTCCGGCGGCACCACGCGCCGTGCCGCCAAGATGGTCTGTTTGGACCTGGACCACCCGGATATCGAGGACTTCATCAACTGGAAGGTGAATGAGGAGAAGAAGGTGGCTGCCCTGGCGAAATTCGGCTACGACACCGATTTCAACGGAGAGGCGTACCTCACGGTCTCCGGCCAGAACAGCAACAATTCCATCCGCGTGGCCCATGACTTCTTCGAAGCGGTGGAGAAGGACGGCGATTGGAACCTGTACTGGCGCACGGAGTTGCGCAAGGCGGCGGAGGAAACCCGTCCCCCCAAGCCCAGCAAGACACTCAAGGCCCGGGATCTGTGGGACCAGATCGGATACGCGGCGTGGGCGTGCGCGGATCCCGGTTTGCAGTACGACACCACCATCAACGACTGGCACACCTGCCCCGCCGACGGGCGCATCAACGCCAGTAATCCCTGCAGCGAGTACATGTTCCTGGATGACACGGCGTGCAATCTCGCCTCGCTCAATCTCCTGAAGTTCTTCGATGAGGAGCACCGTTCCTTCGACGTGGAGAAGTTCCAGCATGCGGTGCGCCTGTGGACGATCGTGCTGGAGATCTCCGTCCTTATGGCGCAGTTCCCGAGCAAGGAGATTGCGCGCCTCAGCTACGCGTTCCGCACGCTGGGGCTGGGGTACGCCAACTTGGGCGCCATGCTCATGCGCATGGGGATCCCGTACGATTCCCCCAAGGGGCGCGCCATCGCGGGCGCCCTTACGGCCATCATGACGGGCGAGTCGTACGCCGAGAGCGGGGAGATGGCGTCGGTGCTCGGCGCGTTCGCCGGCTTCGCGCGCAACCGCGACAACATGCTCCGCGTCATCCGCAACCACCGCCGCGCCGCGTACGACGCGCCGGCCAAGGAGTACGAAGGTTTGCGCGTGGTGCCCGTGGGTCTGGACCAGAACGCCTGCCCGCCGGAGCTCCTCCATGCCGCCAAGGACGCATGGGACCGCGCGTACCGGGCGGGGGAGAAGGAGGGGTACCGCAACGCGCAAGTCACCGTCATCGCCCCCACGGGGACCATCGGGCTCCTCATGGATTGCGACACCACCGGCGTGGAACCGGATTTCGCGCTCGTGAAATTCAAGAAGCTGGCGGGGGGCGGCTACATGAAGATCGCCAACCAGTCGGTGGGGCCGGCGCTGCACGCCCTGGGGTACACGGAGGGCGAGGTGCGGGACATCATGACGTACGTCATGGGGACGCTCACGCTGGAGGGCGCCCCCCACGTGAACCGCAAGGCGCTCCTGGACAAGGGTTTCACGGACCAGGACATCGCCAATGTGGAGAAGACCTTGCCGCAGGTGTTCGACATCACGTTCACGTTCAACAAGTGGGTGCTGGGGGAAGAGACGCTCAAGCGCATCGGGTTTACGGATGCCGACCTCGCCGACCCCGCGCTGGACGTGTTGCGCAAACTGGGGTTCACGGCGGCGCAGATTGAGGAAGCCAACGTGGCCGTGTGCGGCCGCATGACCGTTGAGGGCGCGCCGCTCCTCAAAGAGGAGCACCTGCCCGTGTTCGATTGTGCCAGCAAGTGCGGCAAGCTGGGGAGGCGCTTCATTTCCGCCGAAGGCCACATCCGCATGATGGCGGCGGCGCAGCCCTTCATCACGGGGGCCATCAGCAAGACCATCAACCTCCCCAACGAGGCCACCGTGGAGGACATCAAGAACGCCTACTTCATCGGTTGGAAATTGGGGCTCAAGGCCAACGCCCTCTACCGCGACGGTTCCAAGCTCTCGCAGCCGCTCTCCAATTCCTCGGACAAGAAAGACGAAAAAACGGTGGAGAAAATCGTGGAAACCAAGATCATTGAGAAGTTGGTGATCAAGGAAGTCCCGCGCAGGCGCAAACTGCCCGAGGAGCGGCAAGCCATCGCCCACAAGTTCTCCGTGGCGGGCCATGAGGGCTACGTCCACGTGGGCATGTACGACGACGGCACACCCGGCGAAATCTTCATCAAGATGGCCAAGGAGGGCTCCATGCTTTCCGGCGTCATGGACGGCTTGGCGCTCAGTCTCTCCATGAACCTGCAGTACGGCGTGCCGCTGGAGGTGCTGTGCGAGAAGCTCGTCAACACCCGCTTCGAGCCCATGGGCATGACGGCCAACAAGGAGATCCCCATGGTCAAATCCATCATGGATTACCTCGGCCGGTGGCTGGCGCTCAAGTTCCTCACCAAGGAGAAGGCCAGGAAGTTCCACAATGCGGAGCTGGTGGAGCGCGCGTACGCGGAGGGCAGCATGAGCAAGTCCGCCTTCGCCATGCGCCTGCCGGTGGTGGATGAGGGCACGCACACGGAGCAGCGGGATTTAGGCACTCTCGTGGAGGAGAAGACGCACAAGGAGATCACCGAAGTGGTGTCCAAGGTGGAAGCGAGCGAGGGGAAGACCGTCCATGCCAAGCTCCAGGGCTTCACGGGGACCATGTGTTCGGGTTGCGGAAGCATGCGGATGAAGCGGAACGGGTCATGTGAGGTGTGTTTGGATTGTGGCGCCACTTCTGGTTGTAGTTGAGGCGTATTTCGTATCACGTATTACGTATTACGTATCATCCATGCACGAAGAGGAGGAGAAACTGATCACATTTCTAGAGCGTATACAGGTTAGCGGTAAGTGAAGGCGGAGATATCGTCATCGGGTGCGCATTTGTTGCGTATCTCTTTTCCGCATGCCGTGCAGCGGTGCAAGACCATCCATCCCTTCTTGCCGTCCTGGTCCAGGGCGACCGGTTCCATGAGCTCTTGGCAGAGCGACGAACGGTCACCCGGCCCTTGGTCATCCACATGCTTGCTCCACAGGCACAGCGGGCAGTGGTTGCGGTAGGTTCCGTGCGGCAGGGGAGTGACGACGGCACTGCAGTGCCCGCAGGTGAACGGTTCTTGACGGGCTATGAATGGCATGATGAGATGGTGGCTTGTTCAAACAGATGCAGTCGGTTCATGTAGGGATACGCTGGATCGTCCAGGCCCAGTTCATGAAGGAGATTCTCCGCTCTCCGTATCAAATCCTCTTCGGTCTCCTCAGCCAGTAATGTTTGTTCGTAGAGTTCAGGAGGAATGAGCGTCGTATGATCCAATCCGTTTAATCCTCCGCGGAGGGGTCCTTTCCACGAAGGGGAAAGCAGATGAGCGATGGAGGATCGAACAGCGCGGTTGTGGAAGTGGAACGAAGGGCAACCGCTCCCCGGAAGTTTAGTGAGTTGATGGATGCGCTGGGCGGTCGAATGGAGGATGTTTTCCTCTTCCTGTTGCCTCGAGCTCAGCCGGCGGAATCGGCGGAGGCATTTGAGCCGTTTCTCAGGAGACTTGTGGGGATCCGCAGTCCTTTGATGCAGTTCCTGCACCACCCGCTCAAGGTCTTCCTGCGGAAGGCCATGAAGGGAAGGGGCGATATCGGCAAGCTCGATGTCGCTGAGAGGGGGTGTAGCATGAGCATCCATCAAGGGAATGATAGGTGCGTCAAGGGGCGTTGTGAAGCGTCAGACATTGAAGCGGAACAGCATCACATCCCCGTCCTTCACCACGTACCCCTTCCCTTCCGCGCGCATTTTGCCGGCCGCTTTGGCTTTCTGTTCCCCTCCCAGCGTCACGTAATCGTCATACGCGATGGTTTCCGCCGCGATGAAGCCCTTCTGGAAGTCGGTGTGGATCGTTCCCGCCGCTTGGGGCGCCGTCATCCCCCGCGTGATGGTCCAAGCTTTCGCTTCCTTCGGCCCCGCCGTGAAGAACGTGATGTAGCCGAGCGCGTGGTAGGCGGCGCGGATGAGGCGGTCCAAGCCCGACGATTCCATCTGCAATTCCTTCAGGTATTCCCTGGCCTCGTCTTCCCCCAGTTCCTGCAAGTCTTCCTCGATCTTGGCGCAGATGGTCACCACGTCGGCATCCGGGGGGAGCGCCAGCCGTTCGCGCGCCTGCGCTTCCGTGACGCCCTTCACCTGCTCCTCCGACGCGTTCACGGCGTAGATCACGGGTTTCTGCGTGAGGAGCTGGAAGGGGAGCGCCAGGGCTTCCTCCTCCGGCGCCAGCGCCGCCTTCGACGCCGCTTTCCCCTGCTCGAGCAATTCCTTGATCTTGTGGGCGGCGGAAAGCTCCAGCACCCCCTGCTTGTCTCCCATCCTCGCTTTCGGTTCCAGCTTATCGATGCGCTTGTTGATGGTGGCCAGGTCGCTCAGCGCCAGTTCCGTCTCGATCGTCTCCCGGTCGCGCTTGGGATCCACCGTCCCCTCCACGTGGATGATGTCGCCCCCTTCGAAGAGGCGGACCACATGGCAGATGGCGTGCACCTCGCGGATGTGGCTGAGGAAGGCGTTCCCCAACCCTTCCCCTTTGCTCGCCCCCTTCACCAGCCCCGCGATGTCCACGAACTCCACCGTGGCGGGCACGGTCTTCTCCGGCTTCACGAGGTCCGTGAGTTTGGCGAGCCTCTCATCCGGCACCTCCACCATGCCCACGTTGGGATCGATGGTGCAGAAGGGGTAGTTCGCCGCGGGCGCGGCGCGGGTCTTTGTGAGCGCATTGAACAGGGTGGATTTTCCCACATTGGGCAGGCCGACTATTCCAATCCTTAATGGCATCGTGGGTGGAGAATAGCGTAGAGGAGGCCTGGGAAGCGAACATTGACAGTTAGTGAATTATGTGTAAGTATTTGTCGCTCATGAAGAATCACCCCGCAGCCCTCCTCATCGCCATACTCGCGCTCTCTTGGATTGGGCAGGCAACCGTTTCTGCGGCCGCGCCGGGTGACACGCAGGGGACGCGCTACGCGCAGGCGTATGCCGCCCTGCAGGAGAAAGGTGCCCTGGGGAACACGGGACGGCCGTACGACCGCATCACACGGGTGGAAGCGCTGAAGGTGATCGTCGCCTTGAGGCCGCACTTGAAGAACCGCGCGCAGTGGTTCGCAAACAACCTGCCGCCCCTCCCGCTCTTCCCCGACCTCGACCAGCATGCGTGGTACGCTCCCTACGTGGAGGCGGCCTTCGAGGCGGGCATCATCACCGGGTACCCCGACCGTTCCTTCCGCCCCACGGCCACCGTGCGTGCCGAGGAGGGCATCGTCATGCTTCAGCGTGCGTACGGGGAGGACACGCCCCGGCTTAACGCCGGCCCCGAAGAGGCTCCCTTTGGGGGCAAGGCTTGGTACGCCAATGCGGTGGCCAAGGCGTTCTCCCGCAATGTGGTTGCTTCGTCCGAGAAGCTTCGTCTGGGTTCGGCGCTCACGCGTGGGCAGTTCATCGACATGGCGTACCGTCAGGATGAGGTCACCACACGCAAGCTCACGGCCTTCACGGAACCGGTTTGGACGTCGCCCGCTTCCCCACGCGTTGCCGCCGTCCCCGCCCCGGCATCACCGGTGATCCGCCAGCCCTCCGTCGCCACCATCACCCCTCCTCCCGTCGCAGCCGTGGTCACCGTCCCGTCGCTTCCCCGCCCCCCCAACACGTCCGTGGCGCAGCCCGTGCCGCGGGCGGAAACCGTGTCGCTTTCGGCCAAGCCTTTCGCCATCACCATCCCCACGCTCGAGATCAACGACCTCTCCATCACGCACCCCGCCGACCCCACCACGCAGAAAGGCCTCCTCGCCGTGCTGGCGAACGGCGTGGGGCACCTCTTCAGTTATCCGGGCGGCGAGGGGAAGATCATGATCTACGGGCACTCCAGCGGATACTCCTGGGACGTCTCCAAGTTCACCAAAGCCTTCCGCCAGATCAACAAGCTCAACAAGGGCGACCGCGTGTACGTGACGCATCAAGGGGTGATGCACGTGTATGAGGTGACCTACAAGCATTCCGTCCCGGTGAACGATCTGCAGTACTTCTCCGGCCAGGGCGAAGAGCTCATTCTCTACACCTGCTGGCCGCCGGACAGCATCAAAGAGCGCTACCTGGTGCACGCGGTGCCGGTGAACAGCGTGGCGAAGAAGTGAAGGAGAGCGATAGGCAGGAGATAGACAGGTAAAGAAATCAGTGATATAATATGTATTAGACGAATGTCGCAAACAGATCACAAAAATCAGGCGTCGGGATCATCCTTCCTCCTGCAGCGTCCTCTGAGGTTCGTGGGCACCGCAACGAGCGATTGGCAGATGAACCCGTCGCATGACCAGAGCGAGTGGGGCGAGGAGGTCAAGCGCGCATTGCGCGGGGAGGAGACGGGGATCCAAGTGCCCGTGATGCGCGAAGAGCTGCCGTCCTCGTACCTCCACGAGCGGAAGATCCTGGATGCCGCGGCGGAGCTGGGGGGGAACGCCATCCGCATCTCCCTGGACTTTGCGGAACTCTGCCCCGAGCCGGGATTGTTCCTCCCGGACGTGATGGCGCGCTCCATCCGCACCATCGTCCGCTGCCGCATATTGGGGCTCACACCCATCGTCACGCTCCACCACTGGACGTACCCCAAGCGCTTCGCGGCGTACGACTCCCGCGGCGGCATGCGCCGCGGCGCTCTGGAGCACCCGGACATCGTGGCGCACTTCCGCTTCTACGTGCAGAACGTCGCCGCCTCCCTCTTCGACCGCGTCGCCATACGCGAAGCGCTGGCGGGGGAACCGGGCGTGGATACGGCGCTCTGGAGCGAACTGCCGCTCGTCACCCATTTCATCACCCTCAATGAACCCGTCTGCATGACGGTGACGCCCTACGTCGTGGGCGATTTTCCGCCCTACCGGCGTCACCGCTTCCTCAAGGCCTTGAAGCTGGAGGGGAAACTGAAGGCCATGCATCGCATCGCCTACGAGGCCCTCCACGAAGCCGCGCGCGCAGCGGGTTTCCCCGATGAGCGGACGGTGCACGTGGGGATGACCCACAACGTGGCGGGGTCCATGGTCCCCTTCCTCAATGACTTCGCGGGGTGGGGACTGGTGGAGCGGATGCAGTGGGGGGTGGCGAGCGATTTCGTCGGTCTCCAGTACTATTGCCGCAGCCGCTTGAACTTCCGCTTGCACTGGCCGTTCCTCACCCTTCGCGGCTTGAACCCGCACACGTGGAGCGATTTCCCCGATACGGAGGTCTACCCCCGGGGCTTGGAGGATATCCTCCGGCGCGCCTCCCATATGTTTCCGGGGATGCCACTGTGGATTTCCGAGTTCGGCTTCGCCGACCGCACCGACCGCAAGCGTCCGGCGTGGATCCTCGATTCCGTGGCATCCATCATCCGGGCGGCGAACGGGGACGTCCCCGTCACCGGCGCCCTGCTCTGGACGCTCACCGACAACTTCGAGTGGCAGTACGGCATGAAGATGCGGTTCGGGCTCTACGGCAAGGACGGCGGGCGTCTGCCCAGCGATGACGGATCCCACCTCTCGTCGCGCGAAGCGTGGTCCGCCTGCGGTTCCCACCTGCTCCATCCCACGGCGCAGTCCGCGGCGCACCTCGCGGAACTCTCCCTGCGCGCGCACGAGCAGCTGGAGGAGGAGTTCAGGAAAAATGAAGATCAATTCCCGTTCCCTTTCCCGTTGGGGAAGGCGGCCTGAGAGGCCCGCTCCCTGTCCGCGCTCGCAACGGAAGAAAGCCGTTCAGCAATAATCCCTCACCCATGTCTTCGCCAGGAGCGAGACGCCGGGCAGTTGTTCGATCTCGTCCTTCGTAAGGAACGCCGCTCCCGCGCCTTCGTGGACGACGAAATCACCCCATTGCATGGGTTGGAGCCCCTCGTAGAGATGGACGTTGATCTTTTGCCCGGAGCTCTCGTCGTCCCATACGCGTTCGACGATGAGGCGGAAGTCCCCGGGGGACAATTCTTTCTCCAGTTCCTCCTTCACTTCACGTATCACGGCTTGGGCAGGGGTTTCTTCGTCTTCCGCCATGCCGCCGAAGAAACTCCATCCGAGCGGCGACGTGGGCGCCGCACTGTCACGGAATTGGAGGAGGATCTTCCCTTCGGTAGTACGAAAAACGATGACGGAGAGCTGTTGCATTTTTCCATTGTATCACCCCCCTATCCTTCTCAGGATCTCCCTGTCGACGAATTCTCTCGCCCTCCCGTACTTGAGCCGTGAGAGCTGCTTGAAGGCTTCGCCCGCCTGCGCGTCCTTGGTGTAGGTGTGGTCCAGCCAAGGGCGGGGGATTTCGATGCTGAAGGGGCGCGAAGGCTGGCCCTCGATGCTCAGCTTCATGGCGCCCTTAAAGGCGTCCATGTTTACCAGGTCCTGCTCGCTGAACACCGGCGCCATTTCCTTGGCGCACACTTCCGCGTCCTGCGGGCCGATCTTGTAGAACATCATGGTGCCCACGTTGCCGAACACGGCGCCCTTGAGGCTCACGTTGCCGCTCAGCTTGCTGTCCTTTTCCAACTGGTCCAGGTACTGGTGCGCGAGGATAAGCCCCAGGCGGTACTTCCGTGCCTCGGAGAGGATGGATTCGATGGACGGCGTGACGAAGTTCTGGAACTCGTCGATGTAGAGGAAGAAATCCTTGCGGGCGGCGGAATCCTGCCGCTGCCGGCGCATGGCGGCCACTTGTATCTTGTTCACCACGATGAGGCCGAGGAGGGTGGAGTTGATGTCGCCGATGAGCCCCTTCGAGAGGTTCATGAGGAGGATCTTGCCGCTCTGCATCACGTCCGCGATGTCGAAGGCGCTCTTCGTCTGGCCCACGATGTTGCGGATCAACGTGTTCGTGGTGAACTGCCCGAACTTGGCGGCGAAGTAGGGGATCATCTCCTGCTTCTCGCGCTGGCCCGTGGCGGCCATTTGCTTGTCCCAGAACGATTTCACGATGGGATTCTTCACCCGCGACACCTTGAAGCGCTGCCATTCGTCGTCGGTGAAGAGCCGCACGAGGTCCGTGATCGCGCCACCCTCCTCCTCGTCTTCCATCAGCGTCAGGCAACCGTTGCGGAAGTAGTCCTGGATGCGCGGCCCGAAGATCTCTTCCCCGAACATTTTCACCATCATGTTCATGGCGTCCAGCGCGATGAGGTCCCTCTCCTCCGGCGTCCTTCCTTCCAGCAGGTTCAATCCCATGGGGCGTTCGGTGTCCGCCGGGTTGAAGTAGATCACGTCGTCCGCGCGGGAGCGGGGAATGTAGGGGAGCAGGTCCTCGATGAGCGAGCCGTGCGGGTCCACCACAGCCACGCCGCGTCCCGGCGTGTTGAAGTCCTGCCGCGCCATGAGCTGGATGACGGAGGATTTGCCGGTGCCCGTTTGGCCGATGATGTAGAAGTGGCGGAAGCGGTCCTCGTTCTTCATGTAGATCTTCCGGCGTTCGCCGCGGAAGTTATTCCAGCCGAGGAAGAGGCCCTCATTGGGGGCGTTCTTGGGGCCGGGAGCCATCTTGAAGTTCTGCCACTTGATGGTCTCCACTTTGTTGTACTTGATGTTCGGCAGGTGGAAAAAGCTGGCCAGTTCCGTGGTGCCCAGGAGCATCCGGTGGGCCGTAAGCGTGAACCAGGGCGTATGGCGGGGGCAGCGTCGGATGAACCGCTCCACCACCGCCTTGCGGTCCCGGAAGTGGGGGCGGCGGAAGCTGTTGCCCAGGACGGCGTTGAATTGGGAGAAGCCCGCAGCCACGTCGTCCAAGATCTGCTGGGCGCGGGGCGCCGTTTGCGCCGAGGCGATAATGCGGACGACGACGCGGTAGCCGGGATCCGACGCCTTGTCGTCGATCGCCTTGCTGTACTCCTCCACCATCTGCGAGACGCGTTCGCCCGTGGGGGTGTTCTCCTTGGCTTCGTCCTTCTCCCCTCCGGGGGTGAACAGGTCGACGACCGCCACGATCCACGTAAGGGGGTTCCACCAGTTGCGGGAGAGGCGCTTGGGGTTGATGAGCTTCTGCGCCTCGTCATGCAGCTTCCTCTGCCATCCCTGCGCCAGGGGACGGATGACAAACTGCACGGCTGCGCCCTCCTCCACTTTCAGTTTGGAGAACGCGTTCGTGATGTTGTTGAGCGGGTCGCTCTTCAGCTGCTGGTACGTCTTGAACACGGATGTCCAGGGTTTGCCGGGGAGGAGGATGTCCGCGGTGGCCACGGACTGTTCCGTGAAGATGTTATAGTCCTCCACAATGTCCACGATGGTATCCGGGTAGAAGGACGTGATCTGCTTCTCCACCAGGTGCGCGATCTTCCGCGGGCAGACGATGAAGAAGAGAATTTCCCCCGCCAGCGCCGCGTACTCCACCGAGAGGAAAGGCTGGCCTTTGTAGAAGCGGGAGAACCGGCTGGAACGGATGCCGTGCAGCGATTGGAAGAGGTGGTCCATCACCCCCAACACCTCGCGGAAGTCCTTGCCGGTGCTGAATTGCTCGGATTCCACTTCCTTGTCCTCTTTGCTCTCCTTCTTGGGGACGAGGAGCTGCATGAACACCAGTTCGTGTTCCCGCCTCCGGTCCGCAAAGAAGCGGAGCACGAAGAGCCCGATCCACACACCCAGGATCAGCGCGAGCAGTACGCCGAAGGCGACGAGAGAAGGGGTCACAGGACTATCGTACCATTATAGCAGGTTTGTAGCTCTTTTGAGAGGGGATTATTAAGACGATTCCGAGGATTCCGACGATTCCGAGGAAAGTCGGGAAGAAGCTCCAACTCTGCAAAAGTTCGTCGGAATCTTCGGCATCCTCGGGATCCTCGGCATCCTCGGGATCGGCATCCTTTTCCTTCGCCTTCCGCTCTCTCCCGCCCCGTCCTATCATCTCTCCCAAGATGCAGTGGTCGCGTATCCTCCGACGGCGGTCCATTCGCGCCATGTGGCGCGGCGCCACGCGCTACATGTTCGGCAAGCGCGGGCAGCGTCGCGTGGCAAGTTTTCGCATGTACTTCCGCCTGCGTACCATGGTGTCGCTCTTCTCGCGGCAGGCGGCCCAGGCCACTTCGCGCATGACGCGCGCGCGCCTGTGGGTGGACGGCGAGGTGTTTCCGCGCACCATCGTGCTCCTGCGGCGCGCTCACCACACCGTGATCATCCAGACCTTCATCTGGAAGGATGACACCATCGGACGGAAGATGGCGGAAGTGCTGTTGGAGGTGGCCGACCGCGGCGTGAAGGTGTTCATCAACAAGGAAGCGGTGGGGGACGTGTTCGAATTGGAACGCGATTTTCTTTCCACCAAGCGGCAACGTGAGGGCGTCTGGCATCGTTTCTGGAACCATCCGCACATCCGCATTTCGCACCAGACGCACAATGACCATTCCAAGGTGTTCATCATTGACGAACACACCATGCTCGTGACGGGCATGAACATCGCCGACGAGTACAACGAGCGGTGGCATGATTACATGGTGGAACTCAAGGGCGGGTTGGGGGTGGCACGCTACCTCGGCAACAGGGACCAGGCGCCCTCCGATGCCGTGCGCCTGGTGATGAATACGGAAAACCGCAAGGAGATGCGGAGAACAGTGATGTCCCTCGTGGCCTCCGCGCGGGAGAGCATCGTATTGGAGCAGTGCTACTTGAGCGATGCGAAGGTGGTGGGTGCGCTCGCCCAACGCAGCCGCGAAGGCATCCACGTCACGGTCATCCTGCCCGCGGAAGTGGACGTGCACCACCACAGCAATATGCAGAGCATGGGGCGGCTGCTCAACGAAGGATCGCCCCAGCACGTCCGTGTGTTCCTGTACCCCGGCATCATCCACGGCAAGGTGATGTTGGTGGACCGCGAGCGGGCGTTCGTGGGATCTACGAACATGATGGAGTCTTCCCTGGACGAAATGGGCGAGACGAACGTGCTCATCTCCGGCCGCTACAGCCGCGCAGTGGTGAGGCTGCGCGACGTCCTGCGTGCGGATATCCTCAAATGCCGACCCCTCCAAGGGCCGCCGGCGTTCCTCTGGCTGCGGAGGATCTTGGCGTGGATGAACTTGTAAAGAGGATGCCGAAGAGTCCGAGGATTCCGAAGAGTCCGAGGAACTGTCGTGGGGAGGTTGCGGAGTACATCGAAGACATTCCTCGGAATCGTCGGCAACCTCGGCATCACTTCTGTTGCTTCCTCTCCGCCAGCAACCGTTCCACCATCTCCAGCAACGACCGGATGGTCATGTCCTTCTTCACGAAGAAGTCATCGGCGCCCAGTTCCTTGCCGCGCTTGCGGTACTCTTCCAAGTCGAAGTTCGTGAGCATCACCACGGGGTATTTCCGCTGTTCCTTGGGGAAGCGCTCCAATACCTGGAAACCGTCCACTTTCGGCATACTGATGTCCAGAACGAGCAAGTCGGGATTCAGTTGGGAGAGGAGTTGTATGGCCTCTTCTCCGTCCGCCGCGGGGCGGACATCGTACCCTGCCATGGTGAATTTCTTGGTGTAGATGTTGCGGAGGAGCGTGTCATCTTCCGCGAACAGGATGGTTGCTTTTGCCATAAGTCAACTCTCAGTATACACGAATCCGGTGTCCTTCGCCAGTGCCTTTTTGGCGAGGAACCCCTAGAAAACGCCGTGCGCGGCGTTGCAATGGGAATATACCGCTCCATCTGCATGCCTTCCCGCCCTATCCGGCTCACCTTCCGGAGCCGCGGGGGGGGGCTTGGGTGCGAGCCCAAAACCCGAAACACTCCTGGAAGCAAAGCGTGATTTTTGCTATAATGAACAGAAAACATGAAACGCACATCAAGCGCTCTGGCCTTGGCCGTTGTCGGATTCCTCGTCGCGTCGGGTGCGCTCACCCTGGAAACCCGCAACACCCGCGCGTTCCTCACGGAAGCGGGGGCGACGTATTTGGCGCAGGTCACATCGTCCGTTTCCTCACAAGCATCCGGCAGCAGTACGGCGAAGACGATCGCCACATGCGGGAACGGGAGGTTGGACGCGGGAGAGCAGTGTGATACGGCGTCTTTCAACGGGACGAACAATTGCTCCACCACATGCCAGTACCTCACATGCGGTGACAGCATCATTTCCGCGCACCTGGGGGAACAGTGCGAACCCATCGTGCAGAAGGCGATGGTCTATGACATGCAAACGGGGCTGTGGCGCGAGGAGACACGCTACTCCGCACCCGCCTGCGGCATCTCCTGCACCACGCCGGTGTGCGATGAGGACGGCAGGTGCATCGGGGGCTGCAAGAAACGCATACTGCCTGCTTGTTCCTCCACATCCTCCTCTCCCAAATCCTCGTCATCCTCCACCGCCAAGGCGGCTTCGTCCACCAGCAGCTCCTCGCTGCACGCGGCGGCTTCTTCCGCCAAATCCTCTTCCGCCGCATCTTCCGCAAAAGCCTCTTCCGCGAGCTCCAAGAGCAGTGCGGCCTCTTCCGTCCCCCCGCCCCTCGCCACCATGTGCGGTAACGGTATCGTGGAGAAGGGCGAGCAGTGCGACGACGGCCAGAGGAATTCCGCCACCCGCCCGGATGCCTGCCGGTTGGATTGCCTCCTGCCCTTTTGCGGCGACGGCGTAAAGGACTACCGCACTGCGCAGCGGGAAGAGTGTGATGACGAGAACAACGCCAACGAAGACAACTGCACCAATGCCTGCAAGATCGCGAGGTGCGGCGACGGCGTTGTGCAGACGGGCAAGGAGCAGTGTGATGACGGGAACGTGGTGAACGACGATACCTGCAGCAACGACTGCCGTTTGCCTTCCTGCGGGGACGGTATCAAGCAGGACAGCGAGAGCTGCGACGACGGCAACGACAACGACGACGACGAGTGCACCATGGGTTGTACGCAACCGCGTTGCGGCGACGGCATCGTACAGAAGAGCCGCGGCGAAGATTGCGATAACGGGCCGCAGAATTCCAACGTGGCGGCCGACGCTTGCCGTCTCAACTGCGTGATGGCGTACTGCGGCGACGGCGTGCGGGATACGGATGAGATGCGCAACGAGGAATGCGACTACGGACCCGCGAATTCCGATACCCAGGCGAACGCCTGCAGGCGTTCATGCAAGGCTTCCCGCTGCGGGGACGGCGTGGTGGATGCGGGGGAAGGGTGCGATGACGGGAACACCGTCGATGGCGATTCCTGCACGGAAACCTGCCAGAGCCCCAAGTGCGGCGACGGCTTCGTGCAGCGGGAGACGGGGGAAGCATGCGACGACGGCAATATGAACGATGACGACGAATGCACCTCCAAGTGCCTGTTGCCGGCGTGCGGCGACGGGATCCTACAGAGGAGAAAAGCCGAGCAGTGCGACGATGCCAACACCGTTGCCGAGGACGACTGTACGAACAGGTGCATGGTGCCCTCCTGCGGCGACGGCATCGTGCAGCGCACCGAGCAGTGTGATCAGGGATACAATGTGAACTCGGACTTGCGGCCGGATACGTGCCGCTCCAATTGCACGCTGCCCCGCTGCGGCGACGGTATGACGGATGCGGGCGAGGAGTGCGACGGCACCAAGTACTGCACCAACACCTGCAAACAAATGACTTTCCTCGGCCTCAGCCCTGCCGCGCGGAATGTCCTGGCGGGCACCGCAGTGGCCGCGGCCGCCGCAGGCACGGTGGGGTACGTCTTCCGCAAGAGGCTGTTCGACGTCATCGCGAGCGTCGTACGCAGGAAGTCCCCTGCGACGCTGGAGGATATTCCCCTTTCGGATATCGAATATCCGGGGAGAAAGGGCTGATCAGATCACCACCCGCACGTAACTCTCCACGCGCGCGCCGTCGAGATACTTCTCCACGGTCATGTTCTGGTCCTTGACGAAGGGCTGTTTGATGAGAGCGTTCTCTTCCCGGAACTTCTTCTCCTTTCCCAGCATGATCTTGTCCAGGATGTTCTCGGGTTTCTTCTCGTTCTTCAGCTGCTCCTTCCAAATTTCCCGTTCCTTCTCCAGCGTCTCCTGCGGCACGTCGTCCGGATACACGTAGGCGGGATTCATGGCGGCGGCGTGCATGGCAACGTCCTTGGCGCGGCTCTCCGCCCCGCTCAGGTCTAGGCCGATGACCACGGCGATCTTGCGGTTGCTGTGCACGTAGCTCCCGATGGCGGGGGCGGTGATTTCCTGCATCTCCCCCAGGGTGATGTTCTCACCCAACTTCTGGACGAACTCCGGCATGCGCTTCTCGGCATCGGCCTTTGCGGCGTCCAGGTCCTTCTCCAGGAGGGTTTCGGCGATGCCCTGCCCGAACGAGAGGAAATCCGCGTTGCGCGCCACGAAGTCCGTTTCGCACTTGAGGGAGACGAGCGCGGCTTTCCCTTGGCCTTGCGCCACGAAAAGCGCGCCTTCGTTCTGCGTGCGGTCCGCCTTCTTCACGGCTTGGGCGATGCCGCGCTTACGGAGGATCTCAATGGCTTTCTCCTGGTCGCCCTTGGCCTCTTCCAGTGCTTCCTTGCAGGCCAGCATGGAGACGCCCGTGCGGGCGCGGAGTTCGGCGACGTCGGCTGCGGTGATGGGGGACATACGGTGGGGGGGTAGAGAGGGAGGGACGCTGCATGCCGCGTCCTTACAATAATGATACGTTAAGCCTGCTTCTCGCGCATCTCGGTGGCGAGGACGGCAGCGGGAGCCGCGGCCGCGGGGGCCCCTTTCGCAAGGAGTTCCGCCGACGCATCCATGGCCTGTTTCTTGGCGTGCGTCGCCTCCGCGAGTTCGGATTCCACGGCCTGCAGGAGGAGGGCGATGGATTTGACGGCGTCATCGTTGGCCGGGACGAGTGCGGCGAAATGGTCCGGATCGGCGTTGGAATCGCAGATGCCGAAGACGGGGATCTTCAGCTTGGCTGCTTCCAGCACGGCCACGCGGTCGCGCAGGGCGTCCAAGATGAACACGGCATCGGGGAGGCCCGCCATGCGGGAAACGCCGGCGAGCGCGTTATCCAACTTCGCCAGTTTTTTGCGGAGGGCGGTCTGCTCCTTCTTCGTGTACTTCTCCACCTCGCCCGTCTGGAAGGAGCGCTGGAGGTCCAGGTAGTACTTCAGGCGGCGCTTGATGGTGGGCCAGTTTGTGAGGAGTCCCGGGATCCACTTCTTGGTGACCATCGGTTGGTTGAGCACGGTCGCCAAGTGCTCGATGAAGGGGATGCTCTGTTGCTTGGTGGAAACGAACAGGATCGTTTTCCCCTCCACTTGGAGCTTCTTGAGTGCGTCGAGCATGCGCTGCAGGTGCAGGCGCGTCTTCTCCAGGTCGAAGATGTGGATGCCCTTCCGCGTGCCGTACAGGTACGGCTTCATCTTGGGATTCCATTTCTCTTTGCGGTGGCCGAAGTGGACGGCGCTCGCGAGCAATTCTTTCTCGGAAGGAATGGCCATGGGGGAGAGGGGAAAGGGGTGAGGGGGGGATTGAATGGAGATGAGAATATTCGGGATGAGGGAAGGGGAGCGGAGTGCTCCTGATCATGCACCGGTGATGGGGGATCCTTGGGGCTTGGCCTCGACGTCTTCTCGCGCGGATGTGGAGGGTTCCTCCGGAGAGGACAGGACCACGGCGATCGGTCGGGGTTGCACGGAGTTTATAGGGGAAAAGCGGTCATCACGCAATCCCATTTGGAGAAATCGGGGGAGTTCCATGGGGTGATGGAACGTCTTTCGTGGCTTCTGGATCAGGTTAAATCGAGGTGACGGAAAGGAAATCATCTCAGCTGTCTTCCCGTCTCCTTCCTGCGGTAGCATGATCGGCCCATGATGAAGAAGAAGGCATCATCGGCTAGACGATCGCGTAGCCAGCAATGGGCGACGAAGAAGGATATGAAGGGGCTTGAACGTAACATTGTAGATCTCACGAATGAGATTCAGCGCTCTGGGGAAGAGACAAGGAAATATTTTGAAGAAACAAAGAGGCATTTTGATGTTAAGACGGAACAGCTTCGCCACGATTACCTGGGTGCACACAAAGACGAGGTAGAAGTTCTCAAGGATGCACGGAAGGACCATGAACGGCGCATCGTGAGACTGGAGAAAATGAATTTCGTCTATTCTTGAATATGGTACTGCGATCACTGCCCAGAAAAGACAGATTGAAGAAAGTACCCTCTCATTGGATCGGTACTATGCGTACGGAACTTCGGTTGTCGAAAGGATTGCCGTGGCAGACAAGGATGCACTGGATGATGAAGGAACTGAAGTGGCAGTGGTGGTTGCGTTACATCATGCCGTTCAAGTTCAAATTGATTGCATGGGAATATCGGAAGAAACTTCTTGGTTGGAGTAACCTGTTGCATCACATATTCATTAAGCCCATATTCTCAAAGTTTCCAGTACCACGAGCTGAAGACTAAATAGAGACGTATAGACTTTGCTTCGCGGGGAGAGAAACTGCTCCTACTTCGATCGGATGGTTGAACTTTTAAATCCAACTACGACACAACATTCAACTTCATCATCAACTCCCCGATCGTGAGTCGCTCCTGCTTGAGGGAATCCCGGTCCCGAATCGTCACGGTGTCCTTCTCGCCCTGCTTCCCATCCTCCCCCAGCGTCCCGAAGTCCACCGTCACGGCGCGCGGCGTGCCGATTTCATCCTGCCTGCGGTAGCGCTTGCCGATGGAACCGGTGACGTCGAAATCGCAGACGAGGTCCGTTTCATGAGCAATTTTGTTATACAGTTCTTTTGCTTTACCGATCAGGTGTTCCTTCTTCGAAAGCGGAAGAATAGCCAGGTCGACGGGCGCGAGGCGCGGATCGAATTTCATCACGATCCTGGTATCGCCGTTGGGCAGCGTCTCCTCCGTGTACGCCTCAAGCAGGAACGTGAGCACGGAGCGGTCGCACCCGAAGCTGGGTTCGATGACGAAGGGGAGGAATTTCTTGGTGGCGTCATCCGGGTCGGTGTACTTGAGGTCCTGGCCGCTCGTTTTTTCGTGTTGCGAGAGGTCGTAATCGGAGCGGTTGGCGAGGCCGAAGAGTTCCCCCCAGCCCCAGGGGAAAGCGTACTCGATGTCGATGGTCCGCGAGCTGTAGAAGGCCATTTCTTCCTTGGTATGCTCGCGGATGCGCAGTCGCTCCTTGCCGATGCCGAGCCCCAGGTACCAGCCCCACACGGTGTCCTTCCACTCCTCGAACGCGGGCGCCTCCGTGCCCGGCTCCACGAAGTACTCGATCTCCATCTGCTCGAATTCGCGCGTACGGAACGTGAAGTTCCCCGGTGTGATCTCGTTGCGGAACGCCTTGCCGATTTGCGCTACCCCAAAAGGTAAACGCATCCTCATGGTATCCGTGATATTCCGGAAATTCACGAAGATCCCCTGGGCGGTTTCCGGCCGCAAGTACACGAGCGTAGCTTCGTCTTCCAGCACGCCCTGGTGCGTCTTGAACATCATGTTGAACTTCTTGGCGGGGGTCCACTGCACCTTGCCGCATGAGGGGCAGGGGATCTTCTCCTCCATCATTTTCGGCTGCACTTCCTCGAGCGTGAGGGACGTTGCCGCTTCCACGCCCAGCTTTTCCTCGATCAGCTTGTCGCCGCGGAACCGGCTCTTGCAGGCTTTGCAATCCACCATCGGGTCGTTGAAATTGCTCACGTGGCCGCTCGCTTCCCACACGTTCCGGTTCATGAGGATGGAAGCGTCCAACCCCACCATGTCCGGCCGCCTGTGGACGAACGCCTTCCACCATTCCCGCTTCACCCGGTTCTTGAGCTCCACTCCCAGGGGTCCGTAGTCCCACGTATTGGCTAAACCACCGTAGATCTCCGATCCGGGGAAGATAAAGCCCCTCCGCTTGCAGAGGGAAACGAGGGTGTCGAGGGAGGCAGTGGGCATGGCTCGGATCCTATCAGGAGAAGCCAAAAACCGCTACTAATCGCCATTTAGGGTACATTAAAAGGACTACTAAGAAATGTCAAATTATGCTATAATTATACAAAACACACCATGCATCTTCTGGAATTCCTCCGGCGGGCCGGCTCGATAGCGGAAGCTGTCTGGGGAACTGTTTCTCCGGTGTTTACCACATCGCTGGACGGTTCGAATGCGGGGAGCGGTATTTCGGCGTTGACGCTGGTGGGGATCTTCGTGGGATTCCTGATCCTGAGCGGATTCCTCACGCGTGTGTGGATCGGCATCGTCAACGTGTCGTTCATCGACGTGGAATCGCTGGCGAGCATAGAGAAGCGGCAGCCGTACCTTCCCTCCCTGCGTACGATCATCTTCGGCCTCGTGGGCACCGTATTGCTCGTCATGGTTTCCCTGCGCACGCTGGGCGCCATCGCGCCGTTCGCGGGGCCCGAGGGGAAGGTCCGTGCCATGCTGGTGCTGGGGGGCATGGCGGTGGTGCTGGGGATCGTGCTGTTCGTCCTCAAGGAAGGCAAGGAGTACGTGTTCGCCGTCATCTCCGGTACGCTCGTGAGCTTCATCCTCATCGCCTTCACGCGCGCGCTCCTGGAAACGGGCGACGCCCCGCAGGACCCTTTCATCATCACGCTCAGCGTCATCGCCATTGCGCTCGTGTGGAAATTCCTCTTCGGCCCGTGGGACGCCAACGTGAAGGCGACGGTGCTGGGGACGTTCCTGTTCTGGATCGCGTTCCACACGCTCTTCCAGGAAACGGCGGATGAGAGGCTGGCGCACGGGCTGGCCATCGGCATCGCGGCGATCCCGGCGGGGATCTGGTGCGCCCTCTTCCTCCGCTACCACCGGGAGCGGTTGAGCGTGGTCTTCCTCATGTTCTTCTCGGGTATGGTCTCCACGGCGCCCATCCTGTTCTACGACGCGCTGGTGAAGCGGGAGATGGAGCTGCAGTTCTTCGTGTTCCGCGTCATTCCCGAGAGCTTCAACGTGGCGGTGCACAGCGCCATCGCCGCGGCCAGCGAAGCCCCCCCGCTGCAGGCCATGCTCCTCTCGCTCTTCCTCACGTTCATCTTCGTGGGCGTGCTGGAGGAAGGCAGCAAGTACTGGGTCCTCCGCCGCAACGGCCAGATGTTCTTCTCCAGCATCGACGATGCCATGCAACTGGCCATCATGGTGGCCGTGGGCTTCGCGTTCGCCGAGAACATCACCACCACCGGCTACTTCTACACCTTCGTGAAGGAATTCCTCCAGCAGGCCGGCCAGCCCGATTGGGCGGGCTTCATGGGGAACATCGCGGGACGGTCCATCCTCACGAGCATGGTGCACATCGTTTCCACGGGCTTGCTGGGATACTTCTTCGGCGTCGCCCTCTTCCTGGATCCCAGCCTCAAAGCGGCGCATCAGACGGGACGCAAGTTCTGGACGGGTGACGGCAGCCACTATCTGGTGGGGATCCAGAAGCAATTCCACTTCCGCAGCGAGATGATCGCCACGGGCTTCGCGCTCGCGGTTGTGCTCCATGCCGTGAGCAATTTCCTCGTCACGCTGCCGGACGTGCTGCCGGGCAATCCGCGCACGTTCGGGGACCTGCTGCACTCCCCCCCGGGGTCGCCGCTCCACTACGTGGCGCTCCTGCTCCTCCCCTCCCTCTTCTACGTCGTGGGAGGCTTCTGGCTGCTCACCACCCTCTTCCTCAGCAAGCAGAACATGCAGGAACGGGGGCACGTGATTTCCACCGAAATGTTCGTGATGGAAGACTGAACCTCCCCGCCGCACCGATACCCGCCCATGGACACGCTCACCAACTTCCTTCTCCGGCCTCGCAACGCAACCCGCAACCACACGGCAGGTTTTTCCAGGTCATCCAATTGCATTCTGCAGGAGGTCCCCTCTACGATGCCCTCCATCCCACTCCCGTCCCCTCCCGCAGTCATGACGACTTCACGGCTTCCCCACACACGTTCTTTGCAGCGTACGCGCGTCTTCCGCCACGCCGTCACCATCCTCCTCCTCGTCACCCTGCTGGGAGGCGCCAATGTTTCGGGCGCCGCCGCCGCGGGCACGGTGCAGGAGACCGTGACGCGCGCGGATTTCCTCCGTGCGGCCATCAGCCAGCTGCGGTTGAAGTTGGAGAAGACGGGCGGAGAGGACAGCCGGACCTACCGGGGGGTGCAAGCGCAATTCCTGCCGTACGTGCGTACGGCCGAGAAGTACGGGGCCCTGCATGCGCTCACGGGATCGGGGGATGCCGTTGATTTCCGGCGCGCCATCACGCGCGGCGAGGCGCTGCAGGTGCTCACGGCGCTGGCGAAGGTGAATCCCAAGGAACCGCTCACCAAAACGTTCAGGGACGTGACGACCGACGATGAGAAGGAAGCCGCGGCCGTGGCGCTGGAGCGCAAGTGGATGCGCCCCATCCGCGCGACACTCTTCGGCTTCGACCGGTTCCTCACACGCGCGGAAGAGCGCGTTCTCCTCAAGAAAGCGATGGACAAGAAGGGCGTCAACGTTCTCTCCCCCGACAAGCAGACGATCCGGATCAACGTGGATGCCATTCGCCGGGAGCTGCCCAAGAAGGAGATCATGGAGACGGTGTGGGACCTGCTGGAGCAGCAGTACCTCTACAAGGACCGCATCAAGCCCGATGAGATGGGGTTCGAGAGCGTGGAGGGCATGGTGAACAGCCTGGACGACCCCTACACCGTGTTCTACCGCCCCAGCTCCGCGCAGGAGTTCCAGACGCAGCTGCGGGGCGAGGTGATCGGCATCGGGGCGCAAGTGGAGCAGAAAGCCGGCGTGCTCATCATCGTGGCGCCGCTCAAGGGGTCGCCCGCGGAGAAGGCGAACCTGCAGCCGGGTGACGAGATTCTCAGCGTCAACGGCGAATCGCTCGCGGGCCTCTCCTATGAGGACGGAGTGAACAAGGTGCGCGGTCCCAAGGGGACGGTGGCCAACCTGCACCTGCGCAGGAACGGCATGGAATTGGACGTGGCCGTCACGCGCGACGTGGTGAAGATCGAGGAGCTCACGACGGCATTCCAGGGCGATATCGCCGTGGTCACGCTGCACCAGTTCGGGCAGACCGCCGACCGGGAATTCCGCGACGCGATGAAGGAAGCGGCGGCCAAGAACCCCCGCGCCCTCATTCTGGACCTGCGCAACAACCCCGGCGGGCTCATGGACGCGGCGGGCAGGGTGGTGAGCGCGTTCGTCCCCCTCAAGACGGCGTACGTGCAGATCCATTCGTCGAACGAAGTGATCGAGGAGAAGACGCGCGAGGAGCCGATCTTCCCGGAAACCATGCGCATGGCGGTTCTGGTGAACAAGGGTTCCGCGAGCGCCGCGGAGATCGTGGCGGGAGCCCTGCAGGATTTGGGACGCGCCACCATCGTGGGGGAGCCGACCTTCGGCAAGGGGACGGTGCAGCAGCTCCTGGAATTCACGGACGGCTCCAGCCTGAAGATGACCATAGCCGAATGGAAGACGCCCAAGGGGAACAAAATCGACGGCGTGGGGGTGAAGCCGGATATCCAAGTGGTGGCGGACGCCAGCCGCGATGCTGCGCTCTCGCGTGCATTGGACCTTCTCCGCTGATTCTTCGCATCGGTTTTCTCTGTGTTCTTCCTACGGACGAAGGTAAACTGACAATGTGAAATGCAAAATTTGAAATGAGAAATGGTTTCCTTCCATTTTGCATTTATAATTTTGCATTTCCAATTTCCCATTTCCAATTTCTCATTGTCATGGAAATCCTCTCCCAATTCCTGGACATCTTCATCCACCTGGATGAGTACCTCGCCACCCTCATTGACCAGTACGGCACGCTCACGTACCTGCTCCTCTTCGTCATCATCTTCTGCGAGACGGGGCTGGTGGTGGCGCCATTCCTCCCCGGCGATTCCCTGCTCTTCGCGGCGGGGGCCTTTGCGGCGCGCGGGTCCTTCTCCGTCGCCGTGCTCCTCATCCTCCTCGCTGCCGCCGCCATCCTGGGCGATGCGACAAATTACGCCATCGGCGCGTACGTTGGGCCCAAGCTCTTCATGCGGAAGCTGCATTTGCTCAGGCAGGAGCACCTGGACCGCGCCCATGCGTTCTACGAGAAGTACGGCGGCAAGGCCATCGTGTTCGCGCGGTTTCTCCCCATCTTCCGCACCGTGGTTCCCTTCGTGGCGGGGATGGCGAACATGACATACCGGGACTTTGCCACGTACAACGTGGTCGGCGGCATCGCATGGGTCTCGCTCTTCACCCTGGCGGGGTTCCTCTTCGGCAACATCCCTGCGGTGGAGAAGAACTTCTCCCTCATGATTCTGGCGATCATCGTGGTGTCCTTCCTCCCTGCGGTGCTGGAGGTGACGAGGCAGTGGCTGGGCAAACGATCAGCGAAGAATGGGCAGCAATGAAAGGACAATGGTTTATGTGAGGAGGAAGCCGTTTATAAAGATTGACAATCATGTTAAAGATGATTGAATATATGAAGATGTTCCTTGAGAGCATCGGCAAGGATTTTGGTTTCATGAGGCAAGCATCCAGGACATTCCGCGTGCTTTGGATGCTTGTCTCATACCCAGGCAGCCCGAAGCCAGCGGTCACGCTGGTTCACTATACGCGAGTCCTCCAAATGCGGACGATTCAAATGGTACCTCTAGCTCCCGAAAGGAGTGTTGGTCATGTGTATCAGTCTCAAGCGGCTGGAGGAGGAAGCGTGGCCAATTTTGCTCCCGTCCTTCAGCTACGACGCCGTCGCCCTCCTCGGCTTCGGCGAGGGTGGCGGTGAACCGCTGCCAGAGCCCGCCCCGGGCGAGGTGGTGATCCGCGTCGGAGCATGGTCGCTCCTCGACCTTCGCGCGTGCGAAACCGTCGTGCGGCATAACCTCATGTGGGATGAGGACTGGTACAACGAGTACCCGTTCTCCCGCGAGAAGTTGAACCCCGGCGTCTACCGCGTGCGCATGCCGGTGCCGTACAGCAACTGCAAAGACTTCGCCGAGCAGAAGAAGCTCTTGCTCTCGGGCGAGGAAGTCGCACCGGTCGCACTGGCGGCTGCCGTGCTCCTCTGCCATCTCAAGCAGACAGGAAAGGATCTCCTTGGCTACGGCTGGGGACGCTGCGCAGAAGCACTCCGCGGTGGGCTCCGTGTCGAGCTTGCCGTCAGCAGGGGTCGCGTGCGCGTCTATCGTTGGGGTAGACGCGGCGGCGTCATCGTCCGGCTGGTTGCTGCCCGGAAGTCCTAAACCTTGTCCTTGGGAGTCATAGATTCCCGAGTAGAGAACCTCCATGCTGTCACCGGTATGGAGGTTCTTTTCTTATGCAGAAGCGATAAAGAGAGAGATTGACATACTCGTAAATAGAAATACTATGATAGTTGATGTTCCTTGAGAGCATCGGCAAGGATTTTGGATACATGAGGCAAGCATCCAGGACATTCCGCGTGCTTTGGATGCTTGTCTCATTACGAGATGGGCCGCGCCCGGCGTTCCGGGCTTCGGTTTCCGATTTTCAGAAAGGTTGGTGTGTCATGTCAAATCAAGACATGGTGCGTCAGGTCGAGGAGTTTGGGAGGGGTATTGGACTGATCCATGAGGTGATCGTGACGGGGCGCAAGGTGGGCGCCGGGCGTGCATTCTATGTAGCACTCGCGCACAATGAGAATCTCTTTCGCCGCGTCGTCGAGTTTGTCTCGCAAGACCCTCTTCTGGTGGATCAACAGGCTCTGTTAGACGCCGCCGCGAGAGGGGTTACGTTCGAGAACGGGGTCTTCCGCTTCTTCGATCCCGGTACGCCGCTTAACGTTCTGTCTTCCATGCCGGTGGTCCGTGAGAAGCATCTTGTGAACCCTCACAATTTGTTCAAGGGGTATGACTGGGCGAAGCGGGCGGATGCTCCGCAGGAGCGGACGTTCCGCGTGATCGAAGGTTCGTTCGGAGAGTCTTTCTTGAAAGGGGGAGAGCTCCTCCACTCCGACCAGGAACGCCCGTCCACACGCAGCGTAGTCGCCTTCCTGGTGATCAACGCTTTGGCGACGGGTGAGCGTGAGCGCCTCTTACCGGAATGCTACGTGTGCACCGCCGACATGTTCTCGGGCGGCTATTACGTCTGCGTTGGCTACTTCGATGTTGATGGGATCCAGATCGGCTACAGCTGGAATGGCCGTGGCAGGCCGGACGTCGCTCATGCCGCCTCCCGGAAGTCCTAACCTTGCCCTTGGGAGTCATAGATTCCCGAGTAGAGAACCTCCATGCTATCACTGGTATGGAGGTTCTTTTCTTATGCTGAAGCGATAAACAGAAAGATTGACATACTCATAAATAGAAATACAATGATAGTTGGTGTTCCTTGAGAACATCGGCAAGGATTTTGGATACATGAGGCAAGCACTGAGGACAGGATGCTGTCTTGAGCGCTTGCCTTACGCATCTGTTTGGCAGTCCGAACCGGCGGTATCCGGCTATTCTCTGTTTCCGATGAGGTGATGTATGAAGAGTCTCCGAAACATCGCGGAGAGGCAGTTGGACTTGGGGATCCGAAAATTGTGGCGAGCGGGGATCGACATTGAGTTATGGAATCACATGCTCAGCGCTGATGATGTGGCGATGGAGCGTCTCAGGGCGGCATGGCCGGGATTTATTCCCGGAATCGTCTACGGCGCCGAAGCAATGTCGAGGATATTGGGAATACCGATAAAGGCCAATGGGCCTGTTCCCAGGGCGAGGTACAGAAGCATCATCGTGTACTACGACGGATGGACGCTCAAGGATCTTCGCTGTTCCAAGGCGGGCCTGGAGAAGATGTGGCAGGAACACAACCACCAGGGCTGGTACGACACATTCGCCTGGAAGGCGGACCCAGGCTACTACGAGGTACTCCTACCGGTTCCGTATTCGAACAACAGGCCAACCGGAGAGGAGGTGGAGTACCTTCACCATACCTATCCTGGCTTCGAACCTGCGCCCGCGCCGGTAGCCGGTACCGCACTTCTTGCGGAATACGCGGAAACGGGGAAGGATCCTCTCTCCGGCAATATCATCCGGTGTGTCGAGCAGCTTGAGTCCGGGTTCCGCGTCGAACTGCACGTCGACAAAGGTAGCGTCCGCGTCGGCGGCTACTGGGATGGCGGCCGCTACTGCAATGTGTTCCTGGCCGCTTCCCGATTGATTCTACCTGCACTATCCTTGCCATCGGAAGTTCAAGGTTGAGATTTCTCAACGTTGAACCGACGGCGCAGCTCCAAAGAGTTGCGCCGTTTTCGTGCACAATGGAATAGTCGAAGTCGTCGGAATCTTCCCTGTACCAGTCGTCCCTTTGGGACTCCGGTACAGGGCAAGCGGAATCCTCTCACGGACGAAGAATCGGCATCATCTTCCCCATGGTGTAACATATCGCCGCGTTCCCCGTAGTACACGGCGGAACTGCAGATCCAGGAACGTTCCTCTCTATTCCCGGCGCCATGAGTACTCCCGCTACCGATCCTTCCCGCCCGCTCTCCGTTGCGGACGAGGCCGCGCTCATTCACACCTGCCAGCAGGGCGATTTGGAGGCGTTCGCGCCCCTCTACGACGCGTACGTCACGCCCATCTACCGCTACGTGCACTTTCGCACGTTCGACAAGCAGCTCGCGGAAGATGTGACAAGCCAGTCGTTCCTCAAGGCCATGGAGGGCATACGCACCTTCAATGCGCACAAGGGGAACTTCGGGGCCTGGCTCTACCGCATCGCCCGCAACACGCTCACGGACCACTTCCGCGCGCACAAGCCCACGGACGTCATCGACGAGACCTTCGACGTCCCTGCGGATGATGACACCGCCAAGGAAGCGTCCATTGATGTCTCGCTCGCGCACGTCCGCAAGGAACTCGACAAGCTGGACCCCCTCAAGCGCGACATCATCCTCATGCGCCTGTGGGACGGGCTCAGCTACCGCGAGATCGCGGAGATCACGGGCAAGACCGAGAACAACTGCAAGGTGATCTTCTGCAGGACTCTCGAGTCACTCCGTTCCCAACTCGGTCCCACGCTCCTGTTCCTGCTCCTCGCTTTCCCCATCTTTCATGTTTCGAAATAGCGAAGTAACGAAGTAACGAAGTAACGTTCCCTCCCCCTTTATGCTCTCCTCCATCTCCGACATTCTCGATGATCTCTACAGGATCGATCCGACCCTGCGCGAGCATGAAACGGAACTCATCCCCTTGCTCGAGAAACTGATCAAACACCGTCCCGACGTCAAACCGGATGAGACGTTCGTGAGGGAATTGCGCAGCCGACTCCTTGCCCTTGCGCGGGAGGATTCTCTCGCGGGCCAGAACACCCGCTCTCCATTCTTTTCCTTCTTCACCATGCAACGCACCACACCCATCCTCGCCGGCCTCGTGCTCGGCGCGCTCCTCGCCGCACCCGCGACGTACTACGTCCTTCGACCGGGAGCTCTTCCCCTCAATGAAAAAACGGGGAGCCCGCTCTTCAGTTACTCCATTACCAAGGAAGCCGCGCCCCAGGCGTTCGGCGATCTTCCCGCCATTGCATCCCCTTCGGCCGCCCAGGGACGGGGAGGAGGCGGCGGGGGAGACGCGGCCATGATCGCACCGGATGGCATCCTCCCCGCGTACACGCAGTACGAGTACGTGTACGAGGGCGAACTGCCTACGCTCCCGCAGGCGGTGGACGTGCTCCAGCGCGAGAGGCGCATAGCGGGTCCCGCCATCACCTCCCTTCTGAAGGGATTCAACATGGGGATGGTGGACCTGGGGAGTTTCCCCAATGCCGCCCTGGACAGCATGACGTTCTCCCAGGGAACGGACTTCGGGTACATGGTCAACCTCCTCTTGCGCGACGGGCAGATCGGCATTGCGCAGGATTGGGAACGCTGGCCGCACCCCGAGGCGGTGTGCAAGGATGAAGCCTGCTACAAGCGCTATCGCCCCACCATCGACGACGTCCCCTCCGACGACCGGCTCATCAGTACGGCCGCCGCGTTCCTTGCGGAGCATCAAGTGGACCTCTCCCATTACGGCGAGCCGGAGGTGGATATGAACTGGCGGCAAGAGTACGAGCGCGCCGCCGTGAAGAGCGATGCCTTCATCCCCGATTCCGTCCGCGTGCTCTACCCGCTCCTCGTGGAGGGCAAGCCCGTGTATGACATGGGAGGCACCAAGTCGGGCATTGGCGTGAGCGTGCACCTCAAGCACAACCGCGTCTCCGACGTCTGGGGCCTCCAGAACCAGACGTACAAGAGCTCCTCCTATGCAGGCGTGCAGGATGCGGAGTCGGTGAAGACGTACCTGAAGAACATGGAGAAGCTGCCGTACCGCGTCCTTGCGGAGCAGGGCACCCAGGAAGCCAAGATCACCACGGTGACACTGGGCGAGCCGCACATGGGGTACACGCTTGTGTACCAGCAGGATGGCGTGAGCAGCAGGGAACTGTTCGTCCCCGCGCTCATCTTCCCGGTCCTCAATCCCCCACAGGATTACTCTTTCTACCGTTCCTCCATCGCGGTGCCTCTGGCGAAGGATATAATAGATAAGCAGAAGGACGGGCCGTTGTTCATGCAGTGATGGAGCGGATGACAGGGGAGATTCCGAAGAGTCCGATGATTCCGACGCACTGTGTTGCTGGAGTGTCAGAGATTCTCCCTGACATTCCTCGGTATCGTCGGAGTCCTCGGACTCTTCTATTATCATCGCGATGCAACCGCATCCGCCCCCTTCGTCAGCAGATTCAGGGTGCGGTACAGCCACACGGCCGCGTCGGCGCGCGTGGAGGGGAGCCCGGGCATGAAGGTGGGTTCCAGGATCAGACCGTTGGCGGAGGCGGTCCTCACGGATGCCGCATACCACACGTCCTCCGCAACATCCGGCGGCAAGGTGGCCGTGGAATTCGTCGGCAGTTCAAGCGCCGCGACCAAGATCTTCATCGCTTCGGCGCGCGTGATCTGCGCATGCGGACGGAAACGAGCATCGTCGTATCCCTTCACCCATCCCAACTCCTTGGCGGCGCACACGGCGTCGGAGAACCACTGGCCTTCGCGCACGTCCGGAAAACACCCGGCTTCGTTCCTCGCTTCGCTCGGAACTTCGCCGAGGCTTCGAAAGAGGAGCGTGGTGAACTCCGCGCGGCTGAGCGCACGCAGAGGCTTGTAGGTACCGTCGGGGTACCCCTTCACCATGCCCTGTTCCGCCAGCGCCAGGATGGCCGTGTAGCCGTACCGTCCCGGCACCACGTCCGGGAAAGGGCTTGGGCTTGCGGCAGATGCACTGCTCCTCCCTCCCGCGGACGAGACGCTGCTCTGCATGCGCCCGTACGCTTCGCGGCGGATCTCCATCTCGTTCTCCCGGTAGGCGATGGCGCATTGGAGGCCGTTGCCGGTCCGCCAGTCGTTGGTGCACACGTTGTGGCCGGAGTAGTAGGGATACCGCCCGATTTCATCGCACTCGTACCCTTCGCCCACCGTCATGTCGAAGCGCTGCAGATAAAACGGCCGGCACTGCACTCCTTTCAGTTCTTCCATGCGCCGCTGCATGGCCGGCGTGAGGTCCGCGGCGGTGTAGGAATCGAAGAAGGCGCGGTCGTCCGTGATGTAGGTGAGGCCCAGCCGCCTGTTCATCTCCGCAACGCCGCCGTAGGAAGCGCCCCCGCGGTCATGGCATTGCTTGGGTCCGTTGACGAAGCCCGTGCAGAAGAACGTGCCGCAGTTGTAGCCCACCTCCTGAACTTCCCCTTCGCGCATGACGTAGAAGGGGTAGCAGCCGATGCCCTCATACTTCGTCCTGGCGGACGCTTCCCCCTCCGTCACCGAACCCATCTCGCTGAAGTACACCGTCGAAGCGCGGTCATACCCGAGCGCCTCCGCCACGTCGGCATCGAAGTCATGGAGGCGGAAATCGGTGATGGCGAGCGGAGCGGCCTTGGCGACGGCGGCGCTGAGGAGGAAGAGCGTCATGAAGGCGAGGACACCCAGGACCGAGAAAGGCGTGTTGCGGATGAGGGCGAGGGAGAGGATGTGCGCATCCCGGCGTCGGGAAGCGGCATGCGGGGCGGGGAACATACGAGTGGGGGGAAAGGGGGAGGGGATGGATGCGGGGGAGAGATCACATCATTGTTGCAGGATGACGGAGGTGTTCAGGCTGCCGGCATTGATGCGTGAGGTAACGTCCGCAGCGGCATCCGCAACGACGTCGGCCGTTTGCGGGGAACCTCCGGCGTCCGCGGCATTCTGCTCAATGGAGGTCAGGTTCTGCGTGAGGGCGTTCACGGTTGCGTTTACGACGGTGTCGGCGTTTGCCCCCACCGAGGCGCCGGGCGCCGCGGAGCCGGAACCCGTCTGCGCGCCGACCTGCAGCAGGGCGGCGTTGTTCTGCGAGAGGGCGTTGATGGCCTGCGAGGCGTCGGTGGCGGCGTGCGCGGAAGCGGCGGCGTTCTGGGTACAATTGCTGCCGCAGTTCTGGATGACGGTGACCGTGTTGTTGTTGGTGATATTCTGCACGGCGTTGACGACGGTGTTCGAAACGGCGTCGAAATCGATGTACGGACCGTACCATGCATAGTTGTTCTCCGTGGCCTGCACAATCTCATGGAGCGCGCCGGCGGGCGCCGCAGGCGTGCGTGGCATGCCGTCGCCCGAGGCGGGGTAGGACGGCGCAAGTACTTCCTGATTCACACCGGGCAACGCGGCATACGTCGGCTGAGGCGCGGGGTCCGAAGCAAAAACGTCCCAATCCCTGCCGAACTCGGTGGGAGGAAAAGCCCGGGCATCGCGGTCGGTCGTTTCCCCCGCTTGGGCCAGGAGCTGCGTCGAGGGGCGCAGGAGCGCTTGCGGCCTCTGTACGAGCAGTGCGAAGAGGGAAAGTTCCCAGGTACGGAGCGATGCCGGTCCCGCGTGGACGGACATGCCCAGGGGGGCCGCAGCCATGCCGGTGGTGATGGAGGAGGAGAGGAAGAGGAGTCCAAGGGTCATGGAGGCCGCAGCGCGCCGGAATCCCCGCATGGCACCCCTCCCGTTTCCGCCTGATGGAACAGTGAACATAAGAGAGAGAAGGAAGAAGGAAGTCGCCTGCGGAGACGATTGGCAGGGAAGGGTCCTTACACAATTTCGATTTGACCCTTGGCAAGGAAAATATCCTCCCCTAACATGGTTCGGCTGTTTCGCATTCCCACATCCGTATGCCAGGTAACGTTTCTCAGGTCATCGGTGCAGTCGTCGACTGCACGTTCCCCCAGGGAGAGACCCTCCCGCCCCTCTTCACGGCTCTCAAGACGGCGGTCGGGAAGGAAGTGCTGATCCTGGAGGTGCAGAACCACCTCGGAGGCGGCATGGTCCGCACCGTCGCCATGGGCGCCACGGACGGCCTGCAGCGCGGCACGCCAGTGGAGAACACCGGCGCCCCCATATCCGTGCCGGTCGGCAAGGAGACGCTGGGGCGCATGTTCAACGTCCTCGGCGAACCCATCGACGGCCTCCCCCCCGTGAAAGCAAAGAAGTATTACCCCATCCATCGCGATCCGCCCTCCTTCGTGGAGCAGTCCACGGAGACGGAAATCTTGGAGACGGGGATCAAGGTCATTGACCTCATCTGTCCCATCCTCAAGGGTGGGAAAGTGGGATTGTTCGGCGGGGCGGGCGTGGGCAAGACCGTGGTCGTCAAAGAGCTCATCCGCAACATCGCGGAGGAGCACAGCGGCCTTTCCGTGTTCGCCGGGGTGGGGGAGCGCTCGCGCGAGGGGAACGACCTCTACGGGGAAATGAAGGAGTCAGGCGTGCTGGAGAAGACGTCCCTCGTGTTCGGACAAATGAACGAGCCGCCGGGACCGCGCCTGCGCGTGGCGCTCGCCGGGCTCTCCATCGCCGAGTACTTCCGTGACGAGGAGCAGAAGGACGTCCTCCTCTTCATCGACAACATCTTCCGCTTCACGCAGGCGGGCTCGGAAGTCTCCGCCCTCCTCGGGCGCGTGCCCTCCGCCGTCGGCTACCAACCGACGCTCGCCACGGAAATGGGCCAGGTGCAGGAGCGCATCACTTCCACCAAGAAAGGCTCCATCACGTCCGTGCAGGCCATCTACGTCCCCGCGGACGACCTCACGGACCCGGCCCCCGCCACCACGTTCGGCCACTTGGACTCCACCATCGTGTTGACCCGCTCCCTCGCCGAACTCGGTATCTACCCCGCCGTGGATCCCCTGGATTCCACCTCCACCATCCTGGCGCCCGAGACCGTGGGGCAGGAGCACTACGATACGGCTCGCGCCGTCCAGCGCGTCCTCCAGCGTTACCGCGAACTGCAGGACATCATCGCGATCCTCGGCATGGAGGAGCTCTCGGAGGAAGACAAGCGCGCCGTGCACCGCGCGCGCAAAATCCAGCGCTTCCTCTCGCAGCCCTTCTTCGTCGCCGAGGTCTTTACGGGCTTCCCCGGCAAGTACGTGCCCATGAAGGAGACCGTCCGCTCGTTCAAGGCCATCCTCGACGGGGAGCTGGACGACGTGCCGGAGCAGGCCTTCTATATGAAGGGTGGCATTGATGAAGTGAAAGCGTAAGGCGTCCCCGTCGTATGGACGCGGCATGCCGCGTCCTGCCCATCCCACCATCACGATTATGCTTCGCTTCCAGCTCATTACACCGGACCGCGTCCTCTACGAGGGCGACGCCGAGTCCGTTTCGCTCCCCACACCCCAGGGCGAGATCACGGTGCTGCCGCACCACATCCCGCTCATTTCCATCGTGGTGCCCGGCACCGTCCTCGTGCGCGGAAAAGGGGAGGAGCACATCTTCGCGGTCACACGCGGCGTAGTGGAGATTGACGGCGCTTCCCTGCGCGTGCTGGCGGATACGGCGGACCGCGCGGATGAGCTGCAGGAAGAGGCGATCGAGCAGGCCAAGAAGGAAGCCGTGCGGCTGCAGAAGGAGAAGCGCGACGACGCGGAAGGGTTCGCGGAAGCCACGGCCATCATGGAGCGGGAGATTGCCAAGCTGGCGGCGCTGCGCAGGAAGAAGGCGCGGGGCAAGCAGCCGCGCATCGAGCAGTAGCGAAGCCGCTGATCACACTGAGGAGCGTCGCTCTGACAAGCGACGCATGTTCCTCCAATCTTCACGCAACGGAAAAAAAGGAGCAGGACATCCGTGTCCTGCCCCTGTCCACCTTCCCTCACACAGGGATGCTCATGCGCTTGGATTCCACCAATGCCTTGAACTCCGGTGACAAAATCAGGACAGAGCACTGGTCAAGAGGTGCGTTGTGATAGTGGAAGACAGACCACACTACTGCCAATCCGGTTTTGCCGAGCACGATCATGCGCGTCGCCGTGAAGAGTCCTCCGTTGTCATCCGGAATGGACTGTCGTGTCAATTCAATCCAATTTCCATCGGGGCTCTTGTGCGTACGTTGGCTCTTCCATGAATCTTCGATGATCTTGAGGGTGACGTCGGGGGGGCAAACGAAATCAATGATTTGTTCACCCTCCGGTTTCCTGATGATAAGCGTTCCAAGGACACGTTCTCTCGTTTCCGTGAACGAGAGATGGTGGGGCATCGATTCCCACGAAAGCTCGAGATGTTCCATCACAAATTCTCCACTGTGAGAGTAGGGAGGGGATCTGACCCCTCCGAGAAAAGAAGAAGGATCAGGTGGCTCCCTACGCGGGGGTGACAAAGATCGAAGAGAATAGAGTACACTGTTTCCATGCCCGATCAACCGCCGGAAACGCCGAGAATGAAGGAAGAACGCCTCCGCGACGCCCTTTGGCTCGCGGTGCGCCTGGTGTGGGACATGGGGTGGATCATCGCCATTCCGGCCGTCCTTTTGGGTTTCTTCGGGGCGTATGTGGATCGGTGGCTGGGGACCTCGCCAATTTTCATTCTCCTCGGCCTCGCCTTGGCGCTCGCCCTCTCCTTCCTCGGCGTGAAGAGGAAATTGAAGGAGATACTGGAGAAGAGGTTTTAAGGAAATGAGAAATTTGAAATGCCAAATGCGCAATGGGGAGGGATAGACCATATTTCGCATTTCCTATTTTGCATTTTGCATTACAATCGGCCTACTCATGGCATCCGTCGAAGCCCCCACACTGGCCTCCGAAACCATCGCTCACCTCGGGTCGTTCGAGATCCGCAATACGCTCATCATGGCGTGGCTGGCGATGGCGGTGCTGATCATCGTCGCATTGTTCACGCGCGCCACCAAGTACAAGGAGGTGCCCGGACGGTTCCAGAGCCTGATGGAGATGATCGTGGAGGGGTTCTTCAACTTCTGGGATTCCGTGGTGGGGGATAGGAAGCAGACGCGGCTGTTCTTCCCGCTCGTCACCACCATCTTCATCTTCCTCGCCACGGCCAACTGGATGGGCATCTTCCCGGGCGTGGGTTCCATCACTATCGAGGGCATGCACAACGGGCACCTGGTGGACATGCCCATCTTCCGCTCCATGAACGCGGACGTGAACATGACGCTCGCCGTGGCGCTCATCTCCGTCATTATGACCCAGGTGTTCGGCGTGGTGATGCTCGGCATCCTCCCGTACGCGGGCAAGTTCTTCGTGCCGCCGTGGAAGGACCCCATCGGCACGTTCATCGGCATCCTGGAGCTTCTGGCGGAAATCGCAAAAGTGATCTCCTTCTCCTTCCGTCTCTTCGGCAATATCTTCGCCGGGGAAGTGCTCCTCGTCGTCATCTCTTTCCTCATGCCCTACGTGGCGCCCATTCCGTTTTTGGGTTTGGAAATTTTCGTAGGGTTCATCCAAGCACTGGTCTTTTCCATGCTCACACTCGTCTTCCTCAAGATGGCCGTGACGGCGCACGGGGGACATGAGGAGCATGAGGGGCACGGCCACGGGGAGTTGGCGCCTGCGGCGGTAAAGGGATAAGGTGCGCGTTCCTGAGCAAATAATGTGCATAGGAGTGCCTTCTTAGACCCTTGCTTGCTTCTTGACATATCATTACACTCTTCCCGCTCAATTTTCCCCTACCTTTTCCCTATCATTCTATGGAACCCACAGAGGTCGCGCAGGTCGCGGCGCAAGCAGCAGGCGGTATGTTCTCCGACAAGAACTTCTTCGTCGCCATGACGATGGTGTTCGGATCCATGATGCCCGCCCTCGCGATCGGCTGGATCTCCAGCAAAGCGATGGAGGCCATCGGACGCAACCCGGAGGCCGCTTCCAAGATCCAGACGGCCCTGGTGCTCACGGTCGCCTTCGCGGAAGCGATCGCCATCTATTCGTTGGTGGTAGCACTGATCATTAAATTCGTCTGATCTCTCTGACGTGTTTTCGCGGCTAGGCCGCGCTCCGCGCCCCGATGGGGCGCAGCTACGTGCTAGATCATTCCTGACCCGCTTCTCATCATCCTTTCATGGAACTCCTTGAAAAATTAGGCATCAACTGGGGCTTGCTCATCGCGCAGGTGGTGAACTTCGCCATCGTCGCGGGTGTGCTCACGTACCTGGTGTACAAGCCGGTTCTCAATCTCATCGACCAGCGGAGTGAACGCATCCGCAAGGCCATGGAGGACGCGAAGAAGATCGAGGACCAGAAGAAGGAGATGGATGCGTTCCGCGTGGAGCAGATGAAGAAGATCGACGCGGAAGTGGGGGCGTTCTTCGAGCGTTCCAAGAAGGAAGCGGAGGAAATGCGCCAGCAGATCCTGGGCACCGCGCAGGAAGAGGCGAACCGCATCCTCCAGAAAGGCGAACAGCAACTCAAGGAGGAGCGCGCGCGCGTGCTGGGCGAAGTGCAGGGCAACGTGGCCGCCATCATCGTCCGCATGACGGAGAAGATCCTGGAACGCGAATGGTCGCCTGCGGACCAAAAGAAGCGCATCGCCGACCTCACCCAAGAACTTTCCACGGCTTTCCGATGAAGATCACAGCGGAAGACATCGCGCGTTGGCTCATCGAAACCTTCACGTCCCTCCCTCAAGCGCAACATGCCGAGGCGGCGGATGCCGCGCTCGACGCGCTGCGCAGCCACGGCCTCTCCCGGGAAGTGCGCACGTTCCCCCATACCGTCCGCCGCATGCTGGAGAAGCGGGGGATGGTGTTCGCGGAGATCGTCACGCCCGCCGAGGACGGCGGGGCGGGGCACATCGCCTCCGCCATCGAAGCCGCCATGAAGAAGAAGGTTTCCCTCACGCACAAGGCGGACCCCTCCCTCCTGGGCGGAGCGCTCCTGAGCATCGGTGACGAACGCTTCGATGCCTCGGTGCGCGGGTCCCTGAACCGTTTCCAACAATCCCTTTCCTCCACCATGTAACGGCGCATGTTGATCCGCCGCTCCGATTATCCCCCCACCCCTATGACGCTCAGCCAATCATTGATCAAGACGCTCGAGGAGCGCATCGGCGCCTACAAGAAGGACGTGGCGCACGAACACGTAGGCACCGTGGTGGAGGTGGGTGACGGGATCGCAAAGATCCACGGCCTCTCCCGCGTGGGGGCGGCGGAAATGCTGGACTTCGGCAATGGGGTGCTGGGAAGCGCTCTCAACCTGGAGGAGGACATCGTGGGAGCCATCGTCCTGGGGGACTTCAAGAAGATCAACGAAGGGGACACCGTCAAAGCCACGGGGCAGATCCTCTCCGTTCCGGTGGGCGACGAGCTCATCGGGCGTGTGGTGAACCCGCTCGGCGAACCCAAGGATGGCGGCCCGGCCTTCTCCCGTGCCCAGATGTACCCCGTGGAGAAGATAGCCCCCCGCGTCATAGAGCGGAAGGGGGTCAACACGCCGCTCCAGACCGGGCTCATGGCCATCGATTCCATGATCCCCATCGGCCGCGGCCAGCGCGAGCTGATCATCGGCGACCGCCAGACGGGGAAGACGGCCGTTGCCATCGACGCCATCATCAACCAGAAGTCCACGCAGAAGACCGACCGTCCCGTGATCTGCATCTACGTCGCCATCGGGCAGAAGGAATCCAAGGTGGCGAAGATCGTGGATACGCTCCGCAAGCACGGCGCCATGGAGTACACCATCGTGGTCACCGCCGGCGCCGCCGAACCCGCCTCGCTCTCCTACATCGCCCCCTTCGCCGGCACGGCGATGGGCGAGTACTTCCTGGACAAGGGGAAGGACGTGCTCTGCATCTACGACGACCTCAGCAAGCACGCTTGGGCCTACCGTCAAATTTCGCTGCTGCTGCGCCGTCCCCCGGGACGCGAGGCCTACCCCGGCGACGTGTTCTACCTCCACTCCCGCCTTTTGGAGCGCGCGGTGTGCTTGAGCGAGGAACGCGGCGGCGGAACGCTCACCTCCCTGCCCATCATCGAGACGCAGGCGGGCGACGTTTCCGCCTACATCCCCACCAATGTCATCTCCATTACGGACGGGCAGATCTACCTGGAGAGCGACCTCTTCTACAAGGGGATCCGCCCCGCACTCAACATCGGCATCTCCGTCTCCCGCGTGGGATCCGCCGCCCAGCGGAAGTCCATGAAGAAAGTGGCCGGCAAGCTCCGCCTGGACCTGGCGCAGTACCGCGAACTCTCGGCCTTCTCGCAGTTCGGCAGCGACCTGGACGCCGCAACCAAGGCGCAGCTGGACCGCGGCGCGCGCCTCACCGAGATCCTCAAGCAGAAGCAGTACGAGCCCGTACCCGTCGGCGAACAGGTCGCCGTCATCTACGCCGGCACGAACGGCTACTTGGACGAGATACCCGTGGACCAGGTGAAGAAGTTCCAGACGGAATTCCTCGCCTTCCTCGCCGCCCAGCACGCGAACGTCCTCGAGCAGCTCAGCAAGGAGATCACGCCCGATGCCGAGGAGACGCTGAAGAGGCTGCTGAGTTCTTTCAAGGAAGAGAAAGGATATTCTTCTACGAAGTAGTATTCAGTATTGCGTATTACGTATTACGTATGATGAGTGCCGAGTTGATACGAAATACGTAATACATCATACGAAATACGACACAAGTTCTCCCTTCATCCCACATGGCCCGCAGCCTCCGCGACCTCCGGCGCAAGATGACCGCCATCCGCTCCACGCGGCAGGTGACCAAGGCCATGGAATTGGTCTCGGCATCCAAGATGCGCCGCGCCGTGGGGGCCGCGCACATGCTGCGCCAGTATGCAGTGACGTCCTGGCGCATTCTCCAACGCATCGCCGTCGCGAGCCCGGGCATGCATCCCTTCCTGGAGGAACGTCCCGTCTCAAACGTCCTCGCCATCCTCTTCTCCTCCGACCGCGGCCTTTCGGGCAGCCTTAACGCGCAGCTCTTCCGCGCAGTCGGCGCCTACTTGGACGGCTTGAAGTCAGTCAGCGGCTTCTCCAAGGTGGATTTCGTGGTCACGGGAAGGCGGGGTCACCAGTTCCTCACCCGCGCGGGGCAGAACGTGATCGCAGCGTTCCCCGCGCTCAGCAACCACCCCACGTTCAAGGACGTGCTGCCCATCGCACGCATGGCCACGGAGGGTTTCCTCAACGGCACGTATGACCACGTGGTCCTCCTCTATCCCGATTTTGTTTCGCCCCTGGTGCAGGACCCCACGGTCAAACTCCTCCTGCCCTTCACGCAGACCGCGCTCAAGGACATGATCGATTCCCTGGGGATGCGCCACCGCGGGAAAGCCGCGACGGAAGAATTGAACGGCATTGCGGAATACAAGTTCGAGCCTTCCCGGGAGGAAGTGTTGCGCACCATTTTGCCGCAGCTCACCGAGATGCAGGTGTACCAGGGGGTGCTGGAAGCCGCCGCCTCGGAGCACTCCGCGCGCATGGTCGCCATGCGCAGCGCCACCGATAACGCCACCTCGATCCTCGACGACCTCACGCTGACGTACAACCAGACGCGGCAGGAGAAAATCACTGCTGAACTCTCCGAACTCAGCGCGGCGAAGGCGGCGTTGGACTAAAAATCCCCTTCACGCGCAACGGCGGAAGGGGAGGGGATCAGGACGCTCATGACCATTCGGGGTCACATGTCAGCGACACCAGTGCCTTCTCCACACATGGATAGGTAAGGAAGAGTACATTCAATCGCATGATTCTGAAGACCTCGGTGAGGGCAGGGTTGACAGCGCAGAAGCGGATCGTGCTGCCCAAGTTCTTCATGTGCGATGTGAAGCGGATGAGCTTGCCAATGGCGGCGGAGGCGAAGGTGCTGACCCTTTCGAAGTTGACGATGACGCTGTAGTCGGTGGGGATTGGCAATCGAGCCAGCTCTTCCCCCAACATCTTGATCCATTCCTCTTCGATACAGTATTGCTTCGTGAAGGTGATGATAATGGTGGCTCCTTCCGTCTGCACCGCGATACAGCGAAAACCATTCAAATCGTCTGTTGTGGACATACCTGCCTCCTTCAAAAATGACAAGAAACGAAAATCCTGAACCGAAGATAATATTATACTAAATTTTGTTATTGTCAAATTCTTGAATGCACTCCAGTACAACGCAATTCCCAAGAAAAGACTCGTTGATAAAATCCCCTTAGCCAGTGCGAAGGGGATGGGGTACAGGAGGTCTTGTCCGTTACAGAGAGGCGAAGGCGTCTGCCTCCGTCTCAACGATGGAGAACAGCTGGTCCAAACGAGTGGTGAAGAACACTTCTCTGATGTTCGGAGGCAAACTGCACATCCGCAATCGCCCCTTCCTCTTCTTTACGGCACGCTCCAAGAGTATGCATTTGTTGAGTACTGCACTGGAAGCGAAATTCACTTCCTTCCACTGGAGGATGACGTGCGTGTTCTCTTGCAGAAGAGGGGGCGTTCCATCATCGGACGGTGCGACGAGTGCCATGCATTCCTGGCCTAGTTCCTTGATACTCGTCGGGTTAAGGATATTGCGATCCAGCAAGGTGACGACGGCAACATTGCCTCTTACTTCCACGCTAATGTGCTTTCGTTCTTGAGTCATGACGAATCTCCCTATGGTTAAGTGAAAGAACGACCTCCTGAACGAAAGTACTTTGATACAACGGATAGGGAAGTCAATGCTTGGAACAGCACGTATGGAAAAGACACAGTGTGGTGCGCAAAAGTCCGCATCGTTCCGCAGGAACACACATCACATGTTGCTGTAGAATTGCTTCTTCTTGTTCTCCGAGCGGAACTGCTCGCGCTTAAGGGCGCGGATGCGCTGGAGGCGGCGCGTGAGGGGCTTTTTGTAGTGGGAGCGCTCGCGCATCTTCTTGAGCAGGCCGGACTTCTGCACCTGCTTCTTGAACCGCTGCTGGAGCCGGTCACCCGATTCGTCGCCGTGCTTGATTGCGAAAATTGCCATCGGGGAGAGAGTAATGGACAACAGTTCCAGAATCAAGAGAAGACCGCTTCGTATCGTGTATTTCGCAGCACGTATTACGTATGGCAGTGATAGCGGCGCATACGCACTACGTAATACGTTATACGAAATACGAACAAATAAATAGTACAAAGAACATCCCATTCATTCCATGCAAAGCATCCGTTGCAGGGGCATCAAAATACGGATAAACTCCACTCTGATATGGCTAAGAATCAGTACACAGCTGAGCAAATAATCGTGCTCGAAGGTTTGGAACCCGTGCGGAAGCGTCCGGGGATGTACATCGGTTCCACGGACCAGCGCGGCCTCCACCATTTGGTCTATGAGATCGTGGACAACTCCATTGATGAAGCCATGGGGGGGCATGCCACGCAGATCAACGTGACCCTCAACGACGATGGTTCCGTGGCGGTGGAAGACAACGGCCGCGGCATCCCCGTGGACATCCATCCCGTCACCAAGCGCCCCGCGCTGGAAGTGGTGCTCACCACGCTGCACGCCGGAGGGAAGTTCGGAGGGGACGAAAGCGGATACAAGGTCTCCGGCGGGCTCCACGGCGTGGGGTCCTCCGTCGTCAACGCGCTGAGCGTCAAACTGCGGGCGGAGGTATTCCTCGACGGGTACACGTACATGCAGGAGTACAAGCGCGGCAAGCCGACGATGGATGTGAAGAAAGGCGCCAAGACCGCCAAGCACGGCACGCTCATTACGTTCTGGCCGGACAAGGAGATCTTCGATATCACGGAATGGAACCTGGACATCATCCTCACGCGCCTGCGCCAGCAGGCGTACCTCACGCGCGGGATCACCATCTCGGTGCTCGACGCGCGCAAGAAGCGGCCCGCGGAGGACGAGCAGTATCCGCGACTCTACCGCTTCCACTTCGAGGGCGGGATTTCGGCCTACGTGAAACACTTGAACGATTCCAAGGACGTCATCGGCGAGCCCATCTGGTTCGAGAAGGACACACCCGACGGGTTCGTGGAAGTGGCGCTGCAGTACTCGCAATCCTTTCAGGAGCACGTGGTGAGCTTCGCCAACAACATCCACACCGTGGAAGGCGGGCATCACCTAACGGGCTTCAAGGCGGCGCTCACGCGCACCATCAACGCCTACGCGCGCAGCTTCCAGATCCTCAAGGAGAAGGACGAGAACCTCTCGGCGGACGACGTGCGCGAGGGGCTCACGGGCGTCATCAGCGTGCGCCTGCGGGAGCCGCAGTTTGAAGGGCAGACCAAGGGCAAGCTGGGGAACGCGGAAATGAAGACGGCGGTGGAGACGGTGGTGAACGAGAAGCTCAGCCAGTACCTGGAGGAACATCCCTCCGAGGCCAAGGACATCATCGCCAAGTGCCTGCTGGCCGCCCGCGCCCGCATGGCCGCCCGCGCCGCCAGGGACAGCGTGATCCGCAAGGGCGCCCTGGACGGCATGACGCTCCCCGGGAAGCTGGCGGACTGCTCCAATAAGGACCCCAGCCAGTGCGAGCTGTACATCGTGGAGGGTGATTCCGCCGGCGGCTCCGCCAAGCAAGGCCGCAACCGCGAGTTCCAGGCCATCCTTCCGCTCCGCGGCAAGATCCTCAACGTGGAGCAGGCGCGCCTGGACAAGATGCTCGCCAATAACGAGATCAAGGCGCTCATCATCGCGCTGGGCATCGGCGTGGGCGAGGTGAAGGAAATGTCCAAGCTCCGCTACCACCGCGTGGTGATCATGACCGACGCCGACGTGGACGGCGCGCACATTCGGACGCTGCTCCTCACGCTCTTCTTCCGCTACTTCCCGGAACTCCTGGAAGGCGGGTACCTGTACATCGCCCAGCCGCCCCTCTACAAGATGCAGAAGGAAAAGGAGGTGCTCTACGCGTACACGGACAAGGAGAAGGCCGCCATCCTCAAGGGGTGGGGCATCAACGAACAAGAGGTGCAGGAATCGGAGGAGAAGGCGGAAGCGACGGAGGAAACGGAAGAAGCGGAGGAGGGTACGAAAGAGAAGAAAGGGAAGACGGAGGTGAAGCGTAAGCCCCGCGTGAATATCCAGCGTTACAAAGGTCTGGGGGAGATGAACCCCGAGCAGTTGTGGGAGACCACCATGGACCCTGACCGCCGCATGATGCTCCAGGTGACGATGGATGATGCAGAGAAGGCCGATGCCACATTCACGACGCTCATGGGGTCGGAAGTCGCCCCCCGCCGCAAGTTCATCCAGACGCACGCCAAGGGTGTGAAGAATCTTGATATCTGAGGTTGAGGCGACCTTTATTATCTTGAGAAAGGATTCCGACGTTACCGAGGATTCCGAAGAACAAAAGAACAAAGGAACGTGTATCTTCCGCATGACAATCATCGGACTCTTCGGAATCATCGGAATCCTCTATACTCCCCCTGCATGAAACAGTTCCTCTTCGTCCTGTTCATTCTCATCTGGGCGGCCGTCGTCCTCCTCTTCGGCAAGCGGTTCTTCCGCGCGCTGCGGGCGAGGAAGTGGGGGGATATCATCCTCTACGGCATCGTGCTCTCCTTCCTCATCACGTTCGTGGAGTGGTTCGTCTACTACGCCTACGCCCTCGCGAACCCGCAGGTTTTCCTGTGAGCCTTGGATGATCACCGCCGTGCCGCTATCCTCTCCCCATGCACACGCCGTGGGCGTTCATCGTCGCGGGGGAGAGCGCCATAGCCCTGGCGATCATCGCTGCGGCCTTATCCCTCCGCTTCCGTTTCCACAGGAAGATCATCATCACCCTCTGCGCGATGCTCTTCATCGCCGGGGCGGCGACGGTCTTGCGGTGTCCTTTGTGCGTGGATTGCGGAGGCAAAACTTCACAAGGAAGTCCGTGGAGCGGTATCTGCTGCGTACAATCCTGGCGATCCGCAAAGAACATCCTCTGGTGGGACCTGATCACGGAACCGGGGGAGTGGAAATGATGACATACCGGAGTGTATATGAGGTGTCTCTCAGGGATGATACCGACGTTGCCGAAGACTCCGAGGATTCCGAGGAATGTCATGGAAATACACTCGTGTGAAGAGAACAAACTTCTTCGGAATCTTCGGAATCGTCGGACTCCCTTCTTGCATCAGGGCAAGCTTCGGTATTCTCAGTCTTCATCAACGTCCCCCATCTGGTCCTTGAGGACGTATGTGTCCAGGTTCGTCTCGCCCAGGAGCTTGGTCACCTGCGGGATCGCCTGGCCGTACTTGATCTGCTTCTGCTTCCCGGCCTTCATGTCGCGCAGAATGATGGTGCCTTCCTTCACTTCCATCTTGCCCAGGAGCAAGGTGTAGCGCGCCTCGAACTTATCGGCCAATCGCATCTGGCTCTTGAGGCTGGCTTCGCCGAGCGCACCGATGGTGTGGACGCCGAGTTCACGCAGTTCGGAGATGAGGGTAAGGCACTGCTTCTTGGCTTCCGGCCCCAGCTGTGCCACGAACACGTCCACGTGGTCCTTGTGCGGCACCTGCACGCCGGCTTCCTTCATATGCCAGATCATGCGTTCCAAGCCGCCCGCGAACCCCACGCCGGGAGTGGGCTTTCCCCCCAAGAGCTCAATGAGGCCGTCGTAACGCCCTCCGCCGCCCACGGCGTTCTGTGCGCCGGTGGATTGGTCCCAGAATTCGAAGACCGTCTGGGTGTAGTAATCCAACCCGCGCACGAGCTTGGGGTTCTCCACGTACCGCACGCCGAACGCGTCCAGGTATTCCTTGAGCGTCGCGTGGTACTGCTTGCTCTCTTCGCTCAAGTAGAAATCAAGCGTCGGCGCAGCCTTGAGGAGGATCTGCGTGTCCTCGTTCTTGGAGTCCAAGATCCGCAGCGGGTTTGTCGCCAAACGCCCGCGGTCTTCCTCCGGAAGCCGGTGTTCCTTGCCTGTGAAGAAATCCCTGAGGCCTTCCACATACGCCTTGCGGTTCTCCGGCGTGCCGATGTTGTTGAGTTGGAGGGTGAGGCGGTCCAGGATCTTCACGTCCTCCAGGATGTTGGTGACCACGTGGATCAGCTGCGCATCCAAGCTGGGATCCTTGAGCCCGATGATCTCCAAGTCGAACTGATGGAACTGGCGGTAGCGTCCTTTCTGCGGACGGTCGTAGCGGAAGCACTGCCCGATGGCGTAGAGTTCCACGGGCTGCGGGAGCTGTTGCATGCCGTGCTCTACGTAGGAGCGGCAGATGCCCGCGGTGAATTCCGGACGCAAGGCGAGGTCTGAGGGTTCGCTCCCGTCCTTCTTGCTGCCCGCAACGAGGAAGAGCTCCTTCTCCACGATATCGGTGTGCTCCCCGATGCCACGCTCAAACACCCCGCGGTACTCGTACATGGGCGTATCAATGCGCTTGTACCCCGCCTGGCGGCAGCGGTGGCGCACGGCCTTCTTGATGTAGGTCATGTACTGGTGGTCCTCGGGGAGGACGTCGTGCGTGCCCTTGGGTGTGCGGAACAGGGGTTCAGCCATAAGAACCTCGCATGAGGCTCCAGGGACGGTACCAGGAGGAAGCTCTTTTGACAAGGCAGGGGATGGGGGTTTGGGGGTTTCTGAAGCTATAAGGTGTATTCCCATCCGGGTTGCCATGCCTTGGTATGCCGCCAATCCTCAGCGATCGCTTGCTGCCAGGTCTTTCCCTTCACCAGCGCATCAAGAGCAAGCTGGGGAGCCTGATGGGCGACGATGGCCACTTGTTTCCCGTTGTATTCCTGTTGGAGGAAACGGAGAAAGTCTGCCATTCTCCTCTCCACATCCCGGTAGCTTTCGCCCTGCGGGAAGGGCGTTTCCACAAAGGAAGACAACGTTCCCTTGAAGGAATCTGAGCGTTGATTGGTATAGAGACCGTAGTTCACTTCTCGCAGGCGCATATCTGGAATAATGGGATATCTTTCTCCGAATGCGAGGCTCACCGTATCTACCGCTCTTTGGAGATCGGAACAGAAGACAGCGTCGAAGCGTTTGTGGCGGACAAGTGTACCGAGTTCCTTGGCTTGCCGTATGCCACGTTCGGAGAGAACGCCTGGATTCCAACCGGTAGCCACACCCCGTTCATTGTCGGTGGTAGTTCCGTGCACGAAGTACGTGATGTGGACAGGCATAGGACGAGCAGCTGTAGGGTACAGGAAAGCGGAGCGCGGATCATGACACTCATTGCCAATACATGGGGCGAGCGATGGGTTTGCCTGCCCACCGTAGTCCCGAGCAAAGCCGAGGGACGAAGGTGGGAACCCACGACCTTCAGCCTCCGCTCGTTGCGACGAGCTACGGTTGACAGGCCAAGGCCACAACCTGGCGCTCCACATTCAAAGTACACATGGGGCGAGCGATGGGTCTTGAACCCACGACCTCCAGGGCCACAACCTGGCGCTCTAACCAACTGAGCTACGCCCGCCACGTGCAGAGGAATAGTACGTGGAAACACAATGTATTACCAGTCGTTCAAGCCGCAGAATGCGGGTCGTCTGGCTTCTGCGAATCGGGTTTCAGCCCTTCCGCTTCCACCATGAAGATCACCTTGTCGTCACCTGCCGCGGGTTGTTCCTCCTTTGGTGTCGGTTGAGCCGCCGGAGCCGGTGGGGGCGGGGGGATGGAAGGAGGAGGGACATCTGGCGGCGGAGGAAGGGGTTGCGCGGGCGACGGTGGAGGGGTCTCCTTCGTCTGCGGAGGAGAGTGCGGGGCGGGAGGAACCTGCGGTGTTGCCGGAGCCTGCGTCGGCGATGGCTGACCGCTGACCGCCCTGTCCACCGTGGTCCCGATTTGCGGGACGGAGGAGGATGATCCCTGATCGCCGGGTTGCTTCCTCTTTTTCAGGTTATCCCTGTACCTCTTCCTCTTGGATCTCTTCTTCTCCCGTTCACGCTCCAGCCTGTCCTTTTCCTCAAGCGTGAGCTCGCGTGAAGGTGCGGCTGGCGCGGGAGTTAGAGGAAGCGAAGGTGTTACGGGAGCCGATACCGGTGATGGTGCGGCAGGCGGCGGAACCGGAAGAAATGCGGGTGTGCTCACCGGCGGCGGCGGTGCAACCGGAGGGACGGGCTTCTGAAGTGTTGGAAGCGTAGGTGGAGGTGCCGCGGGGGCAGTCTTCTGCGGAGGCGAGACGGCGGGGATCGGCGTCACCGGAGGGGACGGGGACGGTTGTGCCGGAGCTGCTGCTGGCGAAAACGGCGGAGGTTCCTTCACTTCTGGCGTGGGAGGGGGAGCGGCTACCGGTGCGGATGCCGCGGCTTGCTTCTCAATTCCTTTCTTGAGCCACGCCGGTGCATTGTCTACATCAATGGATGGAGGGGGCGGTGCGGGCGGTGGCGGGGGAGCGGGAGCGGGCGCTTTCGGTTCCACAACGGGAGTCGGGGTTTTCTTCATGATCTCCAACACGGGTGCGGGCGGAAGAGGGGAAGGTTCTGCCTTCTGCGCCGGAGGCTCCGGCACTTTTTCCGCAATGTCCGGACGCCGGATCGCCATGGGGGGCGCCACATCAATCACATGCGGGGGCTGCTCCGGCTTGGTGAGCTTCGTTTCCATGTTTTCAAGCCTCTTCTGCAAGCCGCCGCCTTCCCGTTGCAGCAGCTTGCCCACCGCCCACACGCCCGTCCCTCCCACCACGACCGCGCCCAGGAAGATCAATGCGATGCGGAGGAGGAGGGAGAACATGGAATTGCCCTGCATCGCGGGAGGCGACACCTCGGGAACGGAGGAAGCGGAGGACGCTTGTGACGAAGGGTTCTCCGTCGGGACGAACGCGGAAACCGGGAGGGAGCGGGTGGTTTCGAAGAGATTCTGTCCGCTGCGGAGGTCCACGAGACGCACGTGCACGTCATAGGTGCCGCTCTGTGCGTAGGTGTGCGTGGGTGATGCCAACAGACTTTCCGTTCCGTCACCGAATGACCAGAAGTACAGCACGGGGATGGAGAGGTCCCGCACTTGCGGCAGGGAGAACTGCAGCGTGCCGCCGCTCGCGGTGGTGACCACAATGGCGCTGTCCCGCGGGACATCGGGGGAAACGGGAACGTCCTCCGCGCTCCGAACGATGCGGATGGCCTGTTCGACGGTGGTGGTGTCATTACGCAACGCACTGATGTGCAATTCACGTTCCGCACGCGGCGAAGAGAGCCAGAGGAACAGCGGTACGCGGGCGCTGCGGAAGAACGTTTCCGACGCATCGTCATCGTCACGCGCATTCCCGTTCCCATCACGGTCCACCGCCACATCGATATCCAGGATGAGGCGCGCGATGTCGTGCTGAGGAGGGATCAGTTGCAGGAATTGGCGGTTGGCGGGCAGGCTTACGGACCCCGAGAGGAGAGGAGGGGAGGTGCTCACCGGCGGACCTTCCGCGGCGGCGGAAGACGGAGCGCCTTCCCCTGAAGGACGGTCGCGGACATCGATGAGCAGGATGCGCTGGGCGACGGGTGTGCCGTCCGCGGAGGCGGCTGTGGCATCCAGCCTGTATGTCCCGGCATCCGTCAGGCGGGTGCGGAAGAGCGGGAGATGCACCGCCTGGATGAACGTGCCGTCCTTCTCCAGGATCCAAGTGAATTGCGCGTCCGCCGCGTCGTTCGTGCCGAGTATTTCCAGGACGTCTCCCGCGAGGAGGCTCACGTGTTCCTCTTGCGGCGGCACCGGAACGGATTCTTGCGCACCTACCGCCGACACGAACGTGCAAAGCAGTGTGCCCAAGACGGCCGTGAGGAAGGCCGTTCGGTATGCGGGGGCGCGGAGAGGGACGCAGTGCATCACCATCAAGGCGTGATGATATTGATGAGGAGGGTCACGATGATACGGGAGAGGATAATGATCGCCAGGCCGATGGCCATATAGATGATCGTTTTCTTCGCTTGGTCCTTTTTGGCGTCATCCCCCAGGGAGATGATGAGCAGGATGCCGGCGTAAATCACCACAGCCACCGCGACGAGGGCGATGAGGTTGAGCACGGTGATGATGATGGTGATGACGATGTCCGTGAGGTTCGCCGCGGGGACACCGATGCCGCTCGCCTGTTCCACCCCTCCCCACAGCCCGCCCCCCTCGAACGTGGCGGCATCGGAAAGGGGCACCAGGGCGCGCAATCCCTGCGCCAGCCATTGCGACGTAGCCGTGAGGATGGAGTAGACGAAAGCGGACATGGGAGTTGGTGTTCTTTCCTATTATGATATCATAAAAACGGCTTTTTATCCACCAGCTCTTCCCATGCGTCCCAAGGGTCCAAAAACGCTTCTCCGACGTGCAGGAACCCCCCTGTACCTGGTCACGGATCCCTTGAACATCCGTTACCTGAGCGGGGTGGGGATGAGCGCGGGGGCGTTGCTGGTCACGCCGGAGCGGTATCTCCTCTTCACGGATGCACGGTACGGCGAGCGCGCGGGGCGGGAAGCGCGGAAGGGGATTGCCATTCGGGCGATCGATGACTTGCAACGGTACCTGCGGAAAGGCGTCGTGTGCGGCTTTGAGTCGGAACGCGTAACGGTGGGGGGCCGGGCACGCTGGGCTGCACGGCATCGCGGTGTCCGCTTCGTCCCCCGTCCGAACGTGGTGGAGCACTTCCGCAGGCAGAAGGAAGAGGATGAAGTGCGCGCGTTGCGCCGTGCGCACCGCCTCACGCGGGAGCTTCTCCGCCGCATCCCCCGCGTCCTCCGTCCCGGCGTCACTGAGCTGCAGGTGGCGCGTCAACTGGCGGTCTGGTCGTTGGAGGCGGGTGCGGAAGGCTTGTCGTTCGATCCCATCGTCGCCTTCGGGGCGCACACGAGCTCACCCCACCACGCACCCACGTCGCGGGCGTTGCGGAGAGGGGACATCGTTCAGATCGACGTGGGCGCGAAGGTGGAAGGCTACTGCGCCGATATGAGCGAGGTGTTCTTCACGGCCGCGCCGACGGACGATCAGCGGAGGGTCCATGGCGTCCTCCGGTCAGTCCAGAAGAAGGCCATGCGGGAAGCCGCCGCGGGGGTTTCGACGCACGTTCTGGACCGCCTGGTGCGTGACCGCCTGCGTACGCACGGCCTAGAGGAAGCCTTTACGCACGCACTTGGTCATGGCGTGGGGTTGGAGATCCACGAGGGCGTCACTCTTTCCCACAAGCGCCCGGAAGAGACGCTGCTCGCCGGCGAGGTGATCACCGTGGAGCCGGGGGTGTACTTTCCGGGACGGTGGGGAATGCGTGTGGAGGATATGGTGTATATTTCCTAGGTTCACATGTTCCGACCACGCGCAGCGCTGGCTCTGGGCATCCTCCTCGCCATGGGTCTCCCGGGCGCATGGAAGGCCGTGTTCCGGCCTGCAGTGCCGCACGCTTCCGCGGCCGTGTGCCTTGCGGAAGGGCGCGAAGGCAGCACGCGCTCTTGGCAGCAGCTTTCCTGTTGCGAGGGGTTGCGGGCGCTCAAGAAATCCGCGCGCGTGCAGAACGGCTGGGGGTGCAAGGTGGCGGAAGCGGACGAGGAGAAGATCGTGTGCACCAAGTGCGGCGACGGCGTGTGCGGCAGGGGCGAGACTTCCTGCAACTGCAGCAAGGACTGCCGCATCCCATGGAAATGCGGCAACGGGAGGCCGGACGGGAACGAAGCGTGTGACGACAAGAACCGCAAGGTGGGGGACGGCTGCTCGGAACGGTGCACGGTCGAGGAGGGTTGGTCGTGCCGCGGGTCGCCGAGCGAGTGCGCCGCCCGCTGCGGTGATGGCGTGGTGACCGCGAACGAACAGTGCGACGACAGCAACCGCAAGAGCCGGGACGGATGCTCCTCGCAGTGCGTTGTGGAGACCGGATGGTCGTGCGAGGGAGGGCCTTCCCGCTGTACCGCAGCAGGCGCTCTACCCGCGACCGGCATGGTGCTCTGCCTGGGGAGGGAGGACGGTGCGGTGGTGGTGCTCGACGAAGGCTGCGCGGCGTGCTCCTGCTATGGCGGCGGCGTCCGCTCTTGCACGCGGCTGCCCTGCACGCAGCAATTCGCCTTCTGAACGGGGAAACGGAGGAATGCGAGGGCTGGAATACATGTTGTATTTGTGCTACAATAAGCGGAAACATGCACATCAAGAACCGCATCATCGCCCTGGCCCTGGTTGCGGCAATACTCCCTCTTCCCGCCATCAGCGCGGGGGAGCAACCGTACCGCCAGGACTTCCTCATCACCGCGTACTACTCCCCCAAACCGGGGCAGTGTTGCTACGTGCGGGGATCGTACGAAGCGGACATCGAGCTCAACGGGCGGGGCACCAACGGAGCGAGCGGCGTTCCCGTGCATCCCGGCATGGTCGCTGCGCCCAAGGCGTATCCCTTCGGCACCCGCATCGATTTGCCGGGTTTGGGTGTGGTGACGGTGGAGGACCGCGGCGGCGCCATCACCACGCTGGAAGACGGCACGCACCGCTTGGACATTTGGGCGGGGGAAGGGGAGGAGGGCTTGGCGCGCGCATTGGCGTTCGGCTTGCAGCGCATCTCCGGCACGGTGTATCCCAAGGGGAGCAGGCAGCCTGCGGAGTCCCTTGCGCTCTCCGCGTTCACGGCGGACTGGGCGGAACTCTCACCGCTCCTGGAGGGGCGCGAGCGCCTGATGCACGTGGCGGTGAAACAGGGTGATCGGAGCGCATCCGTGCAGCTTCTGCAGGAACTGTTGCAGGCGAATGGATTCTTCGGACGTGAACCGACCGGATTCTTCGGCCCGGAGACGCAGAAGAGCCTGGCGGCATTCCTCAAGGCATTCAGCTTGGAGGAGCCCTCGGATGCCCTCTCCCCGCGCACGGCGGCTTTTCTCCTCGCCGCGGAGAACATTTCTAAGGAACAGCCGATCCCCAAGGTGCAGGCGGGGAGCCCGCCCGCGCGCATTGCGGACGTGCAGCGCCTCCTCCGCCACCTGGGGTACTACAGGGGACGCACGCACGGCAAGTACGACGGCAACCTGCGGCGGGCGATCGTCGCCTACCAGCGCGACCAGGGCGTGATCGCATCGGCGGGGGAACGGGGCGCGGGGACGGTGGGGCCAAAGACGCATGACGCGCTCGCGCGGAGCCTGTGGAAGAAAAAGGTCGCGCGCTGCGCAAAAGAAATGGTCCTTCTGGCGCGCATCGATGACCTGGTCCTTGAGCAGAACAGGTTGCCCACGGTTTTCCTCGGCAAAGGCGACAAGGGGGAACAGGTGCGCCTCCTCCAAAAGCTTCTTGCCGAGAGGGGATTGCTGCCCGCGCACCGCGCAACGGGATTCTACGGTGACGAGACGGAGAAGGCCGTGATCGCCTTCCAACTCCAAGCGGGAGTGATCAAGGATGAAAAGGACAAGGGTGCGGGGAGAGTGGGTCCCGGGACGAGGATGAAACTGCTCACGGAGATACGTTCGGAGATGTATCGATTAGTAAGGAGTGGGGGATGGGAGGTGCTTTGATTGCGTATTTCGTAGTGCGTATACTTACAGAAGGCTTCTTGAACGAAGATACGTAATTCGCAATACGTACTACGCAATACTCTTCCCATCTATCTTGCACAGACAGCAACATTGTGTTTTATGGTTCCCTTCCCAAGGTCAAGATTGCATTCGGAAGGGATGTGGGGAAAATGGAGAGGTGAAGAAAACAGCATGCTTCCTCATCGGCTCCATCCTTCTGTTCTCGTCGTCCGCCCCCGCGTTTGCCGCAACATCGGTGACGCGGCGCCAGGGCTTCCTTACGCTGTGGCAGAGCCTGCAGCGCCCCGTGGGGACCATACACGAAGATCCGTACGCGGATGTGCCGGAGGGGGCGGAAGGGGAGCGGGAAATCACCTATGCCAAGGACAGGGGATTGCTGGAGGATGAGGAGGCGTTCCATCCCGATGATCCGTTGCGCTTGCAGGATGCCCTCCTGTGGCTCTTCCGCACGCGGAGCGTGGAAGCGGAAGGGAAGGACATCGATGAGACGGCAGAGGAAGACCTTCCCGCGCTCCTCGAGCGCTATCCCATCACGTCACTTTCGGAATCCCTAGTCTACGTGGAGGAAGAGGAGCTCCTGGACCTCATGCGCGACCTTGATGGGATGCTGCGCGACGAAATCCACGAGGTAAGCCTGTACTCGGAGAAGTTCCACGGGAAGGGCACGGCCTTCGGCGAGACGTTCGACATGAACGCGTTCACGGCGGCGCACCGCACGTTCCCCCACAACACGCTCGTGAAGGTGACGAACGCGGACAACGGCAAGAGCGTGCTCGTGCGCATCAACGACCGCGGGCCGTACGTGAAAGGCCGCGACATGGATTTGAGCCTCGCCGCGTTCCTCCAACTTGCGCCGCGCTCGGCGGGCGTGCTGCGCAACGTCACATTCCAGCGCCTGGGCGACGCAAACTTGGTCGGCCCGTGCCAGAACGAGCCGCGCTACCAGAGCCGCATCACGCGGAATGCGCGCCTCCTCCCCGGCATTCCCCACTTCTTCAAGCTCGGTTCCTCCCTCACGCTGCGGGGGAGCGATGCGTTCGTCCTGCGCCACATCGGCTATCCCGACGGCAACGGCACGGACATGCAGGAGTGGGTACTCGCCGGCGAAACCTACACCTTTTCACCCTCCGTGGAGGGGCGCTACAGCTTCTTTCTACGGGATAAGAACGGGAAGGGGAGGGAGATGGTGACGAATGTGATCAAATGCAGCGAATAAGCTGTGATTGAGGCTTGGGGTAGGGCTAATCAGGTAAGTGACAAATAACAGACAAAGTGGTATAATTATAAGTAATACCAATATCCTATGCCTGTTCCTACAAACGAAATACCAAAAGAAAATCTGGAAGCTACCGCAGATTCATTGAGTGAGCTCCTTACGCAACCGGGAGGAGCACAGAATCTGGAGCAGCTGAGGGCGCAAGTGGAAGCGCTTGCGGCGCAGACGAACGTGGCGGAACGCGGGAAGATCTTTTCCAGTATCCAACGTCATCTCACCACGGAACAATTTGAGGATCGGGAGCGGGAGCTGGTGAACCGCAACCTGCAGGAACTCCAGAAACGCATGGGGGACGGGAGCGAAGCGGGAAAGATGGTGGAGTCCCTGCGCAAGACCATGACGGAGCCGGAAAAGGTCATCATTCCGGATGAGGTTACGGAACCGTCGCCGTCGGACAGGAAGAGCCTGCCCACAGGAGTCCCCGTCGCCGTACCGGCGAATGTGCAACCTTCAGCGCCAGAAACATCCAAGCTGCGGAAGTACTTCCCGAAAACATGGGACGTGCGCGAGTGGACGCCAGAGCAGATCGCGGTAACGTCCACTCTCACGTTGGGAGGCATCGGACTTCTGTACTTGGCGAGGCGTTGGTGGAAGGGGAGGAAAGAAAAGAGTGACGGAGGTGCGGAACAGCCGAGGAGGGGCGGAATACTGTCGTGGCTCAAGTGGATTCCCATTCTCGGCCTTGCGGGATTCGGCCTCTACAAAGGACATCAGTACCTCAAGGGCAATCTCGATTGGTACAGGCAAAGGATGGAAGGACTGGAACAGAAGATATCCGGATGGAAGAAGCCCGCGGAAACTGCAGCGGGAGTCGCGGTGACGGCGGGAGGAGTGGGGGCCGGTGCTGCAACCGAAGCGGGGGAAATCGCTCTCGGTGCCGGTGAAGTGGCATTGGATGCCGCCGCCGTTGTGAACGACAGTGCACGCGTGATCCTCGAAAGTTTCCGTGGAGGTGACGTTGGAGCTGCGCTTGAAGCCTTGAAGAAGAGCGGAGGCTCATTCATCGAATCCGGGGGAAAGTTCTTCGTATGGTGGGGGAAGGAACTCATCCGCCTTCCCTATGAGTACGGTTCGCAGTGGACCACGTTCCTCACGCAGGGCGGCAACCAGTATGAACTCGGCACCGTGATCGGTGAATTGGGGATCATGTATGTGTTCAATACCGCGGTACTCAAGGCACTCCTTACGGGACAGGTCAGGATTCCCAACTGGGGAACGGCCGGCCGCGTGATCGGAGCGCCGTTGTACCTTATCAAAGACGGTTACCAAACGGTGCATATCCTCACACGCGACAGGGCGGCCTTGAAAGTGAAACTGGGGGGGATCTTGGGCAGGCGTTTCTTCCTGGAACGCATCGCCGTGAAGCATGCGAAGGAGTTCGCCGCGAGCGGTTCGTTGGACGATCTGGAACTGGCCGTCCGGCAATGGATGCGATTCGATAATGAGATCGCCATAGCAGAGCAGCGTATGGGAAGGGGATTGGGCATGCACTTCGACGAAAATTCCGTCCGTTCGCTCCGTGTGAAACAGGGGAAGGTTGCCAGTGCCATTCACGAAGCCCTGAAGGGGTACCAATTGCCTCCCGATGCACCGGAATGGGTGGAAAACCTGTGGAAAGCGCGGGACGCGTCTTCCGCGGGTTTTGAGAAAGTATTGGAGAATCCGGGATCGGATCTGCGGCAAGCGGTATCCAGTGCCGACGTTGATGTTCACGTGAACGCCGAAACGCCCCGTCCATCCAGCGAAAGCGCGGTCGAAAAGCCCGCTTCGAGCGAACCACCCAAGAACAACACCCGCCCGTCATCCGTGGACGAGGGGGGGCCGGTGCGCAAGTTGGCGCCTGAGGTTGAGACGAAACCCGGTCTGCGCCTCTATGACCCCGAAGGGAAACTGGGACAAGGAGCGAGTGCTGCGGTGGCGAGTACGGAGGCGGCAAATGCCATTGATCCCCGCGTGGAGAGGCAGCTGCAGGCGTTCAAGGGGAATAAGAATATTGCCGACGCTCTTGCCATGGCAGGGGAGAACGCATCGGAGGTAGAGCGTCTCCTCTTCAATGAATTGCGTGCGCTCGATGCGCCCACGCTCCAGATGATCAACGAGAGCGGTAAGGCGAAGAAGCTTCTCGCGGGCGCGGTAGCCACGGGGAAACCTGCGGAAATGGCGCGCATCGTCTCCGCCGCCCGCAGAGCAACGGCGCTTCGCGTCGGATGGAACGGCATCGGCGCCGCCGGTGACTTGTTCGGCTTGTACATTGCGTACTGCGACATTATGGCAAACAGGGACCGCATTGCGGAGACGGAGAATGCCGCTCTCAAGGAGATCTACGGCAAAGCGTACTACCTCTATGCGGGAGAAGGCGCCGCAAGCGCCACGGGTCTCATCGTCGGCGGTATTGCCATCTATCAGGCGTGGACGGCGGGAGGGAGCCTCATTGTGGCGCTCGGTGCTCCGGCGGGCATGGTCATGCTTCCCATCGCAGCCGCCGCCATGGGTGCGCGTTACACATACAAGAAGTTGGAGGAATCGAGCGAGTACCACTCCCTCACGCAGCGTGACTTGGAGAGGAAGTACAGCCCCGGCCAGATTCTCCACCACATCGGCAAGTCAACGCATCTAACCAACGTCAACTGGTCGCAGGACCTCTTCCTTTCGGAGAACATGGCGCAGACGGGAAATGAGGTGGCACGTTCCGAGGGGTACCGCGCGTACTTTGCACAGCTTGCGGCTTCCGCGGTGCCGCGCGTGACGACGTTGGACATAAATGATGACACATTGAAGGATCTGCGTGAGATGGAACGCACTTCACCGGTTCCGGCCGGCGCAAAGACAAACTTGGAGTATGAATTGGAGAACATGCAGCGGGAGCGCGTCGGCATGTACGTGAAAGCCGCGGAACGCTACATCGCCTACAAAACAAACGATTCGTTCGACCTGGTCACGCCGGAAATGCTGCGCAACGCATCGCTCTACGCAGAGATGCAATACGAGCAATGGGAACGCACCGGCCGCACGGACTTTGAATTGCCCAAGAACACGGTGTACTGGACGGAAGCGGAAACTATGATCGCCGCGCGGCTCATGGAGTCGCAGCGCCTCGTCACGCAGGACATCTGTGCACTGAGTGCCGATGGCGAGAAATTCGAGAACGAAGCCCCGGCGAAGATCCTCTATCTCATCCGTGACGATCTTGCCGCTTGTGAACGCACAGTATTGAACACGAATTACTCCAACTGGACTTCCTGGAGTGCATGGAAAGGAGAAGAAGGGATGCAGAAGATGGCGCGCGGCGTTATTGCGGAAGACCTGTGGAACGTCATCCATAGTGTAGCGGCGCAGGTGCGCGGTGGACGGAAACTGCAGGATGCAGATGTGCTCATCCTTACGCAACGTTTGCGCAGCGCCCTGCAGCAGAATCCGCAAGAATGTGCGCGCAGAGGTATCGAGTCCTCCCATCCGGCTTACTTCGAGAGGGCAGGGGCGTTCTCCGCCAGGTTAAGCATGTCCGGCATGCTGGATTATCTGGATAGTTACCGTCTCTCCGCTCCCCGAACGCTAGGTGCAGACAGGGCATCTGCCCTCCCGATCACCAACTTGGAATACTACGCCAAGGGCAACACGGTAACCGTGGATCTCCCCGAGGGGGTGACGAAGGGATACGTCTCCATCACGGAACCGTACGTCATGCGCCCGTCACGGGCGGGTGTGGAGCCGGTGCAAATGAAGGAACCGGGTGCGTACGAATTCGCTGCGGGTGAGTACCAGTTCTGGAAAGGCACGAAGCAGGAAGGGAACCCCGGCATCGTGCTCATCGTCCGGGAAACCGGCCGTTCTTGAGCCCGAATGGATGACACTCCCACAGCCTGAATCCTTGGCGTTTAGGCCCCCTTTTCGGCTACCGCAACCCGCGTTTTTGTGCTATAATTACTGGAATATAGCTTAATCTCATATTCACTCAATGATCGGGTTTCTGCGCATCTTCTTCTGGCCGATCCTCTGGGTCCTCGTCTGGATCGCGGGGTACGCGGGGCTGGGCGTGGATTTGCTGAAGGTGGCGGCGGCGTGGTGGGTGCATGATCCCGTGGAGAACACGCTCATCATCCTCACGGCCTACATGCTGTGGCGGTGGCTGAAGTACACCGTGCGGTTCACCTACGCGTTGTGGATGGGCAAGCGCCTCGTTTCCATGAAGGTGATGCTGCCGCGCACCGAGAGCAAGATCGACCAGGAGAAGCGCACCGAAAAGGATTTCAAGGAGAAGGTGGCCATCATGGAGCAGCTCTACCGCGCACTGTGGGAGGTGAAGAGCCTCACGTTCTGGCAGCACATGCACTTCTGGATCTTCCGGTACGCCACCATCAGCTTCGAGCTCTACGTGGAGCACGGGGAACTGACGTTCTACGTCCTCATGCAGCCGAGCCTTGCCTCCATCGTGGAGAAGCAGATCACAGCGTTCTACTCGGACGCGGAGGTCACCATGCAGAAGACGCCGGAAATGAAGCGCAAGGGGTTCAAGACCGTGGGGTACAACATGATCACCAAGAAGAAGTTCTTCTTCCCCATCCGTTTCTACGACGAGATGCAGGATGACCCCCTCAACGACGTGAGCAACGTGCTGAGTAAGCTGGAGGAGGATGAGATGGCCGCCTTGCAGGTGATCATCCAACCGGTGTTCTCGGATGGGTGGGCGAAAAAGACCAAGAACTACGCCAGCCTCAAGTTCAAGGGCAAGGAGGACCGCTGGGTGGCGCGCATCCCCCTCCTCACCACGTTCATCAACGTTGTGGGCGGCGTGGCCACGGGCACGGAGGGCAGCACCTTTGCGCCGGGGGCGACGCAGGGCGACAGCTTCGTCCGCATGATCCAGCCGGAGGAGGAGCTCTACAAGCGCATGGGGCAGAAGGCGGGGATGAGCGGTTTTCACACCACGGTGCGCATCCTGGCGTCCGCCAAGACGTGGCGCCGCAGCCTGGACATCACCAACAACATGCAAGTGGCGTTCAACATCTTCAAGGACGTCTACGGAAACTGGTTCATGAACCGTCGCATGTTCGTGGACTTCTTCCCGCTGTTCATGAATGCGCCCCTCATCCAGTGGTTGTGGTCGAAGCGCATCAATGGCTACTGGCACCGGCGGGACCTGTTCGTGGAGAAGGAGCTTGCCGGCCTCTTTCACTTCCCGGACAGCCGCTACAACAAGATCCCCGTTATCCAGTGGATCACGTACAAGGTCTTGCCGCCCCCACCCAACGCCCCCAAGGACGGCATCCTGCTGGGCCTCAACCGCCACCGCGCTGTGGAGACGCCCATTCGCTTCCTGGACGGCGACCGCACGCGGCACCAGTACATCATCGGGAAGTCCGGCTGCGGCAAATCCTCCATGATCAGCTTCCAGGCGCGGCAGGACGTGGCGCGCAATTCCGGGTTGTGCGTGGTGGACCCGCATGGGGACCTCATCGAGGACGTTCTTGCCCACGTGCCCAAGGAGCGCGCGAAGGACGTGGTGGTCTTTGACCCCGCGGACACCGAGCGGCCCATGGGGCTCAACCTCCTCGAGGCGACCACCGACCAGGAGAAGGACCGCGCTTCCCTGGACGCCATGGAGATCTTCATCAAGCTCTTCGGCAACGAGATCTTCGGGCCGCGCATCCAGCACTACTTCCGCAACGGCTGCCTGACGCTCATGGACGACGAGGAGGAAGGTGCCACGCTCATCGACGTCCCGCGCCTGTTCGTGGATGACGAGTTCCAGCGGTACAAGGTGAGCAAGTGCAAGAACGTGGTGGTCCGCTCCTTCTGGGAGCACGAGATCGCCAAGACGGGGGCGCGCGAAAAGGAGGAGATGATCCCGTACTTCAGCGCAAAGTTCGGCCCCTTCGTCACCAACACCACGATGCGCAACATCATCGGGCAGCCGAAGAGCGCCTTCAACATCCGCCAGATCATGGACGAGGGGAAGATCCTGCTCGTCAACCTCTCCAAGGGGAAGATCGGGGACATCAACGCGCAGCTCCTCGGCCTCATCTTCGTGAACAAGGTGAACATGGCCGCACTCTCCCGCGCCGACGTGCCGCGCGAGGAACGCACGCGCTTCTACCTGTACGTCGACGAGTTCCAGAACTTCGTCACCGACGCGTTCGCCACCATCCTCTCCGAGGCGCGCAAGTACGAGCTCGCCCTCATCATGGCGCACCAGTACATCGGACAGCTGGTGGGCAAGACCGCGGAGTACGAACAGGCTTCCACCAAGATGCGCGACGCCGTGTTCGGCAACGTGGGCACCATCATGAGCTTCAAGATCGGCGCGGAGGACGCGGAGTACATGGCCAAGGAAATGGCGCCCGTCCTCAGCGAGCAGGACGTGATCGGCATCCCCAACTTCCACTGCTACGTGAAGCTGAACATCAACAACACCACGTCGCGTCCCTTTTCCATGGCCACCATCTGGGACGAGAGCCAGCGTAACGACAAGCTGGCGGTGCTCATCAAGGAGTACAGCCGCATGAAGTTCGGCCGCAAGAAGGTGTTCGTCAATCAGGAAATTGAAGACAGGATTGGCATTTCCCACGCGTGAAGCTGATGCAAAAAGACCTCAAATCTGCTATAATTCCTTGATACACACACCCACTATGATCCGCCTCGTCGATACGCCACAGGCCGCTGCACCCGATATCGTCAGTCGCTTCCTCTCCGTCTCGCAACGATTGCAGAGCCGTGAACCGGAAGTGCGGCGTTTGGCGGAGCAGGAGAGGCGGGCATTGATTGGGGAAATGACCGGTGCGAATGGGGATGAAGTCCAGAGAAACCTTGATCAGCAGCAAGTCTTCGACCATCTCCATTGGCGTACCTGTGCGTCGCGGAATGGGATCGTTCGTCTCGGCGACGCGTTGAACGAAGCGCTTGCCATGACCCCTGAACCTATGGGCAAAACAGCGGCGAGCATGGGTGAGGCAACCGGACGTGTGCTTGGGGGAACCATCGGGGGCATTGGCAAGGGGATAGTGATGGGGATAGTCCGCGTGTTCAAGCCGAAGAAGTAGGAGCAAGGTTCGTCTTGTACATGCTGCTGTCTTTGCTACAGTTTCTTCCTTTATGAAACTTCTCATTGCGAAAGACGACGAGGGTGTGCGCAGCGTAGAAAGTATTGCTCAGGATGCGGGAATTCAACCGGCAGACATTACGGTGGCACGCACCGCAGAGGCTGCGCTTGACGCATTGGCTGTCGCCGTTCCCGATATGGCCATCGTGGATCCGCACCTCACGGAACGTATGGATCTTGAGGACGGCATCGCATTGATCGGGGCGATAACACAGCGCAACCATGAGTGCATTGTGATTTGTTTGACCGGTAGCGGGTCGATCACGCTGGGTTGTAGGGCAATACAACGAGGAGCGAGGGATTACATTGATTGTGATCTCCCTCATGTCAATTGGTGTTCGTATTTGAGGCAGAAGGTGGAGTTATGGCGTGGAGTACTCAGGGCAGAGAGGGATGAAGGCAATACCGTTCAATGATGTTTCTTTCATCAAGGGGATGCAAACGTGCACGATCGTCGGTCCCTTTCCCAAATACGAGAAATATTTCCCTACGCTCCCCGATCCTCTATGATATCTCCATGGTCTCCTTCTCCCAAGCGCGCGACATGTTCCGCCTCCAGCGCGAGGCGAAGAAAGTGAAGAAAGAGCTGAAGAATATCCACGTGGAAGCCGAGGCGCAGGGTGTGAAAGTCACGGTCACCGCGGAGATGGAAGTGGTAAGCATCGAGATAGCGCCGGAGGTTCCCCGCGAGAAGATTCCAGCCCTCATCACCGATGCCCTCAACCGCGCCATGAAGAAGGCGCAGGTGGTGAGCGCCGAGAAGATGCAGGGGATCATGGGAGAGATGGGTATGCCTACCGGACAATGAGTAATGCAGAATGGGAAATGAGAAATGCAAAATGCCGCCAAAGAGATTGTATGGGACCGTCATTTCCAATTTTGCATTTCCCATTTATCATTCCATTATGAAGAAGCTCAAGAGTCTGATTATGCTGGCCCTCCTCGTGTTCGCGGGGACCCTGTTCTGGTACTACCGGTCCCTTCGTCCCGTCGACGCCGGCGATGCCGTACGGCAGATGGTGGACATCCCTCAGGGTTCCTCAGTGACAGCCATTGCGGACATCCTCAAACAGAAGGGCGTCATCCGCTCGCCACTCGCGTTCCGGCTCTCCGCCAAGTTCCGGGGCGTACAGGCGCAGATGAAGGCGGGGACCTTCGTGTTGCGCAAGTCACAGAGCACGTCAGACGTCATCGGCATCCTTACGCGGGGGCACGGGGAGGAGGCGTCGGTGACCATTCCCGAAGGCTTTTCGGTGCAGGACATTGATACGCTTCTGGCGGTGCAGGGGATTACCGCGAATGGGGAAATCACCTCCTGCGCCCAGACGTGCGATTTCTCCACCTACGCGTTCCTCCCGTCCGGAACGGGCCAATTGGATCGGGGTGGCAAGCTGGAAGGCTACCTCTTCCCCGATACGTATTTCATCGTGAAGGATGAGTTTGTGCCCAAGTTCTTCCTGGAGCGTCAGCTCAATACGTTCCGTAAGCGCGTGGTGGAAGGCTTGGCGGAAGACCTGCGCACTTCCAAGCGATCTCTCCATGAGATCATCACCATGGCGTCGCTCGTCGAAGAAGAAACGCGCACGGAGGAGGAACGGCCGGTGGTGGCGGGCATCCTGTGGAAGCGTTTTGACGAGGGGATGGGCTTGGGTGTGGATGCCGCCGTGCGCTACGCCGTCAACAAACCGCGAGATGCCATCACCAAGGACGACCTGGAAGTGGATTCACCCTACAACCTGCGGAAAGTGCGGGGATTGCCGCCGGGTCCCATTGCCAACCCCTCCCTCTCCAGCATCAAAGCCGCGCTCCATCCAAAGGAGACGGCGTACTGGTACTACCTCCACGACGGGAACGGCACCATCCACTATGCCGTCACGAACGATGAACATAATGCGAACAGGGCGCGGTACCTGCAGTGATAACTGCTCCATTTCCTTGTCCGGTCCCCCGCGGTCTTTTATGCTGTCTCAATGGTGTTCATTCACACCAACGGGAAAAAAGTGACTGCTACGGTAAGGAGAAAGTGATGTGTAAGGACCAGTTTGAGACGGATGAAGGGGAGGCCGTTCGAGCAGAGATGTTTGCATGCTTGAAGGCAGCGGGGTTGGATGAAAGCCTGCAGTACGTCATCATCCGCACGCCGCAGAATCAGGTGAGAAGTTGGATCGATTGGGGTCGTACTTTGATGCGGCCTGCCGTACCGCCTCTCCTGCGTGCAACACGGCATATTGAACAGGAGGAACGACAAGTGGATGATCAGTTGTTCATCGTGTTACTGGATGCGGGATTGGATATCACCTTTGCACAGACGATTGTCAAGACACCGCAAAGAATACTCGTTCAGTGGCTGCAATTTGCGGTGAAACAATGGTGGTAAGCCGTCGTGCGGCTGTTCCCGATAAACCTGCTTGAGGCGCGGTCTCAAGCCCCTACGTCCAGTCTCCGGGCTGGACGTATTTGCACTGAGCGCCAGCCGTAGCGGAAAAGACCGATTTATGGTATACTGGATCGATGGGTGCACCGCATGAGATTCCTACGGGTGTATCTCCTGCGCAAGCGGGTCGGTCGCCTGGTATGCTTGTCCTTGAACGCCGCGCGCCTCATCATGCCTTCCCGTAATCACCTCCGCCGTATGCCCCACGAACACAAACTCAAGATCGGCGTCATGGGTTCCGCAAGCGGTCCCCATAGTTTGGATCCCGCCGCGCGCGAAAAGGCGCGGACGCTGGGGCGGGAGATCGGGCGGCGCGGGTATATCTTCATCAACGGCGCCTGCCCCGGCCTCCCCAACGACGCCCTCCTGGGCGCGCAGGAAGAGGGCGGTATGACGCTGGGCATTTCCCCCGCGTTCTCAGAACACCAGCACATCAACGAGTACCAAAGCCCTCACTCGCACGACATGATCATCTACACGGGGATGGGGTTCATGGAGCGTGACGTCATCAACATCCGCTCCACCGACGCCATCGTCATCATCGGCGGAGGCATCGGCACGCTCAACGAGTTCACCATCGCGTACGATGAAGGGCGGCCCATCGGCGTCCTCACCGGAACCGGCGGTATCAGCGATTCCATCGAGCATATCGTGGTGGAGCTCAGCGCGCGCGAGATGCCCTCGAACCTTGTGATGGACGACGATCCCGTGAGGCTCATGGACAAGCTGGAAGTGGCCATCAAGTCTTTCCCGCTGCCCATGTTGGAGGACAATCGGGTGCGGAAATTCGGGGAGGGGAGGGGTTAGGGGGTAGGGAGTAGGTAGTAGGTAATAGGATTTCGGTATGTGCTTGTGTTGGTTCTCCAACCTACCACCTACCCCCTATAACCTACTCCCTGTCATGATTCCCTTTGGTCACCCAACGTATCGGCGAGCCGGCGAAGTCGAACGTTTCGCGCAGCCGGTTCTCCAAGTAGCGCAGCTGGCTCACCTTCACTTCCTTGGGGTTGCGAACGAAGAGGACGAACGTGGGGGGGATGTCTTTGGCTTGTGTGATGTGCTTCGCCGTCCCCACGGCGCCCACCGGTTTCCCGTACGTGTGGTCCCCGAGCCAGTTCTGGAGCTCCTTGGTGGGGAGGCGCCGCAACCGGTTGCGGTGCGCCATTTGGATGAGGTTGAAGAGCTTGGGGAGGTTTTCCCGCGTCTCCGCCGAAGAAGAGAGGACGGGCGCGTACTTGCAGAACCGGAACTCATAGGCGATCTCTTCCTGCTTCGCCTTCCGTTCCTCCCCCTTGAGGAGGTCGATCTTGTTCAGGAGGATGATGAGACCCTTCCCTTCCTCCACCGCCAGCCCGGCGATGGACTTGTCCTGCCGGGAGACGGGCCCTGAGGCATCCAGCACCACTACGGCGATATCCGCGTCCTCAATCGCCTGGATTGTCCGCAGCACCGCAAAGCCCTCGATGCCCCGCTCGCTCTTGGCGTGGCGCTTGAGCCCCGCCGTATCCACGAACAGGTATTGGCTGCCTTCGCTGGTAATGACGGTGTCCGTGGTGTCCCGCGTGGTTCCCGGAATATCGGAGACGAGGCGCGGGGATTCCTCCCGCTGCGTATCACTCATGAGCGCATTGATGAGCGAGCTCTTCCCCACGTTGGGTTTTCCCACGATGGCGATGCGCGGGACCGTCGCGGAGGGCGCCTCCGGCGCCTCCTCCGCCTTCCGGAAATGCATCCTCTTCAAGTGGCGCGCGATGGCTTTACGGATGTCCTGCGTACCCACGTTGCTAATGGCGCTGACGGGGAAAACCTCGTCACCAATGCCGAGTTCCAGGAACAAACGTTCCGCCTCTTCCGCGAGCTCGGGATTGTCGCACTTGTTGAGGACCAGGAGCACGGGCACGTGCCTCTTGGCTTTCCTTCGCAGCAGCTGCGCGATTTCCCGGTCGCTCCGCGTGATCTCCTCCCTCCCGTTGGCGGTGAAGAGGATGAGGTCAGCGTGCCGCAGCGCGATGAGGGATTGCTCGTGCACGTCCTCCTCGAAGTCCTTGTCCGTTGTGCCGCCTCCCATGCCACCCGTGTCCAGGAGCAGGTAATCCGCTCCGTCACCTTCCACTTTGCTCGCGATGTGGTCCCGCGTGGTGCCCGGCACCTCGCTCACGATCGCCACGCGCTTGCGCACGAGACTGTTGAAGAGCGTGGACTTGCCGGTATTCGGCCTGCCGATGATGGCGACGACGGGTAATTTGGCCATGGGGAGAGTGTAACAGCCTTATCGACTGTTCCGCAGCCCTTCTTCCCAATGTCTTTGCACGATCCGGAGCGGGAATCCCGCTCGTTCTGTTCATCGTAAACGGTACAAGAACGTACTATTCAGTGCGTTCTTTTGGGGGACGACATCCATTCCGGGGACGGCATCGCTTCGGGATCCTCAAATTCATCCTCAATGCGCAGGGAGAAAAACGGCGTACGTCCTTCCCTTGTCACAGATTGTGGTAATGCTTGCGGTGTGGAGAGAACGGCCTGCACAGCCTTCCTGGCAATTTCACTGTTGGCAGTACCGTCGTTCACCACGGGGGGCACATGCTCAACCGAAGCCGTTGGAAATTCCACTGATCTCATGAACCTACCATGCATCATGGCAACGGAAGAGACAAGAGACTAAGGGAGGAGAGTGGAATTCATGGCTTCACGATGCGGATAATCAGTCGTTCCTGGAGGCGTTGGGACAAACAAAGCCGAGCGCCCGCGCGGGGAAGTGCCGGTTCGCAGGTCTCCGGAGTGATTGGCGATGCAGCCGTAGCACAGATCCGCTATGATTTTCCCATACTTCGATACCTCAGTTGAAATGCCCAATCCCTACAACCCCGCAGAAGCCGAAGCCAAATGGCGCAAGCGCTGGGAGGAGGAAGGCGCCTACAACGTCAACCTCAAGAAGGCGAAGAAGCCGTACTACGGTCTGGTGATGTTTCCGTACCCGAGCGGCGATAAATTGCACGTGGGGCATTGGTACAACTACGCGCCGGCGGACAGCTATTTCCGCTACCAGAGGATGCTTGGGAACGATGTGTTCACGCCCATGGGGTTCGATGCCTTCGGGCTACCCGCGGAGAACTACGCCATCAAAACCGGCGTCCATCCCGACGAATCCATCACCAAGAACGTGGCGACCATGGTGGAGCAGCTCAAGCGTTTAGGCTGCATGTACGACTGGGGGAAGATGGTCAACACCTCTAAGCCCGAGTACTACAAGTGGACGCAGTGGCTCTTCCTGCAGATGTTCCAGAACAACCTCGCCTATAAGAAGGAGGCGCTCGTCAACTGGTGCCCCAAGGACGTGACGGTGTTGGCGAACGAGCAGGTGAAGGAAGGGAAGTGCGACCGGTGCGGCACGGAGGTGATCCAGAAACCGCTCGCGCAGTGGTTCTGGAAGATCACGCAGTATGCGGACCGGCTGTTGGACGGGCTGGAGAAGCTGGAATGGCCGGAGAAGACGAAGTTGATGCAGAAGAACTGGATCGGACGGAGCGAAGGGGCAGAAGTAGAATTCGGGATAAAAGGTCGAAGCGAAACGATTACGGTTTTTACGACGCGTCCCGATACTCTCTTTGGAGTCACATATATGGTCCTTGCCCCAGAGCATCCGCTGGTTGATGTCATTACCATTCAAGAACGAAGAATTGCGATTCAGAAATATATCCATGAGACAAGAAAGAAGACCGATCTTCAGCGTTCAGCTGACATCACTAAGACCGGGGAATTCACTGGCGCTTATGCAATTAATCCAGTGAATGGAGAAGAGGTTCAAATTTGGGTAGCGGATTACGTTCTTATGCATTACGGAACGGGTTCAGTGATGGCTGTTCCGGCACATGATGAGAGGGATTTTGACTTTGCTTCCTACCATCAGCTTCCCATCAAATGCATTATTGATCCTGATATGGGTGTGGTGAATTTTTCGTTTTACGTTCATCCGAAATACGCAGTAATCGTTCCAAAAGGTAACAGTACTGAGGAAGTGCAGCATCAATGGGATCAGGATTGTCGTAATCATGTCTTGTCAAATCAGAAGTGTTGGACTGGACCAGGAAGAATGATTGATTCAGGTTTGTTAACGGGGCTTTCAAACGAAGAGGCTAAAAGAAAGATTGTGGAATGGCTTGAGGAACAAGGTAAAGGAAGAAAGCAGATTCAGTACCGTCTCAAGGACTGGCTCGTCAGTCGCCAGCGGTACTGGGGCGCCCCCATCCCCATCGTGTACGATCCGGAGGGAAAACCGCATCCCGTACCCGAAAAACACCTGCCGTGGCTCCTCCCGACGGACGTGGAATTCAAGCCTACGGGGAAATCCCCCCTCACCGATTCCAAGGAATTCATCGAACGGACCGAGAAGCTCTTCGGCAAGGGGTGGACGCCGGAGTTCGACACCATGGACACCTTCGTCTGTTCCAGCTTCTACTATCTGCGGTACCTGATGGAAGGTGATCGGAAGAAGTTCGTCGACAAGAAATTGGAGGGGATGTGGATGCCGGTCTCCATGTACATCGGCGGGCCGGAGCATGCCACCATGCACCTCATCTACGCGCGCTTTGTGATGATGGCGCTGCACGATTTCGGCATGGTGACGCATGAAGAGCCTTTCCGCCGCTTGGTGCACCAAGGCCTCATCACCAACCAGGGCGCCAAGATGAGCAAGAGCAAGGGGAACGTGGTGAGCCCCGACGGTTTCGTGGACCGCCACGGCGCGGACGTCTTCCGCATGTATTTGATGTTCATGGGGCCGTTTACCGACGGGGGCGACTGGAGCGACAGCGGCATCAAGGGCATCGACCGCTTCGTGCAGCGCGCCTGGACGATCTTCACGGAGAAATCGGGAAACGACGCCACGGAGAGCGCCGCATTCCAGAGCCTCCTCCATAAGACCATCAAGCGCGTCACCGATTCCGTTTCCACATTCCACTTCAATACGGCCATCAGTGCGCTCATGGAGTTCCTCAACGCCGCGGAGGCGGCGGGGCAAGTCTCCACGGAAACGGCCATGACGTTCGCGCGGCTCATCGCGCCGCTCGCGCCCCACTTGGCCGAGGAGTTGTGGGAAACGCTGGGCGGCCCCCACTCCGCCAAGGCTTCGCGGGGCAAGAAGGGATTCGTCATCGACCAGGACTGGCCTTCGTTCGATCCCGCCCAGCTCGTCTCCGACACCATGACCATCGTGGTACAAGTGAACGGCAAGCTGCGCGCGAACATCGAGGTCCCCCGCGACACGGCCGAAACCGAAGTCCTCGCAAAGGCCAAGGAAGAGGAGAATGTGAAGAAATTCCTCACGGGGCCTTTGAAGAAAGAGGTGTATGTGAAGGGGAGGTTGGTGAATCTTGTGGTGTGATTGTCGGCTTGACGGGTTCTGCGGGATGATCGTTTCCGCTACACTCTGCGGGTGCCACACCCCTTCGACCGTTATGCGGCGTTCACGGACGTGGAAGCGCTCAAGGCGGCTTCCGAGCGTCCCCTGCGCAAATCCATGCGCGTGAACACGCTCAAGTGCTCCGTACCGGAGTTCCTGGAATGGGCGGCGAAGAAAGGATGGACCGTGGCGCCGGTGCCGTGGTGCGAAGAAGGGTTTTTCATCGATCGCGAAGACCGGCACTCGGCTTTGGGGAAGGATCTCCTCCACCTCCTCGGGCATGTGTACATGCAGGAAGCGGCCAGCATGTTCCCTGTTGAGCTCCTGGACGTGCAGCCGGGGCATGCGGTGCTGGATATGGCCGCAGCCCCCGGGAGCAAGACGACGCAAGCATTGGCCAAGATGGGGTCCAAGGGCGCGGCCGCGCAGGGCGTGCTCATTGCGAACGACGTCCAGGAAAAGCGGTTGTGGACGCTCAAGGCCGCGCTCCACCGCAGCGGCGTTACGAACAACATCGTGACGAAGAAGGTGGGCCAGTGGTTCGGCAAGCAGATGACGGAGAGGTTCGACCGCGTGCTGTGCGATGCTCCCTGCACGGCGCAGGGCACGGCGCGGAAGGACAGTGACGCCCTTCTCTACAGCTCCGAGGAAAATGCCGGCAAAATGGCGCGGCTCCAGAAGGAGATGCTCGAGGCGGCCATCCATGCCGCCAAAGTGGGCGGCCGCATCGTCTACTCCACCTGTACGCTCACGCCGGAGGAGAACGAAGGGGTGATAGCCTACATACTGAACAAATATAGTGAACAAGTAGAAGCCCTGGATGCAGGGTTGATCGCGAAATCCGGATTGGAGAAAGCCATCGAGGATTCCCACCGCGTCCAACGGCATATCGGCGTGGGTCCCTTCCCTTCCCTGCGTCTGTGGCCCCAAACATTCGATACGGAAGGGTTCTTCTGCGCGCTCCTGCACAAGAAAGCGCCAACGAGGAAGGGGGAAAGGCTGCCCGCTGTGCGGTTCCAGGAGGACCCGGTACCACGGTCGCGGCAGAGGGAATTGGAGAAGGGACTGGAAGAGGCGTACGGCACGCCGTTCCTCTTCCCGGGGGAACAGCTCTTCCAGCGGGGTACGCAACTCATCCTCTCCACGGAGGAGGTCTCCTCCTTCCACCTTCCCGTGCAGGACTACGCGCTGGGCATGCCGTTCGGCCGCCGTCTTGAAGACACCCGCCTTCGCCCGGACGCAGACCAAGCGACGGCCGGAAGGCAAGGCCGCGTGCGCATCGACCATGAGATCGCAACGCTGCGCGGTCACTTGGCCACGAAGGGCGTGATGATGATCACGGAGGAGATGATGGCCGTGCTGCTCGACGGGAAGGACGTCTCGTGCCCGCCGCAGTTGCGCGGGGACATCCTCCTCAATTTCGACGGGAAGATCGTGGGGTTCGGCTTGGCGAAAGACGGCCTCCTGCGGAACCGGTTGCCGCGGTGGATGATATGGAAATCATGAGGTGTGCTACACTTTCCCCCATGAAGTTCGCCAACACGAAGTTCTTCCTGTGCCTCTTCCTCCCCGGAATGGCGGGCGCCGTTGCCGTGGTGCCGTACGCGTTCTCCACCATCGGCGTCACCAGCCTGGAACAACCGCCGCTCCCGCTGGAGAATCTCGTCACCATCCAAATACTCATGTCCGCCCTTGTGCTTGCGGCGGCCATCTGGATCGGGCGGAAAGTATCCCGACGAGTGGGCTTGGGGGCTCCCTACGTCGAACGGCTCTGCGGGGTCTCCTCGCCCTCTTCCCTCTATCCCCAAACGGCACCGTTCCGTACATCCCGCGAAGTCTTCCGTTCCTTCCTCTTCACGGTGGCCGGCAGCGTCTTTCTGGGGGCGGGGGTGGTGGCGCTTGCGGTCCTCCTGGATTTCGTCATCTTCGGCAACGCGTTCGGGGCCAGCCTTTCGCGCGGGGTCACCCCCGTCTGGCAGCGCAGCCTGGCCGTCCTCTACGGCGGCATTGATGAGGAGATCCTCATGCGCTACTTCGTCCTGTCCACGGTCGCTTGGGTCCTCCATAGGGCGGAGAAACGGACGGAGGGAGGGCTCTCGGCGTTCGGACGGTGGACGAGCATCGTGGTCACCGCCCTCATCTTCGGCGTGGGGCACCTCCCCTTCGCCGCGGAGATCGCGGTGCTGGACTGGCGGGTGATAGCGCGGGTGCTGCTGCTCAACGGCGCGGCGGCGACGGTCTTCGGATGGATCTACTGGAGACGGGGGCTGGAAGCGGCCGTCGTGGCGCACGCGACATCGGATGCCCTCCTCCTCGTGGCGCTTCCCTGGGCGATCGGGAGGATGGTGGCGGCATGAAACCGGCTGCTGCCTTCACCCTCCATGTCAGAGACGTTTATTTCTGCTGGTAGAACGCCGGAGAAGCTTTGGCGGCAAGCCTCTTATCACGGATGCGCAGGATGATGAAGGTGACGCAGCACACCACCGCGATGCCGAGCGCGAGGTACTGGGTGGTGGAGAGCTGGGTACTGAAGAGGCCGAAGAGTAATTGCTCTTCTTCCGGGAGCGCCGTCTCCTGCGTACCGCCCTCGGGCGGGGGCAGGGTGGCGGGATCAACAACCTCCTCCGTTCCGGCCGGCGGCGGAGTGGTGGGCGCTGGAACGGATATGGTCTCCAAAATGCCGTTCAACGCATCTGTCGCATCCGCCGATACCGGTGTAAGGATGAGGAGGTCCGGGGAACCGGGGTGCACGTTGAAGGCGTAGAGGGACGTGCCGGGGAAGGGATCCACGAGCAGCGCCGAACCCGAGGAAGGCCTTGTCTGCAGTGAGAACTTGACGCCCTGGATTCCGTTGGCCACCACGTCCTCCGTCGGTTCGATGAGGCACAGGTATTGGCACAGGACGGTCCCCTTCGTCTTCAACAGGTCCTTGTAATCCGTGACGGGGGCATCCGCCGGAGCGAAGGTGACGAAGGTGGTGACGAGGGCAAGTTCACCGTTCCGCAGAAGGGTGACCTCTTCCCTCCAACTGGCGCTCGTCGTGGAGGCCGTGTACGAATCGGGGTATTGGAAGGAGTAATTGAACTTCTCCGAGGTGAATTGCTGGGTGGCGTTCTGCGCGAAAACAGAGGCATTTCCCGCGAGGAGGAATGCCAGGACCATGGGACCGACCGCTTTGCGGAGCCTCATGGTTGGTAATGGTACCCTCGGGAGAGGGTGGAGGCAATGAGTCGTGAAAGGGGAAGATTCCGAGGATTCCGACGATTCCGATGAACAACGCACAGGGGGCGTTCTGCAATCTTCGGAATCCTCGGCAACCTCGGCCCCCTCGGCAACCTCAGCCCCCCAACCTTCTGTGGAGCACTCTTCCCAAAGAGCGGTATACTCCCATCCCCATGGACGTCACCCAGGACATCAAGGCGAGGCTCACGATTGAAGAACTCGTGGGGCAGTACTGCCAACTGAAGAAGAAAGGAAGGAACTTCGTGGCGCTGTGCCCGTTCCACAAGGATGCGCACCCCAGCCTCCTCGTCTCGCCGGACAAAGGGATCGCCTACTGCTTCGCGTGCCAGACGGGCGGGGATATTTTCAGTTTCTACCAAGCCATCGAGGGCGTGGATTTCCGCCAGGCGCTGAAGGACCTGGGGGAGAGGACGGGCGTGCGGGTGGAAGAGCATGCGGCGCCCTCCCTCAAGAAGGACGAGAAGGAGAGGATCCGTGACGTGCTCCGGGAAGCCCTGCAGTTCTACCGTGACCGGTTGAAGGCGACGCCGGCGGTGCAGGAGTACCTGAGGAAGAGGGATGTGCCCGCGGAGCAGGCGGAGCAGTTCGAACTGGGCTTCGCGCCCGACTCGTTCTCGGCCACGTACGAGCACCTCCTCAAGAAGGGGTTCTCCCGCAAGGAAATCCTGGCGGCCGGATTGGGCATTCAGAAGGAACTCAAGGAAGAGCGTATCTACGACCGCTTCCGCAACCGGCTCATGTTTCCCATCCATGATGCGCAGGGGCAGGTGATTGCGTTCGGCGGACGCACGCTGGGCGAGGATGACGCGAAGTACGTCAATTCTTCCGAGGGCGTGCTGTACCACAAATCGTCGGTCCTCTTCGGGCTCCACCATGCCAAGGAAGCCATGCGCGCCGCCCGCAGCGTCATTCTGGTGGAAGGCTACTTCGATCTCCTCGCCTGCCACCGCGTAGGGGTCACGAACGTGGTGGCAACGAGCGGTACGGCGCTCACGGAGCAGCATGTAAAGGTCCTCAAGCGGACGGTGGACACCGTCAACCTGTGCCTGGATGCGGACCGCGCCGGACAGGATGCCGCCGAACGTGCGTTCTTCCTCCTCTCCGCGGAAGCCCTCAATGTCCGTTCCATCCTCCTGCCGCGCAAGGACGCCAGTGAATTGCTCCAGGAAGGCCAAGAGAAGCTCAAGGCGGCGCTCACCGAAGGAGGCATTTCCTACCTGGACCGCGTCCTCCGGCAGTTGGGCGCGCAGAACCTCAGTGATGCCGTCATCCGGCGCGAAGCCCTCCGCCGGCTTCTCAGCCTGCTGCAAGCCCTGCCCTTCGCGGTGGAGCGGAAGGATTACACGGCCAAGGCGGCGGCGGTGTTCTCCACCACGGAGTCCGCGCTGGAGGAAGACCTGCAACGCACGCCGCGCACGGCCCCCGCCGCCGCGGTCTCCCAGCAGAAGGACGGCTTGTCGTTCTCCAAGACGGAACTGTCGCTGGCACTCCTCTTCCTCTACCCCAAACTGCGCGCCACGCTCCTCGCGGAACTCATTGCGCCGGAGGAGCCGTTCACCATCGCGTTCTACGAAGCCCTCAAGCAGGCGGAGAGCCTTTCCGAGACATCGCTTGATATGCTGCCCCTGGCGCCCGAGCACCGCGAACGGGCGGCCCTCCTCCTCCTGTTCTGCGAAGAGAACGGGCTGGCCGAGTGGTCGGAATCGTTGGCAGTGCGCGAAATACGCAAGAATTGCATCAGTGCCAACCGCGAGCTTCTCCAGCGGAAGCAGGAGGATATCGCACGGCTCCTCATCGCCGCGCGCGCGGCGCAGAACGTTACCGAGGAAGCGCTGCTCCAGAACCAGTACATGCAGATCATTCGGCTTAGGAAGACGGTAGGATGAGCAAAACATGCCTTTTTCCGCCGAAATACCTCGACAAATACGTCGAAGAATTGTAGTATACATTGTTCATTTTGCCGTGCTCTTCCCTTAGAGGAAGTTGTTCACTATCCTTTTCGGGCTTTCGGCACGGTACTCTTCCTCCCGCACCCGTCTTCGCTATGGCATCTCATCCGCGTAAGTTCATCGCACAGCCCACAGATGATGATTTGAAGCGTTTTCCCGAAAAAGTGAAGCACCTCATCAAGAAGGGAAGGGAGCAGCGCTACGTCACCCACCAGGAGATCATCGCCGCAGTCCCCAACGCAGAGGACAACGTGGACATGCTCGATGAGATTTACACGCTCCTCGTGGAGCTCGGCATTCAGGTGATCGACGTCAAGGACGCGCTCATTTGGGAGAAGAAGGGCAAGCTGCCCACGGGTGTGGCCGAAACGGAGGAGAAACCGGAGGAGGACCTTACGAAGATCGCGGATGCGCCGGACGATGCCGATTCCTCGGACGATGACGACGCTTCCGACGAGAAGGATGAGAAGGTCGAGGTGATCGATGAGGACATGGGGGACGATGCCATGAAGATGATCGCCATGGCGGGGATCGCCGTGGATTCCGACAAGGACCTCTCGGAGGAAGAGCGCAAGAAGCGCCGCCGGGAGAGGGAGATCGACCTGCTGGAGATCTCGAACGACTCCGTACGCATGTACTTGAGCGAGATCGGGCGCGTGCCGCTCATCGACGCCAAGAAGGAAGTGGAACTCGCGCGGCGCATCCGCAAGGGCGATGCCGGGGCCAAGCAGCAGCTGGCGGAAGCCAACCTGCGCCTCGTGGTCTCCATCGCCAAGAAGTACATCGGGCGCGGCCTCTCGTTCCTGGACCTCATCCAGGAGGGGAATATCGGCCTCTTCCGCGCCGTGGAGAAATTCGATCCCGAGCGCGGCTTCAAGTTCTCCACGTACGCCACGTGGTGGATCCGCCAGGCCATCACGCGCGCCATTGCGGACCAGGCGCGGACCATCCGCATCCCCGTGCACATGGTGGAGACCATCAACAAATTGACCCACACGCAGCGCCGCCTTGTCCAGGAGCTGGGCCGCGAGCCCACGCTGGAGGAACTGGCTGTGGAGATGGAGATGGACATCAAGAAGGTGGCACACATCCAGAAGATCAGCCAGGACATCATCTCGCTGGAGTCACCTGTGGGGTCGGAGGAGGACAGCAAGCTCGGCGATTTTATCGAGGACGAGGAAGCGATCAATCCGTTCGAAGCGACCAACCGCCAGCTGCGCAAAGAGAACGTCCACGCCATGCTGGAGTTCCTCACGCCGCGCGAGCGCAAGATCATCGAGATGCGCTTCGGGCTCAAGGACGGCATCGGGCACACGCTGGAGGAAGTGGGAAAGGAATTCGGCGTCACCCGCGAGCGCATACGCCAAATCGAAGCCAAGGTCCTGCAGAAGATGCGCGACCATCCGCGCTCCCTCACGATCCGCGAATTCGGCGGCATCCCCAAGCGCGTCGGCTTCAGCCAAGTGCATTCCTTCACGCAGGGCCGCCCCTGCCCCCACTGCGGCAAGGGGGAGTTGGTGGATATCATCAAGGACGGCGTGCAGATCGAGAAGTGCGACCACTGTGCGAAGGAGTATCGAGAGTAAAAAGAGCCCCATCCGAAGATGGGGCTCAAAAGTCCGCGGTGGGGCATGATCCCACGGCCGGATGTGATGTCCGGGCTCTCCACGAGACGCGGAACTCCTTCTTTATGAAGGAGCCCTATCCTATCAAGTTCGTCAACGAACCTCCAATAGAAGGTTGTACGGGAAGTGGGATGCCATTCGCGGCGGTTCTGCTAGCATCCCCTCCGTATGCCGGCTCTCCCCATCAAAGCCGCGCCGGGGCGCGGGAAGACGAAGGCAGGGAACGTGTCCGCCACGCTCTCCGTGTTCGAGAGCGAGTTCAATAAGCTCAACAAGGAGCAGCGGCAGGCGGTGGAGGCCATCGAGGGGCCGGTGATGGTCATCGCCGGGCCGGGGACGGGGAAGACGCAGACGCTGGCGCTGCGCGTGGCAAACATCCTCCGCAAGACGCAAGCCAAGCCCGCAAACATCCTCTGCCTCACGTTCTCGGTGAGCGGCGCGGTCTCCATGCGGGAGAGGCTCCGGCTCCTCATCGGCCCCGACGCCTACGGCGTGACGGTCTCCACTCTCCATGGGTTCTGCCAGAGCATCATCGGCGAGAATCCGGCGCTTTTCGACGAATGGTCCGCGCTGGAGCAGATCTCGGACATCGAGCGCTTTCGGGAGGTGAACAAGATCATCGACGGGTTTTTGCCGGACATCGCGCTGCTGAACCCCAAGTATCCCTACGGCCGGACGAAGGAGATCATCGGGAGGATCAGCGAGGTCAAGCGCGAGGGGAAGACGGTGGAGGAGCTGCGCAGAGTGGCGGCGGAGTACGAGCAGGCGATGGCGGAGAAGAGCAAGCACGGGACGAAGGCGCATGAGAAGAACCTCCTCACGGCGCGCAAGTTCAAGGAGTTCACGGAGATCTTCGAGCGCTACCGGCAGATGCTCCAGGACACCGGCCGCTACGACTACGACGACATGATCCTGTACGTCATCCAGGCGCTGCAGCGGGAGGAATGGCTCCTGGCGGGGCTCCAGGAGCGCTTCCACTACATCCTGGTGGACGAGTTCCAGGACACGAACGGCGCGCAGTGGAAGCTCATTGATCTCCTCACACGGCCGGTCTCGCCCGAGGACAACCCCAACTTGTTCGTGGTGGGGGACGATGACCAGGCCATCTACCGTTTCCAGGGAGCGAACCTCACGAACATCCTCTCCTTCCGCGAACGGTTCCCCTCCGCCGCCGTCATCACGCTCGAGACCAGTTACCGCGCCACGCAGTCCATCCTCGATGCGGCGGGACGTCTCATCGGCCACAACACGGAGAGGCTCGTGGGGCGCATCCCCGGCGTCCGCAAGGAACTGAAGGCGGCTTCGGGGGAGCAGGGGACTCCGCCGGTGCTCCTGCGTCCCCCCAGCGACAAGGCGGAAGCATGGATGGTCATGGATATCGTCCGGAAGAGGCTGGATGAGGGTCTGCGGCCCGCCGATATCGCGGTGATCGTCCAGACCAACCAGGAGCTGCGTCCCCTGTACGACGTGCTCACGGGGAAGGGGATTCCCGTACGCCTCACGGGCAAATCGGACCTCCTGCACCATCCCCTCATCCTGCAGGCCGTCGCCATCCTGCGCGCCATCCACGAGCCGGAGACGAGCAGCAGGCTTGCCGATGCGCTGGGCGCCGCTTGTTTTCGGCTCCATCCTGCCGACCTGGCGCATGTGTTCCGTCTCCGGCGTGAACCGCCGTTTGCCAAGGATGGGAAGCCCGCACGCCTTTCGGACGTCCTGCTTTCGTTGGACCAGGCGGCGTCGCCCGCATCGTCGGTGCCATGGAGGGAGAAGGAACGTCTCCTTTCCGTGCGTGACCTCCTTCTGGATTTGCACAATAAGAGGCACACACGCACGATCATGGAGACCGTGGATCGCGTCCTGCACGACGCAGGCCTCCTCGCGGCGGGGAGGGATATCCATCCCCTGGACCTCGCCGCCCTCCAGGAGTTCTTCGAGCGCGCGCGGCAGAGGATGATCGAAATGCCGGGCGTGACATTCGATACGTACCTGGGTGACCTGGAGCTGTACCTCAATCCCGACTACGGCTTGCGCATGATGTTCGAGATCCCGCATTTGGTCACGGAAGGCGTCCAGCTCCTCACGGCGCACCAGAGTAAGGGGTCGGAGTTCGCAACCGTCATCCTCACGAACTTCCGCGAAGGGCACTGGGACAAGCGCCGTCATCCTCCCTCCGTTTCCCTGCCGGAAGACCTCCTGTTCGGCTGGGAGAAGGAGCAGAAGGCGTACGAGCGCGGGCAGGATGAAAGGAGAGTCGCTTATGTGGCTATGACAAGGGCGAAGCGCGAATTGATTCTCAGCTGCCCCAAAGAACTTACGGCGGGGGAGAAGGCCAAGGCGGTTTCTCCCTCGGCGTTCTTCGCGGAAGCGGGGCCGCTCCCGGAGGAGGAGCAGGGGATCAGCGACCCCGAGCACGCGGCGACGCTGCTCCTCGCCCCCCGGCACGACCTGGACGCGGAGCTGAAGGACTTTCTCACGGAGCGGCTCAAGACCTACGCGCTCTCCGCCAGCGCCCTCAACCGTTTCTTGGAAGACCCCATTCAGTTCCTGCGGGTGGATCTCCTTCAGGTGCCGCAGCTGAGCGACTATGCGCTGGCCTACGGCAACGCGGTGCACTGGGCGCTCAAGCAGTGGGGCTTGCGCATGCGGGGCGGCGCGCCCATCGGCAAGGAGGAATTCATGGGGTACTTCCGCAATTTCCTCACCGAGCGCGAATTCCTCAAGGACAACCAACTCAAGCTCCTCCTGCACTTGGGTGAAGGTTCCCTGCCGCGCTACTACGACCAACGCCTCATGGGATCGGCGCCCGTCATCGACCACGTGGAGAAATCCTTCGCCGCGCGCATGGGGGATCCGTCGGCACCGCAGCGGGAAGGCATTCCCCTCAAAGGACTCATCGACCGCATCGACCGCGACCATCCCGAAGGGGCGGCGGGCGTTGTCATCGACTACAAGACGGGCAGGCCGCAATCGGAGAACCAAATCAGGGAAGGGGATTACTTCCGCCAGCTGCAGTTCTACACCGTGCTGCTCGAACTGGCGTACCCATCGCTCACGCCGCGCGCGTTCATTCTCGAGTTCATCGGCGAGCGCGAGGAACACCCGGTGAGCCGCCCCTTCGTGATCACGCAGGAAGAGAAGGACCGGATGAAGGAGCTCATCCGGGCGGTGTGGGGGAAGATCACCGCTCTGGATTTTTCTCCCTTGTAGACTTGCAGGACGCCAGCTCGTCTCCCCGTCCACGTTCCCTTCCATGCCTGCAGAGGGGGCAATGGTTGGGACATTCAAACTTTTGAGCCCACATGCGATTAAAGTAGGTACTGTTGAGGGTCGTCTCGTAATCATGATAGTGGCGGCCATTTTGGAGAAGCTCTACGGCCAGCCGGTGTATCTCTTCCGTAATGGCGATATGCGCGGTGGCATCAACCCACCTGCCTTTGGTGAGGTGGAAGATGTAAGGAAAACTCCCCTGGAGGATTTCCACTGTCACGCGCTCCGCATCGACGACGGTCTTCACGGTTCCCTTTCCTTCGATGACGTCGGTCCAGGTTGCCTTTTCGGGCGATGTGCCGTTGGGGGGAGAGGCGGGGAATTCTCCCATAGGGATATGGTACAAGAGGCCGTCCGGTGACAGGCACAACATTGATGCTGGATGGGCGCAGATTATGACACCGCACTGTACCCGACTCGTGAACACTCAGTGGGTCTTCTCCTTGTCTGTGTCTTCGGCATCATCCTCCATGTTCTTCTTCTGGGGCATCGATGCGAGCAATACGGAAACGCTTCGTACGTGCGTGTGGTGTGACAAACGAAGAATCGTATCAGGGGTTGAATAGTTCTGCAGGAGCACTTCAATCAAATTACGAAAGACCTTTTCGATCTCGGCATGTTCTGCGGTATCGGTGATAGTCTTATCAAGTTGCACAAGAAATTGCATGTTGAGATCCCCGCTTGTGACCTTGATGCAGAGGGGATCATCGTCCACAAATTCGGTTTTGGCCGGTACGGCAGTCGGCCCTACGGCGAATGAATCATGGCTTGGCGGGCTCAAGGAGATCATGGATATACGATACCACCAGTCATGGATCGAACAAGACCTCGCTAGAGGCCATAAAGGCATTCAAAACACCTATTGGCACGCTTCTTCCCATACTCTCAGGCATTTCTGTTTGACGGGACACCAGGAGTAGCCGGCGGAGCCGATGCACCCGTGCACGTCGCGGTCGCAACCGGCGCAAGGTACGGGGGTGCCGGAGACGGAAGAAGAGGACGATGCCGTGCAGGCTTCCTCCCACGTACGGAGGCACTTCTGCTTGGCCTCGCACCAGGAATAGCCCGCGGGGATCAGGCAGCCGTGCTCGTCCTTCTGCCCGCCGATGAGGCGGTCGCAGCGTTGTGTTTGGGCGTTCCATTGGTGCGTGGCGGGACGCGCCAGGCAACGGCGTCGGAGACGGTCCACCCTCCCTTGCGACGCGGCGAAGGCGAGGGTGGGGAGGAGGATGAGGAGGGCGAAGAGGGCTTTTTTCATATGCCCTAGAATACGGGAAAGGGAGACGGAGGTTACACACTCGCTCTTGTCAGGAACGCCGTTCGTGATGTCCTTGCAGACGTGCACGGAGAAAATCCGCGAACTTCTGCGACGCACGTCCCCTGTGGCTGGCGCGGTTCTTCTCTTCCACGCCGAGCGCGGAGAAGACCTTCGCGTGTCCTTCCGGCTTGAAGCAGGCGGAAATGGGAAGGCCGGGAAGATACTCCGCCTCCAGGTCATCGGTGATCGTCCCTTCGCACGTTCCTTCGAAGAGGTGTACCTGTCCCTCCGCATCCACGTGTGCGAGGTGGCAGATGAACCGCGCGCGCTTGTTCTCCTCGCGCTTCATGCGTTCCAGGAAGTATCGTATCCACTCCTCGTCGCTCGCCGCAGGCCCGGCGCCCCAACGGCGCGTATGCAATCCCAGTTCGCCTCGGAGCGCGTCCACCTCGATCCCAGAATCGTCCGCGAGCGTGGGCAGCTTTGCTTTCTCAAAATAGTAGAGAGCCTTCTGCGTCGCGTTCTCCGCGAACGTCGCACCCGTTTCCGCGGGATCGCCCGCGATGCCGATGGCATCCGGTGTGAGGATTGTTACGGGGAGGGAGCGCAAAACCTCGCCGATTTCGATCATCTTGCCGCGGTTGTTGGTACCCAGAAGGAGTTCCATTGAATGGGAGACAGGAAGACAGGGTTCCAAGAATACAGGGAGAGAATCAGGGGGAGAAGATGCTTGAATTTGATACGAGGGAGGGGGGCGTTCTATGGGGTGGCAGAACGCCTTTTGTGGCTTGTGGTAGCGGAAATATGAGTTGCCAACAATCTAAATATGTTATGTGATATTCCCCCATGGAAGAGGGGATTGTAGGGTAAGGGCAGTCCATTCCCACTCCCCCCATGAGCAGTGTTTCCATGATCGTTCTCGCGCACCACGCATCCCTGCCCGGCGATGTGGCGACGGTGACGCCGGAGCAAGCGTGGCTCCTGGCGGCGTTTGCGCTCCTGCTTGCCGCGGTGGTTTGGCTGGTCGTTGGCAAGATGGAACGGCGATAGAAGTGCGAATGAGGACGGCGAGAGCTGTCGCTACGCTCATCCCTCCACGTTCGACCGCTCCACGTACAGCTTCCGCGGCTTTGCGCCGTCCGGCGGTCCGATCAATCCCTTCTCCTCCATGATGTCGAGCAGGCGGGCGGCGCGGGCGTACCCCACCTTCAGCTGGCGTTGGAGCAGCGAGGCGGAGGCCTTGCCCGAGTCCTGAACGACGCGGACCGCATCAAAGAACAGGTCGTCCCCGCCGTTGTCATCCGCGTCCAGGTTGATGGTCGCCGTGGTGGCCGTGACCCCTTCGTCGTTGTTTGCGGCTTCCCCTTCCTCATCGCCGATCCCGATGGATTCCGTAATCTTGCCCCCGCCCGCGATCTTCACCGCGTTCACCACGCGTTCCATTTCCTTCGTGGACGTGTAGATGCCCTGGATGCGGACGGGGTTGGGCGTGCGGGCGTCCATGAAGAGCATGTCGCCTTGGCCCAAAAGGTCCTCCGCGCCGATGCCGTCCAGGATGGTCCGGGAGTCCACGGAGCTCACGGTGCGGAAGGCGATGCGCGTGGGGATGTTCGCCTTGATGAGGCCCGTGATGACGTCCACCGAAGGGCGCTGCGTGGCGATGACAAGGTGCATGCCAACGGCGCGGGCCATCTGCGCGATGCGCGCGATCATGGTTTCCGTGTCGCGCCGGAACTGCCGCATCATCAGGTCCGCCAGCTCATCGATCACCACCACGATGCGCGGGAGCATGTCCTGCTCGTCCTTCTGCTTGCGGTTGTACTCCTCGATGTTGCGCGCACCCTGTTCCGAGAAGCGGTGCAGCCGCCGCCCCAGTTCCGCCACCGCCCACCGCAGTGCCTGCAAGGCGCGTTCCGCCTCCGTGATCACGGGCGTGAGGAGGTGGGGGATGCCGTCGTACGGGGTGAGCTCCACGCGCTTGGGGTCCACGAGGATGAACTTGAGCTCGTGCGGGGCGTTCTGGTAGAGGAGCGCGGTGAGGAAGGTGTTCATGCACACCGATTTGCCCGAGCCCGTGGCGCCGGCGATGAGGAGGTGGGGCATGTCTTCCAGGCTGGCGATCACGGCCTCGCCGGAGACATCCCTGCCGAGCGGGAGGGTGAGCGACGAATCGTTCTGCACGAAGGAGGGGCTTTCCAGTATCTCGCGCAGGTGCACCGTGGACCGCGTGATGTTGGGCATCTCGATGCCCACGAGCGACTTGCCCGGGATGGGCGCTTCGATGCGCAGGCTGGGGGCGGCGAGCGCAAGCGCGAGGTCGTCCTTGAGCGCGGCGATGCGGCTGAGCCTCACGCCTTCGGCGGGTTGCAGCGTGAACTGCGTGACGGTGGGGCCGGGGCGCGCGTCCTTCATGGTCACGTCGATTTCGAACTCCTTCAGCTTCTCCTCGATGCGCAACGCCTGCTTCTTGAGGTCCTCGTCCTTCACGGTGAGCTGGCTCATGGCGTCTTCCAGCAGGTCGTAGCTGGGGAAGGTCCATTCCTCGAAGCGCGTGTCCTTCATCTCGATCATGTCGTTCCGTTTCTTCTTGAACGTATCCTTGAGCGCCTTGCCTCCCTTGCCGGAAACGTTCGCCTTGGCGAAGGCGGGGCGCACGATATTTAGTTCCTGCACGGAGGACTCCTTCTCCACAAGGTCATCATCCTCCTCCTCATCTTCCGTCTCCGCCGGACGCTTGCGCCGCTCCATCATCGGCTCTTCCTCCGGTTCGTCCTCCTCTCCCGGCAGGTACTCCGCCGGGCGTCGCGGCAGCGGCTTGGGGCCCGTGAACTTGTCCTTGAGCCACAGGAAGAACGCGGCGAGATCGGGTTCGAAGGTGATGATGAGGCCGGCGATGAACGCGCCGCTCAAAGCCGTATAGCCCACGGCGCGGCTGAAGAACGTGAGGAAGGGCAGACTCACCGTAAAGCCGATGGCACCCGCCAATTCATCCCTCCGCGAACCGATCTCCTCCAGGGGCGCGCCGATGTGCATGAGCCCCAGGAAAGAGAGGAGGCAGAGCAGGAGCCCGATGGAACGCTTGAACTCCACGTGGCGGTTGGGAGCCGCCCAACGCAACATCCCCGAAACGACGAGGAAGATGGGGAAGATGATGCCCCAGGCACCGAACAGGAACGTGAGGATGTGCCGGATCACTTCCCCCGCCGTCCCGGCGCTGCCCTGGAGGGCGAGGTAGAGGAGAATGCCGAGTACGATCTGCACCAACCCGCTGATGGCAGCGAGCGTGGTGGATTTCAGTTCCATCCCCTCCGCTTTCAACACCTGCCGCTTCACTTTGCGACGAGCCCTGGGCATCGGGATTCATTATAGGCGTAAATGTACGGCTGGAGGAAGAGGAGGTTTTGTGGGCGTATTGAGTATTACGTATTGAGTATAGCGTATGATCTGATGGAAGGCTCGTTGCCGCATCGGGTAGCTTTCCTGTGTATACTCAATACGTAATACGTCATACATCATACTTATACCCTCTCTCATGAACGTTCTAATCTTCGGTTCCAAAGGCTATCTCGGCTCCCAATTCCTGTCCCTCTATCCTGACGCCATCACGCCGTCCGTGGACGTTGCGGATCAAGCGGCCGTGGCGACGCTATTGGACAAGGAGAAGCCGGACGTGGTGATCAATGCCGCGGGCAAGACGGGGCGACCGAACGTGGATTGGTGCGAAACGCATCGGGAAGAGACGTTCCGCAGCAACGTGACGGGCGTGGTCACCCTTCTCGAGGAATGCGGCGAGAGGGGGATCTACTGGGTGCACCTGGGGTCCGGCTGCATCTACGAGGGGGAGAACGGCGGCGGGGGATACACGGAGGAGGACCCGCCGAACTTCGCGGGATCGTTCTACTCCTGGACCAAGAACGTCAGCGACCAGATGCTCATGCGGTTCGGGGAGGGATGGAAGGGGCGCGGGGGCGTCCTCAACCTTCGCTTGCGCATGCCTTTCGATACCACCCAAAGCCCGCGCAATCTCCTCATGAAGCTCAAAGGCTACACGAGGGTGCTGGACGTGCGGAATTCCATCACCTTCATCCCGGAATTCACGGCTGCGGCGCAACGGCTGATCGCAGAGAGGAAGACGGGAACGTACAACATGGTCAACGGTAGCGGCATTTCCCCCTACCGTATCATGGAACTGTATAAGGAGATCGTGGATCCTTCCCATGCGTTCGAGCGGCTCACGCTGGAGCAGTTGCCCGATGTGGCGAAGGCGGCGCGGAGCAACTGCATCCTCAACAATGCCAAGCTCTTGGGAGAGGGGATTCCCATGGGGGATGCGGAGGAAACGGTGCGCGCGGCGCTCCGTACACTTAGGAAAGCCCCGTGAGAGGGCTCTGGACGGCACGGTACGGATCGTGGGGCGATCCTCTTGCGTCCGTTCCCCTCTTCCGCAATAATTAGATACCCTAATAATTCGCAGAACTATGGAAACTCCGTCCGATGCCATCATCCGCTACTCGTTCGGCCTCACCAGGGTCATCAGGCATATGATGATCTGCTTGCAAGAAGAAGGCATTACTGTCAACTTCCTGCAAATCCACGCCCTCGCTCTCATTGAGGACCATCCCGGCATGACCATGAAGGAACTGGCGGATGTCCTTCATGTTGCATCACCCTCCGCAACATCGTTCGTCAACCGCCTCGTTCGCAGCAAACTGGTTTCCCGCAGCCATGATGCCAAGAACCGCAAGCTCGTGCGCTTGACGCTCACGAAAGAGGGCAAAGTGACGTTGCGAGAGAAGAGGACGAAACGCACGGCGCTCCTCAAGGAACACCTCCACCTCCTCACTCGGGAGGAGCAACGGCAACTCGCCAACATCCTCAAGAAGTTGCATACTAGCGCCAGTCTGGCGGCCATCCACTAATCCCACTTTCCCATGACCAAACAGCACCAACACGCAGCGGCGTCGCACACGCCCAACGCCGCACCGGCAGGACAGGGGGCCCATGCCGCGCATCCTCAGCACGCAACCCATCCCGACCACACGGTGCAGCACTCCCGCATGCGACGCACCCTTCACTGGCTCCGCAAACACCGCAAGGCCGTCATCATCACGGCAGTCGCCGTCATCGTCCTCGGCTTGCCCCTCTCCTGGCTCTTCAAGCCGGCGCAGGCGCAATACGTCACGGCGATGGCGCAGAAGGGCGACTTGCAGCAGACCGTGGAGGCGGTGGGGACGGTCACCTCCGAGCGCGATTTGGAACTCAAGTTCCCCGGCGCGGGGATCGTGGAGAGCGTGCAGGTGAAAGAGGGGGACCGCGTCACGGCCGGCCAGGTGCTGGCACAGCTGCGCGCCGGCAGCTTGGGGGCGGCGGTGGCCATGCAATCCGCAAACCTCCAGTCCGCCGTGGCGGACTTGCGGAAGATGGAGGAGGGGACGCGGCCGGAAGACATCGCCATCGCGGAGGCGCAAGTGGCCAACAAGCGGGCGGCGCTGCAAGTGGCGCAGTCGACGTTGGACAGCGCCAAGAAGAGCCTCACGCAGGCGCAAGACCAGCTGAAGACCGTCCAGCAGGAGGCAACCACCTCGCTCGGCGGGCAAGTGGAAACGGCGCGTTCCGCGCTGCTTTCCCAGCTTGTGGCGGGGGAAACGGCCTTGGCGGTGGTGGATGATATCCTGGGCAAGACCATCGTGCAGGACGCCATCATCAAGATGCGCCCCGGCGGGGACATAGATGTCCGCACCGCCCGCACGAATGCGCTCGCCGCCCTCCTGAGCGTCCGCCAACAGGCGAACGTCATCGATTACCACGACGCCCTCAAGGTCCTCCAATCGGGCCAGAGCGCCGTGAGCCAAGCGGCCCAGACCGTTGATCTCCTCTTCACTCTCATCGGTTCGCTTCCGGAAACGAGTTACTTCACCCAGGCGCTCCGCGAACAGTACCGCACGAGCCTCTCCACGCAGCGCGGGTTGGTGCAGAGCGCCGTGAGTGCCATCACCACCGCGTACACGGGGCTGCAGTCCGCGGCCGCCGGGTTCGATACCAGGATCTCCACGGCACAGTCCACCATCACGACGAGCGAGGGGACCATGGAGCGCGCGAAGGCGGACATCCTCACCTACCAGACCGCCGTGCAGGCGCAGGAAGCGGACCTTGCCCTCAAGAGGGCCGGGACCCGGAAGGCGGACCTGGATGCGGCACGCGCCCGCGTGCGCCAGGCGCAGGCGTCCTTGGCGCAGTCCCAGGCGAATTACGCGGATACCATCCTTCGCGCGCCCGTGGATGGGACTATTTCCCACGTGAACGTGAAGGGAGGAGAAGCGACGCCCGTCACCGGGCCGGCGGTCACCATTCTGGGCAACTCACCGTTCCGCGTGGAGATGTTCGTTTCGGAAGTGGACGTGCCGAAGCTGATCCAAGCGCAGTCGGGCAGCATTGCGCTCGACGCGTTCCCCGACACGGAATACAAGGTGCACGTGAGCGAGCTCGATACCGCCCCCACGCTCGTGGACGGCGTTTCAAAGTACCGCGTGAAGTTGGATTTCATCTATCCCCATGAGGAATTCAAGATCGGCATGACGGGCGATGTGACGGTGGTGACGGGGGAACGAAAGAATATCGTGTATGTTCCCGGCCGTGCGGTCCTGGAGAAGGAGGGTAAGAGGGTGGTGCGCATCCTCCAGAACGGGAAGAACAACGGCATCCGTGAGCAGGAGGTGACGCTGGGGATGGAGGGGCAATCGGGGGATGTGGAGGTGACGAAGGGGTTGAGCGGAGGGGAAACGATTGTCGTCCTGGAGAAATAGTTCACTCGTTATCATTCTGCCCACCCATGACCACCGCCCACTCACGTTCGGCCCATCCCCTCATCGAAACGGTCGAGCTCCACAAATCGTACTTCAATGACGAGGTGGAGACCCCCGTCCTTCACGACATCAATTTGACCATTGAGAAGGGGGAATTCGTAGCCATTATGGGGCCTTCGGGTTCCGGCAAATCCACGCTCATGCACATCCTGGGCTTCCTCGACCGCCCCACGGCGGGACAGTACCTGTTCCAGGGCGAACCCACGGAGCAGATGGATGAAGATACGCTGGCGCGCATCCGCGCGACGCGCGTGAGCTTCGTGTTCCAGTCCTTCAACCTCCTCCCGCGCACGTCCGTGCTGGAGAACGTCACCCTCCCCCTCCTCTACCATCCGCACATTTCCGTCTCCGAGCGCTCCGAGCGCGCCGTGAAAGCCATCGAGACGGTGGGGCTCATGGACCGCATGGATTATCTCAGCCACCAGCTCTCCGGCGGGCAGAAGCAACGCGTGGCCATCGCCCGTTCCCTGGTGACGGAACCGGAAGTGATCTTCGCCGACGAGCCGACCGGGAACTTGGACTCGCACTCCGGCATCCAGGTGATGGAGGCGCTGCAGACCCTCCACAGGGACGGCCACACCATCATCCTCGTCACGCACGAGGGGACCACGGCGGAACATGCGCAGCGCATCATCCAGATCCACGACGGGGAAATCACCGCGGACCGCCGTGATTTCAAGCGCCGCATTGCGGGAAAAGGCGTTACCTTGAAGTAAGGGCGCCATGGCATGGCGCCCCTACGCATCCCACCAATCGTACCACCATCATGCTCATCCGCGACACCCTTCGAATGGCATTCAACGACGTGCGGGTTCACCAGTCACGCTCGCTCCTCACGGTGCTCGGCATCATCATCGGGGTGGCGGCCGTTGTTCTCATGACCGGCGTGGGGAAGAGCATGGAAGGTGTGATCTTGGGCCAGATCAACACGCTGGGCCCCACCGTCATCGCGCTCTGGCCGGGGGCGAAAGGCCCGGAAGGGGGAACGTCCTCCATGAACACCGATTACGACGCCATCACCATCCGCGACGTGGAAGCGCTGCGGCAGCTGGAATCCGTGACGAGCGTCGCCCCCATGATCATGCTGGGGGAACCCGCGACGTACGGGCGTGAGAAGGTGGAGGCGAACGTGGTGGGGACCACACCGGACTATGTCAGCAATCAATCTGTGGAAGTGACGAGCGGGCGTTTTCACGATGAGACCGATGAGATCGGCGTGCGTCCCGTCGCAGTGATCGGGCCGGACATCGTGGAGGACCTCATGCCGGGGCAGGATCCCCTGGGGAAGCGCATTGAGATCGGGGGGAGGCGGTACACCGTCATCGGCGTGCTCAAGGCGGTGGGAACGCAGTTCTTCCAAAATCAGGACACCCGCATCATCATTCCATTCTCCATGGCCAAGGCCGTGGAGCAGCGCGACTACGTGGACATGGTGACGCTGCGGGCGACGGAGGACATTGCGAACGGGGTGGCGGATGTGGAGTACTTGATGCGCAAACGCCACAGCATCGTCTCGCCGCCCGCCGATCCGAAGAAGAATGACGACTTCCTCGTGCGCACGGCGGAGCAGGCGCAGGACATCCTGGGGACGGTGTCCCTCGCCCTCACGGTCTTCATCACCATGGTCGCCAGCGTGTCGCTCGTGGTGGGCGGCATCGGCATCATGAACATCATGCTCGTATCCGTCACGGAACGGACGCGGGAAATCGGTCTGCGCAAGGCGTTGGGGGCGCAGCGGAACGACATCCTGCTGCAGTTCCTGGTGGAAGCGGTGGTCGTCACATTCATCGGGGCGGTCATCGGCCTGCTGCTGGGGGTGCTTCTGGACTTCTTCATAGTCCTCATCGCGCAGAAATTCCTCTCCACCTACCATTTCGGCCTCAACCCCCTCGCTATGGCGGTCTCCATGCTCATGGCCATGGGCGTCGGTTTGGGTTTCGGCCTCTATCCCGCGCGCAAGGCGGCGGTGCTCGATCCCATAGCGGCACTACGGTACGAGTAAGGACGCCATGCCATGGCGTCCATACGATGTCACCGCCATCCACCACCCCCCCGCACACCGCCTACCACCATCCCGCACACCGTCTATACCCCACCGTCAATCCCCATGCGACTAGCCGACACCATCCATACGGCAACCCGAGGACTCACGCGCAACCTCATGCGCTCCCTCCTCACCACGCTCGGCATCATCATCGGGGTCGGATCCGTGGTGCTCATGGTCTCGGTGGGTTCCAGCTTCGAGCGGTTCATCCTCAGCCAGGTAGAGAGCTTCAGCGGCGACACTTTCGAAGTGCAGCCCAAAGGCTTGGAACAGATCGGTGCGGCGACGGATACCATTACGGCGGGGGACTTTGAGGCCATCGAAAAGCTCTCCACAGTGCAGAATGCGGCGCCGGTGATCTTTGTCCGCGAGCGGGTGACCTACGGGAGGGAGAACATCGCGCCCTTCATCTTCGGCACCCGGAAGGAGGCATTCAACAACTGGTCCATGAGCATCAGCGCGGGAAGGCTGCTGACGGACAGCGACGTTTCCGGCGCAAAGAATGTCGTAGTCCTGGGGCCGAAGGCCGCCGAGGACCTCTTCGGCCAGACGGACCCCGTGGGGAAGCGCATCAACGTGGGGTCGGCCACCCTCACCGTCGTGGGGGTGCTGGAGAGCCTGGGATCCGTGATCGGCCAGCAGATGGACGCATACGTGTACATGCCCCTCACCGTTGCGCGGAGCATTGCGGGGAATTCCTCCACGGTGGATTACATTTCCCTCCAGTCGCGCGGGGACAACGAGATTACGAAGCTGGACATCGAAATGCTCCTGCGCCAACGGCACAAGATCAAGAACCCGGAGAACGATCCCGACAAAGATGACTTCATCGTGCGTTCGTTTGAGCAGGCGACGCAGATGCTCAACACCGTCACCATGAGCATCACGCTCTTCCTGGGGCTCATCGCCGGCATTTCCCTTCTCGTCGGCGGCATCGGCATCATGAACATCATGCTCGTCACCGTCACGGAGCGGACGGCGGAGATAGGCTTGCGCAAGGCGGTGGGTGCCCGTCGCAACGACATCCTCCTCCAGTTCCTCGTGGAATCCGTGCTCCTCACGGTCTCCGGCGGCTTCATAGGCCTCGCGGGAGGGGTGGGCATCGGCTTCGTAATGGCCACGGCCGCGGGGAAGTTCCTGGATGGCTTCGCGTACTCCCTGCCCCTTAGCGCCATCGTCCTCTCCGTGGGCATGGCGGCGATCGTCGGCCTCGTCTTCGGCATCTACCCGGCGCGGAAGGCCGCCGTGCTGGACCCCATCGAGGCGATGCGGTACGAATGACGTTCGGATGATGGTGTCGTTCTCACGCGAACTTCAAGCCCGCCACGCCCGCGAGCACCAGGAGGATCGCCGCCCACTGCACCCAGCGGAGGTGTTCGCGGTACAAACGCATGCCGAGGAGAGAGGTCACCACCAGGGAAGCGCTGCCCACGGCCGTCACGATGGCGACGGGCCCGGCGTGCGTCGCCAGCATGAAGAATCCCGTGCCGACGAGGGTGGGGGAGGCGGCGGCGGCGATGCCCAGGAACGTGCGTCCGCTGATGCGGCCCATGGGTTTCCGCAGGAAGACCCGGCGCAATATGAGCAGGAACCCGGCGCCCGCGGCAATGGAGATTTCCCAGAAATATCCCGCGACAAGCGGGTTGGCGATGCGGCTGAGCGCGGCCGGTGTCACGTTGGTGAGGGTGAGGGGGAGGGCGGATGCCACGGCCAGCAGGATCCCGAACCCCGCACGGTTGCCCAGGTGCGCATGGACATTCCCTTTGGCCGCCAGGAGCACGCTGCCGATGATGATGAGCGCCAGGAGAGCAAGCGCCGCGGGAGAGAGCACGTCACCCAAAACCGCCCAGCCGATGGCGACGAGGAGCACGGTCATCAGGGCGCGGGAGATAGCGCCCGCGATCCCCACGGGGAGGTGGCGGTACGAGGCGTAGAAGAGTCCCAGGTAGAGTCCGCCGGAGAGACCTCCGAGCAGGAGCAGTTGCCAGTGTGCGGCGACCGCGGCGATCTCCGCACGGGATGAGCCGAGGAGGAGGGGAAGGAGCGTGACGGAGAAGGAGAGGTTCCGGTAGAACGCCAGGCTCAGACCGTCCACTTTCCGCGCATAGTGCGCCAGCAGCACGTTCTGCAGCGCATACCCGAGCATGGAAAGGAGGGCGTAGAGGTAGAACATTGCGGATTTGGAAGGCTATCTGTGATTGAATAGTAGCGGAAAAGTGCATCCCGCGCGGAAGAACGAGGCTTTGAATGATGATCCTGATACAGTACTGGCATGTTTGGTTTCACGAAGAAGATAGTTCAGCCGGTCAGTAATCACTCACAATGGAATAAAATCTTTGCGAGAGAACAGGCGCGTTTATTGGAAGGGTTGAGGGATCATCCCGTGACAATAGAGCATGTTGGAAGTACGGCTATACCGTTCGTACCTGCGGAACCCATTCTGGATATTGCGCTCGGTATTGAGCCATCAGTGGAACTCGATGCGTTGAGAAAGAACCTGGACAGTCTGGGGTATGAAGAAGGTGAACCGCAGGGGATGAAAGACAGCGTTCTGTGGGTATGCGGGGAGCAAGCCCGAGAGTTCCATATCCATCTGATGCATAGATGCAGTACCACATGGAATGATCTTATGCTTTTTCGCGCCGCACTCAGAAGCAGTGAATCTTTACGGAATGAATATGCATTGTTAAAAACTGAACTCGCCGGCAAGTATTCTGAGGATCGCAAGACGTACACGAATGGCAAGCGAGCATTCATTGAGCGCGTCATTCGTCAGTACTCACCGAAACGTCCGCAGTTCACCAGAGAAGCCATGGTCACTGAAATAGTATCCGCGCTTGAAAAGGGGAAGAATGTTCTGTTGGTCGGCAGGAGGGACGCCGGTAAAACGTACTTTGTAACAAAGACGCTCATCCCTTTCCTCAGGAATACAGGTATGGATGTTCGGTACCACAAGAATATGAACGAGGAGATTGGTGACTTGCCGGAAGATGCGGTGGTTATCTTCGATGAATTTGAGATACGCGATGACAGGGAGCAGTTGGAAAAGATGCATCCGGAGGAGAAACCGTATTATACTGACTCCTATTTGAAAAAGGTCCATAGATGGTTACGGAAGTCGGAACATATTCCGAATCGTCGAATATTCATTCTTTCAAGGAACGAGGAAGATATCGGCAACATTATGAAAACAACGTCTTTTGAATTCGCATCCGATGTCGTCGTGATCGAAGTTCCAGCTTGGAAGGCAGAATAAGCTCTGAGCAACGATTATGCAGATATTCCGCTAAGCGTTGTCAGAGAAAACTTCTCATCCTTTCCGTAGATTGTTTCACAATCCAGGATGAGTTATGGAAATAATTGGATTCTGGTGGGCCGGGAGGGACTCGAACCCCCGAAGCCGTGAGGCACCGCGTCTACAGCGCGGCGGAATTGCCACTATCCGACCGACCCACGAGTGCATGCTGGAAAGAACAGCTTGTCACTGCACATAGTGTACGGCAAACCTGAATGCGGTTCAATGCATTGAAGTCCTCACGCCCCGTACTTCCACCCCTCATATCGAACGAGCTTGAGCAGTTTCTGCTGTCCCAGGATCTCTTTGGAGAGGGCATCGTCGTAATCCGAATCGTAGACGACCGTGGTGATCCCCGCGTTGAGGATCATCTTGGTGCAGATGACGCACGGGAAGCAGTTGCAGTACAGGGTGCCGCCCTCGATGTTGATGCCGAACTTGGCCGCTTGTGTGATGGCGTTCTGCTCGGCATGCGTGCCGCGGCAGATCTCGTGGCGCTGGCCGGAGGGGATCTTGAGCTTCTCGCGCAGGCACCCGCCCATTTCCGCGCAGTGGGGGATACCGCGCGGCGCGCCGTTGTACCCCGCGGTGAGCTGCTGCTTATCCTTGGCGATCACGGAGCCCACCTTCCTCCGCAGGCACGTGGCCCGCTTGGCCCATGCGTAGGCGATCTCCATGAACACCTCGTGGAAGGAGGGGCGGTCCTCCCCGCTCAGGAGCCGCAGGAAATGCCGGAGCTTCGCCTCCAAGTCCTTCAGCGTCCCGTCGTTGATGATGAGGTAATCCACGCGGTCCAGGCACTTCTTCACCTGCTGGCCTTCTGGCGGTTCGCCCACGCCCTTCTCCCTCTCGAGACGCTCCACTATCTGCTTCTTGGTAAGTGCGGCGCCTTCCCGCTTCCTCTTCTGCAGGCGCGTGATGATCGTGTCCGTAGGCGCCGTGATGCCGATGAGGCGGAAGCCTGAAAGCTTGCGAAGTTCATCCGCTTCGCCGGGGTTGCGTATGCCGTCGATCACCCACCTTCGCTCCTCGCCCTGTTCGGAGCTACGGTGGGCAGGCCCACTCCGCTCTTCGTTCCGTTCGGAGCTACGGTGGGCAGGCCCATTTCGCGCTTTCACGGCAAATGGCCGCGCCGTTTCCCTTTCAATTGTTTCGCAAATCATCTTTCCCAGCACGCCGGGTCCATGCTTTGAGCGCAAATCGTTGCCCACGTCCTGCAAGTTGCCGCGCGTGTGGGCGAGTTTCCGCTTCGTGGCTTCCGCGCGGACCATATCCGAGAGTGAGAGGGGGGCGTAGCCGCTCTTGGCGAGCATCTTGATCAGCTCGCCCTTGCCGGAACCCATGTAGCCCGTGAGTCCGATGTACAGGGACATGGCCTCAGTATCCCCGAAACCGCCCTTTTGACAAGGTGTCATTGACGGTAGGGCGTGGGATTGCGTACCATCGATGCGTCCGCTTCTCCTGCCACGTGTCACACTGTGAAAACGTCGGCGACGAAGGTACGGAAATGCCGGTGGTGCCGGTGGTGCTCAGCGTGTTGAGTCCTCTTGCCTCCATGAGGTTGCATGCAGCACTGCAGAATATGACGGGGGTTGTGCTTGAGGTTCATGAGGGAGGGGGAAACAGTTTGGAGATATCCTTCACAGGCAATCCCGAGGGCGTGATTGAGAAGGTGAAGAAGGCTTTGGAGAATTTGGATTGCAGGATGATGGATTGAGGGCGGCGCATGCGCGGAAACTGTTGCCTTGGGAAGGGGGAGGCCACTACGCTTCCCAACCATGAAGCGCCGAAAGGCATGGTTGGAGAAAACAGAGAAGTTCTTCCGGGAGCACATCGGCCCCGGCGTTATTACTGGCGCCTCCGACGATGACCCCAGCGGCATCGCCACCTACGCGCAAGCGGGGGCGAAGTTCGGGTACGGGATGTTGTGGACAACGTTGTTCATGTTCCCGCTCATGGTGGTCATACAGGAGATATCGGGCAGGATCGGCCGGGTGACGGGGAAGGGGATTGCGGCCAATCTCCGCCAGTACTATCCCCGCTGGCTCCTCCACTTCAGTGTGGGCCTCTTGCTCATGGCCAATACGATCAATATCGGGGCGGACCTGGGCGCCATGGGGGAGGCGGTGGAACTGCTCCTCGGCGTCCCCTCCGCGGTAACGGTGGTGTTCTTCTCCCTCGTGTGCGTGTACTTGGCGGTCTTCCTCCCCTACAAGAAGTACGTCCCCATCCTGCAGTGGCTGGTGCTCGCGCTCTTCGCGTACGTCATCACGGCATTTGTCACCGACATCCCTTGGAAAGACGTCGCCTTCTACACGCTCATCCCCAACCTTTCCCTCAACAAGGAATCACTGGCCATGATCATCGCCATACTGGGCACCACCATCAGCCCGTACCTTTTCTTCTGGCAGTCGTCGCAGGAAGTGGAAGAGATACGTGCGCACCGCTTCCTGCACGCGCTGATCAGGTTCCCGCTCAATGCAAAGCAAGAGCTGTGGAAGTTACGGGTGGATACCGTGGTGGGCATGGCGTTCAGCAACATTATTGCGTTCTTCATCATCCTCACAACGGCAGCGACGCTCAATGCCTCCGGTTTGACGACCATTGAGACGGCGGCCGATGCCGCGCAGGCGCTCCGGCCGTTGGCGGGTTCCGCTGCCGCTTTCCTCTTCGCGGCGGGCATCGTGGGGACGGGGCTCCTGGCCGTGCCGGTGCTTGCCGCATCCGCCGCGTTCGGCGTGGGGGAAGCGATGCGATGGCCGGTGGGATTGGAGCGGAATGTCCACAAGGCGAAGGGGTTCTATGGCGTGCTCACCGCTGCGACGGTGATGGGCTTGCTCCTCAACTTCTTCGGCATCAATCCCATCGACGCCCTCATTGCTTCCGCCGTGGTCAACGGCATCGTCTCGGTGCCGCTCATGGCGGCGCTCGTGCACATGAGTTCAAACGAAAAGGTGATGGGTTCCCTCGTCATTCCCAAGTCGCTCCGCATTGCGGGATGGGTGACGACGGCTGTCGTTGCCACAGCAGGCGTGGGGTTCTTCCTCACGTGGTAAAGACACACTTGGGATGCGTCTCCGACGAGAATGAGATGCGCGATGTGATGATGTGTGACGCAATGGTCTTTACAAGGAAGGTGTACGACCGTACACTTCCGACATGCCCATCACCGCACAAGCAACCGCGCACGAACAAGCGATCATCGTCGATTATGTCTCTGTACAAGGACAAGCAAATCAGAGGAGCGAACGAGACGTAGCGCATGACATACTGCAATGGGTGAGGAGTTCACCGTGCCGGGGTTCCATACATGTGTACCTTCCGTCTTGGAGGATGGGTGCTGGACGAATGATGAAAAATGAACTGCAAGCACTCGGTTGTACCGTGACATCGAGGATGAGGTGATGCGGAAGAGCGTTGAAACCATTTGAATCATCACGATTTATAAAACATTCAAGCCTAGACGGTTTACGGAAGAGGACGTTTCGGTACACTTTCGCACTAAGAGTCCCGTTGCGGGTCTTTGTGCCGCGACGTCCTATTCCTTCCCCATCTTCCTTCTTATGAAAAGCTTCCTCTCAAGCCGACGAGGATTCACCCTCATCGAGCTCCTGCTCGTGATCGGCATCATCGCCATCCTGGCGAGCATTGTGATCATCGCCATCAACCCCACAAAGCAGTTGGGGAAGGCGCGCAATGCACAGCGCCGCAGCGACATCAATACCATCCTGAATGCCGTGTACCAGTACGCCATCGACAACAACGGCGTGCTGCCGGGGAACATTCCCTCGGGCGCGAGCACGGCGGCTGCAAAGCCCATTTGTATGTTCGATACGAACATTGCAAGTTGCACCACGGCCACCGGCGCGGGGAACCTGAACGGCGTGAACCTCCGTTCGCTTTCCGGCACGTATCTCGTGGGTATCCCCAAGGATCCCAGCGTGCCCAGCACCCTCACGGCGTCAGGGACGCGCTACATGATCTACAAGGATGCATCCAGCCGCATCACTGTGTTCCCCGCGACGACGGATGACAGTGAGACGATCACGGCGTCTCGGTAAAATCCGCACATCATCAAAAGCCCCTTCTGTCGAAGGGGCTTTTGTTTTGTCACGATGTTCCAATGGTATACTGCGCTCCCGTATGCGGTTACTGTTTCGCAAGAGGAAAGGGTTCACCCTGGTCGAGTTGCTGCTCGTGATGGCTATCATTGCACTGCTCGCGTCCATCGTCATCGCGGCCATCAATCCGCAGAGACAGCTGGCACAAGCCAGGAACACACAGAGGAAGGCGAATATCCAGACGATCATCAATGCCGTCTACCAGTACGCCATCGACAATAGGGGGGGAATGCCCGGGAACATCCCGTCCGGCAGCGCGAACAGGAGGCCCATCTGCATGTTCGATACGGCCATAGCCAGTTGCACAACGGCCACCGGCGCCGGCAATCTTGGAGGAGTGAACCTGCGCATGCTCTCCGGGACGTATTTGGTGGGAATGCCGGAGGACCCGAGCATCCCAGGCGCACTCACGGCTTCGGGCACGCGGTACATCATCTATAGGGATGCGGCAGGCCGTATCTTCGTCGGCGCGCCCGCCGCGGAGTTGGGGCAGACCATACAGACCATGCGGTGATCCGTTGGATGCGGAGAGATCATCGGGCTGTTCAAGCAACCCTGGTGTTCCCGTATTCCTGAGTGGCGAACAGCGTATGCCGCGTGGTCCACACCATGGCGGCCACGCTCAATGCCAAGACCACCCAGGTTTCGGGCCCGCTGGCGGGCTGGGAGGGAGGTGCACCCGAATGCAGGAGCGTATTGAACGATGTCCCCGTGTTCTGTATCGGTGCACCGTACGCGTCGAGGGGGCGGGTGATGCCGCTTGTCACCGTGTAAGGGTTTCGGGGCAGTGCGGTCGGTTCTTCGGCAGCAGTCTCTTGAGGCAACGTCCCTTCGGCAACCGGCGCTTCGTCGGTGGGCATTTCCACCGCTTTCTCCGAGGATGCAACGGACGACGCTTCCGAAGAGGAGGACAAAGAACTCACCTCTCCCGTCACCTGCGCGAGGAAAGGCGAGCGTCCATTCGTCCCTTGGACCAGGGAACCGATTTGTCCGGGAAGAGAAATGATGTCTTGCCACAGTTCCTCTCCCCCTTGTGAGAGAAGGATACCGACCGTGAGTACGAGAATGATTCCGATGAAGGCTCCCGGAAGTCGCGAAACGGAACCCGTGCCGATGGGCACGCTGCCCGACGCGTGGTCACGCGTGTGGACGGGGATGGGCGTATCGTCCCCCGTCGACTGCCAGTGCGGATGCACGTCAGGCATGGGGGGCGGCGCGGAGGTGTGTCTGTCTGCGGGAAGCTATGAGCGTTCCCATAACGGCGGAGGCGATGAGGAGGAGCGTTGCGGTTGTGCCCAGCCCGGAATCGCCGGGGACGTACGCCGCCTGCCCTTGAAGCGGATTGCCGGTGAGGCCCGTAAGGGTGCGGAGGGGGGCCGTGGAAGTGGTCGGGTCGCCGATGGTGACCGCAGCCTCCTGGCTGAAGGCGGTCTCCTCGTTGTCCTCGTTGAAGCCGCGGACTGCCGCGTAATAGGTGGTCCCTTGCGTGAGGGAACGGATGGCGATACCCGTTTCGTCGGGGCGGACGGTGCGCCGCTGAATGTAACGGCCCGTCTGTGTCCCGTAGTAGACGTGGAATCCCCTTATGTTGGGGGAAGGGAGGGCGTCCCAAGCGACGTAGAGCGTGGTCCCTTCCGTGGTCACACGGACGTTCTGTACTTGGAGAAGGACAAACTGCTCGGGAGCAACTGTTTCCTCTGCCGGTGCGGGGTGTGTTTCCTCCCCCACGGGTACTTCCTCGGCGACTGTTTCCGGGACCGAAATAACCTCCCCCGTAGCGGAAGACGCTTCAACCGGTGCGGAAGAGGAGGAGACAGTGTTCTCTTCAATCCTCACGGCCAGAACACCCAGGGTATCTCCCAACACCTCGGTTGCCTCCAATCCGGCCGTGTAAACGGCGGTGTGGGGAGGGTTGCCTTCCAGGTCATGGAACGTGAGCATCGTTTCGCCGCCACCGGGAACATCCTTCACGGTGAACGTCACCTGCGCCACGGGGATGAGCGCGTCCGCCAAACCCTCTTCCGATTCTGCTTCCACATCGATCATCACATACCCCCGCTCCGCATCATAATCCTCCTCGCCGGGGGCGGGGATGGGGAGGGAAGTGCTCGCCTGGATATCCATTCCTTGCAGGATTTCCGGATCGTACTGCAGCCATGAGCGTACCCGGGAGAGGGGAACGAGCAGGTCGTTGCGTACCACGATGTCCAAATCCAGAATATCGCCTGCGCGGAGGGATTCCGTTTCCAATGTGAGGGGATCACGCACGGTGAATGCGGGGCATTCCGCCTGGTCCGCCAATTCGCAATGGGGACGCAAGAAGAGCGATACGGTGGATCCGGTATCGGCTGTATCGCCTTCGGATGAGGTGGAAGACTCTTCCGCCGTCCCTTCCGCTGGAACGTCACCGGCCCCTTCCTCCGCAACAATCGCCTCCTCTTCCGCCGTTACGCCTTCCTCCTCTTCCGCCGTTTGCGCACGCCAGGAGGGCGTGGCATTGAGGGCGGAGAAGGTGAGGACAATGGCCGCGAGTGTTGCGCCAAGAGCGTACCAGTGGCGGCGGTTCAAGGTTGCCATAGGTCAGCGGTTCGAAAGGAATCGGAGGATCCACAGCACGTCGTCCAACGTGAATTGCTGGTCACCGTCGGGATCCGTGAGGAGCGCTTCGGGAGGGACGCGAGCGTCGCCCCGGATCACTTCCAGGAGCGCAATGGCGTCCTCAAGATCCACCTTTCCGTTACTGTCGATATCGCCCAGCAAGGGGGTCATGATGACGCTGGCTTGCTGCGCTTCGCTGCGGCCTGCGCGGAGGACGCTTGAAGGGTCGAAGACCTGCACTTCTCCCACGGTGCGCACACCGACGAGGAAGGAACCCATCACGCACGTGAGACTGAGCGCGACGAGGCTGAGGTTGCGGCTTGTGACGTAGGGGAGGAGTTTGTTGAACATTTCCTCTTAGTATAGCCTAATTTACATTCTCTCTCAATGTGCCAGAAGTTGACATCCTATCTGCATATGTCTTATTGAATATATCATCAGTTCGGAGAGATATAGCACATGCCACAGCCCCATTTGCTACAGTAGAGGCATGGCGGCTTCCTTATTCTACTTCACCGGCGGAAATGCCTTCGCTGTCCGGGAGGAGAAGCGCGCATGGCAGAAACAGTTTGAGGAAAAGCATGGGCCGGAGAATCTCGTCGTACTGCAAGCACTGGATGTCAAGTACCGCACGCTCCTTGATGAAGTGAGCGTGGCTCCCTTCATAGCGGGTAAGCGCCTCCTCATCATCGAGGGAACGCCTTCCTTCACCAAGGAAGAAGTGGAGCTGCTCCTGGGCTCCATCCACCCCGATTGCGTTCTTGTGATCGCGGATGCGCATCCCGATAAGCGCCTCTCCGCCGTGAAAGCGTTGCTCAAGGCGGCGCAAGTGAAGGAGTTCACCGTCCTGGACGGAAAGCGCCTGGGCCAGTGGATGGCAACTTACGCCGCAACGCACCACGGGTCGTTCGCCCCAGGCGCCGCGGAGCATTTGGTCACGTTTGTGGGGGAAGATCAGGATGCGCTGGCGCAGGAGATCGTCAAACTCGTGACGTACGCGGGGGATCGCCCGGTCACAAAGGAAGACGTTGATGCGTTGGCCGTTTCTTCGGGAGAACAGGAAGTGTGGAAGCTCACGAACCTTCTGGGGGAAGGGAAAGGGGATGAGGCGCTGCGGTACGCGCGGCGGCTGCTGGCGCACGGGGAAGACCCATTCTCCCTCTGGAGCATCCTCCTCTGGATGCTCCGCACGCTCGTCACGGTCACCGCGGCGGTGAAGGCGGGGGAGCGTAATCCGGCGAAGATCGCCTCCGTCTACAAGGTGCCGTTCCCCAGCGCGCGCAACCTGCTCCGGCTGGCGCAAGACGTTCCCCTGGCCTCCCTGCAGGCCTTGCTCGTGTGGGCGACCGATACGGACAAGGCGCTCAAGACGGGGGGGTTCAAGTCCACCAAAGAAGCACCCGAGGAACTCTTGGCCCTCATCGACCAATTCATCGTGCGGTCGGCAAAGCTCGTCGTCTAGTTCCCCCCCTGTCCCTCGATCTGCCGGAGGATATCTTCCGTCGCCTTGTCCTCCGTTTCGCGGTGGGACGTTTCCGCCGCGGTGCGCGTTTCCCTCATTTTGCGTCGCTCGTCCTCCGCCTTCTTCAGGGATTCCCCCTGTTCGATCTTCCCCATCTCCTGCGCGTACTTCTTGTCGATGGCGGCGAGTTGCGCTTTCTCGTTCTCCAGTATCTCCTGCAGGTTCTTCACCTGCTCGGGCGTCATCACGGGCAGGATATTGACCCAGTACTGCCGTTCCTCGTCGTTCATGCTCTCGGAAGCCTTGATGAGTGCGACCAACGGACCATACGTGGCGGCGACGTCGGGAGGGATTTTGAGACCGGTGGTTTGGGGAGGTTGCTGGTCTGTCATACGCGTATCAAGTATAGCGTATTACGTATTGCGTATGGATACTCCAATGCATACGTACGACGTGATACGTCATACGTCATATAAAGACGCAATACGTGCGTTCAAGCTACATTCAAGATCTCGAACTCCAGAATTCCCGAGGGCGAGGAGATCTCCACGTTCTCACCCTTGTGCCTTCCGATGAGGGCTTTGCCCATGGGGGATTCGTTGCTGATCTTGTGCTCCAGGGGGTCGGCTTCGGTGGAGCCCACGATGGTGTACCTCTCCGGTTCGTCGCCGTCCGTGAGGTTCGCCACCGTCACCGTAGAACCGATGTCTATCTCCTTCCCGCGGCCGATCTGCTTCTTTTCGCTGATGATCTTGGCGTTCTTGATCTTCTGCTCCAGTTCCAGGATGCGCCCCTCCACGAAGGCTTGTTCGTTCTTGGCTTCCTCATACTCGGAGTTCTCGGAAAGGTCGCCGTAGGAGATGGCCTCCTTGAGGCGCTGCGCCACTTCCGTGCGCCGCGTGGTCTTGAGCTCCTCCAATTCGTCCTTGAGCTTCTTGAGCCCCTCTTTGGTCACCAACGTTTGGTCATCGTCGTCCCCGCTGAAGCCTGTGGAACCGCCGACCGCCTGGTCATCGTCGCTGATGAAATCGTCTGTAGGCACCATATCCAAAAGGGGGGTAAGGGGGGAAAGCCCATCAATTGTACGCAGAATGGGGGTTTTGGCAACCTAATTCCCCGCCCCTTCCTTCAGCAAATCCGGCCACCGCATCACCGGCAGCTTGGTGATATCCTCCTGCACCAACGCCTCCACCACGCGTTTGACGAGTTGGACGTTCGTGAGGAGCGGGACGCCCTGGTCCGTGGCGATACGGCGGATATAGTAGCCGTCGGTCTGCTCGTCCACGGTAAAGTGCGTGGGGATGTTGATCACCAGGTCGATCCGCTTCTGCTCCAGGTACTCGCGGATGTTGGGGCTGCGCGGTTCGGAGACCTTGTGGAGGAGGGCGCTGGGGATGCCGCGGCTCTGCAGGAACTCATGCGTGCGCAGCGTGGCGAAGAAGACGTAGCCCTTCTCGTGCAGCGCCTGGACGGCGGGGAGGATGTCCATCTTGTCCTCCAGCTTGCCCACGGTGAGCAGGATGCTCTTCTTCGGCAGCTTGAACCCCACGGCTACGAGGGCGGTAAGGAGAGCCTGTTCCGCGTTGAGCCCGAAGCAGGCCACCTCGCCCGTGCTCGCCATCTCCACGCCCAGGCGGGGATCCGCCCCCTTCAGCCTGCCGAAGCTGAATTGCGCCGCCTTCACCGCCACGTGGTCCAAGTCCACCGTCTGGTACCGCTTGTCCGGCGGGGCGCGGCGGAGGAGCGACTGCGTGGCGAGCACCGCGAAGTTCTGGCCGGTCACCTTGCTGCAGAAGGGGAAGCTGCGGCTGGCGCGCACGTTGCACTCGATCACTTTGAGGCGGTTGTTCTTGGCGAGGAACTGGATGTTGAAGGGGCCGGAGATGCGGAGGCCTGCGGCGATCTTCTTGGCGATCACCTTGAGCTGGCGGAGCGTGGCAAGGTTCACGCGCTGGGAGGGGAGCACCATGGTGGAGTCGCCCGAATGCACGCCGGCATTCTCGATGTGCTCGGAGAAGGCGTAGAGGAGCAGCTTTCCTTCCTGCGCAACGCCGTCGAAATCGATCTCCTTCGCGCCCTGTTCGAACTTGGAGATGACCACGGGGGAATCCTTGGAGACGAGCGACGCCTGTTCCAGGAACGCTTCCAGGTCCTTGCCCGAGTGGACCACGGCCATGGCGGCGCCGGAGAGCACGTAGCTGGGACGCACGATCACGGGGTACCCCACTTTTTCACAGAAGTCCTGCGCCACCGCGACGTCCGCGAATTCCTTCCACTCCGGCTGGTCCACCTTGATCTCGTCGAGGAAGGAGCTGAACTTGTGCCGGTCCTCCGCGCGGTCGATATCCGTGGCGGAAGTGCCGAAGAGGGGAATGCCCGCCGACGCCAATTTCCGTGCAAGGGAGTTGGGGATTTGGCCGCCCATGGAGACCACCACGCCCTCGGGGTTGAGCCGCTCCACGATGTCGCGCACGCGCTCGTCGCTCAGCTCTTCGAAGAACAACGCGTCGCATTCGTCGTAGTCCGTGCTCACCGTTTCGGGGTTGCTGTTGATCATGGAGACGGAGTAACCCTGCCGCTGCAGCTCGTGGGCGGCCTGCACGCAGCACCAGTCGAACTCCACGGAAGAACCGATGGAATACGGACCTCCTCCCAATACGATCGCCACCGGGCGGTCAGCTTTCAGCTTCGAGCTTTCCGTTGGCTGCTGATCGTCGCTGATCGCTGAAAGCTGAGGGCCGTAAGCTCCGAAATGAATATCATCCTCCATCCCGTTATACGTCATGTACAGGTAATTCGTCTGCGCAGGGAATTCCCCGCCGAGCGTATCCACCTGCTTCACAACGGGGAGGATCTTCGCACGTATCCTCTGGTCGCGGATCTCCTGCGTCCTTTGGTCCCGGATCTGCCCGATGCCTCGGTCGGAGAAGCCCATGAGTTTCGCCTTGTGCAGCAGGTCGTCTTCCAGGGGGGCGGTCTTGGACTTGAAGAGGTCCTTGGAGGTTTGTGCTATGGCTTGGATGCGCCGGAGGAACCAAAGGTCGATGCCCGTGGCGGCGTTCACTTCTTCCACGCTCCACTCGCCGTGCAGGGCCTGGGCGACGGCGAAGATGCGGCGGGGCGTCGGCCGTTTGAGCTCGCGGGCAAGGTCGTCGAATTCCATGGAGGCGGGGAACAGTCCTTCTTCCCCAATGTTGAGCATGCGGATGGCCTTCTGGAGCGTCTCCTCGAAGGTCCTGCCCAGCGCCATCACCTCCCCCACGGATTTCATCTCGCTCGTCACCTGGTCCGAAACGAAACGGAACTTCTGCAGGTCCCAGCGGGGCATCTTCAAGGCCACGTAGTCGAGCGAGGGCTCGAAGTCCGCGCAGGTGACTTGCGTGATGGCGTTGCGGAGTTCCGGGAGCGTGTAGCCGAGCGCAAGCTTTGCGGCGATGAAGGCGAGGGGATAGCCGGTGGCTTTGGAGGCAAGCGCGGAGCTGCGGCTGAGGCGGGCGTTCACTTCGATGACGCGGTATTCGCGTGACCGGGGATGGAGTGCGTACTGGATGTTGCACTCGCCCACGATCTTCATGTGCCGTATCACCCGCAGTGCGATGCTGCGCAGCATTTGGTACTCGGTGTTGTCCAGCGTCTGGCTGGGCGCGATGACGATGGATTCCCCCGTGTGAATGCCGAGCGGATCCACGTTCTCCATGTTGCAGACGGTGATGCAATTGTCCGCCGCGTCGCGCACCACCTCGTACTCGATCTCCTTCCAGCCGGTGAGGTCCTCCTCCACCAGCACCTGCGGCGATTCCACGAACGCCACTTTGAGCACGTCCTTCAGCTCCGTCTCGTTCATCGCCCTTCCGCTCCCTTTGCCGCCCAGCGCGAATGCCCCGCGTACGATCACGGGAAAGCCGATGCTCCGTGCCGCGTCCATGGAGTCCGCCACGGTCGTGCAGGCGAAAGAGCGCGGCACCGACACGCCGATGGACTGCAGTTCCTGGTTGAAGAGTGCGCGGTCTTCCGTCTTGCGGATGCTCTCCACCGGCGTCCCCAGCACGCGGATGCCATGGCGGTCCAGGACACCGTCATCCGCAAGCTGCAGGCCGCAGTTGAGGGCGGTCTGACCGCCGAAACTCAGGGCAATGGCGTCGGGCTTCTCCTTCTTGATCACCTCCTCCACGAAGGGGGGAGTGACGGGGATGAAGTACACGCCGTCCGCCAAGCCCCAGCTGGTCTGGTTGGTGGCGATATTGGGGTTGATGAGGATCACGCGCTTGCCCTCCTCCTTCAAGGCCTTGATGGCTTGGCTGCCGGAATAATCGAATTCCCCGGCCTCGCCGATCTTCAGGGCGCCGGAACCCAGCAGGAGGACCGACCGGACTTCAGGAAAATGCTCCCCCTTGCCCTGGATGGGCCGCGGGGGGCCGCTGGTCTGTGGCGCCGTCATGTCTGGCGGAGAGTAGCGGTGATGGCGGCAGAGGGCAAGGAGGAAAGGAACCACGAAATCTGGAATCCTTCTCCGTGCAAGTCGGTTTCGTTGCGGCAAAACCAACGCATGATACGGTAGGGACGCTTATGCCCTTCACACTCCCGCTTCTCTCCTTCATCGTCCTCGCTGCCGGAGGCGCCACGGATTCCGGCGCAACGCTCCTCCGGGACGACCTTCCGTTCTTCCAGGAGGCCGTCACCATCCTCCGGCAGGAGGAAGAGGAGCAAGGGCGGGAAACGCTGGAAGCGGAAGGGGCGGAAATGTTCCCGCTCTCGGCAACGGGGGCCCAGCAGGCGTCGCAGTTTTCCGATTTCGTGACGGTCTACTGGCGCAATGCGCCGTATGACCTCAAGGATGTCCCGCGGAACCTGTGGTTCGCCCCCTACGTGCGGGACATGGTGAGCTTGGGGATCGTGACGGGATACACGGATACAACCGGGAAGCCGTTGGGGGAATTCGGGCCGCATCGCCCCGTGAGCATCGAGGAGATGACGAAGATGGTGATGGTGGCGGCGGGCGTGGACCCTGCGACATGCAGTACGACCACCTTCAACGAGCAGGCGAGGGACCGCTGGTCGGCGCCGTACATCGCCTGCGCGGAGGACCGCAAGCTCTCGCTCTCCACGGATGCTTCCCTGGACGTCACGCGTCCGGCCTTGCGCGGGGAAGTGGTGATCACGCTTTTGGAAGCGTTCGGCGTCATCAAGCCGTCTTCCGGTTCCGTGGCCATGGTGGTGGCGACGGGGAGCGGGGGTGCTGCGGGGACAACGCAAACGGGCTCCGTCTTCCTCGACGTCCTCCCCGGCATGGCCACGACGGACGCCATCCACCGCGCGGCGGAAGACGGCATCATTTCGGGTTACAAAGACGCGCAAGGAGTCCCCACCGGATACTTCGGGCCCGACAAGCAGATCACGCGTGCGGAAGTCTCCAAAGTCCTTAGCTTGGCGTTACAAGTGTATGGGAAGAGGAAGGAATAGGACGCCCGTTACGCCCGATGCATGTGCTTCTGCACCAGGTGCGAGATCCGGTGTTCGTGCGTGGGGTGGTAACCGTTGAGCGCCTCCAGGAGGATGGTCCCCGTGAGGATGAGTGCGGCACCCACAGCTTGGTGCGTCTGCAGAGGTTCGCCAAGGTACCAGAAGGCGAAGGCGATGGAACCGATCACCGCGAAGTTGTTGAACACGGAGACGGTGGAAACGGGGAGCCGGTCCAGCGATTGGTAGAAGCAGAATACGGTGAGGAATCGGGAGAGGAAGGCGAAGGCGAGGAGGGTGACAAGCAAATCGGGGGTGAGGGACTGCGCCTGGGCGATCACCGCGCCCGCCGGCGAAAACAGGAAGGAGAGCGAAATCCCCCACACGGCGATCACCGCGCGCGTGAGCACCACGGTGGAAACGGGGACGTCGTGGAGGAACTTGCGGAAGAGGAGGCCGCTGCCCGCCCATATGAGGCTGGAAAGGAGGATGAGCATGTCACCGGGCCGCAGCACAACGGATTCCGTGAAGCCGCGTAACGCGATGCATAACACGCCGGCTCCGATGAAGAGGAGGGAGAATGAATGGGAGAGGCGGAGGCGTTCCCCCATGAAGAGTACGGAGAGGAGCAAGAGGAAAAGCATTTCCGTGTTCCCGAAGAGCGTGGCGTTGACTGCGCTGGTCATGCTCAAGCCCGCGAAGAGCAGCGCAGGGGCGACGATGCTGCTCAGCACACCCACCACGAGCAGGGACAGGAGTTCCGCTTTGCTCAAACCTGAGAGGGACTTGATGGCGGGGAAGAGCCCGAAGGAGAGAAGGACGAAGATGGCCGTCAGCGCCTCGCTGAAGAGGACGAGCGCGAGAGGCGTGAGCACCACGGTGAGTTCCTTGGCCAGGGAATAGTATGTCGAAGAGGAGAGGATCATTCCCATGAGCGCCGCCCATCCCAGCAGGGAGGCGGACTGCGGCATGGGCTCCGTCCGTACCCACAAACGACGCAGGGAGAGTGTGTTCATGTTACTTAGTATTATAACACAAAACCATATACAAAGCCATATCTACGAACAGGCCGGAATCCTCAGAATTGAGAATCCATGCCGTAGCCGCCGCGTTCCTCATCATCCGCTTGGGGACCGCACGTGATCAGATTGAGGCGGTACGTCCGCCATGCTTTGGTGCGCAGGTCCTTGAGTTGGTTATTGGCCACGCGCCAGGTCATGCCGAAGTTCCGCCAAGCGCCCCGCAGTGCGTTCTCACGCTGGAGAGGATCCTCCATGCTCCAGGCGTTCACGATGGCATTCTTCCGCGCTTCCAATGCGCGCCGCATGTAGCGTTCGTAGCCCGTGAGTGAGAGCAACATAAAGTCCTCTCGCTCCCGCGCGTACTGTTGCATGCATTGGATGTAGCTTCGTGAGGAGGAAACTGAGGAAGCAGATGAAACAGATGAAGTCGATGAAACAGATGAAGTCGATGATGAAGACAATGGCACGGAGGCGGTGGATGAGCTCATTGATGAAGACGACGTAAGCTGCGCCAAGCGAGCCGCGCGCCGTCTGCTGCGGGAAGTTTCAGCACCCGTCGGCGTATCCGCCGCGGCGTGGACGAAATTTACCGAGAGGGGAAGAAGGATGGCGGTGAGCAGGAATGCCACCTGGAGCTTTTTCGTGTTCATCGGAAATGGGAGGGAAGGGACACTCCCATAGACGAGGGCGCGAAAACGGCCTTACGGAAAGCGGGTTGCGTGTTCACGGAAAGTGGCGCCCTATTCCTGCAGGAATGGAGCGTAGTGGTGCACAACGGTGAGGACACCGATGGTTGCGGCGAAGACACTGAGGAGGAGCACCACCCCCGCCGTCACGTCCTTCAGCCTTCCCACGTGCACGCTGTAGTGGGGTTCGATCACGTCCAGTATCTCCTCCACGATCGTGTTGATGAGTTCGGCTACCAGCACCGCTGCGCAAGTGAAGAGGACCGCCATGAGCTCGGCGAAGGAGAAGCGGAGGACAATGGAAGCGGTGATGAGGAGCACGGCCATCGCGCTCAAAATCTTGAAGTTCCGCTCCCTCTTCCACACGAAAACGATACCCCGCAGTGCATGCCTGGCGCTCTGTGCGAATACATGGACCATGAAGGGATTGTAGAGGACGTTACGATCGGGATAAAGATCATGCGACGCGTGCAGGATCTTGAATCCCTGCGAGCTTGTCAAAGGGTGACATCGACAAGAACGGTTTGAATATTCTTTCCGATGCCTGTTGCCAGCTCATGTAATGCTTTCTGAATGCTCTCTCTCGGAATGAAGCGCATCATACCGACAATAAACTCACCATTCTTGCTTTTTCCAAGTTGTGATACTCCACATGCCAGTAATGGCTGTACAAGTTCAGCTCTTGTCTGGAGAAGTGAAAATAGTTCAACTCCGCTTAATGTCTCTGCACCTGGAATAGTGGTGGTAAACGTTTCCCTTTGATCACGCCAAGCACAATATGCGGGATCGGAGGGATCTACTTTCATTCCTTCGGGGAGAGAGCGAGTTGTCATAGGAGTATGTTATAACCATAACGACAACCGTCAAGAGTGGTAATATTGGCCCCAATTCCGCTCTGTAGTGCAACACAAAGCCTCAGTGAAATTCGTTCTATACTTGTGAATTGTTGGCTGCAATTAGATTATGGTGCCGCCGGTCCGTGCTTCGCTCTACCAAGCTACGCAGGGCCTCGGAGAAAGAATCGGGATTTTAGTACGGGAGTTCTCAGTCAATTATTCTGGTGCCGCCGGCTGGATTCGAACCAGCACGCCCCTTTCGAGGCAAGGGATTTTAAGTCCCTCGTGTCTGCCATTCCACCACAGCGGCAATCGGAAAAAGGAAAGACCGGACTGTTGCTCGGAAGAAGTATAGAACTTCTCCCTCAGATCGGTAAGGCTTCCATCTTGTACTTCAAGGGGGCTTGCGAGGGCCGTTCCCCAACGTCCAGTATCTCCCCGGTGGTCGGGTCAATTTCCTGCGCAGTGACGATGAGGCGCCGGAGCGTGGTACCCACGGGCGTGCAGGTCATCAGCGTGGCGATGCGCTTGTCGGTGGGCTGGTCCAGCACGGTGATATCCGCAGGGCTCACTTCCTTCTTCCCTTTGATCATGTAGCGGTGCTTGTCCCCGCCAAAGTACACCCAGTACTCGTCACCCACTTCCAGGTTGTGCAGGCGCGCGAACACGGTCTTGAAGCCGCCGGGCGACCAGGGGTAGTAGGAGCTGTGGCCCGTGACGAAGAAGTTCCCCGCCTGGCCGGGGTTCGCCGTGCCGGGATAATGGACCACCCCGTCCTGCAGGGCATCCTGTATGTCCTTCTCCACCTGCGGCCAATCCGCGCGGAGGAGCGCTTCGTAGGAGGGCGTCACGAGGGGGATGTTGAGGTCCAGCTTCGGGATGATGAGGCGGTTTTCGGGCGGGCCCATTGGGGGGAGAAAGCTGAGGATGTTGCCTTCCAGGCCGCCGCCGGCGGTTGCGAGCCCGGGCAAAAGCTTAAGGCGGTCTTGGAGCGCGGAAGCGAGCGCCTGGTCTTGTGCGTCAATGGAAGGGGCCGTGAGGAAGGGCAGCACCTTGGAGGAGGTGATTTCCCAAAAGCTCTGGTAGTTGAGGGCGACGAACAATCCCAGGAAGATGAGGGCGAACGTGCCGCCGAAGCGGACGGTATCCACCAGGAAGAGCGTGCCCCTGGTCATCTCCTTGCTGCGTTTGCGCCCCGGGACCCACACGGGTTGCCGCATAAAATGCCACAGCTTCTGCAGGAGCGTGGACGTCTCCCATCCCAGTTCCTCCAGCATGGGCTTGGTGGCGCGCAAACTCTCGCGGTACTGGCGGAGCCCCTCTTCCAGCACGTCTTCCGCGATGTGCTTGCGCACGGAGACGAGACGGCCGTGCACGGGCGATGGGGAAAGCGCTTCCCGGTTCTCCGTCGGGTCGAGGATGTCTTCCGGGGAAGGCGGTTCCGTGATCCTCCAAGCGGTGCCGCGGCCATTCTCCGCCCGCAGTTCCTGCATGTCAGGATCGAGCACAATGTCCCCATTGGCGTCGTAATGAGCCCGGTGGCGGCGGAAGAGCCGAGAAATCATGATAGTATAGCAGAAATCCGGGTATTGCGCAGCTGCAAAAGGAAAGGAGTATACAGGAATAAACCGAAGAGTCCGATAATTCCGACGATACCGAGGAAGCACTGGCAGAAGCTCAATGGCTTGCAGTACGTCAATTCCTCGGACTCTTCGACATCATCGGAATCCTCTATCCATCACGCTATCACTCCGCCTCCCACAACCTCCTCACCGCTGTAGAGAACCAAATACTGTCCCGGCGATTGCGGCCCTGCGGGCTCCGCGAGCGTGAACGTCCCCGAGCTTCCCGTGAAGCGGAACGTCCCCTTGCGTTTGGGGGAGAGGGAGCGGGTGCGGCAGTCGAAAGGGGTATCGGCGTTCTCCGCGGGCTTTCCGCAAACCCAGGTGATGTCCCGCACGGGAATATCAGCGGCCTTCTCCTTGTCCTTCTCGTCCACGATTAAGCGGTTGCCGGAAACGTCTTTCGCCACCACTTCGAGCGGTATCTTGAGCCCGCCGATCTTCAATCCTCTCCGCTGTCCAACCGTGTAGAGCGGCAAACCTTGATGTGACCCCACAACCATCCCGTCCCTCCGTATGATCTGCCCGAGCCGCATCGCTTCCGGCGCGTGGCGCCGGAGGAACTCGGTAGGGGATTTCTCCGGGAAGAAGCACAGGTCCTGGCTCTCGCGGTATAATGCTCGGTCGAAAGGGATGCCGAAGCGTTGCGCCAGCGCGTACACGTCGCCCTTCACCATCTCACCGAGCGGGAACAGTACGTGACCCAGTTGATTTTGGTTGAGCCCGTGGAGGTAATAGCTTTGGTCCTTCTCCTTATCCACAGCTTCCAAAAGCGCGTGTCGTACGGATCCGTTCGGCATCGTTTCCGTGACTATTCGCGCATAGTGGCCGGTCGCCACCTTCTCACAGCCGAATCCATCGGCAATATCCATCAGCTTCCCGAACTTGATCAGGCGGTTGCAGTACACGCAGGGGTTTGGCGTCAGCCCGTTGCGGCAATCTTTCAGGAACCGGTCCACTACGAGTTCCTTGAATTCCTTCGACATCTCCACGATGTGGATGGGGATCTGCAGCTTCTTTGCGACGGCTGCCGTGCGTGCCGCTGCCTGTGCGTCGCAGCACTTGTTTGGAAGCAGCTGCGCCTTGGCGGGGGCAAGAGGATCGCTCCACAGTGCCATGCGCACGCCCACCACCTCATGGCCTTGTTCTTTGAGGAGGTGCGCGACCACCGAGGAATCAATGCCGCCGGAGAGGGCGATGAGGATGCTCATGTGTTGCAGTATAGTTCATGCATAGAGCATTGGAGGAAGGATTCCGAAGAATCCGAGGATACCGAGGAATTTCGTGACATAGCTTGGGCAATCATGGGTTGGGCATACCTCGGCATCGTCGGTATCGTCGGAATCCTCGGAATCCTCTATCATGTGCGCATGATCGAAAAGCTCCGCGCACTGGCACGGGAGGTTGAGGAACTCGGCATGATGCTCCAGGATCCCGCCGTGCACGGGAATCCAAAGGAAATCGCGCGCATCGGCAAGCGGATGGCGGAGCTGGAACCCGTCATCGGTCTTCTCCATGAGTATGAACGCTATCAATCCATGGTCGACGGCGCCGACGCGGTTCTCGATGACCCGGATCTGCGTCTTCTTGCGGAAGAGGAGGCGGAAGAAGCAAGGCGCAACTTGCCGCAATTGGAAGAAAGGATACGGGCATTCCTCCTGCCGAAGGATAAGGATGACGAGCGCAGCGTGATCGTGGAGGTGCGCGCGGGGGCGGGAGGGGAGGAAGCGGCGCTCTTTGCAGGAGAGCTCCTGCGCATGTACCTGCGCTATGCCGAGGAGCAAGGGTGGAAGTCGGAGATCATGAACCTGTCGGATGCCGACGGCGGGGGGATCAAGGAGGCGTCGGCGCGCATCGAAGGCAAGGGCGTGTACGGGGCGCTCAAGTTCGAGAGCGGCGTCCACCGCGTGCAGCGCATTCCGGAGACCGAAGCCAAAGGCCGCGTGCACACGTCCACAGCGACCGTCGCCATTCTTCCCGAAGCGGAGGAAGCGGACATAGAGATCAAGAACGAAGACTTGCGCATCGATACGTACCGGGCGAGCGGTGCGGGAGGGCAACACGTGAACAAGACGGAATCCGCCGTACGCATCACACATATCCCTTCCGGAGTCGTCGTGGCGTGCCAAACGGAGCGGAGCCAGCAGCGCAACCGCGCTCTCGCCATGAGCTTGATCCGCAGCCGCCTGTACGCCGCGCGCGAGGAGCAGCTGGCGAAGGAAAGGGGGGACATGCGTTCCGGTCAGGTGGGGTCCGGCGACCGCAGCGAGAAGATACGCACCTACAACTTCCCGCAGGACCGGGTGACCGACCACCGCATCGGGCAGAACTTCAGCAACCTGCCTTCCATCATGGAGGGAAACATCAAAGGCCTCATCGAGGCTCTACAGGCTAAAGAGCAGGAAGAGAGGATGGCGAGGGCTAATATATGAACAAATTAGTAGTACATGACTGGTCTTTTCCCAGAAGGGGATTACACTGTGCTGCGCGAAAAGCGGTCGAGGCCTATGGCATCAACATTTTCTCAACTGAAGGCAGACGAACTTCCTCGGCGCACCGAAGATCACACGGTTCCGTCCAACGTGTGTGCGGAACTGGAGCAGCATATTCACGATGTGTGCAGCGGTTATTATACCCCTGAACGGGCGTTCCTCGCCGGTCTTGTACAGCAAATACCGCAAATCTCCGAAGAAGCGAGGCGTATGGCTGTTTCCGTTTACCCGGGTCCGGACACCGTAAGCAGAATGGAGAAAGAAGAGGAACGGGAGCTGCGTCGGCAGAATAGGAATAAACGCGTTCATACGGAGGAAAGGAGAAGGCTTGCCATGGAGCGCTTGGAACAGCGAAAGAAATCCACCGGTATTGCGGGAGTGTTCCTCAAGGTAAGGAAGGCACTGGGCGGCCTCTTCAAGAAAGACTGATACCAAAATAACCTGATCCGTGGCGCTTCAGCAGTTGCACGCTCAAGAGAAGAAATGCGTTTCCTTGTCCCCCTCTCCACCGGAAAAGGGGGAGAGGGCGGGGAGAGGGGGACGGGCGCGAAGCAACAGAAGTCAAATGACTTTGGTATGAGGTTAGCGCCGCAGATCTTTCATGGTTTCGACTCGGCGTTTGACCAGTTTCTCCGTACCGATGTCCCTGCGGTACCGCACGAGCCCGCGCACTTTCTCGCAGAGCGATTGCGCAATGCGTTCCGCTTCCGCGATGGTGTTGCCGATACCCACGAATCCCGCAGCGCGGGAGCCCCCCAAGAGGAACGTCCCGTCGGCTTCCCGCGTGGCATCGAAGAAGAACATGCGCGAGTCCGACGGGATCGCGGAGGGGAATTCCACCTTCTGGCCTTTCTCGTCCTTGTTCACGGGATACCCGCGCGCCGTCACGTACTTACACACCGTCGCCTTGCGTGCGAAGCGCACCAGGTCTTCCCTGAGTTCACCCTTGATGATCGCCAGGCAGATGTCCACGAAGTCCGATTCCAGGAGCGGGAGGAGGTTGAGCGCCTCCGGGTCGCCGAAGCGCGCGTTGTATTCGATCACGCGCACGCCGTTACGCACTGCGATGAAGCCGCCGTAGAGGATGCCCTTGTAGGGTTCGCCGCACTCCTTGAGAAGGGCAGCCGCCACCTTGCGATTGATGTCCTTGGCTTGCATGAGGTCGTTGGTTGTGAGGAAAGGCAGAGAGTGGTTTGCGTCGGTGTAGGTCCCCATGCCTCCCGTGTTGGGCCCCTCGTCCCCTTCGTTCGCACGCTTATGGTCCTGCACGGCGGGCATATCCACCACCTGCGTGCCGGAGACGAAGGAGAGCAGGCTGAACTCCACGCCCACGAGCTTCTCTTCGATCACCACGCGGCCGCACCCGTCCAGGCACTCGATGGCGTAATCCACGCCGTCCTCAGCCGAATGCAGGTGTTCGCCGCTGACCTTCACGCCCTTGCCGCCCTTGAGCGCGTCGTATTTGACCACGAACTCTCCCTCCAAGTCTCGGCTGATGTATGTAAGGAGGGCTTCCTTCTCCTTTTCCAAGGCGCCGACGGAATCATCCGACCGCGTGAAGACGCGGAACTTCGGCGAAGAGCCTATGCCGTTTTTCTCCATCAGCTCCCGGGTGAAGCCCTTGGAGCTCTCAATGCGCGCTAGGCTCTTTTTGGGGGCGACGCTGGGGATCCCCATCGCCTCCAAGACGTCGGCGGCCCCCATGCCGATGGGGTCGTCGGGCCCGATGATGGCAAAATCAGGGCGCGTTTCCCGCGCGATTGTCTTCATGCGGTCGAAATCCAGGATGTCCCCCACGTCCATGCGTGACGCTAAAGCGTCGATGCCGGGGTTCCTTGTGGTGCAGAAGGCGATGATCTCCGGTTTGTGCCGGCTGCGTGAAAGGGCGTCGGCGATGGCGTGTTCGCGGGCGGAGGAGGCGATCAGGAGAATTCTCATGGGGTAATGATAAATGCAAAATGCTAAATGAGAAATGGCAAACACCGGTGGTTCAGGATGAACATCAATCATTTTGCATTTCACATTTCTTCATTTGGCATTCTCTCCGATACCCTAAAGGATCGATAACGCTTTGTTCGATTCATCATCTTCTTCCGCCATGTGGTCTTCCCTGGTCCTGTTGCGCTGCGAGCCGAGGTCCAGGAGGAGCTTGGGCGTCACTTCCGGCGTGGGGTAGCGCCCGTTGAAGCATCCCGTGCAGAGATGCTGCAGTTTGCGGTTCCCGATGCGGATGGACTTCACCAGGTCTTCCGGCGTGGCGTAGAAGAGCTTGTCCGCGCCGATGAACTTGCGGATGTCTTCGATGGTGTGGTGCGAGGCGATGAGCTCGTCCCGGGTGGGGATGTCCACACCGTACGGGCAGGGATTGATGATGGGGGGGGAGGCGGAGGCGAAGTACACATGCTTGGCGCCGGCCTCGCGCGCCATGTCCACGATCTTCCTGCTGGTGTTCCCCCGCACGATGGAATCGTCCACCAGGAGCACGCTGTTGCCCTTGAACTCCAGGTCAATGGGGTGGATCTTGAAGCGCAGGCTCCGCTGGCGGATCTTCTGTCCCGGCATGATGAACGTGCGCCCGATGTAGCGGTTCTTCACGAACCCTTCGCGGTAGCGCACCTTGATCTTGTCGGCCAAGCCGGCAGCAGCGGCGCGGGAGGAATCCGGAATGGGGATCACCGAATCAATCTTGATGCCGGATGCCTTGATCTGCCTGGCAAGGTATTCGCCCATGCGCAGGCGCGCCTTGTACACGGATACGTTGTCCAGTATGGAATCGGGCGCGGCCAGGTACACCCACTCGAACGCGCAGGGGTTCAAGTGTCCCTTGCGGCAGATCTCGGCATGCATCTGGTTCTTGCGATCGATGAAGATGGCTTCGCCCGGCTCCACGTCGCGCATGAACTCATAGCCCAGGGGCTTCATGAGCGTGTTCTCCGAGCAGATGACGTACTCCTCCTTCATGCCGTACTTGCGCTTGCCGACCTGCAGAGGGCGAATGCCGTGCGGGTCGCGGAACGCAACGATGCCGTGGCCGCCGATGAGCGCCACTGCGGAGTAACTTCCCTGGCAGCGGCGGTGCACCTGCCGCACGGCGCGGAAGATGATCTCCGGTGTCAGCTTGATGGGGCGTTGCCTCTGCAGCGCGAGCGCGAAGACGTTGAGGAGAATTTCGGAATCGGAGCTGGTGTTGAGGTGGCGGAAATCCGTGTGGAGGAGTTCATGGGCCAGCTCCTTTGCATTCGTCAGGTTGCCGTTATGCGCCAGCGAGATGCCGAAGGGCGAATTGACGAAGAACGGCTGCGCCTCGAATTCCGAGGAACATCCCGCCGTGGGGTAGCGCACATGACCGATGCCCATGTGTCCCGTGAGGCGATGGAGCGAGTGCGTATGAAACACGTCACGCACCATCCCGTTGGCCTTCTTGAGGTGGAACTGGTTGTCGAATGTCACGATGCCCGCTGCGTCTTGCCCGCGGTGCTGGAGGACCGTGAGGCCGTCGTAGAGGTCCTCAATGGCGGGTCGGAAGCCGGAAACAGCCATGATACCGCACATAGGTCAGACGGGAAGAACGGGCAAAATGCCTCGCCGAGAGTCCGGGGAGGCCGAAATTGGTGAAGAGGGGATCTCCACGTGTGCATTCTACAGAAAACGCATGTTTGTACAAGGTAGAACGGAGGAATAAGAAGATGCAGAAGATGCAGACGAAACAGATGAGTCAGAGGAGAAACAATCACGCGTTGGAATGATCTTTCTTCGTTCTTCTGCATCTTCTGCATCTTTTGACTCCTCTGCATCTTCTCATCACCCTCTCCCCATTTCCGCCGCCCGTACGCAATTCCTTATTAAACTCGCCACCGTCATGGGTCCGATGCCGCCGGGAACGGGTGTGATGGCGGAGGCGATCTCCTTCACGGCGTCGAAGTCCACATCGCCCTTCAAGCCGGCATCCGTACGCGTGGTGCCGATGTCGATCACCACCGCACCCGGTTTCACCATGTCCCCGGTGATCAATCCCGGCTTTCCCACGGCGGTGCAGAGGATGTCCGCTTGCCCGGTGAACTGCGCCAAGTCCGCCGTGTACTTGTGACACACCGTCACCGTCGCGTTCCGGTTGAGCAGCATGGCGGCGAGGGGCTTGCCGGTGATGTTGCTATGGCCCACCACCACGGCGTGCTTCCCCCGGACGTCGATCCCGTAGTGCTCCAAGAGCAGGATGACGCCGGCGGGGGTGGCAGGCGGGAGGTCCTCGAACGCGGTGCCAAGGAAGGTCTTCCCCACATTCACCGGAGTGAAGCCGTCGATATCCTTGGCGGGGTCTATGGCGCGGATCACCTCCTCCACGGCGCTCTTGAGGTGCGCGGGGAGCGGCAGCTGCACGATGAACCCCGTGACCGTCGTATCGCGGTTCAGCTCATCCACCACGCGGAGGAGTTCTTCCTTGGTCGTCTTCTCCGCGAGATGACGGTGGATGGACGTAATGCCCACTTCCTCGCAGCTCTTGCGCTTCTGCGTGATGTAACTGTCACTCGCGGGGTCATCGCCCACCTGCACGATCGCCATGTGCGGCTGCAACTCCTTTACTTTCGGCTTCAGGGAGTCGAGCAACGCGGCGGCTACGTCTTTGCCGGAGAGGATGGTGGCGGGCATGGCTGCTGTGGAAGGATACTGTTGTGGGCGATTATTGACAATCCCATCGTCCTAGCAACACAATGTGCATATGACGTGTGAACGCTCTCCATGTTCCATCCCGAGCTTGAGCCGCGATCCGGAGACAGCGGCGAACATCGACATGCTGTGCCGGGTGATGCAAAGACAAGTGCTATTCAACATACGGCAAAATGCCGAGGAGCAGAGAAGCGATAGCAAGAGACTCCGCGCTATCGAAGATCAGGACTGAACCTTGCGCAGCGCATTCCAGAGGAATGTGGATACGTCACCTTTCTCCCCGCTCGTATCCACCACGACGATCGCAGGGTCTTGTTCCGCGATCTTGCGGTACGCGGCATGGACGCCCTCCTGCAAGTCACGTTGTTCCAGGAAGTCCTGCTTCTCCCGCCGGCTCAGACGTTCCATGCACGTCCGAATCGGAGGGAGCGTGAAGACGGTTGCGTCCGGCTTGGGGAAGGAGCGGTTCATCTCCTTCAGCCAGTCCGAATCCAAACCCAGTGCCATGCCGTAGGCGACGGTGGAGTGGCTGTATCGGTCGGAGATGACGGTCTTTCCTTCCCGGAGCGCGGGGAGGATCACCTGCTCCACGTGCCACGCGCGGTCAGCGGTAAAGAGGATTTGCAGCGTGGAGGACGGCACCTTTTTCTCCTTCAAAAGCTCGCGGATCCACAAACCCACGGGACCTTCCGTCGGTTCCGCGGTCACCAGAACCTCGCGCCCTTCCTTCCTCAGACGTTCGGCGAGCAGCCTTGCATGCAGGGTGGAGCCGGAGGCATCGGGGCCGTCGATGACGATGAACGTGCCGGTCACGGTCTGGGGATTGTACCCAAACAGTGACCGTTGGTACAGATAGTAGAGACGCCCCGATGGGGCGTCTCTACGGTATGGTACAAATTGATATTTTACCCCGTCATTCCGCCCTCATCGGCACCGCGCACGGCACGCCCCTGCCGCACGGGTAGACCTGGTCATCGATGTCCGAGAACTCCACCGATCCCTCTTTGTTCAGGGTGGAGAGGGTGTTGCTCTGCACCACGGCTTCGCTCACGGTGAGGAGGGAAGAGCCCAGGCGCACGATGCGCTGGATGTCCCTGCCAAGGCCGTACCACACGTCGCCCATCTTCTGCATCTGGTCCTGGGTGAAGTGGCTGATGGTGCCCTTGAGCTTAAAGCCGCCGCTGAGCGTGAAGTCATACACGTAGGCGCCCTGGAAGACGGGCTGGCCGTAGGATCCCGGGTCGTTCTTTGCCTTCTCGGATTCGGAAATCTCGTACACGGTCACCGGAAAGGCGAGGAGGTTCCTTTCCTTATCGAAGAGGAGGGCTTTGTGGTTGGAAAGGAGGGGGCTGTCCGTCCCGCGATCCCCGATGATCTCCTTATGCATCTCTCGGGGATTCGCGACGTCCGTGACGTCGAACACGGCGAGCTTCATGCCTTGGTACCAGGCGAAGTCGGCGCGGTCCTTGGATTCTTCCGTGTCCTTCCCGAAACCGATCAGGTGGTTCTCGTCGTACGGGTGCAGGTAGTCGCTGTAGCCGGGGATCTTCAACTGTCCCAGGATGCGGGGATTGCGCGGGTCAGCGGTTGAAATGACGAAGAGAGGATCGGTGTTGCGGAACGTGACCATGTACGCGCGGTCTCCCATGAAGCGCACGGAGTAGATCCGCTCGCCCGGGGCGATATCCTCTATCTTGCCCGCCGTTTCCAAGGACTGGTTGAGGACGTACAGGTTGTTGGTGGCCGGACGTTGCTCGTTCCACAGTTCCCCCTTTGTGGTGGCGATGCGGAAGGTGTTCTCGTGCTCGTCCATGGAGAACTGGTTGAGGATGTGGCCGGGGACGGAGCCCTGCGCCTTGAGCTCGATGCCGTCCGCGGTGAAGGCGAAGCGGTAGAGGTTGGTCTTCTCATAGTTTCCGTCGTCGGGAGCCTTGATGGAATCCTCCACTCCGGAGTTCCAGTAGTACACCCACTGCGTGGTGGCAACGTACAGGTTCTGGAGGGAGGCGTAGATGTTCTGCGCGTTACCCAGCACCGTCTCACGCTGCACCTCGGTCGAGGGGGAGGCGGTATCGATCACCGCGACGGTGAGGTATTCGGGGGAGGGAACGTGCGGGAGGATCATCACTTCCCCGCAACGTACGACAGGCGCGCTTGCATCGCCCGTGCGGGAATCCTGGAAGGACGGAAGGACGTCCGCATCCGTCGGTTTGGTGAGGGGCTGGGGCAGCCAACGCATGGGCTGGTTCACCACGAAGTACAGCTTGTGGCCGATCATGCGGGTGGAGACGGAAGAGCCTTCGAAGCTCACTTTCCGTTCCAGGACGGGCTTGGCCTTGTCCGCAACGTTGAAGATGCGCACCTGCGCGAGGGAGGGGTTCCAGTACGGCGGTATGATGCCGCCGATGCGCTTCTCCATCACCGCGGGATCGGTCTGGCTCCAGCTGCTGCCCACCACCACCAAGCGGTTGCCGTCGATGTAGAGCTCCGCGGGGGAGAAATTGGAATCGCCATCGAAGATGGAGCCCATCTCCTTCATGGTGTTCCCGGGAACGGCCTTCACGATCCTCACCTTGTTGCGCGAGACGATGTAGAGGTAGGTGCCGTCGGACTTCACGATGTCCGCCTCATCCACGCCTTCCACCTGCACGTTGGTGCGGGAGTAATCGCCGTCAGATCCTCCTGCTCCGGATTCCGTCGGCGCAGGCGCCGCCGTGGGGGCTGTCGCATCCTGCGCGTTCAACATTTCCTTCATCACGCCGCCACCCCTTCCCCAGCCGCCGGTCGTGCTATGCAGCTCCACGGAGAACGCCTGCAGGTCCGTGCAAGAGGATGCGACCTGCACCTTATCCGAGGCCAGGTTGACCTTCACGGCCGGGTACTTGACGTTCATGTAACCCTTGGACGGTTGATCCGTGACGCCCTTCTTGAGGCGCCACATCATCTCCGCCATATCGCCGCGGTTGAGCGGCTCGGTGAGGCCGTCGATGGAGGTGGGGATGGCGTTGGAAGATTCCAAGGCGCGAATGAAACCCGCGTACCACTCTCCGCTCGCGTCCCGAATCTGCTGCTTGTAGGCGAGGGAGAAGATCTTCGCCGCTTCCGCGAAGCTCACGGCCTTCTCGGGACGGAAGAAACCGTCGTCGTAACCGGCGACGATCCCTTCACTCTTGGCTGCACAGACGTACTTGGCATACCACTGTCCTTGTACGTCCGGGAAGCACGCGCTACCGGCGACGGCAGCGCCGTCCGCACGCGCCTCGAGGATGATCTTGAGGAGTTCGGCGCGGTTGATGGATGCGCCGGGCTTGAAAGTACCGTCAGCGTATCCCTGGAGGACATTCTCCGCCTTCAACTCCCGGATCGCCTGTGCGTTGGGGGAGGAGACGGGAACATCGGAAAAGGGGTTGTCCGCGGCGAAGGCGGGAACGAAGCCCGCCGAAAGGCTGAGGGCGACGGAGGCCAGGATCAGCCATGTCATGGGACGTTTCATAGGGATGATGGGAAGGGATACGTTCTTCACTGATCCATAATACGTTCGAACGTTCCAAACATTACATAGGTTGGGATTGACAGGGAGGAAACCGGGAATTCCCGTCATGGAGGGGCGAGCTGAACGTCCACAACTGTGTCACATTCCCCCTCTTCATATGCGATTGAATGCAGTGGATTGGATCTCGGGCATCCTCCTCATCATTGGCGGCCTCAACTGGGGCCTTATCGGTCTGTTCCAGTACGATCTCGTGGCGGCCATCTTCGGTCCTTTGTCCGCGGTGAGCAGGGGCATCTACATCGTGGTGGGTATCGCCGCGCTGGCGGAGGCCGTATCGTTCGTGAGCAAGCTTGGGTACAGCGCCACGGAAGAAGCAACGCAAGTGAGGCGCGAGGAAAGCCGGTTGTAATCCTCATTCCTCCAGCTCCGCGAACACCACCAAGCGGCGGTCGTAGTGGCCGAGGGACGTGTCCCACGTCCCCGCGCACGTGATGAGGCGGAGTTTCCTGCCCGTGCCGGTGTAGATCTCCCGCATGGGCGCCGTGCGCACGTCGTACAGCTTCACCGCACGCACGATGAACGAACGCCTGCCGCCGCCGTCATCTTCCACCGAGACCGTATCGCCCACGTTCACGCCGTTCAGTTTCCAAAACACGGCCGGTCCCCCCGCGGTGTCCAATACGCCGTCGATCACCGCGGCGCCTTCCTCTCCGGGGCGGGGGCCCAAGTCGTACCAGCCGGCGTTGAAGGGGCTCTTGGGGATGTCCGGCTTGCGCTCCGGCGTGAGCCCCACCCGTTCGACGTCCGTCGCGAGGCCGATGGACGGAATCTCCAGGCGGACGGGAATGCCGATGGGAAGCGGTTCCGCGTGCGTTACGGGTGTGATGATGTTCCTCGCAAAGGACTCCGAAGTCGTGAGTGACGGCAGACCGTCGGATGCGGCGGTTGCGTCCGGCGATATGAGCGTACGCGGCGCATGGGAAACCGCGCGCGCGGGAACATTGCTGCGGAAGACGGGGGCTTCCACGCCGGGGATGCCGAAGCACGCGAAGAGTGCGGACGTGACGAATAGCAAGAGCAGACGCATGAGCCGGGGGGAATGCGTTGCGGGGAGTGTAGGGATACGGAGGAAGCGTGCACGCAAAAAGCGGAGTTTGTTTCATGGTAGACAATATGAAGGATAATGGTACTATCAACTGCTTCGGTTTTTGTCATCATCCGCTCCCATCCACGCCCATTCATTGATCACAGACACAGTCTGTGGTGAACGGGCATGTCGTGGGAGCATAACGTAGAAGGAGAATGATGATGCGTACGATTGGAACATGCCATTTGGAATTCGTAACCGCTGAAGGCGAGACTGAAGTCATTGATCTGGAAGTGGAATGCCTCCCGTCTATCGTTTCCCTGGCGGTGATACTTGATTTATCACAAGACAAATTGCTCAAAGTGAACTCGATCGTTCAGGCGAACATATCAGAATTAACTCAGGGCGTTCCCTTCAGATTACGATCGCCCAGTGCAACGCTGCGCTCGTTCACGTTCAGGCTTGGTCAGCCATGAAAACGTGCCCCACGACAACAAGTGGCTATCTCATACGGTAGCCACTTTTTATCCTTGGAACAGTATGTATATGACGCACACGGCACGGGAGGTTCAGTGCCTCTGGTGCCTTGCGGCATCCACCAGCACCGCGAGGATCACGGCGGGGACGGCGACGACGATGAGGGAAAGGAGGATGGCCATGTTGGCAAAATGAAGAATGACACTTGTTAATACGTGGAACAGGGTGATTTGTTACGTTCTAAAAAGAAAATTAGTTCATTTCTTAGTGTTTTGGCGGTGTTCGGCGATCAGAGCGGCCACGACGGTGACCACGATGGCGGCGAGGACGGCGAGGGCGACAAGGATGGGAAGCATGGCAATGGAAAAGTGTACTCTTGAATTTGGCGGGTACGATAGTGTTTTGCATGAAAACGACAGAGAAAAGCCCCGCCTTTCGGCAGGGCTCTTCTTTCATTTCTCGCATCGCAGGCAGGAATGATTCGGCTTCGATTACCACACGTGCCTGCTTCTTGGCGGGTATTAGAAGTCCATCCCGCCCATCTCGTCTCCCCCGGGCATGGGGGGCGTTGCGGATTTCTTTTCGGGGATCTCGGCAATCGCCACTTCCAGCGTGAGGAACATGGAGGCGACGGATGCGGCGTTCTCCAGCGCGGAGCGCGTGACTTTCTTGGGATCGATAACCATGGCCTTCACCAGGTCCTCGTACTTCTGGGTCACGGCGTTGTACCCCACGTTGCCCTTTTCCGCCTTCACGCGCTCCACCACCACCTTGCCTTCCAGGCCGGCGTTGTTGGCGATGTGCTGCGCGGGAGCGGTGAGCGCATGGCGGACGATGTCCACGCCTATCGCTTCGTCCTCATTCAGAGTCTTCACCTTGTCCAGGCCTTCGATGGCGCGGATGTAGGCGGTACCGCCGCCGGGGACGATGCCTTCCTCCGCGGCTGCGCGCGTGGCGGAGAGGGCGTCTTCCACGCGGTGCTGCTTCTCCTTCTGTTCAACTTCCGTCGCGGCGCCCACCTTGATCACGGCGACGCCGCCGGAGAGCTTGGCGAGGCGCTCCTGCAGCTTCTCCCTGTCGAAGTCGCTCTTCGTGGTCTCGATGTGCGCCTTGATCTCCGCAACGCGGGAGTTGATGGCGCTCTTGGAACCGCCGCCGTCGATGACGGTGGTGTCGTCCTTCGTCGCCACGATGCGCCGTGCCGTGCCCAGGTCATCCAGCGTCGCGTTCTCCAGCTTGAGCCCGACTTCCTCGGAGATCACGCGGCCCCCCGTGAGGACCGCGATGTCCTTGAGCATTTCCTTGCGGCGGTCGCCGAACGCGGGGGCTTTGACGGCGAGGGTGTTGAACGTGCCGCGGAGCTTGTTGAGCACAAGCGTAGCCAGCGCCTCGCCTTCCACGTTCTCCGCGATGATCACCAGCTCCTTCTTGCCGGAGCGGGCGAGCGCTTCCAGGAGCGGGAGGATCTCCTGGATGCTTCCGATCTTCTTGTCCGTGATGAGGATGGAGGGCTTCTCGAACACGGCCTTCATGGAACCGGGATCCGTGACGAAGTACGCCGAGATGTAGCCTTGGTCGAACTGCATACCCTCCACGTACTCCTTCTCCAGGCCCAGCGTCTGCCCGGCTTCCACCGTGGCGACGCCGTCCTTGCCCACCTCGTCGATCACCTCCGCGATCACCGCGCCCACCACGGGATCCTGGGCGGAAATGGTGGCCACGGCGGCGAACTCCTCCTTCTTGCTGATGGGTTTCTTGATGGACTCCAGATACTTGGTCACCGCATCTACGGCCTTCATGATGCCGTTCTTGATGGAGATGGCGTTCTTGCCGGAGCCCAAGTGCTTGAGGCCTTCCTGCATCATGGCGTAGGCGAGGACGGTGGCGGTGGTGGTGCCGTCGCCGGCCGCGTCATTGGTCTTGGTGGCGGCTTCTTTGACGAGCTGCGCGCCGATGTTCTCGAAAGGGTCCGGGAGCTCGATTTCCTTCGCCACGGTGACGCCGTCCTTGGTGACGGTGGGTCCGCCGTACTTCTTCTCGATGCAGGCGTTACGGCCGAGGGGCCCGAGTGTTGCGGAAACGGCGTTCGCCAGCTTGCCCACGCCTTTCATGAGCTTCTCGCGCGCTTCGTTACCGAAGATGAGTTGCTTGCCAGCCATAGGGATAGGGGGTTAAGGATGAATACGGAAGAGCGGACACAGGCTGCCCGCGGATGAATCAGGAACGGACGATGCCGAGGACGGAATCGAGGTGAAGGATCTTCACTTCAACTTCCTTGCCGGACGTGTCCTTGAGCTTCACGTCGTCGCCGGCGTAGCGGCCATACAGGACTTCGTCGCCCACCTTGAGGTACTTGGTGGGATCAACGGAATCCTTGCCGATGCCGCCTTTGCCGAGGGAGAGGACGGAACCGCGCTGCGGTTTTTCGCCTTTGGCGGTATCGGGAATGACGATGCCGGAGGCGGTGGTCTGTTCCATTTCCAACGGGAGCACGACGACGCGGTCACCGATGGGTTCGATGTTGACCTGGAACTTGGGAAGCGGCTTCTTGGGGGAGGCCATAGGAATGAGGGGGTTAAGAGGAGAGAAGGAAGCTGCAGAAAGCGGATACTGTAGAAGGGGGCTTTGATTGTTTCCACAGCCGGATTAGCAGTCAGTATTTTAGAGTGCTAAACGAAGGAGTCAAGGGATAGGCCGCCGCTCTTCCGTATGCGGCGAAGCAAGGAAGGGCGTACCCTGTAAGATTGAGGGAAGGGAATCGTCGGAAAGTGGGGAGATCGAGGCTGCGGAAAGCGCAGAATGCCATTTACGATCCTGAACATGAAACTCGGACGCACGCTCCGCATCGGCTTGCTGGTCACGGCGCCTCTGCTCATGGGTTTCACGGTACTCTCCGAACGTGACCCGGAGGATCCCCGCGTGTGGAACGTCGTCATCACGCCGGAACAGGGGGAAGAGCTCGACGTGAGGGTGGAAGAAGCCGCGGGTCCGCCGGACCAAGATTCTTCCTCGTCGGATCATGAGCGCGGACGGTGCTTCATCCGTGACGGGGCGTACGTCCGCAGGGAAGTGGGAAGCATTCCCGCGCGCTACATCCCTTGCACCACCACGTATCCCGTTCTGTCCTCCTCCCGCTCTTCATCGCGCTCTTCTACATCTTCTACATCATCTACATCTTCTTCATCCTCCCGCACCTTCACCTCTCACTCGTCTTCCCGAATGACTTCCACCGCTTCCGGCGCACTCAGTGAAGCAGGCCGTTTTCCCTCCGTACGAAATTTCCCCAGTCCCATGTGTGGGCGTGCGATCACCATACCCATCCTTCTGCAGGGGGAGCAGCCGCTTTCCGTGTGCATCCTCTGAGGCGGGAGGATCGTTACTGCGCGGCCACGGCCTGGACAGAGGTGAAGTGCGCGTAGCACGGGGGCCCTTCCGTTCCGCCGGAGAGCGTTTCCTTGGTGAGCGCGAGTGTCACGGGGGTGCGCACGGTGGAGCGCAGGATTTGGCGCGCAAGCTCGGGTGCGATGGTGTAGGTCTTCCGTCCGAATGCGTCGGAATCGTTGACGTAGGTGATGGTTCCGCCTTCGCCCATGCATCCCAGCCCGACGGACTTCTTCCCCACGTAGGCGTTGCCCCTGTTCTGCGTGATGAAACGGTCCATGACGGGAGATCCCGTATTGATGATGCGCAGGAAGACGTAGTCGAAGGCTTGGCAATCGTCCGTTTCCTCCGGGTCGTGTGAGCAGAACGGTTCTTGCACGCGGTTCACAACGGCATATCCGCGCACGTAGGCGGTTCCCGTACCTCCGCCGTCGGAGGAGTCCAGCGAGAACGACCCCGCGGGCAGCGGCGTACCTTTGAGGGCGCTGGCCGTGCAGGCGGTGAGGAGGAACGGAACGAGTAAGAGGAAACAACGTGAGCGCATGCGCACATCCTACTCCGTAAGAGACCGCCATGCACCACGTCGACTACACGATTCCCCCCAACACCATGGCGCACACACGCATTGTCCCGTTGATGGTCACCGGCTCGCTCACCTTCGCCGTGATGGCGCCGGGAGCGGCGGCATTCTCCTTCCCGCAGCCGCAAGGTTACGTGACGGACGCGGCGGGCGTGCTCACGGCGCAGCAGGAACGGATGCTGGAGCGCCAGCTCAAGGGGAACGAGAAGCGGACGGAGGACGAGGTGGCCGTGCTGCTCGTGCGGACGACGGACGGCGGGAATGTGGTGAAGGCCGCGCAAGATGTGGGGAATGCATGGGGCGTGGGGAAGAAGACGGAGAACAACGGCGTGGTCATCTTCCTCTCCGTCAACGAGGGGGCGGTGGCGATGTTCCCCGGCCCCGGCTTGGAACCTTTCCTCCCCAAAGACACGCTGCAAAACATCCTGGAACGGCAGATGATCCCGCGGCTCAAGCGGGGGATGTTCTTCCAGGGGTTACGGAAAGGGATCCGTGCGTTGGAGAAGCAGATCGCGGATGCAAGGGGGAGGGCGGCGGAAGGGGGAAGCGAGGAAGGCTCAGGATGACAGGCAAGCGTCTCCCGCCGCGGAAGTGACCGTGGTGCCGTAGTGCACCGTGAGGTAGTAGCGCCCCTCTTCGGGATTCACGATGATTCCCAAGCCGATCTGCGTAAAGTACGGGTTCACGATGCTGTTGTAGTGGGGCTTGCTCGCCTTGTTCCGTTCCGCAAGGTAGAACCGGAACGTGGAACGGATGGAGCGGATCATCGAAGAGGTGCAATCGTCGGTCGTGCAGCGGTAAGTCCCCCAGCCGATGTTCTCCGTAAAGGTCGTGCGGTTCACGTTGGCGAACGTCACGCCGCGGTCCGCGAACCACTGCTCGATCGCCTTGTAGTCGTAGTACGGTGCGTCCGGAGTGCGCTTGTGGTCCATGGATCCCTTTTCGGAGGAGAGGACGGACCACTCCAGCGCCGTGCGGTGCAGGGCGTCGTTGAGGGTGTAGGGGGCAAGGTCGAGCCGGCGGCGCAGGCGGTTGTTCCACCCCAGCCACGCGTTCTCCACCCTCCGCATCTTCACGCGGGGGACGGATGACACGTCGTCATACGCACAACCACCGCTCCCAGCATGGGCGGCGGGGACGGAGAGGAAGGCCAGCGCGAGGAGGGCAACAATCATTTTGTTCATAGTACTATTCTACGGGAAGGGCGCCCCTCTCTTGCGAAAGGGGCTTGCAACGATGGAATCTGATTTCACAGAGATGAACAAATGGTACAATGAATGTCGTGCCGACGTGGCGGAATTGGTAGACGCGCACGCTTCAGGAGCGTGTATCCGCAAGGATGTGAGAGTTCGAGTCTCTCCGTCGGCACCATTCGGTTTCGCTTCGCGAAACCTCATGGCAAGCCATGCGGTTCGAGCTTCTTCCAACACGGTGCACCATTCGACGGTAAAGGTAGCAGAATATTGCCTAGATATGGCAAGTGCATCATTTATATGGGACACTAGACAATCATGGGGATAGATGTACTCTAGAATAGTTTTTTCATCCTACTTATGCAGAGCTTTACTCTCAATAAAAGTACCCGCGCCCTTCTCGTCACGGGATGCATGTTGAGCATCTTCCTCTCCACGCCCCTCTCCGCGGAAGCGGCGGGAGGAGTGAGAGCAGCACGAAGGAGTGCCAGAGCAAAACGTGCGGCCGTCACAAGCGTACAGAGCACATCCGGAAATGCCGGGGGAGAAGGGAGGGGAGGCACACGAGGCAGGAACTTGCACATGTTTTCTTTTGCTGCAAGCCTCATCTACAAGATGCAATTTCCGGCAGCCGAGGTGAAAGAGGGCAACGAGAAAGTGATTACGTTTACCGATGAGGATATTCGATATATCTGCACCATGAAGAGGATGCTTACCGCTGATACGGGTGAGGACACCGTCGATTGGCTCGCTTCACGCATTGCCTTCCTCACGAAGCGGGATGAGAAACGCGTGGCGAGCATTCTCAAAGACGGCACTGCCTGCACGGGTAAGCCGGCGACAAGCAGACCAAACCGCTAATCGTTACGGGAAGAACGGCTGCTCCGTGCCTCCTCTGACACGATGTCGGAGGGCTCTTCCACGGACCAATCGATGGTACGGGTGCGGCTCGCGCGAACGTCCGCCCGCAGCTGCAGGAGGACGGACTGGTTGCGGCTGAGGGGGAGCGGAGGTTCCAGCGTGATGCGCGCCGTGTCGCCGTCCAGGGAGGGAAGGATGGAGGAGATGCGCGTACGGCTTGCGGTTTCCACGTACAGGTTCCGCATGTCCGTGTTGCGCGCGGAACCCTGGTTGGTGAAGGTGATGGAGCGGATACGCTGGTCCGCAGCATTCCCTCCCGTGAGCAAAAAACGCGCCACCACCCTGCGTGTCCCGTACTCCTTGCTCGTGTGCACGGTGCGGAAATCCACCTTCACATCGGGGGTTGTCGCATGTGTTGTGACGCGAAGAGGAGAGGCGGCGGAAGGCGTTGCTGTGTGCACGGTCACGCCGGTCTGCGTTCCAACATCCGTCACCTCAAACCTGTGTTCACCCGCGGCACGGGCGGAGGAGGAAAAGTTCGCCAGGACGGAGAGCGTCTCTTCCCCGCACGCAGGAACGGTTACGGGGCGCAGGCGCAGCGTGAAGCTGTTGCGTGTGGGAACGCTCACGGCACGTGAAATACGGAGGTTCTCCCGGTATGCGTACACGCGGAGGATATCCGATGCTGCGCCCTTCCCCGTATGGCGGAGGGTGAGGGAGGAGACGGTAACGGGTGAAGCGCAGGAAGCCCGCAGTCGTAGCGTGAGGAAGGGGACGCCCTGCGCGCCCTGCGGTACGACGCTGCCCGCACTCGGGATCACGGTGACGGTGAGGGTGCGGTCTGCGAGGGCGGCCGCTTGTACAAGGGAGAGGGATAGTAGGGGGGCCAGGAGGGCGGTGCCGAGAGGGAGGATCATGAATCTATAGTAGAAGGAGGGCGAGAAAGGTGACAGCGATCCTTCTTTCTTCGTGACAAGACGCATGGAGTGGTAGATCCGGGCATTTCGAATTGTATTAACCCATCCTGCAACATCAAATTATACAGGTAGGCATTTCCCTGTGACACCATACCAAGCGAACTCTTTCCATGATTCATCTTCCCTCACGAACGGCCTCCCGCGTTCTTTCACAGGTCAAAAGGCAGGATCATCTTAAAGGCGGATTCACTCTCATAGAGCTTTTGCTTGTGGTGGGGATCATCGGGGCTCTCGCAAGCGTGGTGATGGAAGCGATAGGCCCCGGGAAAATGCTCCTCTCGGCAAAGGACGCCACAAGAAAGCAGATGGTGAAGGAACTCCAGAACGCCCTGATGCAGTACCAGATTGATGAGGGGACGCTTCCTAGCATCGGCAGCATCGTCACTGCCCCCGATGGAGCGCAGCCCGTCTGCAAGTTCAACGCCGCGGATACATCAAACTGCGTGGACCTGGATGCACTTGTGCCTGAATACCTTGCGGCCATCCCACAAGACACATCGGAAACCAATACGAATTTCTCCGGCTACAAGATCTACCGCGAATCCGGAGGGAGGGCGCAGATCTATTCCACGCATCTCGGGGGATACGCCGATGGGCTCGTGGGATACTGGAGGTTCTACGAAGGGGCGGGGACGACCGTGGCGGACAGTACGGGAAACGGCAGGACTGGAACACTCACAAACAGCCCAATATGGGTCAATGGGAAGCTGGGAAAGGGATTGCAGTTTGACGGGGTGAATGACTTTGTGGCTGTAAACGATCACGATTCTTTGGATGTCACCAATGCAATGACCATATCCGCTTGGGTTTACTGGTCGTCTTCCGGTGTCAGAGAGATGATCCTGAAGAATAATAATGCTAACACGGGTTACGGTCAGTATGAGCTGTACCAGAACAACACCTATGTGTCATTCCGCCTGATGGGCGCGTCTTCGACTCTTACCACCAGTACGCCACTTTCACTGAATGCGTGGCATCATGTTGCCGCAGTATGGGACGGGACGCGGATGAAGATCTTCCTTGACGGGGTACCGGATAACAATTCGGTTTCGTATTCCGGCACCCCCGTGTCCACCACAGGAAGACTGACGTTCGGTGCGTATGCGAATGGGTTGTATCCTTTCAGTGGAATGTTTGACGAGATCCGGATCTATAATCGTGCCATATCAGCCAACGAGGTGGCGATTCTTGCTCGCGGACAACAGGATTAAGAAGATGAAACAACAGAACAGCCTTCCGCTGTTCCTGAATCCCAATACGATTTCCTCATCCTGCAACATCAAATCTTTCAGATAGGCAATTCCGTGTGACACCATAGCTAGCGTACTCTTTCCATGCTTCATCTTCCCTCACGAGCGGCCTCCCGCTTTCTTTCACGGATCAAGAGGCAGGATCGTCAGAAAGGCGGCCTGCCCTGCATAGTCCGCAGGACGAAGGAGGGGTTCACCCTCATCGAGCTCCTGCTCGTGGTGGGG